>Ga0208629_100044_pt1 | contig 67349 bp, 48 predicted proteins | sample LakWasMet19_HOW5_2_FD_183865 | JGI IMG/M metagenome (GOLD analysis project Ga0208629, IMG submission 183865) | Freshwater sediment methanotrophic microbial communities from Lake Washington under simulated oxygen tension - Sediment Metagenome... | ecosystem: Environmental > Aquatic > Freshwater >... | reverse complement strand
ACCAATACCTCATCAACTATAAACTAGCCAAAAACCAAGGCTTAAATTTAACACATTGATTTTAATATGGTAATAATATTCATATTAAATTCTTAGGTAGCGCACAAGTAAACTGATAGGTGGTGAGCAGTTAAAACAGCCATTCTTATTATAAAAACAAAAATAAAATCATATAGATAGCGCTTTATTTTTTAAGATTCGAATGCGTCATACCGCCACACTTGCAAAACAATCAACGAGCCGAACCGGCAACAATATCAGCCCCTTGTTTTATAAGGCTTTGCGACACCTGCAAAAAACAGGAACCCGCAGAATGGACAAATTTAACTCATAACACTTTAGATTTAAAAATATTCCCCATAATGAGAATTGCTGCTGTTAAAATGACCTTATTACACGAGCGCAAGATGAGAGACTCAAGACTAAAAATCAGTCGCTTGCACCCTTACCCTTAATGTGGCTTTACACCCGATATAGCTTTACACCTGACTTTTTATGAGCATAACCATTAAAACCGAAACTGAAATTGAAAAAATGCGGATCGCCGGAAGACTGGCAGCCGAAGTGTTAGAAATCATTGAGCCCTATGTTGTTCCCGGCGTTACCACCAACGAACTCGATCAAATTTGCCACGACTATATTGTCGACGTGCAACAAGCCATACCAGCACCGCTCAATTATCACGGCTTTCCAAAATCAATTTGCACCTCAATCAACCAGCAGATCTGTCACGGCATTCCCAGCGACAAAAAACTTAAATCAGGCGACATTGTCAATATCGACATTACCGTCATCAAAGACGACTACCACGGCGACACCAGCAAAATGTTTTGCGTCGGCGAAGTGAGCCTTCACGCAAAACGCCTGATTAAAATAACCCAGGAAGCCATGTTTCTGGGCATTAACCAGGTCAAGCCGGGGGCGACATTAGGCGATATTGGCCACGCCATACAAAAACACGCCGAATCCAATCGCTACTCCGTGGTCAGAGAATTTTGCGGACACGGTATCGGCAAAAAATTCCATGAAGAACCCCAAGTGCTGCATTACGGTAAAGCCGGCGAAGGCGAGATTCTTGAGGAGGGCATGATATTAACCATTGAACCGATGATTAACCTCGGCAAACGCCACATGAAAGTATTGGCCGACGGCTGGACCGCAGTAACCAAAGATCGAAGCCTATCCGCTCAGTGGGAGCACACCATTTTGGTCACCCATAACGGCTTTGAAATTCTTACTTTACGCAAAGAAGAAATGTGACAGCTTTGAACAAAAACATTAACACCGCGATTTTTGCCAAAAAAGACAGCCTGCAACAATTTAAACAACTGCTAAAACAAAAAGACACCGAGTTGCGGCAAAAGTTCAACCCGCATAAATCGGTCTCCAATTTACTTAAAGAGAAATCCGATTTTATCGATGAAATCTTAAGCTGCTGCTGGCAACATTTCCTTGGCGAGCCAGCCAAACAACTCAGCTTAATTGCCGTTGGCGGCTACGGCAGAAGAGAGTTATTCCCTTATTCCGATATCGATATTGTCGTTTTACTGGATTCTGACGACACAACCCCTTACCAGGAAACACTGGGGAATTTCTTCACATTCCTCTGGGATATCGGCTTAAAACCGGGGCAAAGCGTACGCACCATCAAACAATGCGTCGAAGCGGCAATCAGCGACCAAACGATCATAACCAGCCTCATGGAAAATCGGTTGATTACCGGTAACACCACCCTGCATAAGACACTGAACCAACAAATCACACCCGATAAAATCTGGCCGTCGGATCAATTTTTTGCCGCCAAAATGGAAGAGCAGCGGCAGCGTTATGCCAAATTCCATGACACCGCCTACAATCTCGAACCCAACATCAAAGAAGGCCCCGGCGGACTCCGCGACAGACAGGTTATCGCCTGGGTGTTCAAGCGCCATTACAACTCATCCACACTCAAGGAACTGATTAAATACGGCTTCCTGCCCAAATCCGAATATTTCGAGTTGGTTGCCGCGCTTGAGGTGCTATGGAGAATTCGCTACGCATTGCATCTTTTAACCAACCGATGCGAAGACCGGCTTATTTTTGATTATCAACGCGACCTTGCCCGGCAATTCGGCTTCAGCACCGAGCATCAGGAATACAATCAGGATGTCGAACAGTTCATGCAGTTTTATTTTAAAACGGTACTTGGACTTGAGCGCCTCAATGAAATGCTGCTGCAATTATTTAATGAACGCTTCGTTTCCGGAGAAGTTATTTACAAATCAATCCCGCTTAACGACAAATTCGTCGCCATCAACGGCTACCTTGAAGCCGTTGACGACACGCTTTTCGAACGGCACCCGCTGGCCTTGCTGGAACTCTTTTTAGTTCTGGAGCAAAACTCATCAATCAAAGGCGTCAGAGCAACAACCATACGCTTGATTCGTAAAAGCCTGCATTTAATCGACGACGCATTTCGCAAGAACAAAGACGCCAACCGTCTTTTTATAGAAGCATTCCGCCAGCCGCGAGGCGTTACCGACCAATTAAGACGTATGAATCGCTACGGGATTTTAGCCGCCTATATCCCTTGCTTTGCCAATATCGTCGCCCGGATGCAGTATGACTTGTTTCATATTTATACGGTGGACGAACACACGCTTTTTGTTATCCGCAACTTACGCCGTTTTGCTTTAGAAAAACACTTTGATGAACTGCCTTTCTGCAACGATATTTTTCTGCTGATCCCAAAACCGGAAATACTGTATCTTGCCGGTCTATTTCACGACATCGCCAAAGGCAGGAGCGGCGACCATTCCGCCATTGGCGAAGAAATCGCCAGAGAGTTTTGCGCTCAACACGACCTTTCTCCGCATGATACCAATCTGATCTGCTGGCTGGTGCGCAATCATCTGGTTATGTCGATGACCGCGCAGCGAAAGGACATCAGCGATCCCGACGTGATTCATCAATTTGCCCAGACCGTCGGCAGCATCGAATACCTGAATCACCTGTACTTGCTGACGGTAGCCGATATTCGCGCCACCAATCCCGAACTGTGGAACGCATGGAAGGACGCACTACTCAAAGAGCTTTATTCGGTGACTTATAGCGCCTTGCACAGAGGCTTGCAAAACCCCGTAGCATTGGCGGACCGCCTGCGCGAAAATAAAAAAGAAGCAAAAGACGAGCTGATTAAGCTGGGCATATCCGAAGCGGTTATCCTCAAATCCTGGCAACATGCCGGCGATGATTACTTTTTACGCTATTCAGCCGATGAAATAGCCTGGCATACCATTGCCATTGCCTCATCCCGAGAAGATGACTTACCGCTGGTCCTGCTTCGTCCGCAAACTCAACGCGGCAGCGCGGAAGTTTTTGTGTACACAAAAAATGAAGAAGCTATTTTTTCGCTGAGCACCGCCACTCTCGATCAACTGGGACTCACTATTCTTGACGCCCGAATCATGACCACGACCGACAACTACGTGCTGAATAGTTTTCTGGTTCTCGAACAGTCGGGAGAACCCATCAACGAACTATTCAGAGAAGTGCATATCTGCACCGCCCTCCGCAATAACCTGCTCCTTCGCGAAGTCAAAAAACACAAAAATATTCATCGCCAGTCAAGACAGGCCAAACATTTTCCTATTCCCACCAGCATTCAATTTCATGCCGATCCTTTAAACAGGCATACCATCATTGAACTGATCACCACGGATCATGCGGGGCTTTTATCGAAAATAGGTCGCGCATTTGTAAAAAAAGACATTCATCTGCACAGCGCAAAAATAACCACCATCGGCAGCCGGGCTGAAGACATGTTTTACATCACCGACAACCAGTCGCAGCCCATCACGGACCCCGCCAGACAGGAACAAATACGCGAAGAAATCTTAAAAATGCTGGGCACTACAGGTTAATGCGAAAGCTACTTAGATCGCATATGAAATAACTCAGGCAAACTGACAGCAACCGGAGTGCAAGCTTGACCTGCAAATACAAGCGAAGTCCGCACTCTCGCTACAAACTTATGGCACGAATTACTCAAATTATTCATGCCCCCCTTAGTTAGACACCAGCCTTTCCTCGATAAACCGAACCAGCCATTCATGGCTGTTATTTTCCATATCCGTATAGCGCAGTCCGATTTTGCAGTGATCGCTGGACATACGCCGCGAAAAAGCCACATGGCATTTCGCGGCTATTTTAGATGAATACCCCTCCCGCTCAGACAGATCCAGATCGACAAACACCGATACCGGCTTACCGTCGCGAACAAAACTCCCTCCCGGAGTAATCATGTTCCGTTGCTTGATATTACATTCGATACCTAGCCCATCACTGGATACATCCACCGCACTCACCTTAATGCGCACACCATCTTCGGTAGTGACAATAGCAGAAACTTGTACTGGAATCCTTTGATAAAGCCTTCTTTCCATAACCGTTCACACTCACTATCAAAATCACTTAAAAATTCAAGTTTAAAAAATTACTTATTCCAATGCAATCGATGCGACTAATCGCCTGCCAACAATCAAAACAATTACTGAAAACGCACTACATATATCCTCTTGATTAAATAATCGACTCCCCACGAGCAAGTTTGGGCAAGTTACCCTCCAATCCCATAGCGCTACGCATCACTTTATTTTTAGCGGGCAAAATGCGCTCGGCCAAGCCCAAGCCCAAGTTACGTAAAAACTTCACCGGCAAGACCTGGTTACTGAACACCCGGTAAAAAACATCCATTACCGTCATCATTTTCAGATTTTCATTACGGCGCATTTTTTCATAGCGCTTCAAAACCGCCAAATCCCCCGGCTCCAGCCCCTGTTTGCTCGCATCAATCAGCACCTCGGCCAACGCCGCAGCATCCAGCAAACCGATGTTAACCCCCTGCCCCGCCAACGGATTGATCATGTGCGCCGCATCGCCAACCAAAGCCACACCGGGCTTAACATAGCTTTGCGCGTGCTGCCGTTTCAATGGAAAACTTGCCGTACCCAAAACAGCATTAACCTTACCCAGACAATCAGGAAAAGTCGCCGTCAATTCGCGCAACAAGTCTTCATTGGACAACGCTTTCAACCGGCACACTTCATCCGGTGAGTTATACCAAACGATGGAACCGTAATGGCCGGTTAACGGCAAAAAGGCCTGCGGCCCGCTGGGTACAAAACGCTGCCAGGTTATATCCTGCTGTCCGTAATCCGTATCAATATAAATCACCAGCGCATGCTGACCATAATCCCAACTGGTTACTCCCAGCCCCACTGCCTGTCTGACTCTGGATTGACCACCATCCGCGGCAACCAACACTTTTGCCGACAAAATCCTGCCATCGCCCAGCTCCACTTCGGGCGATTTGCCCGCAGAATAGTTGATTTTATTAATGGTAGCCGGACACATCAGCTCGATATTGGCAAAACCTTGCAAGCGTTCCAATAACGCCAACTGGGTCACCCTGTTTTCAACGATAAAACCCAATTCGGGATAGTTAATATCGTCACTGCAAAATTCAGTATCTCCCGCCGTCTCCCAAACCCGCATCCTGCGAAACGGGCAAAGCCTGCGATTAACAACGCCGCCCCACGCCCCCACAAGCTCAAGTATGTTTTTTGATGCAATACTGAGCGCGGAAACCCTTAAATCATGCGGCTGCTCAGGAGCAAAAACCAGGGGCGGCTCACTCTCTATTACCGCCACTCTCAATGAACTACCACCGAGACTACAAGCAACAGCTGCACCAACCATGCCCCCGCCCACAACGATAACATCAAAATTTTCTTTCATAATTAACCAATAATATGATATGAATTCACTTAAATAATTGTAATGCCCCTTAAAGAACAGAAGAAATATTCAACGAGAACAAGCAATCATTAAAACAGAGCGGAAAGATACCACATCTATTTAAGGAATAAGCAAAATACCTCCATTACCCACGTAACAAAAAATCACTGCCAAAGCCATATCCGCTAACAATTCCACAACTGTTCGGCGGCACAGGCAGGCAAAAGACTGCGTGACAGAATTACCTGTCATCCGTATAATTAACTAGTTTTGCCGTACCGCTGCCTTTGATGCTCCCGTCAGAGCAGGTGCGGAACGAGGGTTATTAAGTTAGAGGATAACAACCCTTTTGTAATATTTTTTAGAGGTGACAATGAGTCAAAGTACGCTACCGACCAGACAGGGTTTATATGATCCACGCAATGAACATGATGCATGCGGCGTGGGTTTTATCGTTCATATAAAGGGTCAAAAAAGCCATGAAATCGTACGTCAGGGTTTAACATTACTTAAAAACCTGACCCACCGTGGCGCGGTTGGCGCCGATATATACGCAGGCGATGGCGCAGGGATTTTGATTCAAATACCCGATACTTTTTTGCGCGCAGAGTGCGACAAGATAAGCATCGCTCTTCCGAAAGCAGGCGATTATGCGGCAGGCATGGTGTTTTTGCCGCGCGACGCCGCCAATCGAGCCACTTGCGAGAAATTACTAACCGACATCATTGCGCGGGAAAAACTCGTGCTGTTAGGCTGGCGCGACGTCCCCGTCGACAACCACACGCTGGGCGAGACAGTCAAACTGGTTGAACCGTTTATTCGGCAGATTTTTATTGCACGCGGAGAAGCTTGTTCTAATCAAGGCGCAGACCAGGACGCTTTCGAGCGCAAGCTGTTTGTGGTCCGCAAACAAGTTGAAAACGCCGTCCGCGATTTAAAACTGGATCATGGCCACTCTTTTTACATCCCTTCTCTTTCGTCACGCACCATCGTTTACAAAGGTATGTTATTGGCAGACCAAGTTGGAGCGTTTTATGCCGACTTAAGCGATGAACGTATGGTCAGCGCCTTGGCGCTAGTACATCAACGTTTTTCCACTAACACCTTCCCGACCTGGGATTTGGCGCACCCTTTCCGCCTGATCGCCCATAACGGCGAAATCAACACCTTGCGCGGCAATGTTAACGGCATGGCGGCTCGTCGACATTCCGTAGCATCGAAAGTGTTGGGCGACGATATGCATAAATTATGGCCGCTAATCAACGAAGAGCAATCGGATTCGGCCTGTTTCGACAATGCGCTGGAATTATTAGTTGCCGGCGGCTATTCACTGGCCCACGCGATGATGTTGCTGATTCCCGAAGCATGGGCCGGCAATGTGCTAATGGACGAGAAACTGCGCGCGTTTTATGAATATAACGCCGCCCTGATGGAACCTTGGGACGGCCCTGCCGCCATGGCTTTCACCGATGGACGTCAAATCGGCGCAACGCTGGACCGCAACGGCTTACGTCCCGCTCGTTATCTGGTCACCGATGACGACTTCGTGATCATGGCATCGGAAATGGGCGTATTGGAAGTTCCCCAGCACAAAATCATCAAAAAATGGCGCTTGCAGCCGGGCAAAATGCTGCTGATCGACACCGAGCAAGGCCGCATTATCGATGATGCCGAGCTGAAAGCCAATTTGTCGACGTGCCATCCTTATTCCGAATGGCTGAGCAAAACCCAAATTCTGCTTTCCGAGCTGCCGTCCGAAATTTCCGCAATGGCTCCTGATGCGCACACTCTTCTGGATAGACAGCAAGCATTCGGTTATACCCGCGAAGATATTGAATTCATCCTGAAACCGATTGCGCAAACCGGACAGGAGCCGATCAGTTCAATGGGCATTGATGCCGCGCTGGCTGTGTTATCGCGACGTTCGCGCATGCTCTACGATTATTTCAAGCAAGGTTTCGCCCAAGTCACCAACCCGGCTATCGACCCGATCCGCGAAGAATTAGTCATGTCGCTGGTTTCACTGATCGGCCCGCGCCCCAATTTATTGGGTCTGGACGAAGGCGGCACCCACATGCGCCTGGAAGTGGAGCAGCCTATTTTGACTAATCAGGATTTGGAAAAAATTCGCCGTATCGAAACACGCACCGGCGGCGTATTCAAGACCAAAACCCTGACGCTTTGCTATCCATCCGATTTGGGAGCGAGCGGCATGGAAGCGGCGCTCGATAAACTGTGCCTTGCCGCCAAACAGGCTGTTGAAGAAGGCAACAATATCTTGGCGTTGTCCGACCGCGACCTGGATATTGCGCATATTGCGATACCCGCCCTGCTGGCGACTTCCGCAGTGCATCACTACCTGACCCGCGAAGGCCTGCGTACCAAAGTAGGCCTGGTTGTCGAAACCGGCGAAGCGCGCGAAGTTCATCATTTTGCGTTGTTGGCCGCCTATGGCGCGGAAGCGGTAAACCCTTATCTGGCTTTCGACACGATCTCAGGTCTATGCGAAGACATCGCTGACCTCAGCGAATATGAAGCGCACAAACGTTATATCAAAGCGATCTCCAAAGGTCTGCTTAAAGTCATGTCCAAAATGGGCATTTCGACTTACCAGTCTTATTGCGGCGCGCAAATTTTCAATGCCATCGGTTTGGCTGAACCGTTCCTGGAGCGCTATTTCACCGGCACAACCAGCACTGTCGAAGGCGTCGGTTTAGCGGAAATCAGCGAAGAAACCACTCGCCGCCACCGAATTGCTTTCGGCAATGCGCCGTTATACCGCGACGCCCTGGATATTGGCGGGGAATACGCGTACCGTCTGCGCGGCGAAGCGCATACCTGGACGCCCGCCACCATCAGCACCCTGCAACACGCGACGCGCAGCAACAGCTATGAAAAATACGCTGAATTTTGCCGCTTGATCGATGAACAAAACGAAGCCTTGTTGACCTTGCGCGGCTTGATGTCATTCAAGGAAGACGCAACGCCTGTGCCGCTGGACGAAGTGGAATCCGCAGCAGACATCGTCAAGCGTTTTGCAACGGGAGCGATGTCGTTCGGCTCGATTTCTTACGAAGCGCATACCAATCTGGCTATTGCGATGAACCGCATCGGCGGCAAGTCCAACACCGGCGAAGGCGGAGAACTTCCGGAGCGCTTCAAAACCTTGCCCAACGGCGACTCCATGCGTTCGGCGATTAAACAAGTCGCTTCCGGCCGTTTTGGCGTAACCACTGAATACTTGGTCAATGCCGACGACATTCAGATAAAAGTCAGCCAGGGCGCAAAACCCGGCGAAGGCGGACAGCTGCCCGGCCATAAAGTCGATGCGGTTATCGCCCGAGTCCGTCACTCAACTCGAGGCGTCGGCTTAATATCGCCGCCGCCGCACCATGATATTTATTCGATTGAAGATTTGGCGCAGCTGATCCATGACTTGAAAAACGTCAATCCCGAAGCGCGGATCAGCGTCAAACTGGTGTCGGAACACGGTGTCGGTACCGTTGCAGCGGGCGTTTCCAAAGCCCACGCCGATCATGTGACCATTTCCGGCTATGACGGCGGCACCGGCGCAAGCCCGATGACTTCGATCAAACACGCCGGTTTACCGTGGGAAATCGGCCTTGCCGAAACCCATCAAACGCTGGTGCTCAACAAACTGCGCGGACGTATTGCGGTGCAAGTCGATGGCGGTCTGCGCACCGGTCGCGACGTGATCATCGGCGCATTATTAGGTGCCGATGAATTCGGCTTCGCCACTGCGCCATTGATCGTGTCGGGCTGTTTAATGATGCGCAAATGCCATCTGAACACCTGCCCGGTCGGCGTCGCTACACAAGATCCTGAACTGCGCAAACGTTTTACCGGCCAACCTGAGCATGTGGTCAATTATTTCTTCATGGTCGCGGAAGACGTGCGTCAATGGATGGCAAAACTGGGCTTCCGCAGCTTCAATGAAATGATTGGACGCTCGGACAAGCTGGACATGCAGCGTTCACTGAACCATTGGAAAACCGAAGGCTTGGATTTCAGCCGGGTTTTCTATAAACCCGTAATTGACGGAGCGACCGCCGTTTATAACACTGAACGCCAGGATCACGGCTTGGATCAGGCGTTGGATCATACTTTGATTGCAGCCGCTCAACCTGCGCTGCAAAACGGACAACCGGTAGTCATTAATACACCGATCCGCAATATTAACCGCACTTTCGGCGCGATGCTGTCCGGCGAAGTCGCCAAGCGTTATGGCCATAAAGGTTTGCCTGAAGACACCATCGCCATTAATGTCAAAGGTACCGCCGGTCAAAGTTTCGGCGCGTTTTTGGCGCAAGGCATCAGCATCGAACTTGAAGGCGAAGGCAATGATTATGTAGGCAAAGGCATGAGCGGCGGTCGTATCGCCATTTACCAGCCTAAAGACTGCCCTATTAATCCTGCTGAAAATATTATCGTCGGCAACACCGTGTTATATGGCGCCGTCAGCGGCGAATGTTATTTCAGCGGCGTTGCCGGTGAACGTTTTGCGGTGCGCAATTCAGGCGCTGTCGCTGTTGTCGAAGGCGTGGGCGACCACGGCTGCGAATACATGACCGGCGGCGTTATAGTCGTACTCGGACAAACCGGCCGCAATTTTGCGGCGGGTATGTCAGGCGGTGTCGCTTATGTACTGGACGAAGACAGCAGCTTTGAAAAACGTTGCAATATGGCCATGGTAGAACTCGAACCGATCCCCGAAGAAGATGACTCATTGGAAGCCATTGCACATCAAGGCGGCGACATGGAAACACACGGACGCGTCCACATCATGTCCGATATGACCCGTTATGATGCGCAACGCTTAAAGCATTTCATTGAAAATCATAAGCGTTATACCAATAGCGCCAGAGCGCAGCATATTTTAGATAACTGGCAGGATTATTTGCCGCGTTTTGTTAAAGTCATGCCGGTCGATTACCGCGAAGCGCTCAAACAAATTCAGGCTGAACAAGCTACCGCGTCCTGCTAACGCCCCTCGCCTACGTCCTGTAGGCGAAGCATCTGCGACCGCATAAACGTTGTGACACTATTTAAGTAGAAGGTATTAAAAATGGGTAAACCAACCGGGTTTATGGAACTACCACGCACTGAGCGGCATTATGCATCGCCGAGTGATCGTATCCAGCATTATCGCGAATTTACGCTATCCCCCAGCGAGACAGAAATCGCCGAACAAGGGTCAAGATGCATGGATTGCGGCATTCCTTTTTGCCATAACGGCTGCCCAGTCAATAACATCATCCCGGATTGGAATGACGGTGTTTATCGAGGCGATTGGCAACAGGCGCTGGAAATTTTACACAGCACCAACAATTTCCCCGAATTTACCGGACGCATCTGCCCTGCGCCCTGCGAGGCTGCTTGTACGCTCAATCTGCAAGATCAACCGGTAACCATTAAGTCGATAGAATGCGCAATTATCGATAAAGGCTGGGCAATGGGCTGGGTAAAACCGCAAATTCCAACGCAACGCACCGGCAAGCGCGTAGCCGTAATAGGCTCAGGACCTTCAGGACTGGCCTGTGCCCAGCAACTGGCACGCGCCGGGCATGAAGTCACGGTCTATGAAAAGAATGACCGTATCGGCGGCTTATTGCGTTACGGCATTCCCGATTTCAAGATGGAAAAAACACACATCGACCGACGCATTGCGCAAATGCAGGCGGAAGGCGTCAGATTCAGACCCAACAGCCATATCGGTACAGACATTTCCGCGCAAAAAATACTTGCCGAGTACGATGCCGTGGTATTAGCGGTAGGCTCTGAAAAACCGCGTGACCTGGAAGTCGAAGGACGCAATGAATATCAAGGCGTTTATTATGCGATGGACTTTTTGCGCCAGCAAAACAAGCGCAACGCAGGCGATACCATCGCCGAAGATGTCGCGATAACCGCAACCGACAAAAATGTTGTGGTCATCGGCGGCGGCGATACCGGCTCCGACTGCATCGGCACATCGATCCGTCAGGGCGCAGCCTCCGTGGTGCAGCTCGAAATCTTGCCGCAACCGCCTGAAAAAGAGAATAAATTACTGACTTGGCCGCTGTGGCCCAATAAGCTGCGCACCACTTCTTCGCATGACGAGGGCATCAAAAAGCGTTACTTTAGCGTCAACACTCAAAGCGTTACCGGTAAAGACGGCAAAATAACCCATCTGAACGCGGTCGAAGTGGAATGGAAACAAGAAGGCGGGCAATGGAAAATGAGCGAAAAACCAGGCAGCGCTTTCACGCTGGAAGCGGACATCGTGTTCTTAGCGATGGGCTTTGTCCACCCGGTACACGAAGGCTTGTTAAAGGAGCTGGGCGTTGAACTGGAGCGCAATAACATCAAAGCCACCGACAAACAGTATCGCACCTCGGTCGATAAAGTGTTTGCCGCAGGTGACGGACGGCGCGGACAATCGCTGGTAGTGTGGGCGATACGTGAAGGCAGACAAGCAGCCAAAGCGGTCGACGAATTCCTGATGGGGACATCGGAACTGCCGCGTTAAGATCTAGCCGCATAAAAGCGCTGTAGCGGCAATTTCCGCTACAGCGCTTTGGATTTTGTTTTCGAACACCGTTTACATTGATAAACGGTGATCAGCTTCCCCTGCTTCACATCAAACTGCTTTTCGTTTAAAACTTCCCATTTATGAAAACCGCTACGGCACAGGGTGTTGCCTTTATGCTTTTCCGACAATTTGGGCCGTTTAAATTGAACTACCTCACCCATAATTTTCTCCGGACCTAAACAAAAAATCGCCCAATACGCATCGATTTAAAGCCAAAGCAAAACTTCGTATTTCTAAAGACAAGCAACAATCAATCCACATCACTTTTTGGCAATTGCATTCCACGCCGTAAGCCAAGCTTGCGATTGATAGGCATCGGCCTTCCGGTCAAGAAACCCGTTCAATACCAATCGCAGCGTGTTATCAATAACACCGAAGAAATGGGCATAGCCTAGCTGCGGGGTCGTATTGCGGATTTCGCCCGCTTTAATACCGGCATCAATGATTCTGATGATTTTCATGATCGCCGCAGTTTCGTGCAGCGGCCTTGCTTCCGGCAAAAATTCATTGACGTTCAAAATCAGCAGAAACCGCATTACATCCGGCGCCTCATCGGTTAGCTTGAATAACAAATCGACTATGGCCCGCAATTGCTCGGACGGTTTTTCATTCTTGCGCCTTATATCATCAATGGAGATGTTTAAGCTATCGAGAATATTGGCACGCAACTGCGCAGCAATTATTTGCTTGGTTTTGAAGTGTTGGTAGATTGTACCGGTGTCTTTTAGACCGGCCGCTTCTTTAATGTCGATTAACGATGTATTGAAATAACCTTTTTCGACAAACAGCCTTAAGGCTGCCAGCAATATCTCATCCTGCACTTCAGATTTTATCTGAATATTTTCTATTTCCTGATCCATGTTCTTCTTTCACAGCTGATTCAATGCGCTGTATTATTAGTATGTGAGTGAAAATTCAAAGGGTCTACGCGTCGTAGACTCACAATATAAAAATTTATTTTGCAGTCAGCACCGCCAGTGCCGCGCTTAAATAATTGATCATCGACCATAAGGTCAATATGGCTGCAATGTACAACAAACCGTAGCCGCAATAATTTATGGGTATACCCAGTAAATCCTCTCGATATAATAGCATGCCGATCGCCAGCATTTGCGCGGTGGTTTTCCATTTACCTAATTGGGACACTTTAACCTGCGCCCGCTGACCGATCTCCGCCATCCATTCCCGCAATGAGGCGATGGTGATTTCCCTGCCGATAATGACAGCCGCGGGAATAGCCAAGTACGGACTGCCCTGCTGCTGCACGATCAGCACCAAAACCATAGCCACCATCAGCTTATCCGCCACGGGATCCAAAAAAGCCCCGAAAGGCGTTTCCAAACTCATTTTCCTGGCAAGATAGCCGTCCAGCCAGTCGGTAATGCCCGCCGCCAAAAAAATCAGCATGCATGCAATATTGGAATAGATCCAAGGCAGATAAAAAACCACGGTTAATAACGGAATTAACGCGATTCTTAACAGCGTGAGATTTGTCGGTAAGTTAAATTCAATTATCATCTTGATGATGAAATAGTTCGTAAATCCGTTGTGCCAAATGACGGCTGATGCCATCCACGCCGCAAAGCGCATCCACACTAGCCTGTGAGATACCTTGCAGCCCCCCAAATTGCTTCAATAAAACCTGCCGCCGTTTAGGCCCCAATCCCGGAATCGCCTCCATAGCCGACTGTTTTTTAGCCTTACCCCGGCGCTGCCGGTGTCCTGTTATCGCAAACCGGTGCGCTTCATCGCGAATATGCTGAATTAACAACAATCCGCTGGCTCCCGGCTTTATATCTATCGGCTGCTCCTGATCCGCCAGTATCAGCTTTTCCATACCCGGCTTTCTATCCGGCCCCTTAGAAACCCCGACTATCATAACATTGTTTATGTCTAATTCCGCCAATGCCTTTTGCGCTTCATGCACTTGACCTTTACCGCCGTCGATCAGCAGTATATCGGGCGCGGTATGTTCGCCCTGTTTCAGTCGCTTAAAACGCCTGAACACCGCCTGATGTATGGCCGCATAATCATCGCCGCCGGTGATGCCTTCGATATTAAAACGGCGATAAGCCGATTTTACCGGTCCTTCCCGGTCGAAAACAACACAGGACGCAACGGTCTGGTCGCCCTGAGTATGGCTAATATCAAAACATTCCAGCCGTTTCGGCAGCTCCTTGCAACCCAACTCTTCCTGCAAGCTGAGGAAGCGGGCATAAAGCCCCTGCTTGTCGGACAACTTACTCAGCAGCGAGTTTTCGGCATTGGTGCAGGCCATTTGCAGCCATTTTGAGCGCTCGCCCCTGACATTGTGAGCAATAGCCACCGCATGTTTTGCCTGGGTCGCCAATACTTCCGTTAACAACTCGGCTTCTTCCGGCTGATGGCTGACAATCAATTCATGAGGCGCTTGTTTATCCAGGTAATATTGCGGAATAAACGCCTGAACGATAGCCGCAGGATCATGTTCATCGGTTATCTTGGGGAAAAACACCTTGTTGCCCAGATGCTGCCCGTTGCGAATAAAAAACACCTGCACACAGGCAACGCCGGCCTTGGTCGCGCAGGCAATAATATCGACATCGCCCCGTTCGCCGTGAACGAAATGTTTTTCCAGCACCGAGCGCAATTTTAATATCTGATCCCTGAAACCGGCGGCCTGTTCATATTCAAGCTTGGCCGCCGCCTGTTCCATTTTAACTATCAGCTGATCGATCAACAGACCGCCCTTGCCCTCCAAAAACAGCACGGTACTGTCGACATCTAGCGCATAGGTTGCTTTATCGATTAAACCGACGCACGGCGCCGTACAGCGTCCTATCTGATGCTGCAAGCAGGGCCTGGAACGGTTATTGTAAAAAGAATCGTCGCATTGCCGGATAGGGAAAATCCGTTGCAGCAACTTAAGGCTTTCCTTGATTGCGCCGATGCCCGGATAAGGGCCGAAATACTTGCCCTTACGCTTTTTTGCGCCGCGATGCAGGGTAATCTGGGGAAAATCATGCTCGCTGGACAGGAAGATATAAGGATAGGACCGATCATCCCTTAAGCAGATATTGTAGCGGGGCTTATGACGCTTGATCTGCTGACATTCCAGCAATAAGGCCTCACCCTCGGTATGCGTGACCGTGACTTCAATGTTGGCAATTTTGGCGACCATCGCCTGTTGCTTGGTCGAGGCCGTCTGCTTTTTAAAATAACTGGAAACGCGGTTTTTAAGGTTCTTGGCCTTGCCGATATAAATAATCTCGCCCTGGTCATTCAGCATCTTGTAAATGCCGGGGCGCGTGGTCAGGTTTTTTAAAAACGCTTTAACGTCAAAACTGTTTTCGGGTAACTCGGGACTCACACTTTATCCTGTAGCATGCGATGTAGCACGATAAATCTATCGTGCAAATATTTTAACAGCAACAAGGCCTACTATCCGCTTGTATGGACTCCGCGCCTTGTGAATAACGCTCTAAAACGCCAGTTTCTATAGTCATGAGGCCTCCAATGGTTAAAAAAAGCTCTCACCACGACGGCACGAAGAGCACGAAGTTTTATATTTTTTCTTCGTGTCCTTCGTGTCCTTCGTGGTGAAAATTTGTTTTTATAAAGTCAGTTGATTGCACCACCGCAACTACTGCCTTGCCCTGCCGTGCAGCCATAACAATGTTGCAGGGTCACAACGTGTTTGCCCGTTAACTCCGCCACCTGAGCCAGATGTATTTTCTGATTTCCGCCTAAGGGCAATTGCAACATTTGATTAAAGTCGCAATCGTAGACAAAACCTTGCCAATCGACACTCAAGGTATTCCTGCACATGACCTTGTTCAGGTTGGGCGCATGAAAATTATCCTTCAACAATTGCAGATACTGATCAAACCGGCCGGTACTGAGCAGAACGCCGCCAAATCGCTGCACAGGTAAGTTAGTCATCGCAAATAGATGATTAAACATGATGCCGTAATGCTCGAACAGGTGATGTTTGTATGTGCGTTCTAATACCTGTTGTTCGGGCGGCAACGCCGCGCCTTGAGGGTTGAAAACCAGGTTTAATTCAAGACCGCTATCGGCTTGACCGTAGCCCAATTCGTTCAATAGCTGCAACGCTTTTATGCTGGCGCTAAACGTCCCTTTGCCGCGCTGCTTGTCGACATTTTCTTTAAGATAACAAGGCATGGATGCGACGACTTCAACCTGGTTTTCGGCCAGGAACCCGGCCGTACCCTCAAAACCTTTTTCCAGCAGGATAACCAGATTGCAGCGATCGATAATCTTTAAGCCTCGATGACGTGCCTGCATCACCAAATAGCGAAAATGCGGATTCATTTCCGGCGCGCCGCCGGTTAAATCCAGCGTATGAAGCGCGTGCTTGTCGATGAAATCCAGAACCTGGTCAATAGTGGCTTGGTCCATTAATTCGGAGCGTTTAGGCCCGGCGTTGACATGACAATGGACGCAACTCAAGTTACATAAATAGCCCAAATTGACTTGCAGAATTTCCAGCTTATTGCGAGTAAGAGCGGGGAAATCGGAGTTTTTTAAATACGGTAGCGAATCGATCATATTGAAATCCTGTAAGAGCTTTTCACCACGAAGACACGAAGTTTTTTATTTTGTAACTATTCGCCTGTTATTAGGGTCTGCCCCGCAAACTCAAAAGCAGTCTCTTTAGGCAACGCGAATCCGACAAATTGTGTGGATGTGCGTAGCTTGTCCTGCCCGAAGGAATACTGAAACAAGTATTATATTTTTCTTCGTGTTCTTCGCGGTGCATTTATGCAAGCCTTACATCAAGCTATATCCGCCAGGTTGCCCTTGGTTTCCAGCCATACTTTCCTGTCTTGCGAGCGTTTTTTAGCCAGCAACAAATCCAGCTGCCCGTTGGTATCGTCATCTTCATGCACCGTTAACTGTACCAATCTGCGAGTATCCGGATTCATAGTGGTTTCCCTAAGCTGGCTGGGATTCATCTCGCCCAAACCTTTAAAACGCTGCACATTGATCTGGCCTTTGAGTTTTTCTGCGGCGATGCGATCCAGAACGCCCTGGCGTTCGGCTTCATCCAGCGCATAAAACACCCGTTTGCCGACATCGATCCGGTACAACGGCGGCATCGCGACAAACACGTGACCGGCTTCGACCAGCGACTTGAAATGCTGGTAAAACAACGCACAAATCAAGGTCGCGATATGGTTGCCGTCGGAATCGGCATCGGCCAGGATGCATACCTTGCCGTAGCGCAGGTTCTGCAAGTCGGAAGAACCCGGCTCTATCCCTAAGGCCACCGCAATGTCATGAACTTCCTGCGACGCCATTACTTGGTTCGATTCGACTTCCCAGGTATTCAAAATCTTGCCGCGCAACGGCATAATCGCCTGAAAATCGCGTTCCCGCGCCTGCTTGGCCGAACCGCCCGCCGAATCCCCTTCGACCAAAAACAATTCGGTACGCGCTATATCCTGCGCCGAACAGTCGGCCAACTTACCCGGCAATGCGGGGCCCGAGGTGATTTTTTTGCGGATGATTTTTTTATTGGAACGCAATCGCTTTTGCGCGCTGGAAATAATAATTTCGGCGATTTTCTCGCCTTCGGCAGGATTCTGGTTTAACCACAGACTGAAGCTGTCTTTAGCCACGCCGGATACAAAAGCCACGCATTCGCGGGAACTGAGCCGCTCCTTGGTTTGCCCGGAAAACTGCGGATCTTCCAATTTGACCGACAACACAAAATGACAGTTTTCCCAGACATCTTCCGGGGCGACTTTAACGCCGCGCGGCAGAATATTCCTGATGTCGCAAAACTCGCGCATCGCTTCGGTCAACCCTGCCCGCAAGCCGTTGACGTGGGTTCCGCCTTGCGCGGTCGGCACCAAGTTCACGTAACTTTCGGCCAGCACTTCCGGCGGATTTTCAATCGCCCAAACGATGCCCCATTCGACGGCTTCATGATTGGCGGCCATGTTGCCCATAAACGGCTGTTCGGGGCAATAGTCAATATCGCCGATGCGGTCGAGCAAATATTCTTTTAAGCCGTCCTGATAACACCAGAAATACTCCTCGTCGGTTTGATCGACTTTCAGCGATATTTTCAAACCCGGACATAACACCGCTTTGGCGCGCAACACATGCTTAAGCTTTAACACCGATACCTTATTGGAATCGAAATATTTTTCATTCGGCCAGAACCGGACAGCCGTGCCGGTATTATTCTTGCCGACCGTGCCGGTCTCGGTCAGTTCGACCTGCTTTTCGCCATCGGCAAACTCCATGCGATAAACCTTGCCATTCCGTTTAACTTCCACTTCCAACTTAGCCGATAAAGCATTAACGACCGAGACGCCAACGCCATGTAAACCGCCTGAAAACTGATAATTCTTATTGGAGAATTTTCCGCCCGCATGCAACTGGGTCAAAATCACCTCGACGCCGGGGATGCCTTGCTCGGGATGTATATCGACCGGCATGCCCCGGCCATTGTCGCTGACCAGCACCGAGCCGTCTTTATACAAAACCACGTCAATTGCCGTCGCGTGACCGGCCATCGCCTCGTCAACGCTGTTATCGACGACTTCCTGCACCAGATGATTGGGTCTTGTGGTATCCGTGTACATGCCGGGACGCTTCCGCACCGGCTCCAATCCGCTTAAAACTTCAATTGCCGCCGCGTTATATTCGTTACTCATACTTCCTAATCACTCACAATTCAATTTCAGATATAATGAGGCCCAAGGTTAAAGGTACAAGATACAAGGTTTTCCGCCTTTAACCTTGTACCTTTAACCTTGTACCTTATTACATCGTATCATTAAAAATATTTTTATCTCATGCCGAAAAAGAAAACCGCGACTTTATTCGAAGACTCTCTCGCCGAACTTGAGCAGTTGGTTAGCCAGCTTGAACAAGGCGATATTTCGCTGGAAGAATCGTTAAAGTCATTTGAACGCGGGGTTAACCTGACCCGCACCTGTCAAAAAGCCCTGCAAGAGGCCGAGCAAAAAGTTCAAATTCTAATTGAAAAAAACGGCACTCAAACCCTGGAGCCATTTACCGATGAGTAATGCGTTAAAAGACTATCTTGATTTTTGTCAAAACCGCGTGGAAAGAGCCCTGGATGCTCGCCTGCCCGGCGAAAACATACTGCCGCAAAAACTGCACCGAGCGATGCGCTACAGCACCTTGGATGGCGGCAAACGGATGCGCCCGATGCTGACCTACTGCACCGGAAAAGTCCTGGGCATAGCCCCCGAAGCGCTGGACGGCCCGGCTTGCGCGGTTGAATTCATCCACGTTTACTCTTTAATACATGACGACCTGCCGGCGATGGATGATGACGATCTCAGACGCGGCAAAGCGACCTGCCACGTAGCTTTCGATGAAGCGACCGCTATTTTAACCGGCGATGCATTACAGGCCTTGGCTTTTGAAACATTGGCCAATGATCCCAGCATTACCGCCCCCCCCGAAAACCGCTTGAAGATGATTAGCGTTTTAACCAAAGCCAGCGGTTCTCAAGGCATGGTAGGCGGCCAAGCCATCGACTTGGCATCGGTAGGAACACGTTTGACTCTGCCCGAGCTGGAAAACATGCATATCCATAAAACCGGCGCGCTGATTCGTGCCAGCGTCAATATGGCGACGCTGGCGAAAGCCGATGTAAAACCGGATATTGCCAAAAAACTGGATAACTATGCAAAATGCATCGGCTTATCATTCCAGGTTAAAGACGACATTCTCGACGAGGAAAGCGATACTGCAACCTTAGGCAAAACCCAAGGCAAAGACAAAGATAACAACAAACCCACCTACCCTGCCCTGTTAGGCATGGCCGGTGCCAAACAAAAAGCCCAGGAACTGCATGAACAAGCGCTGGACAACCTGAGCATTTTCGGCAGCGAAGCTGATTTATTGCGCGATTTATCGCTGTATATTATTCAGAGAGATCATTAATCCTACCGTAGGGGCAATCCCTTGTGGTTGCCCCATTCGTTGTTGCCCTAATCGTCGCAATCCAATTAGTCGCTGACTGAAATCTCAGGTGACTTTAGCCTATCAAAGGCAACCACAAGGGATTGCCCCTACGGTTTCTCGAATTAAACGGAAAGTGGCTAAACCATAATTTTGTAATTTCTTTTACACGACAGCAAACTTGCCGCTATTCATAGTGACGATTTAGAAAACCGTCTTTTCCACAGTTTTTGGGCTAACGCCGCCTGTGGCGAATCCCCCCTCATTCCGTTACACTCCACGCAAACTACGCCGCTTTTTTATTTTTGCTATTGCGTGCTCACAACATGAATCGATCAACCGGCCTGAAAATCTCGCAACCAGCACTGTTAATTTTGTTAATCCTCTTATTAGCAACTGTTTTTTGCCCGAACACGCCGCTGGCTAATCCGCCCGTCTCCCCGAAAACCCAACTTGAAAAAGACCTTAACGCCTTAGCCGTGCGCCATGTCGAAAACGACAAAGCTATGGATACAGGGCTGGCAGTCAGCTTGTATGGCGATAATAAAGCAGGCGTCGAGCGGCAAGAAGCGGCAGTCATTTACGAGCAAGCCTACAGCAAAGCCAAGGAAGCCAAACAGCAATCCTGGTCATCCTTTCGCCCTGAAGCTGGCTGGCTATTCGGTATTTTCGGTTTATTCGTGGCGGTTTTTCGTAACTCCCTCAGCGACCTAATAAACCTCACCCTAAAAACTACAAGCAATTGGCTATACAGCCGTCTTGCCGGGCAACAGTTCCTGCGCAAAACCGCATTGCGGCATTATCGCAAAGCCCTGATTAGAAAATATGAGTCAGTGTCAATTCCGTTCCGTCCACGCCCGTTAAAAATGGCCGAAGTATTTGTCCCCTTGCAAGTGACCGGGCGGGCAGATGCCGTGCAGATGGCGGCCATGCAAGCCATCAGCCGATTCAAGCGGCTAATGGTGGTCGGTGAACCGGGGTCTGGCAAAACCATGCTGATGAAACATGTTGCTTTTCACTATGCCGAACACGGGCTTGATGGTTACGGCATTCAAGCCGTGCCGGTGCTATTGGAATTAAACCGCGCTGCCGATCCAAATATCAGCTTGCTTCAGCATTTGGCGCACATACTGGAACAAAACGATTTCCCCAGAGCGGAACATTATGTCGAACAGGCCTTGAATAAAGGCGAATTGCTGCTGCTGTTCGATGGTTTGGACGAAGTGAGCTATAGCGAACGCGGCAGGGTCATCAATGCCATTAAAGACTTACTGGCAGATCACCCCGAGTGTCCCGTGGTGATCACCTGCCGCCGTGCCGTATACCAAAACGAGTTTTTCGATGTCGTTGACGAAACCTTGCTGGTTAAAGAATTTGCCGATGCGCAAATACGCCAGTTTTTAAGTGCCTGGGCGCCCGACATGCCGGTCGATAAATCGGTCGACCAACTGCTAGGCACCTTGCAAGACCGGCCTAGGCTTAAAGACTTGGCGCGAAATCCGCTGCTACTGACCATCATTGCTTATTTATACGCCGATACGGAACATGTATTGCCGCATTCACGCGCCGAATTCTATAAACTCGCGACTGACGTACTACTGCGGCAATGGCATCAGGAACGCAACCACTATCAGCCGCACGACAAACATGCCGTGCTGGAACATCTGGCTCTGTACCTGCATGGCGCAGACGAGCAAAACCAAGACCGCCGCAGCATCGACCATGAAAACGTGTTGCTTCAGCTAAAAGACATACTGCCGCGCCTAAATCTGGATGTTGGCAAAGACGCCCGCAACATCCTCAAAGAAATTGTCGAGCGTAGCGGCTTGTTACTGGAAATAGACGGCGGCGAGCGTTACCAATTCGGCCATCTGACCTTGCAGGAGTTTTTTGTCGCCTCAGCCCTGCAAGGCAAAGGCCAAGAGCTTATCCAAGCCTACCAACTAGACCCCGACGGCTGGCGCGAACCGGTCAAACTCTGGTGCGGCTTAGCCGTGGACAGTACCGAAGTCGTTAAAGCCGTTTGCCAAGTCGATGCCATCACCGGCTTGGAATGTCTGGCAGATGCCAAACAGGTCGATCCTGAGCTAGCCGACAACATCATCGAACATTTCTGTGGCGAACTGGCGCAAGGCGTAGGCAATGACAGCGTAGCCCATGCCCTGGGAGCGGTGGCAGGCGACACTAGGCCGCGTGGTCAACAGATGCTGGCACGTCTGGAACAAGTGCTTACCGAATCCACGCAGACCGAAGCGCGGCAGCTTGCGGCTAACGCGCTGTCGTTCACCAACCTGCCCAAGGCCGCTCAAGTGCTGGCGGCCTCTTATGCACTACCTGAAGTTCGACAACCCTTAGTGCGTATGGGCGAGTTAGCCGTGTTTGGTCTAGGCAAGCTGGCAGCTGCAGGGAGTCACAATGCAATAGAGGACTTGGGCGGCATTGCCACACCGAAAGCGACCTTGGAGCTGGTGCCTTTACTTTGGGAAGATGATTCATTGGCTATCGCCGCTGCTTGGCAACTTGCCTGCTTAATCGGGGTACGGGAAAACGAAGAAGCATTACGCCCCTTATATATAACTGCGCAACAACGCAACCAAGCTTGGCATGACTGGGTTTGGGTTCCATTTGCCGAGCCCAAAGAATCCGCTTTGCCGGTGATTGCCGGCAGAATCGCGCTACTATTAGAACAGGACACAGAAAACTTAGTAACTATCATTCCTAAACTTAAGCAAGCGGTTGATCCTCGTATTGCTTTGCCGGTTTTGTTGTGTTCAAAGGAAAATATACATACTCTGAAATGGGAAGTAGTAAAAATAGCGCAAAATCCAAACCCAACACTCAGTGAGAGCATGACGGAAATAAAATCCGAAATGATTAACTCAGGCGTATCGATTATAGAACCGCTTAGCCTTAGTAGTGGATTTGGAAGAAAATTATTTATTTTTCGAGTCTTTGATTTGGGTAGTAATGAAAGGTATAAGATTCAGGTTGCACGGCTAAAGAAACTCATACTTGAGGCTGTCAACGACTTACCAACAAGTGTTACTATTTTGATGAGTGGGCTTGAACCTTCACAATTTAGTATTCTGTTGCAAGCATGTGAGTCTTCTAATCGTAAGCTGAAGGAGGATTGGCGAAATTCACGCGCGGTGGAAAGCTATTCAGTAAAAACAGGTTGGCATGCTATGTTAGCTGGAATCATGGCGTTGCTGCTAATAGTACCCGCGCTTTACTCAACGAGTTCGTATTGCTTGAAAAATTGGCAATGGTTTGTTGACAACAAATTCTATGTAACAATCATTGTTATAATTTTGATAACCTCATTAATTAACTTAGAACACTTTTTTTTCAATCTGATTGATTCATTTCAAATCAAATCCTTATTATTATGTCAATTAGTTGCTGCTGCAATTGGACTTTTTATTGTTGCATTAATTAAAGATGGCATTCCGAATTGGTATGATTTCAAAGAGTGGGTGTTACGCTTATCTGCTGGATTTTGGGGGACACTCATTGCCTATTTCGCAGTCAATTATGTACATCAATTCTATTCCTGGCCTTGGGCAGCCGCTTTATTGCTAGCTTGGTACGGCTGCGCTATAGCACTTGATGTCATTGCCATTCAAAAAGCACACCAAGCAAAAAACCCCTTGGCTGGCATCATCTAGCGACTAGCCATGCCGACATTTCGTAGGGGCAATCCCTTGTGGTTGCCCCTGATAGGCTAACATCATCATGATTATCCCCGGCGCTTATCGACCAACCGCAAATCGGACAACGGCAATTCGGGTTATCGCGAATGGGGCAACCACAAGGGATTGCCCCTACAATATATTGATCGTCCCATGCTGGAACGTGGGAACGATAAAACAAAAAACCGTGCAATATCGAACTGCTAAAAACGCACGCGATAATTCCCAAAACGGTGACGGGCAAAACCATCGTAGGGGCAATCCCTTGTGGTTGCCCCTGATAGGCTAACATCATCATGATTATCCCCGGCATTTATCGACCAACCGCAAATCGGACAACGACAATTCGGATTACCGCAAATGGGGCAACCACAAGGGATTGCCCCTACAATATTCCTGAACCAAAACAGAATAACAGGGGCACCCGTGCAATATAAGCCAAACATTCATCATCGCAGGTCGATTCGGTTAAAAGGCTACGATTATTCCCAGGCGGGATTGTATTTTATTACCATTTGCATACAGAACCGTTTGTGTTTGTTTGGCGAAATTGATGGGGCAATGGTTTTAAATAATGCCGGAGAAATGGTTCATGGCCAATGGCTTGCATTGGCCGATCGTTTCCATACTGTTGAATTGGATGAATTTATCGTTATGCCGAATCATTTTCATGGCATTATTGAATTGATACCTGGGCATTCGGATATAGGGCAACCACAAGGGATTGTCCCTACGGGTACACAATCGTTAATCGAACAGACCACCACAACAGAAATCAGCCCGACGATTGGGGATGTTATTGGCGCGTTTAAATCCTTGTCCACTAATGATTATATTGCCGGGGTAAAACAAAAAAACTGGCAGCCCTTTGATCAAAAATTATGGCAACGTAATTATTACGAACACGTTATCCGTAGCGAACAATCCTATTTGGATATAGTCGAGTATATTCGAAACAATCCATTGAAATGGGCGGAAGATAAATACTATAACAAATAAAACAGCTATCAATCCCCAAAGCTCCTGCCATCTCTTTATTAACAGGCCTAACTGCCGCTAACGAATCAAGGCAAGCAATTGCCGGATTATTGTCACCCCTTACAGGAAACCATTCATAGCGATACACCAACTTGATGTCATGTAAAGATATTCTTAAAACGGCACCCTTTATGCTGGATACTTAATGAATCAAGTTAGCTATTTTCCAAGGAGTACGGCCATGACAACACAAAACACAAATACAGCAGATTCGTCCTGGACAGTGTTTATCGAAATCTTAAGCGATGAGTTTACCGCAAAAACAGGATTCGGCGTTTATGCCCATATCACGCCAATGGACGTCAATCAGGCTTACCAACAATATCGACTACGCAATGCGCCGATGCGGCTATTCGTTCGTGAATATGTTCGGCACTATGTCTAAAGCTATTGGTGTTCAATAAATTTTGTCCAACGCAAACGGTTGGCGTTGGTAACCACGGTCACGGAAGACATGGCCATCGCCGCACCGGCAATCATCGGGTTCAACAAAATGCCGAATAGCGGATACAACAAGCCCGCCGCAACCGGAATGCTGATCGTGTTATAGAAAAACGCACCGAACAGGTTTTGTTTGATATTGATGACCGTCGCTTTAGATAATTCAATGGCTTCGGGCACTTTGAGCAAGGAGCCTTGCAAAATAACCACATCGGCGCTTTCAATAGCGACATCGGTTCCGGTGCCTATGGCAAAACCGACATCCGCCTGAGCCAATGCAGGGGCGTCATTAATACCGTCGCCGACCATGCCGACGATTTCACCTGCTTGTTGCAACTCTTTAACGACCGCCGCTTTATCTTGAGGCAACACCTGCGCGCGCAATTCGGAAATACCTGCCTGTTCGGCAATGGCGTGAGCGGTTATTGGATTATCCCCGGTCACCATGATAATGCGTATATGCCGATCTTTTAACAGCTGCACCGCGTATGCCGAATCCTTTTTAATCGGATCTGAAACAGCAATAATACCGGTTATGTTGTTATCGACAGCAAGCAACATCGGCGTTTGACCTAAAGCCGACAACTGTTCCAGCCGTTCATTGAAACGCGTGTAGCTAACGCCTTGCTCATCCATCAGCGCCTTGTTGCCGAACAATACGCGCCGCTCGTTAATTGTCGCCATGACTCCGTGGCCCGCGACGGCGGCAAATTGTTTAACTTTTTCCAATTTGATTTGTTTATCTTCCGCTGCCGACAAAATAGCCGCCGCCAACGGGTGTTCCGAACCTGACTCGATACTCGCAGCCCATTGCAGCACCTGCTCTTCATTGCTATCGCCGATAGCCTCAACCGTTGAAACAGTCGGCTTGCCTTCGGTTACCGTGCCGGTTTTATCGAATATTAAGCACGTCAGTTTTCCCGCCGTTTGCAAGGCTTCGCCCTTCCGAATCAAAATCCCCGATTGAGCGGCGCGGCCCACCGCGACCATCACCGAAATAGGCGTCGCCAAGCCCAAGGCGCAGGGACAAGCGATCACCAACACGGTCATTGAAGTGACGAAAGCATATCCCAATGAAGGCTCAGGCCCAAAAGCGTACCAAAGCAAAAAAGTCAGCACGGAAATCGCGACCACGGCCGGTACGAAAACGCTGGAAATTTTATCCGCCAGACGGGCAATTTCGGGCTTGCTGCTTTGCGCTTGCCGGACGCTTTTAATAATCTGCGCCAGCGCGGTATCGCGGCCGATGCGGGTTGCGGTAAACAAAAAACTGCCGGTCTGGTTCATGGTTCCGGCAACCACTTCCGCGCCTGCGGTTTTTTCTACCGGCAATGACTCGCCGGTCAGCATCGACTCGTCAACCGTGGAATGCCCTTCCAGCAACACGCCGTCAACGGCGATTTTCTCGCCGGGCCTGACTCTTAACGTTTCGCCCAAACCGACTTGCTCGATAGCAACATCCATTTCCTCGCCGTTTCTGATCACGCGCGCGGTACGCGGCTGCAAACCGATCAGCTGCCGAATGGCGCTGGAGGTTTTGCCCCGGGCTAATGTTTCCAAACCGGAGCCCAGATTTATGAAGGCCAGAATCATTACCGCAGCTTCAAAATAGGCATGTTTCGCCAGGGACGGCAAAGTAGCGTAATAATCGATAACAATGCAGGAATACAGCCACGCCGAACCGGTACCCAAGGCAATCAAGGTATCCATGTTAGCTTGGCCCAACAATAATGACTTGTAGGCGCCGCTATAAAAATGCCAGCCTGAGTAGACCAAAATGCTTACGGTGATAAGGGCGATTTCCGGCCACACCCATAAACCTGTCGGCGAACCGATTTCCGGCAGCCAGCCAAAATGTTCGGATGCCATTAACGATAGACCGAAAACGGCCGCCACCGCCGCTTTTTTCATCAGTTGGCGGTAGCGTTGCAACTCTTGTTGTTCCTGTTCGGCAGGATCTTCAAAACCCTCCATCACCGCGGCGTCATAACCGGCCGCTTTTACGGCCCGCGTTAACAATTCAGGATCGGCCCGGCCTTTAACCACCGCGGAATGATCGGCGAAGTTGACGCTAACCGAAGTTACCCCTTCTACCGCCGCCAAAGCGCCTTCAACGGCGCTGACGCAACCTGCGCAACGCATGCCTAAAATGGATAGCCGCAACTCGTCGGAAGTTTTCGTATTCATAAAATCACCTTAGCCATTACGATGCCTCTACGGAAAAACCTGCATCGATAATAGCCTTAGCAATAACATCCAAACTGGTTTTTTCAGCATCGAATTCAACGTTGACTTCGTTGTTCTGGCTTGACGCATTAACCGACAACACCCCATCGATAGCTTCCAATTTACTCGTCACATTGGCTTCACACCCGCCGCATTTCATGCCGCTAACGGCTAACGATACAGACTCAGTCATTTCAGTCTCCTTATGGTTGGTAGAGAAGCATCATGTAACATCTCTACAAGAATGGCTTTATATCATACTCGACTGATAGCCGGGAATCATGGTATAAATTCAAGCATATGTGGGTCGGGTTAGCGTTTTTGCGCCCTTTGGGTAAAACCCGATCTACAAATATTTAAATTCAACACCTAAGTAATTAAAATGGCAGACATTATAATCGGGCGGCAACAGATTTTTGATCAGAAACTGAATATTTACGCCTATGAGCTCCTTTTCAGGGGCAATGATTTTGACCTGAATCATAAGGACGGCGCTACTCAAGCAACCAATCAAGTCATTACCGACACTATTTTAGAACTCGGACTCAACACCATAGTAGGCCCTCACAAAGCTTTTATTAACTTTACGACCCAAAACATCCTCGACAAAACACCTTTGCACCTTCCTAAAGACCGGATTGTTATTGAGGTGCTGGAAAATGTTGAAATTGACTCAAGCGTCGTCGCCAACTTAAAAGAACTGTCAAGCCTGGGCTACATCATTGCCCTGGATGATTTTGTCTTTTCCGAGGAATGGACGCCTTTGGTGGAACTTGCCAACATTATCAAGCTGGATATTCTGGAAATGGGCGAATCCAAAACACGAGAACTGATTAAGCAACTCAAGCCCTACAACGTACAGCTGCTCGCAGAAAAAGTAGAAACATATTCCGAGTATCAATACCTCGTCGAATTAGGCTGTGACTATTTCCAGGGGTTCTTTTTTAACAAACCCAATATCGTTTCCGGCAAACGCGTCAGCGTCAATCAAACAGCCGCCATTCAATTATTAAACACCGTTAATAACCCGGATGTTGAGTTCGAAGACCTGACCAAGATAATATCTCTGGATGTCGGGCTCAGCTATAAACTGCTGCACTATATAAATTCCGCATTTTTCGCGCTACCCAATAAAGTCTCGTCCATCAACCATGCTATTTCCTATCTGGGACTAAAGGAAATAAAACGCTGGATAAACATATTGACGCTGGCATCCTTATCCAACAAGCCGGAAGCGGTCATGCAAAACGCCTTGATCCGGGGCAAAATGTGCGAGGAGTTGGCCGGTCTGAGCGGCAATAAATCAGACAATTTCTTCCTGATCGGCATCTTATCCAATCTGGATAGCTTGCTGGATATGCCCTTGGATGAAGCGCTCAGCCAATTGCCTTTGGCCGATGACATTGTTGCCGCCATATTGCATAAAAAAGGACTGGGCGGCGAAGCGCTTAACTGTGTTATCAGCTATGAACATTGGGATATTTCATCAATAGCCTTTAAGGATATTGACCAATCGATCATTGGCGACGCTTATATTCACAGCATAACCTGGGCGAAAGACGTTATGGGCAATATAAACTAATGCCGCTAAATACCGTCACCCACCAGACTATCGCTCTTGCCGGCATCGCCCAGTCAGTGGCGCTGGTGCAGCAACTGGCAACAACCGGCAGCGCCGATTCGTCGGCCCTTGAGGCCAGTATTGCCAGTCTTTTTGTTAATGACGAACAGGGCGTGGAAAACGTGTACGGCGGATTATCGGGCCTTAAATTGGGACTTGAGCAGCTTAACAATCAACTGACCGGCCTCAAAATAGCCAATCCCGAACAGGCGCGCTATGCCGCCTCGCTGGTTTTCCTGGAGAACCAACTATCCAAGCAACCGGCCCTACTTAAAACCATTTTCACCGGAATTGAGCGCGCCCAGACACAATCGGAGCATTTCGGCCTGCTACATGAAAATGTGCTGGCGAATCTCGGCGAGATTTACAAGACCACCATCAGCACCCTGCAACCGAGAATCATGGTCAACGGCGAACAGGAATATTTATCCAGACCCGACATCGCCAATAAAATACGCGCCTGCCTACTGGCCGGCATACGCTCGGCTATTCTTTGGAAACAATGCGGCGGCACTCGCTGGAAATTCCTGTTCTACCGTAAAAAAATCCAGGCTGAATTACAAAAACTGCTGCAACGCGTTTAGCCGTCCGCATGACCGCCCTTATCGAAGCCGAGCACCTGACTCGTTATTACGGCAAACATTGCGCTGTTAACGATGTCAGCTTTACCTTAGCCAAAGGCGAAGTGCTCGGCTTTTTAGGCGCCAACGGCGCAGGTAAAACCACCACCATGCAAATGCTGTGCGGCAATCTCGCACCCAGCGCCGGACAAATTAAAATCAACGGTTTCGATCTGCTGGATCAACCCAAAGCCGCCAAACTGAATCTGGGTTACCTGCCCGACACACCGCCGCTCTATAAAGAGTTAACCGTACAGGAATTCCTGCTTTATTGCGCCCGACTGCACGGCATCGCCGCAAATGCCGTCGCTCATGCCATTAACCGAACCCAAGAGCGATGCGGCTTAACCGATGTCGCCGACCGCCTGATCGCCAACCTGTCTAAAGGCTTTCAACAGCGGGTCGGCATTGCCCAGGCTATCCTGCACAATCCCGAAGTGATCGTGCTGGATGAACCGACAGTCGGCCTCGATCCCATTCAAATCAGGGAAATCCGCGCCTTAATACGGGAATTGGGGCAGGATCACGGCATCATTCTGTCCACCCACATACTCACCGAAGTGCAGGAATCCTGCACACACGTACAGATTATTGACCAAGGACAGTTGATCCTGAATGAAACCATCGCCGGACTCAACCGGCAAATGGATACCGGCACGCTGCAAGTCGCCACGCGACTAGCGCCTGACATTAACAACTTGTTGACCATCCCCGGCGTCAGTTCCATCGAAAGCATTACCGGAAACCGGATTATCATTCACCACAGCGTAACCGCCAACCCGGCCGAACAAATTGCCGCGCATATCATTGCCGCCGGATGGGGACTACAGGAACTGACCCCGGTAAAAAGATCGATGGAAGATATTTTTATCAGCTTGACCAAAGAGCATCGCGAATAGGGTAAAGAATGAAACACGGATGACGCGGATTTGACTGATGATCACGGATAAAATTTATTATTTGTCCACGAAAGACACAAAAAGCACGAAAAAACAATAGTTAGTCTAGTTGGCGCAGATGAAAATATTACCCCGTACAAAGCACTAAACTATCTAAAGCAACAACCGAACAAATTGTGCTATAAAATATTTTCGTGCTTTTCGTGTCTTTCGTGGACAATATTTAACAAACTTACTTCAATTTCTAAAAATTCGTGCAAATCCATGTTCTATTCATCTAACTAAGTAATCACCATGATTTTAACGATTGCTTCCCGCGAATTCAGATCCCTGTTCTTATCGCCGATGGCCTGGACGATATTAGCCATATTGCAATTCATCCTAGCGTTCCTGTTTCTAACCCAGCTTGAAGCCTTCACCACGCTCCAGCCCAAACTGGCTTCGATTGAAGGCGCGCCCGGCTTGACCGACATTATCGTGCCGCCGTTATTCGGCAACGCCGGCATTATTCTGTTACTGGTCACGCCGCTATTGACGATGCGCCTGATCTGCGAAGAACGCCGCAACAAAACCTTATCGTTGCTGCTTTCCGCACCGGTTTCCAATATCGACATCATATTCGGCAAGTATTTGGGCATACTCGGACTGATGCTGATGATCATTGCACTGATCACCCTGATGCCGCTCTCTTTGCTATGCGGAGCCGAGCTGGATTTGGGCAAACTGTTTGCCAATATCTTGGGCTTGCTGCTGCTGATCGCCGCGTTTGCCGCGATCGGCCTGTTTATGTCCTGCATCGCCGGACACCCCACCGTTGCCGCGATGGGCGCCTTCGGTATGTTGCTGCTATTGTGGATTCTGGACTGGTCGGTCGGCATGAACGATCAACGCAGCGAACTGTTTGAATACCTGTCGATACTCAGGCATTTCCAGAACCTCCAAAGCGGCCTGATCAGCACGGTCGATGTCAGTTACTTTTTGCTGTTTACCGCTACCTTCATCGCGCTGAGCATCCGCAGCCTCGATAACGACCGCTTGCAAAAATGAACATATCGCCGCATAAACACCAGCAAATCCGCTTAAAAAACGGACTGATCACCCTGGCTTTATTATGCCTGCTAGGTACGCTGGCCTGGTTAAGCACCCGCTACAGCGCAGAAACCGACATAACCGGAAACAGCGGCAACAGCCTGTCCCAGGCATCGCAAAAACTGCTGGAATCGCTGCCTGATGAGATTCATGTCACCGCTTATATTAAAAAAAGCCAGCCGCTAAGAAGCCAAATCACCCAATTGATTGACCGCTACAAACGCCATAAAACCGATCTTGCCCTGACCTTTATCGATCCCGATTCTGACCTTAAAAAAACCCGCGAATTGAATATAGACGCGGCGGGCGCCATCATTGTCGAATATCAGGGCCGAAGCGAAAAACTGAACTTTATCGACGAATCATCGCTGACCAATGCGCTGCTGCAACTGGCGAACGCCGACGAGCGCTGGGTCACCTTCCTGACCGGTCACGGCGAACGCGCCCCTGACGGCATTGCCAACTTCGACTTAGGCCAATTCGGCAAGGAACTGGATCGCCGCAAAATCAAGGCTCAAGCCCTCAATCTGGCGACCATGCCGGACATTCCAAACAATTCCGCATTGCTGGTGCTGACCGCCCCCGCCGTGCCGTTACTGCCCGCAGAGATTGAGCTGGTCAAACGCTATATCCGGCAAGGCGGCAACCTGCTGCTGCTGACCGATCCGGGCAACCGCCATCTGGATGCAATAGAACAGCTGCTGGGTTTGCGCCAACTGCCGGGAACCCTGGTAGACAGCCAATCCAAGCTTTACGGCATTAACGATCCCAGCTTCGTGCTCGCCGGCGACTATTTGCCTCATCCGATCAGCCAGGGCTTCCAGACCATAACCGTTTTTCCTGTTACCGCCGCGCTGGAAATCAGCGATGAAACGGATTTTCAAGCCGTGGAGTTACTTAAAAGCGCAGTCCAGTCATGGACGGAAACCGGCCCGATAGCAGGAAAAATGCTTTTCGATGCCGACGGCGACGAAAAACAAGGCCCGCTTGCCTTCGCTTATGCCTTGACCCGCCCTTCGGCAAGCTCGGGACAGACCGGCAAGCCCCTTCGACAAGCTCAGGACAGGCCCGCCGAACAGCGCATCGTCGTGATCGGCGATGGAGACTTTCTGTCCAACGCCTATCTCGGCAATGTCGGCAATCTGGACCTGGGCTTAAGAATAATCAACTGGCTGATTCATGATGACCGGTTTATCGACATCCCGGCCAAAATCGCAACCGATAAAAGCCTGCAACTAAGCCAGATCAGCGTCGCTGTTATCGGCTTCGGTTTTTTGGTGGTCATACCGTTGTTGCTAATGGGCACGGGCTTTTATATCTGGCGTAAGCGCAAGCAGCGTTAAGGATAGGGTCGGCAAGATTGAATGGCTTCGCCCATCCTGCCTGTTACTCCTCGCGGACTTGAGCCACTTCCTGAGCACATCAATTACCTGCACCGGCTGATTATCGGACAAACTGCCCTTCAGCAAGGCTTGGCAAGTCGCCATTAGCTATTTGCCGCCAAGACTCTGACAATAAGTTTTAGAGCGTTTTACCCATCCGGCATTCAACGACCAAGTTGCCTTCCAATCGGAAAATTCGTTGGCAGGCATAGGGCGAGCAATTCCATAACCCTGAGCCAACTCGCAGCCCATCGAAAGCAGCATTTCGGCATGCGCCTGCGTTTCTACGCCTTCAGCAATCACTTGACGCTTAAAAGCGGTCGCCAAACCAATCACGCCTTTGACAATGGTCAGATCATCCGGATCATCCAGCATATCCCGCACGAAGCTTTGATCGATCTTCAGTATGTCCGCCGGAAAGCGTCTCAGATAGGTTAGCGAAGAGAAACCGGTGCCAAAGTCATCCAGGGCAAAATGCACCCCCATTTCGCGGCATGCATGCATGATGTCCGTCACTGCGGCCATGTCCTGTAAAGCGCTGGACTCTAATATTTCCAACTCCAGACTGCCCGGTTGAACATCGGGATGTCCGGACAGCAGCGTCGACAGGCGTGCCGGAAAGTTCTGTTGCTGTAAGTGATAGGCATCGATATTGACGCTAACCGAAAGGTTTTGCCCTGTTGCAGACCATGCGCTGATCTGAGTCAATGCCGAATCGATTACCCATTCGCCTAACGACACGCAGATAGGATGATTCTCGATATGGGGCATAAAGTCGGCAGGCGATAATAAGCCGCGCTCCGGGTGCTGCCAACGAATCAAGGCTTCGGCGCCGATCACCGCGCCGGTCTTCAAGTTGACTTTAGGCTGATAATGCAGCACGAACTCGCCTTGATCGAGGGCGGAGCGAATTCGTTCAATATTTTCAAACTGGGTTTTAACAGCAACATCCCGCCCGACATCAAACACATGGTAACGGTTCTTGCCGGCCTGCTTGGCGATATACATGGCCTGATCCGCATGGCGCAATAGCTGATCGGTATCGGCTTTATCATGCGGGTAAAGCGTGATGCCGATACTGGCTGAAACCTGCAACGAAACCTGGTTTATGAAAATCGGTTTGGCGGCGGCCCTCAGCAAACGTTCGAGCACCGGCTCAAATTCAGCCGTGTGTTCCAAATCGACGACTATCGCTATGAATTCATCGCCGCCAATACGCGACAAGGTATCCCCCTCCCTCAGCGCATCCTTCAAACGCTTTGAAACTGCAATCAACAGTTGGTCGCCCATGTCGTGACCATAGCTGTCATTAACGGCTTTAAAGCCGTCCAGATCGATATAAAGCACGGCAAGCGATTGATTGTGCCGTTCGCATTGAATCATGGCTTGTTGAAGACGGTCAGTCAGCAACACACGGTTAGGCAGGCCGGTCAGCGCATCGTAATGGGCAATGTGTTCGAGTTGCTGTTGGTGTTCTTTAATAGCGGTGATGTCGGTAAACAGGGCGACATAATTCTGGATTTTACCCGTACTATCGTGAACGGCGCTAATGGTCAACATTTCAGCATATACCTGGCCATTCTTGCGCTGATTCCAGACCTCACCCGACCAATAGCCCTTGGCATTAAGCTCATCCCCTATCATCGCGTAGAAAGATTGCTCTTGATGTTTTGAATGCAGAAAATCCGGTTTTTTACCCAACGCTTCTTCGCGATTGTAGCCGGTTACCTGACAAAACGTGTCGTTGACTTCGATGATAGCATTAAAGGCATCGGTAATCATGATGCCTTCGCGAGCATGGCTAAAGACACTGGCGGCCAGCTGCAACTTGGCTTCCGCTTGCTTGCGTTTGGAAATATCTTCGACAATAGACCAAATATAACGCTGTCCGTCCGGGCCGTTGACGAGCCTGCCATTGAGATTGATCGCAATCAGGCTGCCGTCCTTGCGGCGGTACTTTTTTTCGTAGGGTCCGTAGCAACCCAAGCGTTCCAGCGATTCCAACTGAAAAATCTCATCCTGCTCGAACTCCTTCGGCGTTAGCGTCCAGTAGTCGATGGCCTTCAATTCAGCCGCAGGATAGCCGCAGATTGCGCGAAAGGCTTCGTTGAACTCGATATAACGGCCCGTCATATCCGTTAAAGCAATGCCCAAGGGCGCGAGTTCGTAGAGACCGCGCAATTTTTCTTCGCTGGCCCGCAGGGATTCTTCGGCAAACTTGCGTTCGGTAATGTCTATGTCCATACAGACGAAGCCGATGCGATCATCTTCCAAGGGAATGGCGAAGACGGTGGACAGCGTCCATCTCTTATGGCCGCTGCGGGTATGTATTTCTGCCTCAAACGGGCCATAGGAGCAACCGCTTTTCCTAATCTGAACCAGAGTGCGCTGAAATTCGGCGGCCGCTTCCGGCGTATAGATCAGGGCATCAAGCGTCTTGCCTAGCGCTTCCTCTGCCGTCCAACCAAACGTTTTCTCAGAAGCTGTTTAAAAACCTAAACGATCGATTAAGCTGCAACAATTTTGGCCTAGGAGGGCTGGCGGTTGTACTTGACGAATTTAACCGACGAGCAATGGCAGTTGTTATGTCCAGTTTTTGAAATTGCGCGTGCCCCAAAAAGAGGAGGCAGACCGCGAAGCTATCCATTTCGCGAAATCGTTAATGGCATTTTCTATATCACCAAGACAGGTTGCCAATGGCGGATGCTGCCGTCGGATTTTGCGCCTTGGAGTTCGGTTTATGGATACTTTAGGACATGGAAACTCTCCGGAGTATGGGATAAGGCATTAACGCTCTTTCGTGAAACCTACAGGATTCAAGCTGGGAGAAACGCTCGACCGACGGCAGCCATTATTGATGCACAATCGGTAAAAACAACGGGGCCAGGCGGACAGCGCGGTTTTGACGCCGGTAAAAAGGTTAAAGGGAGAAAACGTCATATCGCGGTCGATACCATGGGAAATCTACTGGCGGTGTGTGTTCATTCAGCGGGCATACAAGATCGGCGCGGTGCTCGGTTGCTCATGATCCGGCTGTATACGATGTTTGCTGCCGTGAGTGTAATTTGGGCGGATGGCGGCTACAGCGGCGTTTTAGTCGAATGGGCGAAAAGCATGTTTAACTGGAACCTTACCATTGTTAAACGGACGGACGCAATGCGGGGCAAGTTTGTCGTATTGCCTCGCCGATGGGTTGTTGAACGCTCTTTTGCCTGGCTTGGAAACTCCAGACGGCTTTCCAAGGATTATGAGCGCCTAACCGATACGGCCGAAGTATTTATCAAAATTACTGAGGTACATCGTCTTTTACGCGGAATTTGTTAGGTTTTTAAACAGCTTCTCAGAGGCTGAATTCCAGTAGGTTACCCGCCCCCCATCGTCGTACCACTGCACGGCAATATTGGGTGTATTGTCGAGGGTGGCGCGCAGTTGCGCCTCGCTGCGGGCAAGATCGGCGGTGCGTTCCAACACTCGCTGTTCGAGGTGTCCGCGCTCTTCCTCCAATTCTGTAGTACGCGCCGTCACCTGTCGGCGGAGCATGCGATTCCAGATGGAAATGATGGCGATCACCGCCATAACGGCAAAAAACACAATGCCCAGCGCAAACCAGAGCCGCCAATCGGCAAAAATACTTTGCCCGGAAGTGTTGAACCATCTATTGTGAATACCCTCGCGTTCGGCATCCGTTATCGCCGCCAGTCCCTTTTTCAGAATACTGTTCAATAGGGGTTCATTGATGGGGGTGCCGATAGCCAGTCGAACACTCAGCTCTGTTTCGCCCGCGACCCGAAGATTGGTAATGCCTTTCTTCGAGATTAAATAGGAGGCCGTTGCGAGATCAATGATGGCGGCATCGGAACGTCCGAAAGAAACGTTGAGCAGCGCAGTCAGATCGTCCGGAACCAAGTCAGGCATAAAGCCCAGGTTTTTGCTTGCGAGGTTTTCGGTGACGGCATAACTCTTGACCAAGGCGATCTTTAACCCCGACAGGTTGAGTTCGCTCATCGAGCCGTTTCGATCTTTTCTGACAAGAATGACGTTGGGCACGGAAATGAACGGATCGGTAAAGGTAAGGATCTGTAAGCGGGCGGGGGTTTGGGTTACGGCATTGACGATATGCACCTCGCCCGCACGCAGTTTCTCAAAAATATCGTTCAGCGATGAAAATTGTTTCTGCTTAAATGCGGCCCCAATCTTTGTTTCGATAAGATGAATGTAGTCGTGGGCAAGACCGGTAGGTTGTCCTTGAGCATCCAAAAATACAAACGGCGCATACCCTGTTTCAACCGCAAGGACGATACGTGATTGATTGTTGGTAAGCCAGAGACGCTCTTCGGGCGTTAATAATTCTTTTGCATCGCCGGCGTTTCCTAAGGCAATGTCAGCGAAGACCGCACTTAGCAGAGCAAAAATCAGTACACTGAAAAATCTTTTTTGGATGTTCTCTATCTTTTTATACCGGGTAATCAGCATCTAATGGCGGAATAAGTAAAACGGCATCGAAATTCTCCTCTTCCAGATAAGAGGAACGTTTAGGTGTTCCAGTGAAATGACACGATCATAGCGCTTGTCACGCAGTCCAATTGCATCATTCGAATAGTGCAAGAAACTGAACGCCATTCTACATGCACTATAACCTATAAAACTAATTTCTAATCATCGCTATATCCGGCGATTACAAACCGACCTGAGCCATAAAAATCGACGCATCGTATTGAAAAAAACGCTTGAGTTATTCGACAACATTGCCATTGCTTTCAGCGGAGCGGAAGATATGGCGGTCAATCACAGGAAACACATCCAAGTTTTTTGTTTGGAGACCGGACGCTTACATCCGGAAACCTACCGTTTCATAGAAAAAAATCAGAAACCATTACCGGATAGACATTGAAATATTATCGCCGGACAAAGACTTACTCGATAGTCTGGTAAAAAAGAAAGGCCTATTCAGCTTTTATGTGGACGCCATCATGAATGTTGCGGCATCGTCATTAAAACGCAAACAGCCTCAATTAGATGCCAGGATTACCGGCCAACGCAAAGATCAAAGCCCGGACAACCACAGTCTATTCCTGAAGTGTAAATAAACAGCGAATTTTCCAGCACCGAACAGCCATTGATTAAATTCAATCCGCTGGTCAATTGGAGCCTTGCACCCGCGCTATTTTGCCTCATGAACATGAAAGAGCCTGACGCTGGTGGGAAAAGAATGCGGTCTGCATGCCGGAAATGTCAAAGATAACGGTACTTCCTGACACTGCTTTGTAAAACTCGGACTTGATCTGACAATGGCCAAAGTTAGTCTCAACTACATCAGACATTGACTGTCTCAGTTCGACCTATAGCTGCCGGTGAATGGTTGGATTAGGAACAGCATTAGCTATGCAACATCATGAAACAAGACTTTCCAATTTCGTTAACCAATCATCAAACCCTAAACACATCTCTCGCATTTTTGCTAAACCGATCTGTTCCGCAATATTCGGCCCATGTGTAGTCTTTCTATAACTCGTAAACTTCTCAAAACGCTTTGATGGAGCCGTTTCTGTAGAATCGTTCACTTTTTCAGGATTATGGTTAAAAGCTGCTAAAATGTCGGTCGCCCAGGCACTAAGCGATTCATCCTGTAGCACCACGGCTATAGCCTCTGGGGATGAAAATAACAACCCTTCAAATTCATACATTTGAATGTAAGGTATAAGTTTTCCTCTTAATCCCTCTTTGATTGATTCCTTAATTTTAGATTCCAAAGTCGTTTTAGTTTCGCCTTCAACTTTGCGCTTGAATCCATAAAAATCATAGAAAGTACTGACATAATCAAAACTATGGGCTAGGTTCTCTAGCTCATGTTTTACACGGTCAACGCTTACATTTCCATTGATTGGAACCGGAGTAACATATATTCCTTTTTGAGAGAAATAGGGTACCAATAAAGTTTTGACGAAGCGTTCTTCAGTCGTCCCCTCCACAGAAATTCCTATCCTTACCATTCAGGACGACCTCCGATCAGATTTTTCGACCAAATATCACCCATTCCATAATCTTCGAGCCAATGAACGAGAGCCTCCTTATCCGGCCTTTTAAACGTAGACACCCCTTTTTGTTGATCAACTACAATAAAATCTTCGGGCTCAAATTGATTTGCAAAGGCTACAGATTGCGTCGAACAAATGACTTGGTTTTGCTTTGATGCTGTTTTGACCATTTCAGCAAGTACATTCAAAGCAGCAGGATGCAAACCAAGCTCCGGTTCATCAAGTACAATAGTTTTTGGCCGAGTCCTTTCAGGCTGAAGAAATAATACGGCCATGCAAATGAAACGAGCCGTACCATCCGAAAGCTGATTCGCTGAAAAGGGCGTATCATGATCACGATGAGTCCACCTCAACAACAGGGACTCATCGCCTTTCTCGCCTCTTGGCTCAAGGTAGAAGTCGTGAAAAAAAGGAGCAACCGTTTTGATAGTTGAAACGATCTCTTGATAATTAGACTGGTAAGCTTTTCTCAGATATAAGAGGAATGGTGCTAAATTACTGGCATCGGAATTAAGAAATACCCTTGAACTCAGTCGTTGAGCCTGTTTAAATCCAGCAGTGGGGCTGGTATCGTGAAAATGATAGACCCCGCATTTTTGCATATACTCTCGGGTATATTTTCGTACATAGTCGCTATCTGACTCCGATCCTGGTAACAGGCCGCTTTCTCCTAATCTACCTTTAATTCTCCAAATTGTGTTTGACGTTACCACGGTACAATATTCCTTATCAAATACCAGTGTGTCGTTGGTTTCACCATGGACGAACTCTACGTGATAACCATTATTTCCTATTTCAATATCAATGATAATTTTTGGAGTGATTTTTGACCCAAAGTGGAAGAACGTATTTGCATATCCTTGTCTCTCAGCATAAGTCTGCAATTTCCCTTCAGACAAATTTCTTAAAAAAGTGAACAGAGAAATGAAATTTGACTTACCTGCTCCATTTGCGCCAATAAGAATATTTATTGGATTCATCTTCAAGTCGAGAGCTTTTATTGATTTAAACCCTTTAAGTTTAATTTGATGAAGATGTGTATTCTGCGGTTCGGACATGGTTTGATTTACAATTTACGCGTAAAAATCCTATAGTTTTGTTTTGCTATAGCAGTCATCTTGGCTTTAGCTGCGTATTAACTTAGCGTTATAAACTGAGCGAAAGCAAGGGATAGCGGTCACAGTGTATCGTTTTCAAACTTAAATCTGAAATGAATTTAGTTTAAAGCATCAAGGCTTAAACTGGATAATATGCAAATCAAACATGAAAAACAGTTTTCAGATAGCTTTACACATGTCAATTGACCGTCCGTTTCTGGCCGAACTGAGACCATCAGTGTCGGCTCAATCCAAGCAAATATTTTGAAACTGTCAGATCAAGTTCAGCGTTTTATAACTGATTTTGAACCTGATATTAAAACACCACCTGATTAGCAAGCTGCTTCAGCCAGCACCAAAAAGTTCGTCATTCTGGCAGGGATGCCGGACCCGTTAGAGCGCGTAGCGAATCCAGTCACATGGATGTGAAGCTATGGTCTGGCATCTAGCCTAAATCATGCAACAACAATATCGGCAGTTACCATCCATGGTGCTGGATACCGGCATCCATGCCGGTATGACGGTGCTAGCTGAAGTTCCTTGCTAATCAGGAAACATCATGAGGGTTTTCAGCCTGCGTTTCGCTCATCCACGGTTTTCGCCAGCGCTTGCAGTTCGGCAGAAATGATCACCGGGTATTCCGGAGTATTGCTCAATTGGCGCAATGACATGGGTAAACTATTTAGTTGGCGTCGAGTATATTCCTTGGACTCGACAAGCGTAGGTTGCCTGGTCACAGTTTTCCCGCGCTGCATAACCCATTGCAGTAAAGGTTGGCCTGCACAAGGCGCATTTTCAACGGTTACGGTATCGCCGGACATCATGCCGTTATCATCATAGTTGCGATAAACCTGTTTGCGACCGGGCCAGGTCGCTTTGCCTTCCGAGCGCTTGCGCCTCGCAATCCCCGCATATTCCTGCAATTTGTAGGCGCAGTCGAGATAAGGCGCATCGGCTGAGGTATCCAGCCGCGTACCGATGCCGAAGCCGTCAATCGGGGCTTGCCCGGCCATCAACTCTTCCAGTTTATATTCATCGATATTGCCGCTGGCAAAGAGGGTTACATCGTTAAGACCGCCACGGTCAAGAATTGTCCTGACTTTTCGGGCATGATCGGCCAAATCTCCGCTATCCAGGCGAACGCCCTTGATTTTTATGCCTTTCGCATGCAATGCGGCCGCCAGATCGACCGCTTTTTGCGCAGCGGCTTCGGTATCGTAAGTGTCGATCAACAACACGACATTATCGGGATTGGACTTGGCAAAATCGGCAAAGGCTTGGCTCTCGGAACGGTATGCTTGAATAAAAGAATGCGCCATCGTGCCGAAAAGGGGAATGCCAAAATGCATTCCGGCCGCCACCGTCGCTGAACCCGCGAATCCCGCGAGATAACTGGCCCGAGCCGCCAACAGCGCGGCTTCGCTGCCGTGCGCCCGGCGCATGCCGAAATCGACCAGCAGCTTGTCCGGCGCGATAAGTACCGAACGCGCGGCTTTAGAGGCAATCAAGGTCTGGAAGTGCAGCAGATTGATGATCCTGCTTTCGATCAATTGCGCTTCGGGCAGCGGCGCGGTTATGCGCAATATCGGTTCGTTCGGGAAAAACACCGTGCCTTCAGGCATCGCATGGACATCGCCGGTAAATTTTAATGCCGCAAGCCGGTCAAGCAGTGCCGGTTTGAATCGCCCGGTACCGGCCAGCCATTCAATCTCATCCGAAGAAAACTGCAATTGTTCCAGATACGTTAAAACTTGGGCCAGACCTGCCGCGACCAGATAGCCCCGGTTTTCAGGCAGTTTCCTGACAAAAAACTCGAACACCGCAAGTTCTTCCATGCCCTGTTCATAATAGCCCTGCAACATGGTTAGCTGGTACAGATCGGTAAGCAAGGCGTTGTCGGGCATTATCGGATCATCGCCAAAGTAATAGGAATTGCGCCCTTTCGAATCATTTCATTGATTGCCTTTTGCCCGTCCAGAGGCTGAACATTCACCGCGCGTATGGCGTCCGTTAACAACAACACCTGGTAATGAAAGTTCAGTGCATCGCGCACCGTATTTAAAACGCAATAATCGGTAGCCAGTCCGCCGATGAACAAACGGCGGACACCGGCATTATCCAGTTGCGCCTTGAAGGTCCGGTTTGAGAAACTTGAATAGCCTTCCCGTTCAACATCCGTGCCTTTGGAAATAATGTAAGCAGAAACGGGAAGATGCAAATCGGCTGCGAACTCTGCGCCTTTGGAACCGGCGACGCAGTGTTCCGGCCAAGGGCCGCCTTGCCGGATAAACGAGCAATGCTTTGCCGGATGCCAGTCGCGGGTTGCAAAGACAGGTAATTGACGAAATCGATCGATATAGCCGTTCAGGACCGGGATGAGCTGATCCCCTTCCGGCACCGCCAGACTGCCGCCGTGCAGAAAATCATTTTGGATGTCGCTGATTAATAAGGCATCGCCTTTGCCTAACTCGATTTGATCAGTGCTTTTGTGAGTCATGGGCAGTAAGTCTCGCGCTGTGGATTGAGGCTTGAAAGGCTCGTCGCCCCCTTTGTGACTAATAACTTCCCGATATGGATTGGGTGAAATTTTTCCGTTTGCCCTGAGCGTATCGAAGGGTGAGCGGGAAAATTTCGGGCTACCGCGTCAAGCCGATCATGCTTCGACAAGGCCTTTAATCCTGAGCGCAGCCGAAGGGTCAGCACGAACGGCTTGACGATCGAAAATAGTGGCTTCGGGAAGTTATTTTCAATCAAACCCTAAATTAGGCTTATAGCCGCGCGCCTATTTAACTTAATGTCGGGCATTTATTTTGGCTATGAGCTACCGACAGCTGGAGTGCAGGCTTCGCCTGCAAGCGCAAGCAAAGCTTGCACTTCCGTTACCGCGACAGATAACCGTTGATTTCACTCCGACCCCGGCTTATTCCGGCACAGGTCGGCAAACGCCTTAATCATGCGCCGCGAGCGGATGATGCTGCACGTTTTCCTGGGCAATCGCTTCGGCAGGCGTCGGATCTCCTGCGACAGCGCGTTTGATCGCCAATTTAACGGCTTCGTAATTCCAGTCCTGGATTTTATGGTTGTCCTTGGCATCCCAGTGGATAAAAACACCGACGCAGATAAATATATCGCCCGCTTCTTCCAGCGGAATTACCCCTTCTTTGACGCTATCGATCACCGCCTTGGCCACGCCCCGCTCGGCCGGGCCGAACATTTGGGTGGCCTGTTTCTCGTTCTTGATTTCGACCTTGTTGAACATGACGGTATTGGGCTTAGCCATCAGATTGGGCGCGACCAGCGCCAGCAGAGAATTATCGCCCCGTTTTTGGTTGGTCAATGTGATACAAAATGCGAGTTCCGCGGCGCTGCCTCGCGGCCCCATAATCAGGTCGATATGGGCTAATTCATTACCCTCGCCTACCAGAGCCTCACCTACCAGTACTTTATCGATTTTCGGCATTTTCATGTTGGTTTCTCCTCTTGAGATTTCGAATCAATTCTTGAATTCATATGAATGCTAGTGGATAGCTATCGGCGGGAATAAATGAAGCAGGGATGATTTGAATAACTTGAAACCGATATATCCATACCTTGAAATTTATAACATGCGGGTAAAATCAATAACATTCGTATCACTACCTATCAATATTGATGCGCTTCTATTAAGGACTCCATCAATAATCACTTCCGCTTAGGGTTCCCACGCTCTGCGCTCGCCGTTATACAAGTGTCTGCGAGATACCCTCGTTCCCACGCGCCGCGTGGGAATGCAGTGCCGGACGCGCTGCGTCCCGTATACGGCGTAGCGCGTCTTTAATCAGGATGTAGGCCGGAATAAGGCCATCCAAGCGCATAGCGCGAGGTGGCGTTTCCGGCGAGTTCGGGAGGTGTTTGCCGGAAACGCCAGTTCTCGCTGTCACTCGAACCCGCTTATTCCGGCCTACTTCGAGATGTGTATAAAAATGAGCGCGGCGCGTGGGAACGATGAGTTTATATTTCGAGACGTTATTACCGACCCTGTCCTAAGCACCTGCTTATTCCGCGCCTTTAATCAGTATCAAACTCATAGTTAAGTTTTATTCTTTGCGATGTCCCGGTCTGGGTTTCAACATTAAAGGTCTTGGTCAGCTTGCGTTTTAATACCAATACGGCTTGTTTATTAAACAGGCCGACCTTGGTGCCCACATAGAAATCCGGTGTCAGGTATTGCCCTACCGTAGCCAGCGTATCTTGCAGCGTTTTTCCTTCTTGAACTTCAAATTCGTCTACGCCCAGTTTGTCGGAAAGCCAGGATAACTTGCCCGAACCGTAAGATAACGCAGCAGCGGCAACCCTGTTGCCTTCCGATTTGCTGACCTGATTTAACGGACCGCCGGTAACCAAATAGGCCAGCACTTCTTCTTCCGGTAGGGCCGGTTCCGAAGATAAACGCGTTTGCGGCGTATCCAGCGGGCCGGTCAGGTTCAAAATAGCGGTAACCTCTTTGCTTTTTGAAACGCGTACGGCTTCCACGTCCAGCCAGGGCTTATCGACCGGGCCGTTAAACAGGAAACGCCCTTTACGCACGGTAAGATCCTGTCCGTAGCTTTTATAACGCGCCTTATTCATGTCGATGCTGCCGTACATCGCCGTTGTTTCTCCTGTTTTGGTCATCTTCAATTTACCCGACAAGTCGGTCTTCAGCCCTTGCCCTGAAAAGCTGACCTGTTTGCCGAGTTCGATGTCTAACTCCGCATCGATTTGGGGTGCTGACGTAGCGTTTGGCTCGGCTTTTTGTTCGCCGAGAATCACTTCATCGCTGCTGACTTTTACTGTATTTTCGGGAAGCTGCGGAAGCTGCAAGACGGCTTTGGGGATTTTTAAGGTGCCGGTCACTTTTCCTTGCTGCCCGGCAAACGCGCCTTTTAACTCCGGCGAAACGGCTATTTGAGCATCCGGCAATTTGGCGACTTCAAAATCCGTTCCGCTCAGCGTCAAGTCTGCTGTGCCTTGCAGGCTTGCAAAACCATCGAGCTTAACAAAGCCCTGCCCGGATTTCGCAAAGCCGCTTAGCTGAATACGTTCGGCATTATCGGCGGACGAAACAGCCTCTAGCCTGATGTCGCGAAGTTCCAGCCCCAACTCGGCAAGGTCAACGGCACCCTCGGCGAGCCGTACTGCTCCGTTAACCAGCGGTTTGTCGGTGCTGCCTTGTAAGGTCAAATCCGCGTTAAGCTTGCCTTTGATGTTCGATAACTGCGGAACAAAAGGATTCAACAAGGCAAAGTTAAGCATGGATGCCGTTATCTGTCCGGACAGGCTTTGAGTCTTGCCGGTATCCAGCTGCAACTGGCCGCGCAGATAATCCTGCCCCGTCAGCGCCACATCGACATCGGCTGAAACCATCGTCTCATTCAGCTTGCCCGATAATGACGACGAGCCCAAGGTAAGTTCAGTCGAGCCTTGCGGGGTCCGAAACAGAATCTTTGCGTTAGCGGGCATAGCCATCCGGAAAGTGCCGGTAAGCGAACCCTTTTCCCGCTGCATGTCCGCATCGGCATTGATGATGCCTTTTAACTTTGTCTGCTCGGGTAAGTAGGCTTGCATCAGGCTTAGAGGCAAGGCCGTGGCGTTAACTTGAAACCGGAAGTCGCCGTTGGCAGGATAACGTCCTTGCGCACAAAGGGCGGCCTGTTGCTGAACCAGGCAGGCTTTCGCCAAAGCCGCATCCACTCCGGCGGGGCTTTGCGCTATGCGGATAGTCAGATCATTCGTAAGCCGCCAGCGGCCGGAATCGCGGGTATTCAAATCCAGTTTGGAAAAATCGCCCAGCCACGCACCGGCCTTGTAACTGCCGGTCAGCACGGTTGATGCGTCCCCGTAAGACGAGTCGATGTCGGCTTTAAAATGATGTTGCTCAAGCGTGCCCAAGCCGTCAACCCGCAGTGTTGCAATTTGAAGGGTGCCGGTTTGGATGCCGGTTGCGGACAACCGTATTTTGGAGGTCAGTTTTGTATCGGCTTGATAGTCGATATTGACGGCCGCCTGCTCGGCGCGGTATCCGGCAAAATGCAGACGCTTGCCGTCAGCCTGAAACTTGACCGAAGGATTCTTCCACGCGCCCTGCAAACGCCCTTCCCCTTTCAAACTGCCGCCCAGATTCGGCCATAACGATTCCAAAGCCGGGGCGTCGATAGCAACAACAAGCGCGGCTTGCTGCTGTCCCAGCGTACCGTTAACGGCAATTTTATTGGCTCCCGAAACGATCCGCAGGGCATCGACCTTGAGTTGTTCATCGGACAAAGCCAGCTTGCCGTCTGCGCTAAACGGATATCCGCGCAACTTGCCGGACAGTTTGTTAATCTCGGCATCCAGCTGTAACGCGTCTCCGGCCACTTTGCCTTTAAGATGGGTGCTGAAGGTCAGGCTGCCGGGAAGCTCGGGCAACAGGATGGCGGGATTAAAATTTTGCCCGGTCGCGCTAAGGTCGAAAACCGTCGCGTCTTTCCAGGACACAGCGCCGTCGACCTGGAATGTCCCTGCCGTTGAGTTGAGTTCCAGTTTTTCAATAGACAAGGCATCCATGCTGCCGTTGCCTTTAAACGCCAAATGGGCTTTCGGCAAAGTCGGCCGGGTTAACTGTGCGTCCAATATAAGCTGATAATCGCTGAGCAAACCGGTCAACTCAATAGATCCTTGTTCGCTGGTCAGCTGCGGTTTGCCGCCGCTCAGCGGCCAATTAAGCTGTTGCCAATCGCCGTGCGCGGTGATACGCGGCGCATCCTGCAAATTATCCAGATTGCCTTTCAAGGCTGATTTGAACGGTGACGACAACCGATTTTCGAAAGCCAGCTGATGCATGTCGCCGTTGACCGTGGCTGTCGCTTGCCATAAACCGTAATCTGCCGTTGCAAGCTGCCAATCGGCGGTTAAGCTGAATGGAAAACCCTTGCCCAAGCCCATTTGTCCTTTGGCCGTTGCAACTCCCGGTTTGGCATTAACAGTCAGCGAGACGATATTAAGTCGGCCGTGTTCGGTAAATGCCGACAAGTGCAGTTTTTCCAGTTGTTGGATTTGCTCGCCTTGCTGAAAGGTTAGATTGGTCAACAGCAGGTTTTCAATCACGATTTGCACCGGCAACCGTAGTTCGGCATTAAGGTCGAAACCGCTTTCTTCCGATGGGGGTGTTTCGGTCAGACTAACGTTTACTTGTTCGAGGGTCACATCAACAATTTTTAAAGTACCCGAGAACAGTTTGGAAGGTTGCCAGGCGAATGCCAGTTTTTTAACGGCGACCGTTTCCGTGTCGCTTTTATAGAACAGATCAGTGAGCACAATACGTTCAAGTATCCGGCCGTCAATGGTTTTAACTGAAGCCTGTATCGGTAAGCTTGAGAAAATCGTCTGCAACAGCCAGCGGCTGCCGGTTATGCTGTTCATCAATCCGAGCAGGCCGACAGGTATCACCAGCACCAGAATCAAACTAATCAGCAGAATACGTTTCTTCATCTTAACAACCGCGCCGGGTTCGCGAAAACACGATTCTCGCTCGCCGCTGTTCCCGGCTTGGAGGCCTCTGCTGTAGGGGGTGCCGCGCGCGCCTTAAGGCTTTGGATACGGTCGGTAATAACTAACTCATCGTTCCCACGCTCTGCGTGGGAATGCAGCCTGAACCGCTCTGCGGTTCGGGACGCTGGAGCCTCCCTGACCGGGTTACCACGCAAAGCGCTCGTCTTTATACACATCTCGAAGTAGGCCGGAATAAGCCGGTTCGAGCGATAGCGAGAACTGGCGTTTCCGGCAAACTCCTCACGAACTTGCCGGAAACGCCACCTCGCGCGATGCGCTTGGATGGCCTTATTCCGGCCTACATCCGAGCCCGCCATTCCAGCGTCCATATCGAAATGACGCTCTTCGATAGACTTGTGTATAAAAATGAGCGCAGAGCGTAGGAACGAGGGTATCTCGCAGACACTTATGTATAACGATGAGCGCAGAGCGCGGGAACCATAAGCGAAAGTGCGCGCTAGTTCCCAAGCTCCTGCTTGGGAATTCAGTACGGGAAGCTCTAGCTTCCCGGCTCGCAAAGCTGGAGCTTTGCTCACTGGGTTCCCAAGCAGGAGCTTGGGAACCAGCGTAGCTCTTAACTTAATGGCAGTAACGCAGAGCGTGGGAACCATAAGCGAAAGTTATTATTGATGGCGTCCTTAAGGCGCGCGCGGCGCGCCCTACCGATGCAATGCCGCATCTCGCTGAATATTTTCGTGCTTTTCGCGTCTTTCGTGGACAAACTGCTTTTTCCGCATTCATAGCCGTGCCCCCGCGGCAAAATGGATTTGAAACGAAGAATCCGATTCGCTCAAAGGCAAGGCGAAATCCAGCCGAATCGGACCGATAGGCGAATACCACCTGACACCCAAACCCACCCCGGTTTTGATGCTGATATGATCCAGATTATAAGCGTTACCGCCGTCGATAAAGGCCGCAACGCCCCAGTCATCAAGCACGGCCTGTTCGTATTCCACGCTGACTACGCTTAAGAACTTACCGCCGACCACATTGCCCAAATTATCCTTAGGCCCCAGTTCTTTATAAGCATAGCCGCGTATGCTGTTCATGCCGCCTGCATAAAACCGGTATGAGGTCGGCAGCCTGTCGAATTGGTCAACCAGCGTTGCGCCTTGCTCGGTTCGGGCAATCAATTTGCCACTCCAGGGTAACGGGTGTATCCATACCGCGGATGCCGAACCCTGCGCAAAACTGACATCGGAGATAGGATTTTTATAGCTGCCGGCCAGGTTAAACTCCAGGCGATGGCCTCGGGTGGGGCGCAGTGCGTTATCGGACACAGAGCGCAGCCAGCTGCCGCCCGGCACTAACAAAAGCACCCGGTTTGAGGTTGTGCCGGTACTAAAGTCTTCGTAGACGGAGTCGATAAACAGCGTCTGCTTCCAACCGCTGTCGAAATCGTGTTTCAAGCGTGCGGAAAGTTTGCCCGATAGGGACTGATAAGTGTCGGTATCTTCTCGCTTGAGCCCGCCGCCGAAGCTGAAGAAATCGCCGGCCGGGTTGTCCAACGGTACGTTGTATTCAACATCCGCCGTTGACAGCACCGGGGAAAGATCGATATTGGCGTTAAGAAAATGGCCCCGGCGATTCAATCGGCGGTTTTTATAAGAAGCGTTCAGCAACGGCCCGATGTCGGTGTCGAAACCCGCGCCGAAGCCGTAATGATGGATTTTTTCAGGGTACAGTTTAACGGTGACGGGGACTCGCTTTAGGTCGGCATAAGCGGTATCGGGGCGTATCTCCACGCTCTTGAAATAGCCGCTTTTCGACAGCGCATTATGCGTTTTAGCCAGTTGCTCGCCGGAATAAAAATCGCCGCTTTTGATGGCAATGAATTTACCGACAAACTCGGGATTCAAAATATCCTGTTCGACAATAACGTCGCCGAACACCTTGCGTTTTCCGGTATCAAAGACCAGCTTGATGTGCGCCTTGTTGTCGGCTTTATCGATGAGCAATTTTTTTTCCGGAAACGAGACTTGCAAATAACCGCGTTCCAATGCCAGCGATTCAAGCCGACTCTTCATCTTTTCGTATTGATCGTGGCGCAGAGGCTTACCGGTTGCGGTTAGCAGCGTATTACGCAGTTTTTGAAATTCGGGGTCGTCGCGGGCATCGCCAATAAGCTCGATAGCGATGTCGGCAACGATGGTCTGCGGGCCGGAATCAAGCGTAAAGTCCGCCTGCCAACATTCAGTATTGAAAGCCAATGATTTTTTGATGACGGGATGGTAATAACCTAAAGCCCGCAAAGCCTTTGATATTTCTGCATCGGCTTTGTCAAACAAGCCGCGTATTTTCCATTCCGGCGATGCGCATTTTTCTTCCGAAAGCGACAGCATGAGCCGGACATTTTTTTGGGCTTCGCTTTCAAGTCCGGTGACCGAGACGTCGGCAATAACGGCGGGGGCCGCTAAATATAACAGCAGCAAGAATGGCGCAAATCTGAGGATTACAGGAATTCTTTGCATTACATACGATATGCGCGTTCGACAATTTATTCAACAACGCCGCGCCGATTTCTATGCCGATATACAGACCTTCCAGGTTTTAAAAACCTGGAAGGTCTAACTTGCAACGTTCTGATGTGTTTTAACTATTTTCGTGTTTTTCGTGGACTACGCTTTTTATTATGAGCATGCGTAACATCAATTACTAACCAAATCCTAAGTAGTTGTACGGATTTATCAGCGCCGGTAAGCAAGAGATACTTCATTATGAGTTTTTAGCCGCTCTCATAAGATATTTTCATTGGCTCTTAACTAAACGAGAAGTGCAATTATGAAAAACTACCCCTTAGTGTTGCTTGGGCTGTTACTTTTTTCTACAACGGCGTCGGCTATTGAACAAGCAGCCCCGAAGCAGGTTGAGGAAGTGCATCACCGCGTACAGCGGGTAGTGCCCTATGCACTGGATCAAACCCTGCAAACGTTTACCAAAACCGTGCATGGCGGCGTCCAGCATGTTGTCGTCAAATCGGCAGACGATGCCAAGCAGGTCAAATTGATCCAGGAACATCTGCTTAAAGTTGCCGGCGCCTTCAGGAAAGGCGACTTTTCTTCGACTGAACGCGTCCACGGCCCTGATATGCCGGGTCTGGCCCAGTTAAAAAAAGCGGAAACCGACGATATAAGATTCGAATATAAAGCGTTACCGAATGGTGCGCAGATTCATTATTCAACCGAGTATCCCCAGTATGTTCAAGCGCTTCATATCTGGTTCGATGCCCAGCTGAAAGATCACGGCGGCGATGTCATACCGGAACATAGTCAACACCATTCAACCATTGCGGAATAAATTGCACGACGATCATCTTAAGGCAGGCAGCCTGATATTGTTAGTCTGCTTAAAAACACAGCAACCGAGTTTGCTTTTAACCCGGACAAACCAACGACGCGGCTTGACTCGTTAAACTGCAATAATCTGGAATAACACATTATGCCATTACGTGATCTTGAAACATGGATGTGGGCGGAAGCTTGTGAAATATTGGATCGGGCCGATCGATTGCATCGACAGTTTTTTAGACCGGCGATGATGAACGCCAAACGGCCGACTTGGGAACCGCCGATCGATATCTACGAAAGCCGTTACGAATTCAAAATCATGATCGCGTTACCGGGTGTCGCCCCGGAACATTTGAAGGTGATACTGGAAGGCGATCATTTGCTTATTGACGGACAGCGGCATCTTCCGGACAGCGCCGAAGCGCATATTCGACGACTGGAAATTCCCTATGGCCGATTTGAGCGGCGCATTGACCTGCCCGCCGGGCGTTTTGAAATCGGCACGAGTGAACTTGTGAACGGTTGCTTGTTAATTTCACTGCGAAAAATATAAGGGCTTGTTATGCAAATCAAGGATCTGAAAAATATACTTCTGGGATCAACGGCGGATACCGGAGCGTCGTCTTCAGAAATAAAGCAGGACGCTCCGTTGCTATGTCCGCCTGTTCCCCATGATGCACTGATCATTGTGCCGATGCGCGGAACCGTGCTTTTCCCGCAAAACGTTTCTCCGTTGGTAATAGGCCGCAAGCTTTCTATTGCCGCGGTGCAAGAGGCGGTGCGTTCCGAAAAACCGATCGGATTGCTGATGCAGTTGCGGGACAAGGATGAGGAACCCAATCCGGATGATCTCTACACGGTCGGTACTGTGGCGGAAATTTTGCGCTACATAACCGCGCCTGACGGCACCCATCATGTGGTTTGCCAGGGTATGCAACGCTTTCGCGTACAGGCGTTTTTACCGGACTATCCGTTTCTTGTCGCCCGGATTGAACGTTACGATGAACCTGACGTCAGCTCCAAGGAGCTCGAAGCGCGGGTCATAACGCTCAAGCAAAAAGCCCTGGATCTGCTGGCGCAATCGAAGCAGGCCCCCGATGAACTGGTCAATGCGATTCGATCTATCAACTCGCCGCCGATGCTGGCCGACCTGATTGCCAGTTACCTGGTTTCAAAACCTGAAGATAAACAGGAACTACTGGCGCTATTCGATATACGGGAACGGATCGACAAGCTTCTGGAGTTACTCAATTACCAGGTAGAAGTATTAAAACTGTCCAACAAGATTAACGAACAAACCCAGGAAACCATGGGACAGCGGCAACGCGAGTTCGTGTTGCGGGAGCAAATGAAGGCTATCCAAAAGGAATTGGGCGAAGAGGAAGGCGGCGCGGCCGAAATTGAAGAAATCGGCAACGCCATCACTGCCTCCAAAATGCCGGAAGAGGCGGAAAAACAGGCGCGCAAGGAACTCGGCCGCCTTCAGCACATGCCCGATGCCAGCGGCGAATATTCGATGATTCGCACCTATCTCGATTGGCTGACCGAATTGCCCTGGTCGGTCTCAAGCTCAGGCGTTATCGATATAGCAAAAGCCCGCGAAATTCTTAACCAAGATCATTACGGCCTGGATAAAATCAAGCAACGCATCTTGGAATTCTTGGCGGTGCGCAAGCTCAACCCGAACGGCAAGAGTCCTATTCTTTGTTTTGTCGGGCCGCCCGGCGTCGGTAAAACCTCATTGGGACGCAGCATAGCCCGTGCCACCGGGCGCGAATTTGTCCGCGCAAGCCTGGGCGGCCTGCATGACGAAGCCGAGATTCGGGGACACCGGCGCACCTATATCGGCGCGCTGCCGGGTAATATTATTCAATCCATTCGCAAGGCCGGCACCAATAATCCGGTCTTTATGCTCGATGAAATGGACAAAATCGGTTCGGGAGGATTTCATGGCGATCCCTCTTCGGCGTTGCTGGAAGTCTTGGACCCCGAGCAGAACTCAACCTTCCGCGATAATTATCTGGCGGTAGCGTTCGATTTGAGCCATGTCATGTTTATCGGCACCGCCAATGTACTGGACAGCATCCCCGGACCGTTACGCGACCGGATGGAAGTGATCGAGTTAACCGGCTACACCTCTGATGAAAAACTCCAGATTGCCAAGCGCTATCTGGTGCAACGGCAACTGGAAAGCAACGGTTTGACCCCGGAGCAATGTGCAATCAGCGAAAACGCCATATTAACCATTATTCAGGACTACACCCGCGAAGCCGGATGCAGGAATCTGGAGCGTGAAATCGGTTCGGTATTCCGTCATGTCGCGATGCGCATTGCCGAAGGTCTAGTCGTTACCGAGCAGATCGACAGCGAGCATATTCCGGGAATTCTGGGACCGAAAAAGTTTGAAAGCGACGTCGCGATGCGCACCCGAGTGCCGGGCGTTGCCACAGGACTGGCCTGGACGCCGGTCGGCGGCGATATTCTGTTTATTGAAGCCACCCGTTTGCCCGGCAACGGCAAGCTGATCCTGACCGGCCAGTTGGGCGAGGTCATGAAAGAAAGCGCTCAGGCCGCGTTGAGCCTGGTCAAATCGCGCGCCCATGAGCTGGGTTTGCAACCGGAAATATTCGAAAAAAGCGACATCCATGTCCACGTACCGGCGGGCGCCATTCCTAAAGACGGCCCCAGCGCCGGTGTTGCGATGTTTACCGCGCTTTATTCCGCTTTTTCTGAAAAAATTGTCAAAAACGATGTCGCCATGACCGGGGAGATCAGTCTGCGCGGGCTGGTATTGCCGGTCGGCGGCATTAAAGAGAAAGTCATTGCTGCGGCCAGGGCGGGCATAACAACCGTCATGCTGCCGGCGCGCAACCGAAGAGACTTTGAAGAAATACCCGAAGCGGTCAGAAACCAGCTCCAGTTTGTCTGGTTGGAAAAGGTCGATGACGCGTTAAAAGCTGCCGTGGAAAATAATCCTGAGAGCTGAGCCGTCTCATCCGTCACGGCCATTTAGTTACCTGACTGATGTTACGCATGCTCATAATAAAAAGCGTAGTCCACGAAAAACACGATAATAGTTGAAGCACATCAGAACGTTGCCAGGCAGACCTGCTTCTTGCCCAACGCCAGGCCAGGGACTATCGGAATGACGACACATCCCGTAGATACTTGTACAACACGAAGTTTCACCTCCCTGTGCCTGGGTTCCGGCATCCCACAGACCTGGGTGTATGACGTAAGAAACTTGTCTTGGGAGTCTGTGAATGAATGCCGGGGATGACGCCAACCTACAGCGGATGTTTTTTTCGTGCCTTTCGTGCTTTTCGTGGACAATGCGTAACATCAGTTACCTGATTAGGACTCCATCAATAATAACTTCCGCTTAGGGTTGCGTAGTAACCCAGTCAGGGATGCTCCAGCGTTCCAGTCGTTGTATGATTGGTTTCTCTTTTTCGATGACAAGCCATTATACTTTTAGTTGCATAGGCAAAACACCTATGCCCGCCACTATGAACAAAAGAGAGATACTGCAAACGGTCATGAATTGCGCATTTTTGAATTCCCTCACCCCAGCGCTCTCCCGAAGGGAGAGAGGGACAAAAGCCGCAATCCGTGCCCGTGTCGAGTATAATATTGATAATCCATAGGCTGGCAAATAATCCGTTGCGTTGATTTTTCATTATTTTTAACCCGGCAAAACAATGACATCACTTCACAAACCAATCATCCTTATTACCATTGCCATCGTTGCAACGACACTGCTAGCGTGTTCTGAAGAGGCGGCCGACAATACTCAGGTAAAACAAATCGCCGCCCCAGTGGCGACGGGGACAGAAGACAGGATTGCCAAGTGGCAAAGAGAAGCGCAAGAGGGGGACCCTGATGCGCAATACAACCTCGCTTATATTTATGAAAATGGGCTGGGCGTACCGAAGGACGAAGCCAAAGCGCTTGAGTTATACCAGCAAGCCGCAGCTCAGGGACATTCGGCTGCACAAAGCAATCTTGACGCGAAGAATTCAGCGAAGTAAACGTTTATTAACTATTGCGATAACAATGGAATGCTTTAAAGATGCTTAACCGGATCAAGCTTTTTTTCACGCAACATCTCGCACTTTCAGCATCGGAAGACGCGTTGGAAGAAAAGCTGCAACGCGCGGCGGCTTATTTTCAATTTACTTTATTGATCAATAAGGAATACAGCCCGGAGCAAAAAATTCAATTAATTGAATCGCTATAGAAAATTGCAGACCTTTTACATGTCACGCATACCGATTTTATTATGGTAAAGAACCGGATAGGGCCGGATAAGTACATCTCTTGATATTAAAAAAACTCATGAAAAAAAATAACGCCAGCGATCTCTCCCACCACATCTTACCGAATTCTGCGACCATGGTGGGCGTCTGTATCATGGTCATCAGCATCGTTAAAAGCGCCGCCCCCGGACTTACCAACTACTTAATCGACAAGGCTTTAGCGATTGATAGTTTATTGTTCATGATTAGCGCCCTGCTTTCATTTTCATCGATTCGTTTAGACCGATGCACTGAAGGTTTGGAGCGTTGGGCGGAAATGATTTTCTTGTTAGGATTAGTTTCAATGACGCTGATTACCGTGGTTTTCTCTTTTGAAATCGTTTGATTCAGGCTTTATAGTTACTTGCAGAGGCCGATTTAGCTAACTATTCGCCTACCTTTGTTCAAGCGCGATAGAGACTGTGAAAGTATTCGTTTTTAGCCTAATTTGGATAATACTTTCACAGTCTCGATAGCGCTTGTACTGCCCTGCCTGTTTTTCAGGCTGCCGTACAGGAACAAGCCGATAGCTTGCCGCACCCAAAGCTCGATTTCCGCTTCGTCCGGCGTCGGCTCCAGGCCGAGTTGCAGCTTTTGAAAGCGTTCGCTTCGTAACGCGCTCAAAAATTGGTCGGCGAGAAAATACGGGTCCATTGCGGCAAAATAGCCGGTTTTCTGCTGTCGGGCGAAAAACTGGGCGAGATGCTCAAGAGTGCGCTGCGGTCCTTGTTCATAAAATTGCGTGGCAAGATCCGGGAAGCGCGACGACTCGCCGATCAGTATGGCGCGCATGCGCACCACATCCGGCCGTGTGATGCGATGCAAAAACTGCTTGGCAAACAAGACCAGCGCGTCTTCCGGAGAGCGCTCCAAAACATGCTCATCCGACAGCCCGGTGACAAACTGGTCGCTGCAACGCCTTATCACCGCGCCGAATAATCCGGCTTTACCGCCGAACTGGCTATAGAGGGTTCGCATCGACACCCGCGCATCCCGAGCGATGGTTTCCAGGCTGAGATTCCCATAACCGTGTTCGAGAAAAAGACTGGAGGCGGTATCCAGTAACCGGTCGCGACTTAGCAGTTCCTCCCCTTTGCGAGGTCGTCCACATTTAATCATTACTTAATACTCACGAAACCCATTGACTCAAATTATTGTGATGATACCTGAAATTAAATGATAATATATTTTACCGTTTCCCTTAAAGAGCAGAGTGTACAAAGGATGCAAAAAGAAACTCTCATGTCGGTTATCGCCCATCGTTTAAATCCATTGAGGAAGCCGAGCCCTGACGCCTTTCACGGGACATCGCCTCAAAAAGTTCCTGCGAATGACCGGACCTTAATGCCGCCTGTGCGCGTCGGCCTGTTAGCCGCCATCGCCCTGCTGGGGATGAACGGCTGCGGCAGCCATGACGATTCTTCTGCTCAGCCGCATCAGGGCCAAACGCCCGCTGTCAAAATCGCACAGCCTTTGTCGCAAGAAGTGACTGAATGGGACGAATACACCGGCCGCATCGAAGCCGTCAATTCGGTAGAGGTTAGCGCACGGGTGAGCGGCTATCTGGAGAAAGTGAATTTCAAGGCGGGCGACAAGGTACATAAAGGCGATCTTTTATTCCTGATTGACCCGAAACCCTTTACCGCCCAGCTGAACTACGCCGAAGCTGAACTGGAACGCGCTAAGTCCCGGCATGAACTGGCAAAGAACGACTTATCCCGAGCCGAGCATTTATTTCGCGCCAAGGCCATCTCCGAGGAAGAACACGATGCCCGCAGCAAAGGACTTCGAGAGACCGCTGCCGCGGTTCAATCGGCACAAGCCAACCTTTACACGGCCCGCTTGAACCTGGAGTTTACCCAAGTACGCGCCCCGATAGACGGTCGAATCGGCCGCGAGTTAATAACCGCCGGCAATTTGGTCAACGGCGGCGGAGGCGATGCAACCGTGTTGACCTTTATCGTCTCCACCGACCCCGTTTATGTTTACGTCGATGCCGACGAACGCTCGGTCCTGAAATATCGGCGTCAGGCCCGGAAAAAAGGTCGCGGCAGTTTAGACGACGCACATACGCCGGTAGAGTTGGCGGTAGCGGATGAGCCTGATTTTCCTCACCAGGGCCATCTCGACTATATATCGCCGCGCGAAGACGCCGCCACCGGCACCTTAACGTTGCGCGGCATATTCGCCAACCCGGACGAACTGTTAAGCCCCGGTTTTTTTGCCCGGATGCGGATTCGCCAAAGCGTCCCCTACCCGGCCATCCTGCTTCCCGACCGGGCCATCGGCACCGATCAGGCGCAACGCTTTGTATGGGTGGTCAATCAACAAAACCGGGTGGAATACCGCAAGGTGGAACTCGGCGCCCATATCGGCCAATTCCGCGTGATTACCCAAGGATTGAAGCCTGAAGAATGGGCGGTTATCGAAGGCCTGCAAAAGCTCAAACCGGGCGCTACCGTGAATCCGGAACGCATCCCGCTCGCCAAGCGCGATGGAGAAAATTAGACCATGAATCGATTCACCCACTTTTTCATCGACCGGCCGATTTTCGCCTCGGTCTTGTCCATCGTCATTATTCTGGTCGGAGGCCTCGCGCTGATCGGCCTGCCTATTGCCCAATATCCGGAGATTGCGCCCCCAACCGTGGTGGTGAGTGCGACTTATCCCGGCGCTAACGCCACGGTAGTCGCCGAAACCGTAGCTACGCCTATCGAACAGGAAGTGAACGGCGTCGAAGATATGCTGTACATGTCCTCCCAATCCACCAACAGCGGCAGCATGGCGCTGACCATTACCTTCAAGCCCGGCACCGACCTGGACAAAGCCCAGGTACTGGTGCAAAACCGGGTGGCGCTGGCCGAGCCCAGACTGCCGCAGGAAGTCAGTCGGCAAGGCATCAGCGTCAAGAAACGCAGCCAGGACTTGAGTCTGGTCGTCAATCTGGTCTCCCCGGACCATCGCTACGACAGTGTTTATTTAAGCAATTACGCGTTGCTGCAACTCAGGGATACGCTGGCGCGATTGCCGGGAGTGGGCGACATTTTCGTGTTCGGCGCCCGCGACTACAGCATGCGTCTCTGGTTAAACCCGGAGAAAATCGCCGCCCGCAATCTGACCGCCGGCGATGTCGTCGCCGCTATCCGCGAACAAAACATCCAGGTCGCGGCGGGCGTGGTCGGCCAACAACCGACCCAGGAGAATAGCGATTTTCAGTACACGGTCACTACGACGGGACGCCTGATAGAGGCCGATCAGTTCGCCGAGATCGTCATTAAAAAGGGCAAAGACGGGCAGGTAACCCGCCTCAAGGACGTGGCCCGCATCGAGCTGGGCGCAAAAGATTACAACTCCGCATTGGTGCTGGACGGCCAGCCCACCGTAGGCCTCGCCATCTTCCAGTTGCCCGGCTCCAACGCGCTGGATACCAAAAAAGCGGTGGTGGCCGCGATGGAAAAGTTCAAGCCGCGCTTTCCCGAAGGCCTGGATTATCTGCTGGTTTACGACACTGTGGTGTTTGTGCAGCAATCGATCGATGCGGTGATCAAAACCCTGTTCGAAGCCATGCTGCTGGTGGTGCTGGTGGTGGTGATCTTCTTGCAGAACTGGCGCGCCACCGTTATTCCGCTGCTTGCGGTGCCGGTTTCTTTGATCGGCACTTTCGCGGTGATGTCGGCATTAGGCTTGTCGCTTAACACCTTATCGTTGTTCGGCCTGGTGCTGGCTATCGGTATCGTCGTGGATGACGCGATCGTGGTGGTGGAAAACGTCGAACGCCATATCGCCTTGGGCTTATCGGCCAGAGACGCCACCCGAAAGGCGATGGATGAAGTCGTAGGCCCGATCATTGCCACGGCGCTGGTGCTGGTCGCCGTGTTCGTGCCCACCGCTTTTATCACCGGCGTTTCGGGGGCGTTCTATAAACAGTTTGCGCTAACCATCGCGGTTTCGACGGTCATCTCGGCGTTCAACTCGCTGACGCTGAGCCCTGCTTTGTGTGCGCTGCTGCTGGATCGGGCGCATGGCGACAAGGATGCGTTCACGCGACTGTTCGATCGCTTGTTCGGCTGGTTGTTTACCCGTTTCAACCGCTTCTTCGACGCGTTCAGCGAAGGCTACGCGCGTCTGGTCGGCCGACTGATTCGGATGACCGCGGTAGTGCTGGTGCTGTATGCAGGACTCAACGGACTTAATTGGCTGGCCTTTGAAAAAGTGCCGGCCGGCTTCATTCCCCCGCAAGATCAGGGCTACCTGATTCTGTATGCGCAACTGCCCGACGCGGCTTCGCTGGCGCGCACGCAGGACGTGGTCCAGCAGGCCAGCCGCATTATTATGGAAACCGAAGGCGTCAAGCATGTAAACGCCTACGCCGGGTTTTCGATCTTGAGCGGCGCCAGCCAGTCCAATGTCGCCACCCTGTTTGCGCGTCTGGACGGCTTCGATCAGCGCGCCGGTCATCCCGAACTTCATGCCGATGCCCTGGTCAAAAGTTTGACCCGGCGCCTTGCTCAAATCGAGTCCGCCCATATTGCCGTATTCGCCCCGCCGCCGATCCGGGGCATGAGTTCGGTAGGGGGCTTCAAGCTGCAAATCCAGGATCGATCCAATGCCGGTATTGACGCGTTGCAAAGCACCGTCGGCGACCTGCTCGCCAAGGGTAATCAACAACCGGGTCTGGCCGGGCTGTTTACGACCTTTCGTGCCGGAGTGCCGCAGCTTTTTCTGGACGTGGATCGTACCCGTGCCAAGTCTATGGATGTGCCTTTGAAAGACGTATTCGATACCTTGCAAATTTATCTGGGTTCGCTTTATATCAATGACTTCAACAGTTTCGGCAGGACGTATCAAGTGGTGGCGCAGGCCGATTCGGAGTTTCGCATGCATCCTGAGGATATAGCCGAATTGAAGACACGCAATCTTCAAGGCGGCATGGTGCCGCTCGGCTCGCTGATGTCGGTCAAAGAAATTACCGGCCCCGACAAGATCACTCGCTATAACATGTACCCGGCTGCGGAAATCAACGGCAACACCTTGCCCGGAACCAGTTCCGGCCAGGCGATTGCTATCATGAATAAACTCATGGCCGCGGAACTGCCGCCGGGATTCGACTTCGAATGGACCGAGCTCAGCCTGCAACAGGTGTTGGCCGGAAACGTCGCGCTGCTGGTTTTTCCGTTGAGCGTAATCTTCGTATTTTTGGCCCTGGCAGCCCAGTATGAAAGCTGGTCGTTACCGTTCGCAGTAATCCTGATCGTACCGATGTGCATTCTGTCTTCCTTGACCGGCGTATGGCTGAGCGGCATGGACAACAATATCTTCACCCAGATCGGCTTCATCGTACTGGTGGGCTTGGCCAGCAAGAACGCCATTCTTATCGTGGAGTTCGCCAAGCGGCGTCAAGAAGGCGGACTTAACCGTTTCGATGCAGCGGTGGAAGCGGCGCGCATCCGCTTGCGGCCCATCTTGATGACTTCACTCGCTTTCATTATGGGCGTGTTTCCGCTGGTTATCGCCCAAGGGGCGGGAGCCGAATCGCGGCGTTTGCTCGGCACTGCGGTGTTTAGCGGCATGTTGGGCGTGACGGTATTCGGCTTGCTGTTAACGCCGGTGTTCTACGTGATTGCGCAAGCCTTGGCTCAACGCTGGCAGTCTTCCAGACAAAAACCGTCTCATCATGCGCCTTCCGGACACGATCGATGAACAAGCGATACCGTATAACCCATGCTGCATCAGGCTTAGGGCAAAGCCTGCACGCCGACCGGTCGACAGCTGCCCTATTTACAACGATACAGCCTATGAAAAAGATGCACTGCGCAGAACTTCATGTCCGCAATAACCTGGGGCGCGGCCGGATTTTCGGCTTAATCGTCATCAGCACCGCTTTACTCAGCGCCTGCGCGGTAGGTCCCGATTATAAAACCCCGGCTACCGATGCCGGACAGGCCTTCGCCAATGCCGACAACCCGGCGTTTTCCGCTCAGGGGGTCGATGTCGCGTGGTGGAAACTGTTTGAAGACAAGGATCTAACCGAACTTGTCGATCAAACGGTGCAGCACAACCGCAATCTGGAAGCCGCCCGCGCCAATCTTCGCGAAGCGCGGTCGCTGTACATGGAAGCGGGGCTGAATTTGGCGCCTATCGTCAGTTCGCATGCCAATTATACCGATCAGAAACGCAGTGCCGGCGCCCTGAATAACAGGTCCTTTGCACCGCGCGACCTGACGCTCTACAACATCGGTTTCGACGCTTTTTGGGAAGTCGATTTCTTCGGCCGCGTGCGCCGCAACGTCGAAGCGAGCAGCGACGAAGTCGATGCGCAGGAAGCGAGTCTTCGGGATCTCGGCGTCAGCCTGATTGCCGAAGTGGCCAGAAACTATTTCGAATTGCGCGGCGTGCAAAACCAGCTGACGACGGCGAAAAAGAACGCCGCCAACCAAAGCCAAACCCTGGAAATAACCCGCACCAGACTCGAAGGCGGACGCGGCACCGAGCTCGATACATCAAGGGCGGCAGCCCAGCTCGATTCCACTCTGGCGATTATTCCTCCTTTGGAGAGTGCTATTCAGCAGGCCATGCATCGACTCAGCGTACTTACCGGACAGCTTCCCGACGCGCTGACCGGGAAGTTGTCGCAGCCCGCACCGCTGCCCAACATCCCCAAAACCATCAACATCGGCCGACCTGCCGAACTGCTGCGCCGCCGCCCCGACATTCGCATCGCCGAACGGGCTTTGGCTGCCGCTACCGCCCGGATCGGCGTCGCCACTGCCGATCTTTTTCCGCGGGTGACCTTTGTCGGCACTATCTCCCTTGAATCCTCGACCTTGTCGGGCATCGGCGCAGCCAGTTCGGACACCTATTCCGCCGGTCCGAAAATCAGTTGGGCGGCCCTGGATTTAGGCCGCGTATATGCCCGCATCAAAGCCGCCGATGCCCGCGCCGAAGCAAACTTGGCCCAGTACCAACAAACGGTGCTGAGCGCTTTGGAAGAAACCGAAAACGCGCTGGTGAATTACAACCGGGAACGCAAGCGGAGAGCATTGCTGACTTCGGCAGCCAAGGCCAGTGAAAGGGCCCACGAACTGGCTCACCTGCGTTTTGAGGAAGGCGTGGCCGACTTTTTAACGGTGCTCGATGCCGAATTGCGTTTATTGCAAGACCAGGATCGTCTGGCCCAGAGCGAAACCGCCACCGCGACGGCCCTGGCCGCGCTTTATAAGGCCTTGGGTGGAGGTTGGGAATCAAGCATTGATTTGAGTAAAAATCGATAATCCTAGAAAAATCATTTCATCCACGAAATACACAAAAAACACTAAAATATTCAACGAGATACCATGCTGCATATCGCCACCCAAAGGGTGAATGGCTCAATCGGCAGAACAGATTGATTTCTTTCGTGTCTTTCGTGCTTTTCGTGGACTAACTGCCGCGTTTAGGATAATCCAAATCCTGACAATGGCCCGTCTATCCGGGCATAACGAACATTAGCGGTCCCAATAGCCTGAAGGATTGTAACTACTCAGTGTTCCATTTTTGACTGCTAAGGTATGCGCATAAAACAACTTCACACGTTAGACCTGGCAGGTTTTTAAAACCTGCCAGGTCTGGGGACAATGGCTGTGCTATTGACTCAAGTTATTTCATACAGATTCCTAAGGAAGCGCTGAACAAGTTGATTCCATTCAGGGTTCGACAAGCTCACCACGAACGGAATCAACAACTTACCATTCGCCCTGAGCCTGTCGAAGGATTTAATCAGCGCTTCCCTAAGTAGCTACGAAGGCTTTAAGTCTTCTTAGATTCAACTCATAAGTGCAACAGCCCCACTCTAACTCGAGCCACGCGGATATGGCAGGTCTGATTGATAAATCATAATTAAACCAAGCTCGCAAAACCCCGAAAACAATCATCCAAATAAGCCCTTCGGTAAAAATATCAGCGTCGCCAACAGTGCTCCGAGTACAATATATAAAATTCTATTTTTGAGGAACATCTATGCAAACCTATCTGCCCTTTATCAAAGCTATGCTTTCCGAATGGTACCTGCTTACCTTAAATAATCCGTTATATGCCGGGGCATTAGCGGCATCTGTCTGGCTACTGACCGCATTACTGTACAGCATCAGAATTGCCGCCATAAAAAGAAGCAAAGTGGCCGGTGAAAAAGCCGCTCTCAAAACCCTCAACGCCACGCAACAACAGTTACAACTCAGTCAAGAAGAATTAGCGGCGGCTGTTGAACAAGCGGAAAAAGCCCAATCCGCCGCTCAAGACGAAACGCAACGGGCTTTAGCGCTTGAACAGCTGATTTATCAACGCAACCAGCAGGTTGCCGGAACTATTCAAACGCTGGCAACGAGTTTCGATCTTGGCGAACGGCCGTTACTTGCAAGCGAAGACGTTAAGGCCGAGCCGCTGTGGCAGCAACATGACAAAGTCATTATGCAACTCATCGAGCGTCTGCGCACCGAGCAGCAGGCAAAATCCGAGCTACAGCAAAGCTGTCAGGCGGCAACGGCAAAACTGGCCGAAAAAGAGTCGCTGCTGAATGCGTTGCAATCGACATTAGACAATCACACCAGCCAGCTTTCCAAACTGGAACAGGCGCTTGAAGAACAAAAGTCAATGCTGCAACAGCAAAACGATAGTCAACTGGTTTTATCCGACACCCTGAAAAATTTCCAGCCCGCTGCGGTGCTTCCCGTAGAACCTAAAGTAGAGCCTAAACCGGAAACCTTCCAGGCGGTGAATGACCGGCAACCACCAAGCCCAACGTTTGAAGAACCCCTGATTGCCCAAGCTGCGCCTGACAAACAGGTCGAGCCCATTACTGAAGAGCCGCACGTTGCGGTTACTTGGCCGGTTGAACAAATACCCACTGAATCGATAAGAGCTATCGAAGAGGTAGATCCGGTAGATCTGGTGTTAGACGAAGACTTCCGGCCGGTAGCTAAACCGATTCCGGCAGTATCGTCGGATATGAAACAGCAAGCGGTTAATCCCGCCAAAGGGTCGCTTGGAAAAATCAAAAACCTGTTCGGTAAGAAGCAACAGCCGGAGCCGAACATGGAACCGCAGCCGGTGGCGGAAGAAGCCCCGGTCGTATCAGCCGATATAGCGGAGCAACCGGTTATTGCCGCTAAAGAATCCATTGGAAAAATCAAAAACCTGTTCGGTAAAAAACAGCCTCCGGTTAAAACCGAACCCCAGTGGACAGACGCAACAGCGGAGGAAACATTGCCGCCAAGCGAAGATCAACCCGGTACGGATCAACAGCCTGATGATGTAAAAGCACCGGGGACACTAAAAAGCTTTTATAGTAGGTTCACATCGAAAGATAAATAGTCCGTACAGCGTCTTAAGACTGCAATCTGAGAATAAAGTCGGTAGGATAGGCTCAATGTATTCTACCGATCTTCCCGCATCTCACTCACTTCCCGCTACAAACCCGTTACCTCAACAATATTGCCCGGCGCACCAGGCTGACGACCACGCCCACTGAAAATTATAGCCGCCCAGCCAACCGGTGACATCCAGCACTTCGCCGATAAAATAAAGCCCCTGCACCTGTTTGCTTTCCATGGTTTTGGAAGAGACGGCATCGCAATCAACCCCGCCGGAAGTCACCTCCGCAGTACGATAACCTTCGGTACCGTTGGGTTTGATCGTCCACCTGTTTATCCGGTCTGCAACCTGCTGAATCTGTTTGTCGGACAAATCCTGTAACGAAAACTCCAGTAAATCTTCAGCCAGGAAAACACTGATCAGCCGCTTGGGCAAATAGCCTTCCAGAATCGTTTTTAACTTGTTTTTAAGCTTTTGCTGCCGCTTCGATTTCAGCTCTGTTTCCAAATTCAGCTGCGGCAGCATGTCAATCACAATGTCCTCTCCGGCGCGCCAGTAGGATGAAATCTGTAAAATCGCCGGGCCGCTCAAGCCCCGATGGGTAAACAATACATTTTCAGTGAAACTCTGTCGTTTATTGCTGACTACACAAGGTACGGCAATACCCGATAACGCCGAGAATTTTTCCTTGTCGCCAGGCTGCAAGGTAAACGGAACCAGGCCCGCACTGGTCGGCAACACCTTAATGGCAAATTGTTCGGCAATCTTATAACCCAAAGGCGTCGCGCCCATTTTGGGTATCGACAAGCCGCCGGTCGCAACCACTAATGACTGGCAGGTAAAATTGCCGTTGCCGGTTTTAAGCTGAAAGCGCTCAGTCGGCCGATCAATTGAATCGATATGGGTATTCAACTGCACCACCGCCCCGGCCTTGTCGCATTCCGCCAATAACAGTTCCAGAATATCCTTGGCGCTTTCATCACAGAACAACTGGCCGTGATCGCGTTCATGAAAAGGAATTCGGTAGCGCCCGATTAACGCCAAAAAATCCCACTGGGTATAGCGGCTCAGCGCCGACTTGCAAAAATGCGGGTTGTGCGAGATATAGTTATTCGGTTCGATCGAATAATTGGTGAAATTGCAGCGTCCGCCGCCGGACATCAGGATTTTTTTCCCGGCCTTGTTGGCGTGATCCAAAACCAGTACCTTACGGCCGCGCTTGCCGGCTTCGATTGCGCACATCAGGCCCGATGCGCCTGCGCCGATAATTATGACATCGGTGTCAGTCATGTTTTTTTCGTCAAAATACTGGCGTGAATGGCTTGTACAAATAGATTGATTCATCTCGTGCTATTTGAACAAAAATGGCCTGACATCCTCAATTAAACGATTTAATTCCGGTTCATTGTGCTTTAGAAGATCGTGCATCCAGAAATCTTGCCTGTTTTCGGCACAATCTTCCGCAAGAGCTGTTCCGATCTCCTCATATTTTTTGTCGGTAGCATTTCTGAGATTTTCCGGCTCAGAGCTAACGCCAAGCACGAATACTCTGTTTTTAATGTCTTCAGGAATTTCCCGCGCTACAAAACTCTTGCGGTCTTCCGGCTTGCCGTCGAAGTCCATCAATAAAACCATTCTTCTTTCCGGGAACTGTCGCATTCCTGGAAGATAATCGCTTTTGAATATGTCTACTACTTTCACCCATCCTCCAGCTTCCCTTAATACTTGAATAGCACGGTAGTTACAATTCAAATCAAGCGCGAATCCGTCGGCCATTTGCCGATTTGGATCATCTTCCGGCAATACAAGAAGGTGTGGCTTATGCTTGTTGACACTCATAATGTTATGTCACCACAAATCAGAGCATTAATCAGGTCGCCGCTTACCGGTATATCTTCAAGCAATTTAATCAGCGTGGGTTCCAAGTGACTTTTTCTATCAAGCACCCAGGTATTTTCCTCGGCAAATTTACGAATGGCTTCATCGTTATGAGAGGTCACGATAATTTGACCGCCATTTTGAAATGAGCGTCTTAACGACAAGATAAAATGGCCGACTTCTGATAAAGACAGATAGTTGTCCGGCTCATCCCAAAAACAAAACAACGGACCGTAAGCTTTATTGGCGGCCAAAACTACAGCGCACAGGAAAAAACATTTTTCGCCATCCGACAAGTCGTCAAAATTCACCACCAACCTTGCGGCGTTTGCCGCAAAATGCACATTCATGCTTTTAGCGTCTTTCCCGGTTGGATCGTTCCTAAATTCGGCAATATCCGGTACAGCAATTCCCAATTTAAAACCCTGCTAGAATAAAGATTTTATCAACGCTCCAGAACAAAGCCTCATCAGCACAAAACAAATGGACTTGAACTTAGTTGACCAGATACGCAGCACGTTTAGCGCGTT
>Ga0208629_100043_pt1 | contig 67469 bp, 59 predicted proteins | sample LakWasMet19_HOW5_2_FD_183865 | JGI IMG/M metagenome (GOLD analysis project Ga0208629, IMG submission 183865) | Freshwater sediment methanotrophic microbial communities from Lake Washington under simulated oxygen tension - Sediment Metagenome... | ecosystem: Environmental > Aquatic > Freshwater >... | reverse complement strand
ATATCGTTGGCTTTTATAACAGCAAGCGCTTGCATTCGACATTGGGCTATCTGCCGCCCAATGGCTACGAACGAAAAATGGCAGAGCAACAACCTATCTCTGTGTCCGAAAATGGTTGACCACTACAGGGAACGCTATTTCAGATTTAGAACTTGCTGATTTTTCTGCGGTTCATCCCCGCGGGTGCGGGGAACGCCGGCCAGCTCAGAGCCACCGCCGCGCGTATGACGGTTCATCCCCGCGGGTGCGGGGAACGCTGCTCGAGATTTAAAGGCAAATTGGTTATAACCGGTTCATCCCCGCGGGTGCGGGGAACGCTCAATCTGCTCTGGCGTAGCTGATGCAATTGCCGGTTCATCCCCGCGGGTGCGGGGAACGCTTCACTTCGTGCAATTGCCGCCGCAATCAATACGGTTCATCCCCGCGGGTGCGGGGAACGCCCCTTACAGGCAGATTGTTAGAGAAATTTGTTCGGTTCATCCCCGCGGGTGCGGGGAACGCATCCCCGGAACCACATACACGCGCCGGACTGCCGGTTCATCCCCGCGGGTGCGGGGAACGCACTTATCGTAACTTATTGTTAGATAAGAAGAAATAGAGCCCTTAAAAATCTACCGATTTTTTCGGTGTTTTCCGTGTTGTTAAAGAGCTGGTTTTTTGTCGTCTTCGACGGGGAAAAACGACACTAATTTCAGGCCGTCTAACTCGACCGGCAGGCGCCGGTTTTTGCCTAAGGTCATAAAATCGAAACCGGATTCAGTGTTGGTCGACCAGGCCATGACGGCGTTGCCTTCTTCTATTCCTTTTTCAATATGCGACCAAATCATGTCGCGGACTTTGATAGACAGGTCGCCGACGTAAACACCGGCGCGAATTTCGATCAACCAAACTGCTAAGCGCCCGCGTAGCCTGGGCGGGGCATTTTCAAGTACGATGACCAACATCGCCGATGCTCTCTGGGTTAGGAATGGCTGGGGCGATATTTTCTTCGGTTGGTTTGGGGACTTCCAACTCACCGGCGGCCAGCACTTCTTCAATGGTAGGGATGATTTTTCTGAGGATTTTGCTTTGCCGAAAGATGTCTCGGCACATCAATCGCACTTCTCGCTCCGGGTCATGATAATTCTTTGCGGCGATTTTGAAGGCATGAGGGATGATGTCGTCAAATTTGAACAAGTCGGCAATGTCATAGACAAATGACAGAGGTTTGCCGGTATGGATAAAGCCAATGGCGGGCGCATAACCGGCTGCCAACACCGCCGCTTCAGTGATGCCGTACAAACAACTGGTGGCCGAGCTAATACAACGGTTGGCGGCATCGCTGTTATCCCATTGGGTATGATCGTAGTTGCGGCCGTTCCACTCGACGCCCGCTTGCTTGGCGAGCAGTTGATAGGTTTTTTTGACTCTAGCGCCTTCGATGCCGCGCAGTTGTTCGACACTGCGACGTTCCGGCGGTTTTTCGCCAAAGCGGATTTCGTACATTTTGCGGACGACTTTTAATCTTGCCGCATCGTCCAACGCCAGTTTGGCCTGATAAAGTAATCGGTCGGAACGCGCCCCACCCGGTTGACCAGCGGCATACAGCCGAACACCGGCTTCACCGACCCAGACTAATAATGTCCCTGCCCTGGCCGCCAGCGCGGCCGCATGATGGGAGACTCGAGTACCCGGCTCCAACATGATACAGGCGATGCTGCCGACTGGAATGTGGGTGCGAATGCCGGTTTCGTCGACAACGACAAATGCGCCGTCTTTAACATCGATCTGGCCTTTTTGAACAAAAACGAGCGATACGCGTTCTTTCATGGCAATGGGTTTGAGGGGTGGTAGCATGAAGACATCCGGAAGCAATAGGTTTTGAAAGTAAAAAGTGAGGGTTCTACATTATTCGACCGATCAAGTGTTTAAAAACCAGGCTGAACAAGCCGTTGCGCCAATAAAGACTGAATGTCACGACGACCATCCAAAACAGCATGGACGATAACTTTATCCGGTAAAGGTTCGTAAATAATACGATAAGGTTTGATGATGATTTGCCGGTATTGGCGGATACCCAAAGCCAATAATTCTTTGGGAACACTGCCGCGATCAGTTAATTCGGCCAGATTATTTATAGCAATCTCCAAGCCGGAAATAATTTTTTCTGCAACTTTGTCGTCTACTTCCATCAAGTAATAATCATTGATGTCCAGCAAATCCAGCAGTGCCGGTTCAGAAATGCGTACCGGCAATGTCATTTAAGCCCTCGGCGTTGCCGCAGCTGTCGGAACGCATAGTCAACGGTAACGCTTCTGCCTTCACTAACTGCTTGCTGGCTGTGTGCCAGCATTTTCAATAACGCCAACGTTTCCTGAGTCTGCTCATAATCGGCCACCGACTGTATCACCATGGCCGCTTCACCGTTTTGCGTAATCACCATCGGCTGATGATTTTGTTTTAAACCTTCAATTACCTGAGCAGCATGGGCTTTAAGATAACTGATGGGCTTGGTGTTTTCGGAAAGTTTCATACTATTGCCTCAAATTTATCGAACTTAATTCGGACTGAATTAGGATTGATTATACGCGTCGGATCATCAGCAAACCACAGCCGAAGGCTTAGACTTTTGCTAGGGACAGTAATCCACAACCGAAAGCTTTGGCGGGGCCGATACCTTGTTGAACTTGTTCTATAAACTTATCCGGTTCCTGCACAGTTAAAACGCCTTCAAATGCAACGGGAACAATCTTGCCGCCGTAACCTTTTGGATTTTGCTCGTCTTTTTTATAAAAATACAACGTAGGGCAAGGACGAATAATCAAACTATCGAGCTGTGCCCATGATTGCAGTTTGCGCTCCATCCAGTTTTGGCGGTCTTCATCTTTTATCAGTGGCACACGATTAGATTTAATTTCACCTTTTTTGTTTTTTCGCTCTTGTTGGTCTTTTATGGTTTTAACCGGATTAGCCACCAGCAAAAAACGTAACTGCTGATTTTTAATTATGGTTAACGGAAGTTCACGCGTAGCCAGCAAATTGACCTGTTCATTTCCAGCACTCGGCGCTATTTCAGACTGCATCAAAATAGATGCACCTACACCCACTTGTTGTTGCTCAACCCGAAATAAAAAGCTGCGCGCTTTATCGTCTTGGCCTGGAAACAATGTCCACAAGTCTTGATGAATCTGATAGATGTTTTTCGGTCTTTTAAAATCAATAAATACTTTACTCAGATACATGCTCGCCCCCTGAACCCAAAATATAAACTTTTCGGTTGTTAAACTGCCGAACGGTCGTGGCGAATAAAGGTTGGTCTCTTGCCATCATGGGTGTACTGCCATCCAATTTAATCTCACTGTAAAGCGTACCTTGGCATGGTTCAATTAGACTCAAGGCGGCTTGTGCGCTCTCAGCATTTACCACCGCTTCATATAATGGACGCTGTATCGGGCAGGATCGCCGCCCTAAAAACGGGGTGTAAACCGGTTTTTGGATAGCTTGTTTAACTCGATCTAAGCTGTAAAGGGCCTTTTCTACAAATACCAACGCCACTGTAAATTCCGCATCACAAAGATATTCGCGCCGTGAGACAATCGCTTCCGGCCTTGGCTTTCCGTCAACTTTTCTAGCATGTTGAACGGTATGGAAGTCGGTGATTTTTTGCATAGATACAGGCGGTTTCTGTTTTGAGTTTTCTCGTTGGACAATCTTGCGTTTATTTGCCCTGATGGTCAGTTGAAAGCTCTCATTTAGCGCTTTCAATGCCTTAATATCCTCTCGCTCAATACCCAAACAGGCACCTAACAAGCCGACTATCCCGCTACGCGTTGGAAAGATTAAGCTGAGGCGATAATCTTCATAGGTGTGACCTCCCCACGCCTGCATTGCACCTTGCAGTTTAATGATCAGGTAATCTTGCATGGCTTATGCCGCCTTGCCATCATTTTGTAGCCATTGCTCCAGCTCAGCTAAGGTTTTCATGCGTTGGTTCGATGGTAAAGCACAATTTTCACTACTGAAAAAAACAGTCCGGTCTTTAAAGTCGTAAATATCATCAGTTTTTTGTTTATATTCACAAAAAGCTTCAATTGAAGGTTTACGGAAACCACCTTTTTGCCCTCTTCCAACAGGTTCTTCAAAGGCGTTGGCTAAAGAAATAGGCATGTCACTTAATGATACACAGGCAAAATCAGCTGGGTTAAATGCGGCAAAGCTGTTTTGCTTGGCGGATGGGATAGTTGTCGCCAACAAATGTAATAAATGTTTGGCAATTTCCAATGCTTTTGGGCGATCAACACCCATATTTTTTTGTAATAGAGAGAGGTTAAGGCTGGCATAACGGTAAAAAACACCAGCGCTGAATTCTTGAGTGTCTAAATGACCTGAACCGGTTTCGCCTGAATCTTGGATTAAATCATCAACTGCCGTAAACCAATCAATATCGCCATCAACTGTATGTGTGGTAATGGAATGCGCCATAGCCATTGCACCATCAACACTGGTCATAAGCCCGCTGGTTGCCATGCGCCCAAACAAAGCTATATCCACGGCCGAGGCCAGTGCTTTTGCTACTACATCTGTTTTTTCCTTTAGTTGTTTTTCTATTTTTTTACCGATAGCCTCATCAATTAAGTCATCCTTACTTTTTTTCTTCTTTTTTTGTTTGATGAATGTCTCGTCAATTTTTGCCAGCTCCTCAACCGATAACCCCTCATCTTTAACGGTCTTAATAACACGGCAAATTTCACGAATTTCATTTACTACCCAAGGCGCGACCGCGACTTTCTTATCGGCTTTTTTAGTTTCACTTTTTTCTGCTGACTCACCATCTTCCGAGTCTGCCGTGTCTTCTTCAACTTCGGTTGCAGTTAATTTAGTGGTTTTAACGAATCTGTCGATTGCTTCGGTAACGAAGGCAGGCTCAAATTCATCACCCAATTCTTTAATAAATTTCTCGTTTAACTTGCTTAAGTCTCGGGTACGAATAGACGGTTCACCCAAATTCTGTTTCCAATAGTTGTTAGCATGTTCTTCGAGATGAGGCTTACGCATTTCCCGCTTCAAGCTCTGACTGGAAATCCTCACTCGCCGTGTGCCGCCAAAAACAGCTGTTTTTTGCATGCCCATATCATCACGATTTAGACATGATGAGTTATGGGAAATCAGGATATGGTAATTGACAAAGTTTTTATCAGACATGCTGTGTTCCTTGTGATTGCTGTAATAGTTCATGTAAAAATTCAGGGGCTAAATCAGCACCGTTAGGCCAAACAATGGTATCGAGTTCGGTATCTAATTTGACTTGGCTGAACAAACTTACATCTTTAAGCGGTTCAAACATGCCTCCCCATAACTCCTTGCTTAAATCAACAACGCCTTCTGCGTCATCGTTAAATTTGAGCCATATCTGATAATCGTGAAGATGCTTGGCATCGGTAATATGCAATATCATTTTGGTTACTCCAAAGGGGCTATTTCTTTTAAAGGCTCGCGTTGTTGGCAGCAGCGCCAATTTTCCAACAGTTCTTGCTGATGCAAGTCCAGCCACTCCAGTACATGTTTTAGTGCTCGTTTAGGGAACTTCCCTTCAACAATACCGCCATCAATGGTGACGATAATTTCGTATTCACCGTATTTGGCATGGAAATGTGGTGGGCTGTGATCTGACCAATACATGGTAATGATGATGCCCAAAAAACGACTGATAATAGGCATGGTCAAACCTCTGTTGTTTCTTGGACTGGTGGTGATGCGGCAATATAAAAATCACGCATCAATTGGTGCTTGTTCTTTTTTCCCCAATAAAACAGAAGATTGCCCAATTCTGACCAGTCAGCATAAGCAATAGGTTTTATTTGTTGTACAACACGCCTTAACTGAATCAAATCATCTGGAGGGTCTCGACGCACCACTAAAAACAAGCGCTTCTCGCTAATTCCATGCTCATGCAATGACCTACCTAGTGGCTTTCCGTTAGCGCGCTGTTGAATCCAAGGTAAAAAATAAACCAATTGGGCTGCTTGTTTTTCATATTGCTTCAATTGAAATTTTGTCGCGCTAATCAGTTGATAAAACGCTGCAATTCCCATCATGTCATCAGGACTGGTTGCACGCCGCAACATAGCTTTCTGCCCGTTATCCAGTTGCTGATAGCGCTCAACTAATTTTAAATAATCATTTTCTGGTTTACTCACGTAGCGCTCCCATTTTGTTTAGCATGTTGTTTAACATGGCCCGACTTTCAATAATGGCTTGTAGCATTTTAGGATCATGTTCATAAGGCACCATGATTTGCTCAAAAATGGTTCGTGCCAAATCAGTAAATTGTTTTTGATATGTCGAAATATCATCATCCCATGCCCACTTTCTCAGAATACTGTGCATTACACTTTCTGAATTATCAAAATACGCTTGTTTAGCTTTGCCTTTCACGGCTTTTTTAAACCCGGATTCTTTGGCTTTGAGCGTGCCTTTATCAATGGCAATAAAAGCAAACCTATTCATTGCGGTATTTAATATTTTATAAACATCCAGCCCCGTGATGATCAGACGATCTATCTCAGCGCTTTTATTTTCCCAACCGGTAGCGAGGCTATAGGTTTCATGTCTACGTCCGGCCAAACTTTCAGCACTTCCTCCTTTGACATAGCCGCCTATGGCTAATTTAATATCGCGCCCTCGCCAAGTGCTGTTATCTTGATATTGCTGTACCACCAAAGCACAACTGGTGCCTTCTTGCTGCGTATCGACCAGATTTACTTGCCGTTGGGTATAAAAAAAATTCAACATTTGTCCCCATAACGGTAAATCATTGCGCGCCGAAAGAAAGGGTTTTTCTTTTGCATTGCCTGTGTGTAACCGTAGCATGTCAATCGGTGTATGCGGATGTTGCCAAAAACCAGGAACACTGCACATTCCGGTATTTTTGAAGAATCCAGTCGCTAAACCATTTTTAACTTCCAGCTTTATTTTTGCAGGTTGCCAGAATAAACCTCGTAACAAGCCAATATGTAACGCGTTTTCTTGCTTGTTTGAATGCGGCGCAATAATCCATGTTGGCTGTTGAATCTCTGCGTTTAATAATTCGGGCGCTTTCTCTATTAAAAATGCTTTACTCAGTACATTTGTCCAAATGGTTTTTCTTAAATTCTCACTTAAAACCAAAGTGGTTAGCGGCATAGACCCTTTTAAGCCTACCGAAAATGCTGCACCGCCTAAGCTAAAACCGTTAGTTGCTTGCTGAAACAATGCAATGGCGGCATCGCCCAAATGAACCGCCTCAATTTCATCAGGGGTATTAAAAAAACCGTTAGATGAAGCACTGGTACTGGTTTTTTCTGGCAACCCTACAAACAACTTTTGCAATGATGCCCAGTTTTTATTACCTTTTTCTGGCGCTACGCTGGAAGTTTGCATGAACGGCGTTTCAGGATGAAGTAGATCAAACCATTTGATAAATGGCTTTATAGCTTGCTCATACTCTGCTTCAGACATTGGCTCAGACCAATACTTTTTCAGGGCCTTTGCATCTTCCGGCAATAACACCACTTGCACTAAACAAACAAGTAATTGCAATGCCGCGAGATCCATATCATCACGCAAAACCGCTAGGTGCCATTCTTGTTCTTGTTTATCGCACAGTAGTTGCTTTAAGGAAATCCGTTGTGAATTGCCGTTTAGCGATACGGGTATCCAATTATCAATGAGTAAATTCATTTTTCTCCAGCCTAAAATTCATAGGTGTAAACAAGGGTGTTGCTATCGTTCCTTACGCTTTCTCTATCGCTAAACCTAACTCTTTATCATAAATAAAAGTCACTTTTTCAAGTTTACAAATCCATTTTTCTTTTTCAAAAAACATCGGTAAAAAACGTAGGCCTCTAGCATCTGCTTTAGGCAGCTGATCTTGCCAGCGTTTAGTGACTGAAATCGAATTTAAACTGATCACGTCCCAGTACTGCCATTTCTCCAGACTATCCAAATCAACATCATCTAACGTAAATAACTTACCTTGTTTTTCAACAACCAGAATAACGGTTAAGCTCATTTCGCCGTCACGCGTTAATGATCCGGCCTTATCGCTCTCATCGCTTTTAATCTCTTCGACTTTTCGATTAATTATCATGTTTGCAAGCATGCGCTGCACACCGACTATTTCATCTATATATTTTTGATAGGCTTGTGCTATCGCTTCTGGTTCATCGCCCCATGCCTCTTCACAATAAACTTTTTCTATCCAATCACGATAAGCAGTATAGGTTTTCAAATTTTCTTGATTCGACTTAAAGATAATTTCTTTGTTTTTCAGGAATTGTTCTGTCCGCCACAATGCCCTTAAATTTTGGTAAACATAACGTGTATCTCCATAAACAGCTTCTATGGTCGGCACAATGACCACGCAACTAGGCTTTTCAAATCCTAACGGTCTATTGTCACGCTGATGCCGATGCAAGCGTCCCAGACGTTGAAACAATAAATCGACCGGACAAAGCTGGGTGATTATCCAGTCAAAATCTAAATCGAGACTTTGCTCAACCACTTGTGTTGCCACCAAAATTCGCCCACCTGCTGCGCGGTCTTGTTCATGCTTACCGTAATAGCCGGTAATGTCTTGCTCTATTTTCTGACGGTCAACAAACCGAAACCGTGAATGGAATAAATCAACCGGTTTCGTGGTTAATTCAGTTAACTGTTTGGCTATAGATTGTGCATCGGCAACCAGATTACAGATCACCGCAACTTTGGCATTTTGCTCAGCTGCTTGAACAATTTCTTTTAATTGCTCTGCCGAGATAACGAGCTGATCGGCTGACCATGTTTCAATATTTACAATGCGTTCGGCGGTGTGTTCTGTGTCCGGCAACTCAAATGTAAGAACCTGATTGGTAGCAGCGTGGGTCACTAACGGATACGCGGGATTTTGCTGTTCCGATTGAACATTCCAGCTTTGTAATAATTTGGCTTTTTGATGATGCGGTAACGTTGCGGACAATAAAATCACACTGCCAGCAGCTTGCTTTTGCCGCTTTAGAACTTCAGCCAAAAGACCGTACATATAACTATCATAGGCATGAACTTCATCAACAATTAAAAGGCTTTTTTGAACCCCAAAACCGCGCACAAATTGATGACGCACAGGTAGCACCGATATTAAAACCTGGTCAATGGTGCATACGCCGATTTGTCCTAAAAATGCCCGTTTTTTGCTTGCTCCCAGCCATTGAGAACATTGCACTCGCGCTTCTTCTGCGCCTTGGGCTGTCAATTGGCTATTTGCCAGAATAGTTTTGAAATCAGGATTCAGATCTCTTTTACCATGCGCCAAGACTACGCTTGCACCACCGCCAAATAATTTATCGGCAACGTCTTCTAAACGCTTTAACATGGCGTTGGCAGTGGCTTGAGTGGGTAATGCAAAAATAATGCTACTGCCAAAGCCAGGATTGGCCGTTAATAACTTTGAAGCATAAGCTAACGCGGCTTCGGTTTTTCCTGAGCCGGTGGGGGCTTCGATAATAGTTAAACCTTGTTCAATCGGAAAGTTATCAACTACCGCTTGTAATCCTTGCGGCTTATAGATTGGGAATAACGCAGCCATGCCGCCTTGCCCTTTAACCTGCAACAACACGCCAAACGCCTCAAGTGCAGTTTTAGCGGCGAGTAATCGTGAATCAAAATAGGTTTTTAAATCGGTTTGCTCTGCGGTTGAGTAAGGGAAATATTCAGTTGATGAGCCTATCCAATCGCATACGCTGCAAAACCCTGCAAGCATGGAAGGTAAAACTTCTGGAATATCAGTCAATTCCAAATCCGCAGGTTCTAAAAAAAGCTGTTTAAGGCTCTGTACCCACTCAATACGCGCTTGTTTGTCTTGTTGTTTAATATCTTCACTAATAAATGCAGGCTCTACCAACGATTGGTTGTCAGGAATTCGCCCGTGATGACCTGCTACTTGCTGCATCCAGTCCATACCTTCATTTTCGGTAATAAAATCAAATCCATAATCAGACAATTCTTGTTCAAACCAGCCATAGCCATTGCTGCCATGATCGTATTGGGTTTTAGAATCGTATTTAGCTTTAATTGACGAAAAAATTTCCGGCTGCAATTGTTGGATTGTTTCCGGTGATTTCATTTGAAAGCGAATATCCAGCTTGCCCAAGTCATGCAAGCTAATAAAAAACATCAGCCAAGCATAGGCTTGTTCTTCTCTTGCCAACTGGGTTGATTGCCTAAATTGCTGGCGCAATGCCGGGCTATTTTTCCACCATTGATCAGCCACCGCCGCCACATCCAAACAATGGTAAGGCAGCAGATGATAAGTCGGGCCGGATTCTGCGTTTGCTTGGGCTTTGCCCCAGTAGCGGTAATAGAGTGCGTCTTGCATGGGTTGCCTGAAGATTTGTTTTTAGAACGACACCTGACATACATCATCAGCCGCCAAGTAGTATGTTTAAACTTTGACCATAGAGTCGCTGTTATGTGTCGGAAATTCTGTCTGCTTGGTGTAAACTTTATACTAGCAGTTACTTGTCATGCAATCTTTATTTGCACATATTTATGACCGAAATTTCGCAAGACTTTTTCAAATGGGATGTTAAGCAGCGTTTAACGTTGCTGGAAGCTACTGTTTACTGGACTGGGGAGCTGGTGACCGGTTTTCTGACTTCTACTTTTTCAATTAGCCGGGTGCAGGCGACTAAGGATATTGCGTTGTATTTGTCGTTACGGCCGGATAATTTGCGTTACGACCGTTCGCTGAAGCGCTATCTGATCACCGAGCAGTTTTCACCACTGCTGATTACCGGCAGCCCGCAGGAGTGTTTGCAGGTGTTGCAGGCGTCGCAATCGGCCGCGCCGCCGGTGGTGACGTTGATGAGCAATTTGCCGACAGTTGAAGTGTTGGCATCGCCGACTCGGCATATTGATGTGGCTGTGTTGCGGCCGGTGCTGCAGGCGGCGCGTTTCGGGTTGGTGTTGGAGATTGGTTATCAATCGATGACCTCGCCGGAACCTGCAGTTCGCAAGGTGCAGCCGCATACGCTGGTGTTCGACGGTTGGCGTTGGCACATGCGGGCGTTTAGTTATTCGCATAACGAGTTCCGAGATTTTGTGCTGGCGCGGATTCATCAGGCTTCGGTGGTAGGTAAGCCGGAACAGCCCAGCCCTGTAGATGCGTTGTGGGAAACACTGTTGACGGTTGAAATCGGCCCGCATCCGGGTTTGAGTGATTCGCAAAAACAGGTGGTGGAGTGGGATTTTGGTATGGTGGATGGCAAATGTTCGACAACGGTGCGAGCGGCTTTGTTGTCTTATCTGTTGTTATCGATGCGGATCGGTAAGGACGATTACCAACGCGAGGCGATGGTTCAGCAGATTGTGTTGCTTAATCGGGATGAATTGCAGCCGTATTTGGCTTTTTAACCCCCCCTTTTTTTAAGGGGGGGAGTAAGCGGTTATCATTTTTCAATGATTTCTAATTTATCCGCAGTTATAGCCAGCGATAACTCGCCTTTTAGCAAGCCAAGCAGTTCACGACCAGCCATGACATAACGCCAGCCATGGAGTAGTGGACATTCATCGTTGTCACCGAACAGCAATTCTTCCAAATCTTTGCGCGTTGCCAAGATGATTGGGTTTAAGGCATTTTCTTCGGCACGCACCCGAACCCAAGCGGTCAGAATATCCAGGATGGCTTCTTGTTGCTGGGTTTTCTTGAGCGGTCGACCTTTATCATTGAGTGGAATGGGTGGGCGATTTTTGGCGGCTGTTATCAATAGGCATAGCTCTCGACCATAACGGTTTTTAACTCGCTCATTTAGGCCGCGGATGTTACCCAGGTCGGCAATGGTTTCTGGTTGTAATTTGGCAATGTCAAAGAGCATTTCATCGCGCAATAGCCAACTTTTCGGATGATTTTCAATTTGCGCGGCCTTTTCTCGCCATTCTGATAATGTTTGAATAATGGATAACTGTTTGCCGGTCAGTTTGTTTTTGCCTTTAATTTTTAACCAGGCTTGTTCGGGGCGAACTTGGTAGAGCTCGGGATTTTCTAATTCAGCAAAGTCTTGTTTCAACCATTCACTGCGACCTAACTCGGCCAATTTTTTCTGCATCAGCTGGTAGATTTTGCAAAGGTAAATCACATCATCCGCTGCATAAGTAATCTCGCCTTCGGATAATGGCCGTTTGCTCCAATCGGCGCGGGTATGGGCTTTATCCAGGTTGATATTTAACAGGCTTGAGACCAGCATCGCGTAACCTGGGTTTTCCTGAAAACCCAGTAATGGCGCGGCGATTTGGGTGTCGAACACTGGCGTCGGTAGTTTGCCGGTCAATTGATAGAAAATTTCCAGATCCTGACGACAGGAATGGAAGACTTTAACAATTGCCGGGTTATAAAGGGCGGCAAATAGCGTATCAAGATCAGGCAACGCAATAGGATCAACGCAAGCGACCCAATCCGGCGTGGCAATTTGCAGTAAACAAAATTTCGGGTAATAGGTTTTTTCGCGGAGAAATTCGGTATCAAGCGCCAGCCAGGTTTCCTTGTTGATTTGTGTACACAACTGCTCAAGTTGTTCCGGGGTGTTGATGTATTGGATGTCCGTCATGGGTTTGGATGATTTGGTAAAAGGTGATCGTTTAGAGTAGCGTTATGCTTTGGTGTTAAAATTTAATTTTTGTCTGCACACTTATGCGCTTTCGTATTATTCCTGTGACATCTTATCAGCAAAACTGCTCTTTGCTGATTTGCGAGCAAACCCAACAAGCGGCGATTGTTGATCCGGGCGGCGATGTTGACTTGCTTATCGACATCGTTAAGCAAGAACAGGTGTCGTTGCAGTCGATATTACTGACCCACGGTCATCTTGACCATGTCGGCGGCTCGACGCAATTAGCGGCTCACTATGACATTCCTATTATCGGACCGCATGCTGGAGATAAGTTCTGGCTGGATGCGCTGCCGGAACAAGCCCGGATGTTCGGCTTTCCGCCCTGCCCTGCCTTCATCCCCTCTCGCTGGCTCAAACAAGGTGACGTCATTCATATCGGCAACGCAACGCTGGACGTCTTTCACTGCCCTGGACACACGCCGGGGCATGTTGTGTTTGTTAATCGCGAAGCAAAATTAGCGGTGGTGGGCGATGTGTTATTTAAGGGATCGATTGGTCGCACCGATTTTCCGGGCGGAGATTACGATACGTTAATTGAGTCAATCCGAACTAATTTATGGCCGCTAGGTAAAGATATTGCCTTTATTCCGGGCCATGGGCCGATGTCCACATTTGGTGAAGAAAGACGCAACAATGCTTTTGTGCATGATTAACGGCAACCCATATCTGGGAACCTCTAAAAATTGCACTTCGACAAGCTCAGTACCCATAGGGCATAAATGCGAACGGTTATGTTATTAAATCAATAACTTATCCGTTCTTGCTGAGCCTGTCGAAGCATGAATGGAAATTTTTAGAGGTACCATCTGTAATTTCTTAGGAAATCTTCTCAGCACCAGGAGATGCGTTGACGCCGACTCTTCTATGCCGATAACCGCCACGTTTTTTATGCCGGGCTTTCAGGCGTTTTATATCCAACTCGTGTTGATTGATTGCCACCGTTTTTAAATGCTGAAAAATATCCGGCGGCATCGCGTCAGGTAATTCCAGCAGGGTGTAATGTTCGCGCATGCTGATATTTTTGATGTTGTTAACATCGACGCCGGATTCATCAACCAGCACCTGCTTAAGTGTGTCTAAGGTAATTTGCTGTTTAAGCCCCACGTTTAAACGATACCGAACCATTTTAATAAACGGGGAAATTTTTGGCTCAGAAGGCGGAAGGGTAATTTCAGCTTGTTCGTTGGTGTCTGCTGGCGTGCGCTGATGTAAAAAGAGCAGCGCCGCCGCGCAATCAAGGGTACTGACGCCAAGTTCACCCGCCAGGGTATTTAGCGTCGACTTTTCAGCAGTCAGATTCTGGGAGTCAATAACTTGCGCTATTGTGTTTTTCAATCGCATTGACACGTTTGTTTATTCCAGCCAATTATTTTAATTAAGCTGCAAAAAATCAAAGTCTATCCTCATAAATTTCCACATAGGCTTCGTCACGTAACTTACGTAACCAAAGTTCGGTTTCTTCTTCGATTTTGCGCTTGCGGATAGCGTCTCTGACCTGATTTTTTCGGTAATCGCTGCTGTCGTCTTTGTTTTCCCGATCTAACACTTGAATTAAATGCCAACCGAACTGAGTTTGCACTGGCTCACTAATTTCGTTAATCGCCAATTTACTCATGGCTTCTTCAAATGGCTTGACCAAATCGTTGGGCCCCACCCAATCCAGTGATCCGCCTTTGAGTGCTGAGCCTTTATCGTCGGAATGTGTTCTTGCCAAGCTAGCAAAGTCATCGCCATCAGTGATGCGTTGCTTTAGTGCCAACAAGCGTTTTTTCGCTTCGGCATCATCCACCAATTCGTTGGTTTTAATTAAGATGTGCCGTACCTTTGTTTTAACAATCGTGTGCTGACCGACGCCTTTGGTCTCGAGCATTTTAATGATATGGAAACCACTTGGACTACGAATAGGCCCACCAATATCGCCTGTTGTCATGTTACTGGCATCAGTAACAAACAAGGTCGGCATTTCACTCATGGTGCGCCAGCCTAAATCGCCACCTTTTAATGCGTTGGCATCATCAGACTGAGTCATGGCAACTTGCGTAAAATCAGCGCCGCCACGTAGTTTGGTAACAATATCACCGGCTTTGGCTAAGGCTTTTTGGATTTCACTTGCAGACGCGCCCTCTTTAACAGCGACCAAAATGTGGCCCAAATGGTACTGAATAGAGGCATCACCGATTTTGTCTTGGGTTTCCAGATAATGATCAACCTCGCGGTCGGTCACTTTAATACGCCCACCGATTTCTCGGCCACGTAATTGATTAATAACGATTTCATTACGCATGTTATTTAAAAAAGCCGTGTAATCCATGCCTTGCCTAGCCAGCTCTTCTCTGAACTGTTCCACGTTCATGTTGTTTCTTTGCGCAATATCGGCAACGGAGCTATTAAGCATTTCCTCACTGACATTAATACCGGCTTTTTCCGCAAGTTGCCGCTGGAGCTTGTCAACAATCATTTTTTCCAAGACTTGTTTGCGCAGTACGTAATTGGGTGGAATTTCCGATTTACTGGCCTGGATGCGTTGCACGACCGCCAATACTTCGTCTTGTAATTCACGTTCCAGAATGACATCGTCTTCAACCACCGCGACAATGGTATCCAGAACTTGCGCCTGCAACTGCCAGCTCAACAGTAAAAGCAGCCAGCCAATAACACTTTTCAACATTGTTTTAGTACTCATTTTTCAGACTTCCGATATCCAGAAATATTTTGTTCGAAGAACTGGTCAAGCTTTTCGCCTATGCCGGTTAAGCCTTTAAGCTCGATTTGGAAGAATACGCCGGTTTGGCTCACGCCCTGAACATCGCCTTGAGGATTAATAGCACTGGAATAAACATTAGCGTTGTTGATATAACGACGCCCAATGACGCTAAATTTCCAACAACAGTTCTCTTTTTCCACGCCCAAAAAGCTCTCCTGGGTCGAGTTATACAGCATGGAGTATTGCCAACGTCCGACTGCAAACCAGTTATCAACTATAGGCCAATGGAAAGACATATCAGTTTGCCTAATGGCGTTACTGGTTTGGCTATTAAATTGAGGGAAAGAAAGGTTATTAACAGCGTTCGGATTTAAGGTATTTTCCCTGATCCGATAACCGACATTAAAAATAGCCCCCGGTTCATTTTTGTAATGCAATATTACCCGGTGCCGGTCTGCTTTACTGGTATCAGGATTCCATTGCATCCCAGATTCAACCGAGAAATGCTCACTCAGCTGAGAATTTAGATCGGCGACCACATTGGATAGGCTATTCGTTTCTTCTAGGTAACCTGGCAAGATAACTTGTCGATCACTAAAATAAAAAATTTCTCCGACGCTCAACTTGAGTCTTTCTCGACCTGTCGCGGTATCAACCAAGCGCGTAGATACGGCGGCAGTCACTTGATTAGCATCTTGTATGCGGTCAGACCCGCTGAACCGATTTTCTCTAAACAAACTGTTATAGCCAAAGTCATATAACGCCGTATCAAAGATGGGAATATCTTGCTGATTTACCCTAGGCGTATATAAATAGAACAAGCGCGGTTCAACTGTATTGAGATAGGTGCTATCGCCAATATCAAGATCGCGCTCTAAGTACAGACCGCTGTCGGCAGATAAAATAGGTAAGGTACGCGATATGCTGTCGGACGTTCTGGTGCCATAGTTTACGCCATCATTTAATAAGTACTGAGCGTTAGTAGTCCCAGTTACTGGGCCCGGTGCCTGTTGGTTGCCTAAAATATATTCTGTATGCTCCAACGATAATTTGGGGATCAAGAACGCACTGGCATTTTGCATTGGGAAGCTGACTGTTGGTTTCACATCCATACGCTGACCATTCACACGGTAGTCATGTTGAAACCACACATATTCACTACCCAATGCGGTATTAACAGGCATGGAATCGAAGCTATGATTCAAATTCAGGTTTACTTGCGGTAGCTTTCGGTAAGGTACTGACTCTTTAGTAATCGCCTTATCGATTGATTGATAATTCTCAACCCTAGCTACCAAAGACGCGGGTTCTGATCTATAGCCAATATCTGCCTGACTTCTCATGTAACTGAAGTTAGGGATACTCAACGCATTACCTAATTCGGCAAAATAATCTTTATCTGAGACATAGTTCAAATCCAAATTTGAACTGATATTTGGGGTGAATTGCGTAATATTTTTAACCGATGCCAAATATCTGGCTTTATTACGAATACTATCATCAGGCATATATTCCAAGCTGGTAATGCCGCTGGACATTTCCGTCAGATAGCGTCCAATACCACCGAGTACAATGCCACGTTTAGAAAGATAACGCGGTTTGAACGTAGCGTCATAATTCGGGGCAATATTCCAGTAATAAGGTATGGATGCATTAAACCCGCTTCGCTGAGTACTACCAAAAGAGGGTGCTAGAAATCCAGATAACCTTCTGCTATCGGTTGGGAAGGATAAATAGGGTGAATAAAATACCGGCGCGCCCTTAAATTCAATCCAGGCATTCTTGGCGGACCCCATACCACTGGTTTTATTAATTTTTAGCTCCGAGGCATGCACTACCCAGTCTTGGTTGCCTGGCTGGCAACTGGTGTAGGCAACTTCTTTGTAGCGCGATAAGGTTTTACTTTCTCGATACACGGCATCCGCCCTACCTCTTAACGGCGCGCTCGGGGCAATAAACATTACATCTCGCAATCTGGCTTGATCGGAGGCCAGCTTTAAAGTTGCTGTTTCACTATATAGCGCCAACTCGTCTTCGCTGTAATAAACATTACCTTGCAAATCCAGCGTATCCGATACTGAATCGTAGTTTGCAGCTTTCGATAATGAGCGCTGATCGGCCCGTGTCATTTCCACGTTGCCGTAATAACTGCTGATTTCGTTATCGAAAATTTCACCATAATCAGATTTAACATCTAAAGGTGACGATTCTCGTAAGTCTTTCCGTGGCTGATAACTAGAAGGAGCAACCGATCTAGTAGCCATACAATTTTGCCAGGGATCAACAGGTAGCTGCGATGTCAGCGTTGAAAAAACTTGCTCTTGCTGATGACTAAACGCCGGATCCAACCAACCTAAATTTGACGATGATGCCGCTGCTTTTACTGTCGCGGGTTCACCTTTAGGATCAGCACCCACTAATTTACAGTCCCAATTTTTATTTTCGCCAGTGGCTCCGCAAGCCCAACCTGGACGATTGCTTTCACCTTTAGGCAACACTTTTTTGGCAGCAGCGATACTGGGTTTTTCGAGCGGCTCGGACTCTTTTAGATCGCGCTGAGGAATAGGTTCTGCTTTCGGTTCAATGGCTTTAGCATCAACCGCATCTATTGATTTTGGTACAGTCGGCACTGGTTCCGCGATTAATTCCTCGGGCTCGGCTTGCTCGACAATTTTTGTCGTAGGTTTCGCAACGACAGGCTGTTTAGTTGGCTGGGGCTGGAGACGTTCTGTAACAGCTGGTTCGGCAACAATTGGTTGCACAGCCTCATCGGGTATGGGTTGGGCTTGTTTAACCGGCTCAGTTTTAACTGGCTGCTTAGTATCGGTAGTTTGTTCGGGTAAGGCATCCTTGCCTACGCAAACCCACTCTTTGCCATCTTTGCTCTGGTGACAATTCCATGCTGAATCATTGGCAGAAGCAGAATCAATAGCTGCGGTCAGCGAGGGCAAAAAAACCAGAAATAAGCGGCGGTACATAGATAATATGGGTTTATTAGCGTAGTGACTTGCAAATCGAATAAAATGCTTGGAGGCGCATTTTACCTTAAATCGTCTGCATCTTTATAACTAATCTGTTCCGAATCCTATGATACCCGATGACCCAAGAACCCAGGCCATGATCCATTGGCTTAACCGTGACCTGGCATTAGCCATCGACATGGTTGAGCCCGCTTCCAGTGACGCAAGTTTTCGCCGTTATTTTAGAGTCAACGTGGCCGATGACAGCTTTATTGTGATGGATGCACCGCCAGACAAAGAAGACGTTGCGCGCTTTATAAGAGTTGCCGACCTGTTGCGACACGCCAAAGTTAATGTGCCCATTATTTTTCAACAAAATCTGCATGATGGCTTTTTACTGCTGCAAGACTTTGGTTGCCAATGTTTTTTAGATCGGCTTGATATAAATAACGCCGATAATTTGTATCAAAGTGCGTTTGATACCTTATTCAACCTTCAAAACAACACGCCATTAACCAACTGCGGCTTACCCGCTTATGACCAAGCATTATTAGAAAGAGAACTGGGCATTTTTACCGAATGGTTTTTAGGCAATAGATTCGGACTTGCCCTGCCCGAACAGCTCTGGAACATAACCCGTACCGTGCTGATTGATTCGGCACTGGAACAACCGGTCACTTGTGTTCATCGCGACTACCACTCTCGTAATTTAATGGCTACCGAGCAAGACTCACCCGGTGTGATTGACTTTCAAGACGCCGTCATCGGCCCAATTACCTATGACTTAGTGTCGTTGTTACGCGATTGTTATATTGCCTGGCCTGAGCCGCTTGTCGAACAATGGGTAAGTGCTTATTTTCAGCGACTTGAGCAAGCTAAATTGGTCGACTGTGGACTAGAACGATTCCAGCGCTGGTTTGATCTAATGGGTTTACAACGTCATCTGAAGGCTATTGGTATTTTTTCCCGCTTAGATTTGCGAGACGGCAAATCCGGCTACCTTCAAGATATTCCACGCACTCTCAATTACGTTACAGAGGTCGCGGCAAAGTATCCAGAACTTGCCGAATTTGGCGACCATCTCCAACAACTAAATTTATCCAAACAATTATCATGAAGGCGATGATTCTTGCAGCAGGCCGCGGCGAAAGAATGCGCCCATTGACTGACCACACGCCTAAACCACTGCTTGCCGCAGCAGGCAAAGCGTTAATTGAACATAACATCGAACAACTGGTGGCCGCTGGTTTTAACGACATTATCATCAACCACGCCCATCTCGGTCAGCAAATTGAACAGCGTTTGGGCGATGGCCGACAATTTAACGCCACCATCCGCTATTCGCCTGAAACAACAGCTCTGGAAACTGCCGGCGGCATTATTAAGGCATTACCTTTGCTCGGCGATGACGTGTTTTTAGTGGTTAACGGTGATATTGCCACTGATTTTCCGTTTGCCACACTCAAAAACCAACCCGTAAATCTTGCGCATCTGGTGTTGGTTGAAAATCCTGTCCATCATCCACAAGGTGATTTTGGCTTGGATAGCGCAGGCTTTGTCACTGAAACCGACACCAAAAAATTCACCTTCAGCGGCATTGGACTGTATCATCCTGACTTGTTCAGACAAATTCCGGCAGGTATTCATAAATTATTACCTTTACTACTCAAAGGCATTGCCAGCCGCGAAGTTTCAGGACAAGTGCATCCCGGTTTCTGGATGGATATAGGCACACCACAGCGACTACAGGAACTGGACCTTTATTACTCTCAATGGAGATAACGCCATGCCTGATCATATTTATAAAAAAATCGAACTAACCGGCTCATCAAGCGTCGGCATACAAGAAGCCATCGAAAATGCGGTAAATAAAGCCGCGAAAACCATCCATGACATGCGCTGGTTTGAAGTTGTCGAAACTCGCGGCCATATTGCCGATGGCAAAGTAGCTCACTGGCAAGTCACCATCAAAATCGGTTTTTCTTTAACCGAATAAAAGCGCACTGATGCCGCAGGTTATCGTTCTGATAATTTAACCACTCGACAAGCTCAAAGTTCAGCACGAATTACATCAATACAAACCATTCGTATCTAAATCAAGAGCTTGTCGATCAATCAATTTAGCACCAATATTTCTAACAGAAAAAATCAGCTTATAGGTATTTATACCTATATATAAAAAATAATAAGGCACTAGAAAAACAATAACATACTGCTATAATCTAAACGAAATTATCACTATGTGAGTCATGGCTATGAGACATTACTGGAAGGTCGTTGTTTTTCTTGGATTGCAGCTTGCTTCCGTGATTGGTCATGCCCAGCAAGTTGATGTCAGTGCTTTGCGGTATTGGAATACCCCTGATCAAACGCGCATGACTTTTGACGTCACCAACTCCCCAGAACACCGCGTATTTTTGATGAACAATCCACCACGTTTGGTGATTGATATGCGCAATACCAAAGCAAAAACCAAGCAGGCTTTCCCACAACCTGCTTCTGATCATCCGCTTTTTTCTAAGCTGCGCTTTGCCACTAAAGACGGTAGTGACTTAAGAGTTGTAATCGACCTAAAACGGCCATTGAATTCAAAGACAGCGACGTTGCGCACTAATTCGCTTGATAGTAATTTATTGGTTATCGAATTATTGAGCAAAACAACCACCGCTAATAGCAATACCGAAACAAAAGTCGCAGCCAACAAGCCCGAAAATCCAATACCTGCAGTAAACATACTCTCTAAAAGCCAAACAACTGAAGCGTCTCAAACTGCCAACATTAAAACAGCCTCGCGCCCCGTTAAACCTATCGCCACTGCAGTACAAAAATCCAAAAGCATTGTTATCGCGATTGATGCCGGCCATGGCGGTAAAGACGTCGGTGCGCTGGGTGCCAGCGGCACTCAAGAAAAGCATGTCACGCTGTCTATCGCTAAAAAATTAGCCGCCCTGATCAACAGTCAACCGGGCATGAAAGCGGTGCTGACACGTAAGAATGACTATTATGTCGGCCTCAGACAAAGAATGCAGCTTGCTCGTGCCGGCAAGGCGGATTTATTTATCTCCATTCATGCTGACGCTTACCCAAATGAAACCGTCAAAGGTGCGTCAGTGTTTACGCTTTCCAGTAAAGGCGCCACCAATGAAGCCGCGCGCTGGCTGGCTGACAGTGAAAATGCTTCCGACCTGGTTGGCGGTGTGAGCTTAGGCGATAAAGATGAAATGCTGGCATCGGTGTTGCTTGATTTGTCGCAAACAGCAACCCAAGAAGCCAGTGATAACGTAGCCGGCAACGTGTTAAAAAACTTTGAGGACATCGGCGAACTACATCACGGCTCGGTGCAGAAGGCTAATTTCATGGTGTTAAAATCGCCGGATATTCCGTCCATTTTGGTCGAAACCGCTTTTATTTCTAATCCCTCGGAAGAACTTAAGCTAGTTAATACCGCTCACCAAACTAAAATAGCCACTGCCATTTTTAATGGTCTCCGCAATTACTTTGACAAAACCGCACCCATTGAAAGCCGAGTCGCGGCACTTGATTTATAGTCATACAATCAATTTCTTTACGTTATCCCACGATGCAGCCTTGAGCTGCATCGTCATTTATAAGGCCCATAAAAATCCATGACCATTTCACTTGCAGAACTTGAACCGATAGTTCGCGAAGCCGGCAATATCGCACTGGCGCATTTTAAAGATTTAAAACACCTGGCCATCAATAAAAAAGCCCCGCGCGATTTTGTCACCGCCGCCGATGTAGCGGTGGAAGCTTATTTAAAAGAAGCCTTAGGCAAAAAATACCCGCAATTTGGTTTTTGGGGTGAAGAAAGCGGACAAACGGCCAACCAAACTTCCCGTTGGGTGGTCGATCCTATCGACGGCACCCACTCGTTCTCCAAGGGCCAATATTTCTGGGCCGTCAGCGTTGCGTTAGAAATTGATCAGGAATTGGTAGCAGGTGTTGTTTATGCCCCAGCCCTGAATGATTATTACAGCGCCGCAAAAGGCGAAGGTGCATTCAAAAACGGCGAGTCTATTAGTGTATCGTTAGAAGATGATTTAGGTGATTCGATGATCGCCACCGGCTTTGCCTGCTTGCGCTCTTACCTGGAAGACAACAATTTACAGCGCTTTAGCCGTATTGCTCAAAAAACTACCGGTCAACGGCGTTTCGGTTCGGCGGCATTAGATGTTTGCTTGGTGGCTGATGGACAGGTCGATGCTTTTTGGGAGCAAGAATTGAATCTTTACGACATCGCTGCAGGTGTTGTTATTGCCCGAGAAGCAGGTGCGACTGTGACTGATTTCAAAGGCAACGAAGGTGTTTTCCCCAAGCAAATTCTAGTCACCAACGGCAAGATTTTGGATCAATTGTTGCCGTTAATGTAATCAGCAAAAACACACATCAATCTGACGAATGCAGCCGTCAGATTGATGCTTTGCAACAACCTTAAGCCAACTTGGCTTTTAAGAACTCAATCACCTCAACCATCGGCACTTCTTCGTGCTCGGTACCACCCACTCTAGCCTTGTATTCAATTGTGCCGGCATCCAAACCGCGATCACCAAGAATGATGGTATGCGGAATACCGATCAATTCCATGTCTGAGAACATAAAGCCGGCACGGACTTTACGATCATCAAATAACACGTCAAAACCGGCTGCCTGCAAATCCTTATAAAGCTGTTCTGCTGCTTCTTTTAGACGCTCAGATTTATGCATATTCATCGGGCACAGCGCTACTTGAAACGGCGCCAGATTGCTGGACCAGATAATGCCTTTATCATCATGGTTCTGCTCAATAGCCGCCGCAACCACACGGGAAATACCGATACCGTAACAGCCCATCAACATAATCTGGTTCTTGCCGCCTTCGTTGATAACGCCGGCATTCATCGCTTCACTGTACTTGTTGCCCAATTGAAAGATGTGCCCGACTTCAATACCGCGCGCCAAAGTAATCTGACCTTTACCATCAGGGCTGGCATCACCTTCCACAACTGTACGCAGATCTTCGATTTGCACCGGCAGACTCAAATCGCGCTCCCAATTAACACCAGTGTAATGTTTGCCATCGACATTAGCGCCGGCAACAAAATCCGCCATTAACGTGACACTGCGATCAGCAATGATATTGATCGTCAACCCGATAGGTCCGATGGAGCCCGGTTTGCACTGACAAGCACTGAGCACTTCTTCGTCACTGGCAAAGGTTAGTGGCGACAAAACGCCTGCTATTTTTTCCGCTTTAATCTCATTTAAGTCGTGGTCGCCCCTTAGCAGCAGCGCCACTAAGGTATCGTCTTCGCCTTTAACAATCAGCGTTTTAAGACATTGACTGGCAGATACGTCAAAAAACCGACTCACATCTTCAATACTGTGTTGGTCGGGCGTGTCGACCAACGTCAATTGAGCGGTTGGCTGAGGACGAATGCCCGCTGGCGCAACTGCTTCAGCTTTTTCGACATTAGCCGCGTATTCGCTTTCTGTTGAAAAGGCGATGGCATCTTCCCCAGAATCTGCCAGCACATGAAACTCATGCGACACCGCGCCACCGATAGAGCCAGAGTCGGCAATAACGGCACGGAATTTCAACCCTAAGCGTGTGAACACATTAGTGTATGCCGTGTACATCACGTCATAGGTTTCTTGCAACGAAGCCTGATCGAGATGGAAGGAATACGCATCTTTCATCACGAATTCGCGCGACCGCATAATGCCGAAGCGTGGACGAATTTCGTCACGAAACTTAGTTTGAATTTGGTAATAGGTAATAGGTAACTGCTTGTAGCTTTTCAGCTCGTTACGTGCCAAATCGGTGATAATTTCTTCGTGAGTAGGGCCTAAGCAAAAATCCCGATCATGACGATCTTTTAAGCGCGCCAACTCCGGGCCGTATTTTTCCCATCGGCCGGTTTCCTGCCACAACTCGGCGGGTTGCAATGCCGGCATCAATACTTCCAACGCCCCAGCCCTTTCCATTTCCTCCCGAGTGATTTTTTCCACCTTGCGCATGACCCGCAGCCCCAAAGGCATCCAGGTATAAAGACCTGCGGCCAGTTTGCGGATAAGCCCTGCGCGAATCATCAATTGATGGCTGGCTATTTCAGCATCGGCGGGGGTTTCTTTAACGGTACTAAGAGGAAATTGAGAGGTACGCATGATGTCCGTAGGCAATATATAGATAAAACCGGCATTTTACCGATTTACAGCAGAGTTAGACAGCCGTACTGCAGCTTTTAACGCTGATTATCTGAGCTGGTAATTTATTGCAGCCCTTAATATCTAAAGACTCCGAAATCGGCAACTCCTTGCCACTTATTCGCGCCAAATTTATGACTCAGCCAACTATTACGGCAAAATATAGAACATATCTTATTGTTTTTAATAACATTAGAAAAATTGGCACACTATTGGCTTTAGTAATTGCAGATATAGAGTTTTAGATCACGAGGAGTCGATCATGGCAAAGAAAACAGCAAATCTGGCAGTTATCAGCAATAACTCATTTGAGGCGGCAAAAGCAGTCAACCTGCAACATTACGACATTAGCAGTGCATTGCAGACAAGCCTGGAATTTAGTGAGTTAGTGGCTATTTTCAGCAAAAAAATTGAACATTTTCTTCCGCATAGCGCTTATGTTTATAGCAATCCTGAATTTGGCCTGGAGATTAAACACGGTGTGTTCACTCAACATTATTGCAACTATGCGTTAAAAGTTGAGCAACAACAATTAGGTGAACTAAAGCTCACTCGTCATTATCGTTTTAGCGAAGCTGATCTAAAATTATTGGAATCACTGTTGTGTTGTCTGATTTATCCATTAAAAAATGCCACTTTGTATCATCAAGCATTGAAGATGGCATATACAGACCCGCTCACACAAACCAATAACCGCGCCTCTTTTGATGATTCCGTAAAACGCGAAATGAGCTTGGCAATGCGTGGCAACAAAGCGTTATCTGTGCTGTTTTTAGACATTGATCATTTCAAAAGTATTAATGATCAGTACGGTCACTCTTGTGGTGATGTCGCGCTAACCGCTGTTGCGAAATGGATTAAGGAAAATCTACGCAGTAGTGATCTGGTATTCCGTTTTGGTGGCGAGGAATTTGTAATTTTACTCAGTGACACTGATATTGAAGGCGCCAAATTATTGGCGGAGCGCATTCGCACTTCAATTGAGCAGCACACGCTGGCTTACGATATGAATGCCATTAAAGTAACGGCTAGCTTAGGTATAAGTAGTTTGTGTACTGAAGACACCTTAGATAGCTTTATCAGTCGGGCTGATAATGCAATGTATCAAGCCAAACGTGGCGGTAGGAATCAGGTGGTATTTGCGGCTTAACCGCGCAATGATTGCCCTTGCTTCGTATGTCACTGACAGTGGCTACTTTGGGCACAAAGGATCAAGATAGTAGCGCCGACCTCAGACTCAACAAACCAAGTCAGAGATCGGCAAACACCATAATTTTAAACTTGCTTAAGTTCGTTCGAGCAATTTAGAACGACGAACCAAAGCTTTCGCGGTAGCGCAATTTAAAGCTGTCCAGATCAAACACATGATTTTGTGTGCCGTTATGTTCGATTTTGATGGTGCCCAGCAGCGATGCGATACGCCCGGTAATTTCCCAACCTAATTCATTCGTCAATCCGTACAACAAACCAGCACGATAGGCGTCGCCACAACCGGTAGGATCAAGTAGGGCATTGGGTTTGGCTGCAGGAATATCTATGGTTTTACCTTCGGTATAAATTTTCGAACCGTTTGCGCCTAAAGTGATAATCAATGCTTCAACTTTCTCAGCAATTTGTTCCAGCGTTAAGCCGGTACGCTGCTGCATCAATTCAGATTCATAGTCGTTTAATGTCACCCACGTAGCCAAATCCAAAAATTTAAGCAATTCTTCACCATCAAACATAGGCATGCCTTGGCCTGGATCAAAAATGAACGGTATGCCTTGCTCGGCAAACTGCTCAGCATGCGTTTGCATGCCTTCTTTGCCGTCCGGCGAAACGATGCCGATGCAAATGTCCCGATTAACAGGCACTGTATTCAGATGTGAAAAACTCATCGCGCCCGGATGAAAGGCGGTGATTTGGTTATCGTCTTCGTCAGTAGTGATGTAAGCCTGGCCGGTATACTGATCATCCAAAATACGAATAAATTCGCTAGATAGTCCATTTTGGCTCAGCCACTGCGCATACGGCTCAAAATCATGACCGACTGTCGCCATGATTAACGGATCTTCGCCTAATAAATTGAGGTTATAGGCGATATTACCGGCACAGCCGCCGTATTCACGACGCATAACCGGCACCAAAAACGACACATTCAGGATATGAATTTTTTCCGGCAGGATGTGTTTTTTGAATTGGTCATGAAACACCATAATGGTGTCGTAAGCCATAGAACCGCATATCAATGCACTCATTGTGTTCCTCTTAAAAAAGTAAAATAACTGACCAGGTGACGGCTGCCCAAGCTAAGGACATCATCACCGCAGCCGAACCTATGTCTTTGGCTCGGCCGGATAATTCGTGGTGTTCCAGCCCTACCCTGTCCACCACCGCTTCAACTGCTGAGTTTAACAGCTCAACCAGCATGACTAAGACCATACTACCTACCAACAATAGTTTTTCGATGTTGGTTTGCCCCAGCCAAATTGCCAGCGGAGTGGTGACTATAAATAGGATAACTTCTTGTCTAAACGCTTCTTCGTGAGTCCAGGTCGCCTTAAATCCGGCCACCGAGAATATACAAGCGTTCATTAGGCGTTTAATGCCTTTGGCATTTTGATTAGCCATGGCGCATCCTTATTGATCAATCAGCGCTTGATAATCAGCGGCATCCAATAAATTTTCAAGATCAGCTAGGTTGTCAGCTTTGACCGTAAATAACCAACTGCCGTAAGGATCTTCATTCACTTGCTCCGGCACATCCACCACAGCCTTATTCACCGCGACAATTTCGCCGGCAACCGGACTAAATAAATCCGAAGCCGTTTTAACGGACTCAACCACTGCGCATTGTTCCTGTGCTTCAACTTGACGCCCTACTTGCGGCAGCTCAATAAACACCAAATCGCCCAATTCTTGTTGCGCAAAATCGGTAATTCCTACGTGTACCAAATTATTTTCTTCTACTTTCACCCATTCGTGGGTCGGTGCGTATCTTAAATTGGTGGGTAAATTACTCATCGTTAGTTCGCTCTCAATTTTTATAGGGTTATTTAGGTTGTTTTGGGTTCAAGCATAACGTGCAAATTTGCAAAAACAATAAAAAACGCGCTGTTCATTGTGGCTGCTCTTATAATTTGCGCATTTTAAGCATACGTTGATTGCATTATTTCACATGAATACTTTGATAATCGCCTGTTTTTTGGTCGCAGGGCTACTGCCGGTTATAGCTTCGTCTGCCGATGACGATGATGACAAACCGACAAAACCGAAAAACGCAGAGGTAACTGGGGTTGTTTTGCCTGGCACGGCACAATCGAAAGCGGGAATAGAAACCCAAGCAATTCAAGCGGCCCATCACCATTTAGAATTATTGACCTACGGTAAAGCCATCAATATTCAGCCGCTACTCGCTTTGCGGCACCGCTACTTATTAGCGCTATCGGAAGGCAACAGCACCAAGGCCAGACTGACTCAATCAGAACAAAGCATCAATCGGGCGCAAGCATTGTATAACCACGGTGTGACAGCAAAACGACAGCTGCAAGAGCAGCAAGCGCAATGGCAAAGCAATCAAGCACAAGCAAACGCGTCACAACTACAAGCTCAAGCCATTATTGACGAGGCTCGTTTGGATTGGGGTAACACCTTAACCGATTGGGCATTATCCGCCGATGCCCAACATCTCAATGCCTTTCTGACCGGCAAACAAGTCTTATTGCAAATCAGCTTACCGGCTGGCAAACAATTAGCCGCTGGCGTGACTGACATCGCTGTGGAATCTTCAGGCAAGCGGCCTCAAGCCACGTCTGCCAAGCTTATTTCCTCCGCACCCCAGATTGACAGCGCGGTGCAAGGTGCAAGTTATTTTTTCGCCAGTGCAGATCCACACTTAAAGCCCGGCATGCGCATTTCAGCGTGGGTGACTGAACAACAGGACGCCTTAAGTGGCGTCAACGTGCCCAAATCAGCACTGCTTTGGTATCTAGATCAAGCTTTTGTTTACGTTAAAAGCGCTGCCGGAAAATTCAGTAAGCGTGTGATTAACGGATACACAGCAACTCCAGAAGGCTATTTTGTTAGTGACGGGCTTGAAGCAGGAGAGCAAGTAGTAGTTATCGGCGGCCAACTGCTGCTTTCAGAAGAATTGCGGGGACAATTGCAGGATGATGATTGAAAAATGCTGAATTCTATCGATAAACAACACCTCATTAGTTCTAGTCGCAGCTCCGCATGTTAGCTAATCTCATCCGCTTCTCGATCCGCTTTCACAGCGTTGTTATTGCGCTTGCCTTGATTATTCTGCTTTACGGCGGTTATAGCTTCACTAGCGCCGGGCTGGACATCTTTCCTGAGTTCTCCCCCAAGCGCGTCATTATCCAAACCGAAGCCTCGGGACTGTCTGCTGAACAGGTTGAAGTGTTAGTCACCCAACCGATTGAAAAAACGCTTAGCGGTTTAATCGGGCTGGAGCGCTTAAACTCGGAATCTATTCAAGGTTTGTCAGTGATTACCGCGACGTTTATTGAAGACAGTGATGTCTATCGCAACCGACAACTTATCAACGAACGTTTGGCAGGTCTGGTCACGCAATTGCCGCCGCGCATTACTCCAGTGCTGGTGCCGTTGTCCTCATCATCGGCGACGGTACTGACCTTGGGGCTACGGGCAGACACCCAATCGGCAATGGCGTTACGCAGTTTTGTCGATTGGACTTTGATTCCGCGTTTATTAGCCGTGCCGGGCGTTGCCGATGTCAATGTCTTTGGCGGGGATGTGCAACAGTTACAAATACAAGTTAATCCGGAACAGTTACGACGTTTTAACCTAACCCTGGATGATGTTATCCAGGCCGCAGCCCAGGCGGGCAAGATTCAAGGCGCAGGGTTTATAGAAAATGACAATCAGCGCTTTACCTTACAGCTAACCGGTCAACCTGCTAATCCAGAGCAATTTGCCAACATCATGGTCAAAAGAGACCAGGGCCGCAGCATTAAATTGGGCGACGTCGCTAGCGTCAACTTTGCAGCAGAACCTGCCATCGGTGCCGCGCAAATTATGGGCAAGCCCGGCATTGTACTAATGGTGATTGGTCAATACGGCACTAACACCTTGACCGTATCCCGGCAGGTAGAGCAAGCGCTGCAAGAGTTCGAACCGGTTTTTAAGCAGCAAGCGATAGCTTTTTACCCGCAGTTATTTCGCCCTGCTGATTATATCGAAACCTCGCTAACGCATTTAACCGGGCATTTATTGCTGGGAGGTGTGTTTGTGTTGATTGTGTTGTATGCATTTTTATTTAATGCCCGTACCGCGCTGATTTCTGCGTTGGCAATTCCGGTGTCGTTGTGTGCGGCCGTGATTGTGCTGCTGGCGACCGGCAACAGCCTGAATGTCATGGTGTTGGGCGGCTTAGGAATAGCCTTGGGCGAGGTGGTCGATGACGCCATTATCGACACCGAAAACATTTTCCGGCGCCTGCGCGAAAATCGTTTATTACCGCAACCTTTGCCGGTTGTTGATGTGGTTTATCAAGCGTCGCTGGAAGTACGCGGCTCAGTGATTTATGCCAGCTTTATTGTTGCTTTGGCATTTGTGCCTTTACTGACCTTAAGTGGCGTCGCCGGACGGTTATTTGCGCCGCTGGGATATTCCTACATTCTGGCCATTTTAATGTCGCTGTTCGTCGCACTCACTTTAACACCCGCACTTTGCTATGCGCTGCTGGGCAGCATTATCGATAAGACCAGTGAACCACCGCTTATCAGCCACTTAAAACCGCTGTACGAAAAATCCCTGCTGTTGGTTATGAGACATTTCAAAGCATTTCTGACCACCTGCATCATTGTCTGCCTATCAGGCCTGGCGTTGCTATTTGGTTTCGACAGCAAGTTTTTGCCGGAATTGCGCGAAGGCCATTATATGGTCCACACCTCCAGCATGCCGGGCACCTCCCTGCAAGAATCTATCCGCATAGGCACCAAACTCACTGAACAAATATTAACAATCGACGGCGTGCAATCGGTATCGCAATGGGCCGGACGCGCGCAACGTGGCGCCGATACTTACGGCAGTCATTACAGTGAATATGAAGTTCGACTTAAATCGCTATCCGGCGCAGAACAACAGCGCGTCTTGGATAAGCTGCGCGAGATGCTTACTGAATTCCCCGGCATTTCGTTTGAAGTTAATAGCTTCTTAACAGAACGAATTGACGAAACGGTATCCGGTTACACCGCACCGGTAGTCGTCAATCTGTACGGTAACGACTTGAATGCGCTGGATGCCAAAGCCCAACAACTAGCCAAATTGATGAGCAACATTGAAGGTGCCGCTGATGTGCAAATGCGCTCACCAACAGGCATGCCCTTGCTGCAAATCAATCTGAATCACGAGCAATTAGATTTATGGGGTGTGCAACCGGGGCAAGTCATGGACATGTTGCAAGCGACTTACGAAACCAAGGTGGTCGGCAAATCTGTACGAGGCAATCAAATTATCGACATTGCTGTGAGTTTACCGCCAATACTCCGGCAACAACCCGAGGCTATCGGCAGTTTGCCACTCAAAACACAGGACGACGCAGTCATTACACTTAACCAAGTAGCGCAAATCACCCATGCGTCCAGCCGATATAATGTTTTGCATCAAGGCGGCCGGCGTCACCAAACCGTCACTTGCAAAGTCATTAATCGAGATTTGGATGCGTTTATCAAGGAGCTTAAATCTAAGGTGCTGGACGATAGTTCTTTTTCCGCCGATATGTATCCTGAATTTACCGGCGCCGCCTTTGAACAAGCCGAGGCGCGCAAATCATTAATACTGAACTCATTGCTCGCAGGCGCGGGCGTGTTGATGTTTATTTATCTAGCCTTAGGATCAGTGCGCCACGTTGGCTTAACCCTACTCAATCTGCCGTTTGCGTTACTGGGCGGGGTTATCGCTGTGCTGCTAACCGGCGCAACCTTATCGGTGGGTTCCGTCGTGGGCTTTATCACTTTATTTGGAATTACCGTGCGCAACAGCATCATGCTGCTGACGCATTATCGCCAATTGGTTGAAGTTGAAGGCAAGCATTGGGATTTGCAAACTGCAATTGAGGGGGCTCAGGATCGATTACCCTCTATTTTGATGACAGCGTTAGTGACCGCGTTGGCAATGTTGCCGATTGCAATCAATAGCGACAGCGCCGGGCGAGAAGTAATGGGGCCGATGGCGGCAATTATAATTGGTGGTTTGGCATCGTCGACAATATTGAATTTATTGCTGCTGCCGGGAGTGTTATTGCGCTATGGCAAGTTTGGGAAGGTGGCGGGCTAGTTGCACTACCTAACCTTCGTAGACAGTGCAACATCGGTATCGGAACGCAGATGATTTTAAAATCAGTCCACCAAACCGCCCAATCCAGATTCTAAAGCTAGGATTTCCGGGAGTTTTTCGCTAATAAACTGTTCGCTCAACCCCAGCTTTTCAGCCACATTGAACGGAAAAACTCGCAAAATGTCTTCAACGGTTAAGCCCTTTTGATGACTTTCACTGATATACCGAGCCAAATAAACCACGTTGGCAGGTTTAGACACGTCATCACTAGCCAACGGATTGCCAGAGCGCGCAACAGTTTCAATCAGATCGGGTGAAAAGTGCCAGCGACGGCATAATTCCGCGCAAACCTCTTCGCTGGTAAATCCCAAGCGGGATTTTTCAATCACGGCACGAGCATTGCCGCCTTTAACATGTTGATCAATTTCACTGGCCGCTGCAGGCGCGCCCATGTGGATTAAAATATTGCCTAATTGGCTTATTAGGCCGGCGGTAAATACCAAATCAGGGGCTACTTTGCTTTCCGCTGCCAGCCATTTTGCATAGGTAGCCGTATTAAAGCTGTTGCTCCAAAAACTTTTAATATCAACGCCTTCAATTTTAGGTATTGACCCAACTAAACCCGAGGCAATTACCAGCGTTCTAAGTTGATTCATACCCAACATAAACACCGCTTCCTGAATGGTGCCGATTTTTCTGGATAAGCCAAAATGCGCCGAATTTACTAAGCGCAACACTTTCAGTGAAATCACCTGCTCTTTCTCGACATTTTTGGCAATGTCATCAAAATTGGTTTTAGGATCATTAAATTGAGTGATAAGGGTTCGCACAACCTCAGGAATTTGCGGCAGGTTATGGATTTTGTCGAACAATTGATTCATTTCTACTTTCATAAGATTTGCACTCCAGTTTTATAGTTTGCATCGAGTATAGTTGAAAAATTTCAACACAAAGCCAAGCAGCGCATATCATGCAGCCCTAGACCCCAAAAGGAATAACGATAGTGCCTAACCCTGAAACTGATAACCAACACTTTTTCGATACCAACAAAGCCCGAGAAAAAGCCTGCGCTGCTTGGTTAAAAGCCCAGAGTAAGGCAGTTAGAAAACCGATTTTAATCGCCGCCGGTGCCGGCATATTGAATGGCTTAGGAGTGATAGCTCAAGCGGCGTTGCTCAGTTTTATTCTGCAAGCACTGATTATCGAACATGCAACCTGGCAAGTTTTAACTAAACCTGGATTGCTATTGCTGGCCGTTTTTATCGTTCGTAGCCTTTGCGTTTACTGGCAGCAAACATCTGGTTTTGAAGCCAGTGCGCAAATTAAAGCTTCGCTAAGACAAGCGCTGTCGGCAAAATTTGCCGCACTTGGCCCCGCCTTTATCAAACACCAACAAAGCGGTGAGCTGGCGACAATCCCATTAGAGCAAGCAGAAGCACTGGAGGCTTATTTTTCCCGATATTTACCTCAACAATTTATCGTCGGCATATTGCCCTTGGTGATGATAGCCGTGGTGATGCCTATTAATTGGGTGGTCGGAGTGATTTTTGTACTGACTGGGCCGTTAGTGCCGGTGTTTATGGCATTAGTCGGCATGGGCGCGGCCTCAGCCCAACGTAACCAATTTTTGGCAATGGCCAGAATGGGCGGCTATTTTCAGGATCGTTTACAAGGACTTAGTACGCTCAAGCTGTTTGGTCAGGCTTGGCAGGAGTTAGACAACATTAACCGTATCGCCGATGATTTTCGCGAAAAGACCATGGCCGTGTTGCGCATCGCGTTTTTATCTTCAGCAGTGTTGGAGTTTTTTAGTGCCGTTGCCGTGGCGCTGGTGGCGGTATATGTCGGCTTGGGCTTGTTGGGTGCCATTCAGTTCGGCCCGGCTCAAAACATTACCTTAAGCGAAGCTTTATTTGTGTTGCTGCTGGCCCCTGAATTTTTTATGCCGCTCCGGCAATTGGCTATTTATTACCATGATAAAGCCGCAGCAATTGCTGCAGCTGACGCGATACTTGGCATTTTGGAACAGCCTGAAGTGTTGGTTCGACCGTTCGTCCAAAGTTCTGGCGACGTATATCTTCATTCTGAAAACACACACCCCATGATCGAATTTGACCAAGTCGATAAAACCTATGGGCAACGTCAGGTTCTAACAGCTATCAATCTGACCATCAGCGCAGGCGAAAAGATTGCCTTAATCGGCGAATCGGGTGCGGGTAAAACCACCTTGATCAATTTGCTGCTGGGCTTTGAAGCGCCAGCTCAAGGCCGGATATTTATAGCGGGGCAGGAAGTAACTCAATCATGGGCCGCACAGCACATTGCCTGGGTGGGACAAAACGCCGGCGTATTTCACGGCACATTGCGCGACAACATTGCTATCGCCAATCCCGGCGCCAGCGAGCAAGACATTGTCGATGCGGCAATCGCATCAGGCGTAGCCGAATTCAGCGAGCAACTGCCGGAAGGCTTGTTAACACCTGTGGGCGAGCGCGGCTATGGCCTGTCGGGCGGCCAAATACAACGACTGGCATTGGCACGGGCATTCTTAAAAAATACCGACATCATTATTCTGGATGAACCGACCGCCAATCTGGACGCAGACAGCAAAACCTTATTGCTCAACACTATCGACCGGTTGTTCAAAGATAAAACGCTACTTATCGCCACTCATGATGCCGCGGTGATTGAGCGGCTGCCCCGCCAGATTGTTTTGCAACAAGGACGGTTAGTGTCATGAAAGATCTTTGGTTTTTTTTCACCTTATTTAAGCCGCAACGTTTTTGGCTGACATCCGGCTTGTTATTGTCATTGCTGACCACTGTTTCGGGGATTGCCCTATTAACGCTGTCCGGCTGGTTTATCAGCTCATGCGCTATTGCCGGTAGCGTAATTACCTTTAACTTTATGCTGCCTGCCGCGCAAATTCGCGCGCTGGCGATAATCCGCACATTGGGACGTTACGGCGAGCGAGTGGTGACTCACGAGGCGACTTTCCGGGCCTTGGCGAACATCCGCAGCTGGTTATTTCAACAACTGATCCCATTAGCGCCAGGGCGCTTGTCTACCTTACGTAGCGGCGATGTGTTATCTCGCCTGACTGCCGATGTCGACGCATTGGACGCCTTGTATTTGCGCCTTGTTGCCCCGGTATCAATCGCAGCTTTCGGTATGCTGGGCGTGGCGCTGTTTTTATGGTTTTATTCCTGGCAAATCAGCCTGGTCACGTTAGTTATGCTGCTGATTGCCGCTGTCTGGGTACCATGGCTTTTTAACCGGCTCGGGCAGATGCACGCAGAACGGCTTGTGGTGCTGTCTACCAACTTTAGAATTCGCCAGCTGGAATTGCTGCAAGGCTTGGCCGATTTACTGGCCTATCAGGCTTATGAGCGTTTTGCCGACGTACTGGCAGAAGTATCAACACGTATGATTGCTACCCAGCGGCAAAATAATCGCCTGACCGCAATTTCTTCGGCGCTCACCTTACTGCTTGGTCAAATTGCCTTGCTAATAGCATTAACAGTTGCTGCGTTGGCTGTTGTCGAAGGCTCGTTGACGGGCGCAGATGCAGCATTGGTAATTTTTTGCGTGCTGGCTGCGTTCGAATTAGTGACTCCCCTACCACAAGCCATGCAAATGCTGGGCAAAACCCAAAAGGCAGCTCAACGCATTCGACAAATTGCTGAAATGTCACCGACGGTAGTGCAAGAAAGCCCAGTGCTCGATTTGCCGGATGATTGTGATTTACGCCTAGATCAAGTCAGTTTTCGCTATAACCCGCAACAAAACTGGCTGCTAGACAACATTAGTCTTGATATTCCTCACGGCAGTAAATTAGCCATTGTCGGACCTAACGGTTCAGGCAAAACTACTTTGCTACATTTACTTATGCGCTTTATCGATCCCGAACAAGGCGACATACAACTTGCCGGACAGCCAATTAAGCAGCTAGACCCTGACGCCGTGTTAACCCGATTTGGTGTGTTGTCGCAGCGCAGCCAGTTGTTTGCCGCCACCATCAAAGAAAATCTGTTGATTGCCAAACCCGATGCCAACCCATTGGAATTAGACTCGGCCATTAATGCGGCGGGTTTACACACTTTTATTCAGCAATTGCCCAACGGCATCAACACTTGGGTGGGCGAAAGCGGCGTGAAAGTGTCGGGCGGCGAAGCACGACGCATCGCCCTAGCGCGACTGTATCTTAAAAATGCCCCAATATTGATTTTGGATGAGCCTACCGAAGGTTTAGATAGTCATACCGAGAACGAAGTTTTTAACGCATTGGCTAAATTTTCCGTAGATAAAACCTTAATTATGGTGACGCATCGCAGTGCCGGATTAGGCCTTGTTGATGAGATTTATCACCTGCAGCAGGGGCGGCTGTTAACAGTTACCCACAGTAACAATCAATAACTTACAGAAGCTTTTTTAGTATCGACTCAAAATCGAAAATATATCGTAAGTCATTGATATTTTATATCTTTGTACGATTGTTTAGTTTTTATACAATTTAACGTAAGGGCAGTAATTACCGCCGCTTACAGGCCAATAAAACAATCAATCCACAGAGTTATCCACAGCTTTTGTGTATAACTGGTTTAAGCGGATATTTGGATTGGACACCGTCGATTATCTTGTTAAAGAGGAGGTAGGTATTAGAAAAGCTGGCGACGAATATCAGCCGCATCAAGAATGGTGAAAAGAGAACAATGTTTTTAACGCATTGACTAAATTTGCCACAGATAAAACTTTAATTATGGTGACTTATCGAACCGCCGGATTAGGGCTTGTTAATGCGTTTTATCACCTGCAGCAAGAACAGCTGTCAAGACTTACACACAATAACAATCAATAACTTAGAAGCGCTTTTTTAGTATCGACTCAAAATCGAAAATATCACGTAAGTCATTGATATTTTATATCTTTGTACGATTGTTTAGTTTTTATACAATTTAACGCAAGGGCAGTAATTACCGCCGTTTACAGGCCAATAAAACAATCAATCCACAGAGTTATCCACAGCTTTTGTGTATAACTGGTTTAAGCGGATATTTGGATTGAACGCGCCGTCCTTGGCGCGATGATTATCTTGTTAAAGATGAGGTAGGTATTCTGGGAGGTGGCTACGAATATCGGCCGCATCAAGAGTAGTGATATTTTTATCCAGCTCCAAAGTCACTAATTTTTTAACTTGCTCGTTCAAATGACTGCGTAGCAAACCTAAAAATGAAGGTTCGGCAACAATCACTAACTCGTCAAAATGTTCATTGTTATGTGTTTTTTCCAGAAAAGCCGCAACCAAGCGAGCAAAGTTATCGGCTTCGTGTTTTTTCGGGTCGGTCTCTTGTTCAAGTGCATGACCGCCGCCCCCGGTACTTTTGATTTTGCCAGGTAGATCGGACGTAATATCTCGATCATGCAAGCGATTTTCAGAATTCGTCAGTGTTTCGATTTCTTCTAACGGTGCAGAATGTGTTTTTGCGTTAAAAAATCGTGCCTGAGTGTTATCTGCAACGACGATCCAGATTGGTTTCATGATGATCTCCTGTTAATGAATGGCATTGGTGAGATGAATTGCGGCCAGTTATCTTGAAACAAGTGATGGCTGAAATCTCATAACCGCAATCTGATTATGGGGGTAATAAAGACCATAACAACCATAAATATGCAGCAACTTCTATTTAATTATTATTGGTAATAATATTAATTTAATTTATTTCAAACAGATATAGGTATTTATACCTATATCTGTTTCTTATTTTTCACTCAAAAAATATCGATTATATTTTTTATTCATTTAGTTAATTTGAGCCGTCTAATTTAGATGGATTAATGATGTCCATTAAGCGCTTAAATTTGACAACAATATTAAAGGCGGTAGGTTCAAACTGACAAAAATGCACTGTTTTTAAAGTCACCGGCAAGCTTCTTGGTGACAGAAAATCCACTGTGCAAATTTTGATTTTTTGACCAACTTGAGGTGATTAATGAAACGCCAAGCAATGTTCTCCGCCTTTGCCATGTTATTTTTAACATAGACGGTTAATGCCTACGGCTGCTCAGATTCGTCCTCGGTCCGCTATCGTCGTACTCCGCTCCACTAGTGTTACGCTTCCTGTACTCCTTCTTGGAAGCCGAGTAATGCAAAAAATGTGGCACTATTTTTGGTTTAAACCGGTTGATGTCCGGCAATTTGCTATTTTGCGGATAAGTTTTGGCTATCTATGCGCTGTGTATTTGGTTCAATCATTACCCTTGGTAGATGCTCATTTTAGTGGCAATAGTTGGTTGGCAAGCGTGCAACTTCCTAAGTTATTAAATTGGGAAACTTGGTCGCTTTTTAACGTGCCGCTCGGCAGTTATAGCGCTCTATATAGTTATGCCGTCCTCATATCAGGGATAGGCGCGACCATTGCCATGATGGTTGGCTGGAAAACCCGGTGGTCAACGTTTATTACCTGGCTCGTACTGGCGTCACTGTGGAATAGAAACCCGCTGCTGTTGGATGGAGATAATGCGGTATTAAAAGTGATGGCGTTTTATTTGCTGTTATCACCTTGTGGCGGGGCTTGGTCCATTGATGCGCAACACAATAAATTGCCGACAGAAGCCGCGGTTTGGCCCTTGCGGTTAATACAATTTCAAATTGCATTAATCTATTTTGTTTCCGGCTGGGTTAAATTCCATAGCGCAGAGTGGTTGGACGGATCGGTTTTACAATATGTACTGAGCCACCCGCATTATTCCCGATTCGACTGGTCTGGCTATTTTAAAAGTGCGTGGTTCGTTGGCATGCTAAGCGTATTAGCTGGCATCATACGTTGGTGGGAGTTGCTGTTTCCCTTTTTACTGCTAAATAGCTATTTGCGGCGATTATCGCTAGTGCTTGGCATAATCTTTCATATTGGTTTGCTGGTAACCATGAACCTGCGTTGGTTTCCAATCATCATGCTGGCCTTATACCCGGCTCTATTATCAAGCCATGACTTTAGGCGTTTTTTACAGATCAGCACTTTTAACAAAAATGCCAAATCTTGCTCAAATTAAAGAGGAAGCATGGCTATCTATACCATTCGGAAATCAATATTCGACACTCAGCTTGCCATTGACATTCTGTTTCTTCACAAAGTCTATTAACTTCAGAACGGAAGCAGGGGCGATGTTTTGTCGCTTGTTGAATTGCATGTACCAGTTCTAGTTCTGAAATTAAGTTTTCCGGATTTTCAATGCCAATTAATTTGGCCACCTGCTGTAAACCCAGCATTGTCATTGGTCCATCTTCTTCCAGCATTGCAACGTATGTGGCTATCAACATTTCTGAATAGTCTATCTCGGCCTCAAGCCAATCGTTTAGCGCTCTACCCGGTTTAAAGCCCCTGGCTTGTGCTTTGAAATAAGCCGCTTCTGCAATCCATTGCTGCCGGTTTCTGGTGTTTATCCGGTCACTTATCATTATCTCGATCCGGTGTTAACGGAAGTTTTAATAATTTCTATTTCTTTGGAATCGTAATGGTCAAAACGCCGTTACGGAAATTGGTTGCAATCTTGGTCGCATCTGCAGGCCCGGGTAATGTGATGACTCGTTCGAGTTCACCCACAAAGCGTTCGCGGTACTGATAATGCCCATTCTTATCATCGGTTTCATTTTTCGCTTGTTCTGTTTTAATTGAGATATGCAAACGTTGATCATCCAGTTTCACATTAACCGAAGACTCATCAGCGCCGGGCGCATTCACGGTGACAATAAAGCGATCCGGCTTTTCTTGTAAATCGACATCCGGGGTTTTGCTTAAACCGCCCAAAGGCGCATTCATGTGAAAACGTGAAAAGGAATCGCCAAACATCTTTTCCATTTCATGTTGCATCCGTTGTATTTCTGCATAGGGATTCCATGTCTGGCCGTCATTGGCATCCGGCTTTGATGAGGGCAGCTTGGGTATTTTTATTTCAAAACTGCTTGATTGGCTGTCCTGGCCAGTAAGTTGATTAAGCCGGTCATTTAACTTAAACACCATATAAGTCTGTACGCCCAGGATAATCAAGACTAAGGCGACGACAGCGCCAATAGTTTCATTTTTCATCTGTGTTCTCCTGAATTCCCTGCTGACCTGATGTAACAACTAACTGTTCAACTCATTGTCATCGGCAGTAATCTGCGTGAAAGAAAATCATTAAAAAATGATTAAATTCACCGTTGAAATATTTAAAATAAAAAATGCTTTCCATACTCAAATTAATTAAATGAGTACATAACAAAAAATACGATGGGGATTATTTTGATTAGAAATACAGCGAAAAGATATTTGTATAAATACCTATGTGTTTATACTTATGGCAACCTCAACAAACATCATTCTGATGTCACTTTTCCATCGCAATTTTCAGTGCGTCGTCTACCTTTTCCAACCAGATAAACTGAAGCTTATTTCTTACTGCTTCGGGTATTTCTTCAAAATCTCTTTGATTACGAGCAGGCAGCAGCACTGTTTTTATGCCTGCTCTAGCCGCCGCAATGACTTTCTCTTTAATACCGCCGACCGGTAATACCAACCCACGCAGGCTAATTTCCCCGGTCATTGCCACGTCGCTAAACACAATCCGTTCAGAAAACGCGGAATAAAGGGCCGTAAACATGGCAACGCCGGCACTGGGGCCATCTTTAGGAATGGCGCCTGCAGGCACATGTACATGGATGTCGTTTTTTTCGAAGATTTCCGGATTTAATCCCAAGTCATGAGCTCGTGATTTCACCAGACTGAGGGCGGCTTGGGCGCTTTCTTTCATCACCTCACCCAGCTGACCGGTCAAGATCAACTTACCGTTACCGGGTACGCGAGCGGCTTCGATAAAAAGTATATCGCCGCCGACCGGTGTCCATGCTAGCCCGGTAGCAACGCCAGGCACGCTGGTGCGCATGGCAACATCGCTATCAAACTTTTTCGGCCCCAAAATGCCAGGAATGTTTTCGGCATCAATCCGCTCATTAGCGATGAGCCCTTCGGCAATACGCATGGCGACATGTCGACATACTGCACCGATTTCACGTTCCAAATTCCTGCACCCAGCTTCACGGGTGTAATCCTGAATAATGGTTGTCATGGCACTTTCGGTAAGTGTGAATTGCTCAGCGCTTAAGCCGTTACTTTCCAGTTGCCGACTCACCAGGTAGCGTTTGGCAATCTGGAGTTTTTCTTCGGAGGTATAACCGGTTAATTCGATTACTTCCATCCGGTCGCGTAACGGCACGGGAATGCTGTCCAGGACATTGGCTGTACCAATGAACATGACATGGCTTAAATCAAACGGCATAGCCAGATAATTATCGCGGAAGGTTGAATTTTGCTCGGGATCCAATACTTCCAGCAACGCTGATGACGGGTCGCCCTGAAATCCGGACCCGAGCTTATCCATTTCATCCAGCATAAATACCGGATTATTAGTACCTGCTTTATGGATTGATTGAATAATATTGCCCGGCAATGCGCCGATATAAGTGCGCCGATGACCTCTAATCTCGGCTTCGTCATGCAATCCGCCCAAGCTGGCACGTATAAATTCACGCCCAGTAGCACGCGCTATGCTGCGACCCAATGAAGTTTTGCCGACGCCGGGCGGGCCGACAAAACACAAAATCGGGCTTTTGCCATTCGGGTTTAGTTTGCGTACTGCCAAAAACTCCAAAATGCGTTGCTTGATTTTATCCAGGCCATAATGGTCTTCATTAAGGATTTCCCTGGCTTTGGTAATATCAATGACCGTGGCACTTGCCTTGGACCACGGTAATTCCGTCAGCCAATCAAGATAGGTACGCAGCATCGAATATTCACCGCTGGCATCAGACATGTGCTGTAGGCGACTGAGTTCTTTACGTGCTTGCTTTTCTGCTTCTTCAGGCATGTTAGCGGCACTGATCGCCTTGCTGATTTCTTCAATTTCCGCAGCACTGCCTTCGTCGTCACCCAATTCCTTTTGGATAGCTTTCATTTGCTCGCGCAACACGAATTCGCGCTGGCGCTGCCCCATCGTTTCCTGGGTTTGTTCATTAATCTTGTTAGACAGTTTTAATACTTCAATTCGGTAATTGAGTAATTCCAGAAGCTTGTCGATGCGCTCTTGAATATTAAAGAGCGACAACACGTCTTGTTTCTCTTCAGGCTTTACAATCAAGTAACTGGCAATCAGGTCGGCCAGCATGGTCGGCGAGGTGATTGAGCGAATTGCATTTACCAGTTCATCAGGCGCATGCCGAATCTGAGTAAGCACATCTAAAACTTCCAGCGCTTTTTGTTTGAGCGTGATGACGCGTGCTTCAATATCCTGAGAATTAATCTCCGGCTCTTCGTAACGCTCAACTCGTGCGACCAGAAACGGATAGCCCGGCAAAAACTCATGTACGCGAAAACGCTGCACCCCCTGACAAACAATGTGATGTGTAGCATCGGGCGCGGTTAAATAGCGCAAGATTTCCGCGACAGTACCGATCGTGTACAGATCATTGGCACCGGGCTCTTCATCCATGTCGCGTAATTGCATGAGCAATCCAACCGGTTTTTCGGAACGCACCGCATGTTGTACCGCAGCAATAGACGCTTTACGTCCCACCACCAGCGGAGAAATATTTTGTGGGAACAGCACAGTCCCACGCATCGGCACAATAATCAGTGCATCCGTAGGGATGGCCGGCAATTGCAGCGGAACCTCTTGATTTATTTCTGGCGATAGCTCTTCTGCATCCGGAGTGGATCCCAAAAGTAACTTTTTCAGGTCCTTTATTTGCATGAGAATGCTTTATGTTTTGCGCAGTGTGATTAACAAACAACCGTTCTCAAATACACGCGTGTGTATTTCGAAATGGCCGGCTGGCAGTTCGACACGTCGCTTAAATTGTCCGTAGGGTATTTCAAGGCGTCTGATATATGACTCTGTACTGGTAGGTAAGCGACGATGCCCGTCAATGACCAAAAACCCATCTTCCAGCAGGACATCTAAATGCTCCGGTGCAACGCCAGGCAATGCAATCATGACGTTGAATTCACAACTGGTTTCGTAAATATCGATAGGCGGTTCCCACATTGGGCGTTTTGCGTTCATAACAGCGGGTCTAAAGAACTGCCTATGCAGGCGTTCAGCGCGATCCACAGTTTCGCAAGCTTCTGTCCACATCCAGGTTTCAAGATTAGGTAATGGCATAAAGGGAGATTTGATGTAGTTGCGGTTTAATGTTGCTCAGTATGTCTTGATTAGCCGCCACTAATAAATAGGTACAATTACCTATATTGATAATTCATCACACTTACCTTTCAGGAGTGCCATGAAAAGTAATATGCCTGAAATAACTTGTGATGCTATTTAACCTCAATGGTTTTACGTTTGGTCTTTTCAGTTTTTGGAATAATTACTTTTAATATGCCATCGGCAAAAGAGGCTTTTGCATTATCGCCATCAACATTTTCCGGTAACGACAAGACACGTTGAAAATCACCTCGCGTTATCTCACGATGAAAATATTTGCCTTTTTCTTCCTTCTTCTCTTCTTTGGTTGATGCACGAATGGTGATGGTCTGATTATTGATGGTGACATCCAGGTCGTCTTTTTTGACACCCGGCAGTGCAGCCTGAATCTCTATCTCTTTGTCATGATCAAGGATGTCGACTTTGGGAAAGCCTTTCTCTAAGCCCGCCGGCACATTCCGGTCTAACAACCGAGGCCATCTGCGCGAGAGGAAATCATCAAAAAAATGATCAAACTCATCGAATGAAATTAGCCCTGTACTTGATGATGTAGAGGCCACATCTTTATTTTTTTTATCTTTATCGTTAGACATCATATTCTCCGCAAGTATTTAAAATAAAATACTACCCATACTCAAATTAATTAAATGAGCACATAGTAGAAAATCCAAGCGTTATTATTTTGAGTGGGAAAATAAATAAAAGATATTCGTATGAATACCTATTCCCGTATGAATACCTATTCCAGTCTGTCAATAATTACTGGTGCTATTTATTATAAAATGACAAAAACAAGAGAAAGGGGCTCTTATAAAATACACAAACAACAGGTCAGTTTTGTTGAATGGGTAGCGTGAAATAAAACGTGGTGCCGTTTTTAGGTTGGCTATCAAAATGCAACGTCCCATCATGGGCTTCGACAAGTGAGCGACTGATGGATAAGCCCATGCCCATGCCATTGGTCTTGGTGGTATAAAACGGCATTAATATTTTTTGCTGTTGCGCTAAATCAATGCCAGGTCCATTGTCCTTAACACTGATCTGCAAGTCATTATTGGCCGTCAATTGACTTAAAATAGTTACATGCCGATGTTGTTGTACGGGTAGATGTTTTAAGGCGTCGATGCTGTTTCGGATCAGGTTTATGATGACTTGCTCAATTTGTACCTGATCGACATAGACAAGCGGCAGATTGTGTTGCAGCTCAAATATTAGGTCGATATTATTTTTTTTAAGCTCGGCAACACACAGGCTGGCAGCGTCATGAATCAAGGTATTAATATTGTGACTTGATCGATGTTTGGCATGTGACTTCACAAACTCCCTCATTCGATGAATGATCTGGCCCGCTCTTAAGGCCTGCTGCTGGGTTTTGATTAAGATTTCAGAGAGCGCCACCAGATCAGGGTTTTCAGCATTAATAAGATTTAAACTGACCTGTGTGTAACTGGAAACCGCTACCAGTGGTTGATTAACTTCATGTGCAATACCTGACGCCATTTCGCCCATCAAGCCAAGACGCGTGACATGGGCGAGTTGATCCAAATGCTCCTTGTCTTGATGTTCTTGCTGTTTGCGTAAACTCACGTCTCTCACAATGTAGGTAAGGTAATTCGCATCATCGAGTGAATACGCTGCTATGGACAGATCCAAAGGTACGACAGAACCATTTTTATGGCGACCTTCAATTTCCTTAATTTGACCGGTATGCTTTTCTGCAATGGGCGCACTGCCGGCATTAATTGTTATTGGCAATGACGGCATCAGCTTGTTAATGCGGCTACCAACCAGCTCTTCTGGTTGGTAGCCAAAAATAGTTTCTACTGCAGTATTAGCCGACACAATGATGTCGTGCATATCGATAGTGATAATACCTTCCACTGACGCATTAAATATGGCGTTGAGTTTTGCCTCAATTTGTTTGAGCTGAGTGACGTCGTAAAGTATTATCAAATGCTCATGCGCAGAATTGATAATCTCTGCGGCAGAAACGATCACGGTTTTGATGTTGTTGTTTTTACAGTTAATCGCCACCTCCAAAGGAGGAACGTCAGTATGTTCCTGCTGGGCTTTTTCCATTGCTGTTTGCCAGGTAGCCTTTACCCAGTTCTGATAATCCGGATCAGGGTAGGCTTTTGGCCACCACTCCTTCAGAGTAGGAATATCATCCCGGCTGTAACCAAAGGTTTCTATAAACGCTGGATTAAGGAAGGTAAGACTTAATTGCTCATCACTTAACAATGCCATCGGCACCGGAGAAACTTCAATAATCGAACGGAATTTTGCCTCGCTGGCTTTTAACTCATATTCCATTGCCTTGCGGTCAGTGATGTCACGGCAAAATACACAAAACTGCTGAAATTCAGGTAAAAAGGCGACAGATATTTCAACATCAATAATATGTCCATCTTTACGTCGGTGGCGGGTTTCAAATCGGTCATACCCCTCGCCAATCACTTTTGCCATATGCGTTTTAATTTGTTCAGCGTTTTCCACCACCTCCACCTGAGCTATGGACATGTTCGTTAATTCATCAATCGAATAACCGCTTATTTGTGCGTAAGCTTGATTAACTTGTATCAGGTTACCCATCAAATCAACTATCCAAAACCCATCCAGGGATATATCAATCATCGCTTTGAGCTGAATTAAGACCCGCTCAGCCTGCTTGCGCTCGGTAATGTTTAAATGCCTGACCACAACCCCGCGACGTGAACCGTGCAGTGGCGAAACAGTCATGTAAAACCAGCGTTGCTGATTAGGCGAGTGACACGGATACTCTAAAGAAAATGCGCCTTGCTCGCCGTTAAGCACTGTCTTAATTCCCATATAAGCGGCGCTGGCCTCGTCGCCATAAGGTTGATTAATGGCATGTTTACAGACGTCCAGATAATTAATACCCAGCATATTTTGACTGCATTCTGATAACGCATTGCCCTCGGCAAAATCCCGCCATGCGTTATTGACAGAAATAATCACACCCTGCGCATCCAGTACGGCAATTTGCGAAGTTAATGAATCAAGAATGCTGACATTCAAGGCATCACTGTCGCGCAGTTTCTCCTCCATCTGCTTGCGCTCCGAAATATCGGTTTGCGTGCCGATCATGCGCAAGGGTTTACCCTCTTCACTTCGGCTAACGACCATACCGCGGGCCAGTATCCATTTGTAGCTGCCGTCCTTACATCTAACCCGGTGTTCGTGCGTGTAAGTCGGGGTTTTGCCTTCAAGATAGGCATGCACAACAGCAAGGGTGCCTGCCTTATCCTCTGGATGGAGACGTTTCTCCCATTCATCCAAACTGTTGCCGATCTCATCTTCTGTAAAGCCCAGCATTTCCTTCCAGCGCTTTGAAAAAAACACCGTGTTGTTAACCACGTCCAGGTCCCATACGCCATCGCCGGCACCTTCAATGGCAAATTTCCAACGATATTCGCTTTCTCTTAGAGCATCTTCCGCGGCTTTTCTTTGTTGTATCTCAGCGTGCAGTTGTGCGGTACTGGGTAGAGCCAAGGCGCGAGGAATAATCCACAGCATCATTGCAGCGGAGACGAGCGAAATAATCGCGGTAATGCCTTTAACAAAGCCATCCAGCCAATATAAAGGGATCCAAATTGTGATTATCGACAGTAAATGCGTGGTGCCGCAGGCAACAATAAAGCCGGCAAATAGGCCAACCAGCCATGGATAGGGCAAGTCTTTGCGCTGCCTAATAAAATAGATAAGACTCAGGGGAATTGAATAATACGAAAACGTAATCAGCAAATCAGAAATAACGTGCAGCCAAAGCAACCCTGGACTCCACGCCAAGCAATAGCCATGCGGAATGAAATCTTTAATACTAAAAAGGTTATTCATTGACGGCATTGCTCAAGTGCAGGTTGAAAGATGGATTTTCAGGATCTGTAGTTGCCAATGCTCTCTCCTGTAGTGGTTTAACCTTTACCATGGCGATAATGCTGCGCCTTGCAGTATCTAGGGATGACTGACAAAACTTTATAGGCGTTGCTTTCTAGCCGAAAGGTCTTTTTTTACCGCTTCATCAATAGTCTGTAGAAATATTTGGTTTTCAAACGGTTTTTCCAAAAAAGCCACAGCACCCGATCTTAAGGCTTTTGCCGAATCCAGAATATCCGCATTGCCACTCATAAAGATGATGGGGATATTACTCTTTCTTTTGACTAATTCTTCTTGCAGTTCAAGCCCGCTCATAACCGGCATTGTTACATCAAGAACTAAGCAGCCTGGCTGATCAGGGTCATAATTATTTAAAAAGGCTTCAGCCGAGTCATAACTGCTTACCGCAAACCCGGACATTTTAATCAACATCGACAATGCATCGCGCACTGGCAATTCATCATCAACCAAGTAGACCAACGCATTCGAAGTATTAACGTCCATTAACTGTGCTCGGTAGGTAAAGTGAAATAAAAAGTAAGCGCTGTTAAAGCATAAAACGCCCATCAGGGACTTTAATTGAGCTACCAATTAAAATCCCTGTCTTCTGCGTTTTAAAGTATAAATCCAGGTTAATTTTTTTCGCTAGTCTCGATAATACTCGGACTACTATCTTTTATCCTGTCTCTATCACTTCATTTGCAGTTTTAGCCCTCTCTTCGCTTAAAACTGGCAGCGTTAATCTTCTAAATTTTGCTTGGCTAACAATCCCAAATACCCGCCAGATCTTACTTAAGAGGCAGCCCTGCTTTTTCCCAGGCTTGGATGCCACCATCCAGATTTTGCACATTAGCAAACCCAGCGGCTGTTAGTTGATCGGCGGCTTTTGCTGAGCGTCCGCCGCTACGGCATTGGGTAATAATCTGGCTGTTTTTGTAGGGCTCAAGCTCGGATAATCTTGATTTTAATTGCCCCAACGGGATATGAATGGCACCGGGAATATGCTGTTCTTGCCACTCACTATCTTCACGTACATCAACGATGACGGCCTTTTTTTCCGAAAACTCGGCGGCGGCCTGCTTAGGCGAAATGTTCTCAAATGCACTTTCGCTGTGACTGGTGACAGCAACGCCTGACAACAGTACAACTGCCGCAAAAGTGGTTAGTCCTGATTTTAATGATTTACGCATGGTTCGCTCCAGAGAAAATGACTAAGAAACAGCATAATATTAGGGTTTACTAAACCATTCAAATTTGTCAGCGTCATTAACAGGTATATTAATAAATAGTATCGAGTGCGGGCAAAGTTGACTTTACCAGCCTGAAAAGTAAAAATGCCGAAACACGCAAATCCCGTAATGCCTTGAATGGCGTTGATTTAGCTTACTTTAGTTAATGCCTCAAGGTTAATACTTCCTCCTCTTATGAAAATCCTGCACATTCTTGATCATTCCATCCCATTGCATAGCGGTTATACCTTTAGAACCCGTGCCATTTTGGAACAACAGCGTCAGCTGGGATGGCAAACATTTCATGTCACCTCAGCCAAACACAGTGTCGCCAAAGCATCCGTTGAAACGGTGGATGGTTTGGACTTTTATCGGTCCGATGAACCTGCGGGCCTATGTTCGAAGCTACCGGGATTTAATCAATGGTCTATCGTGCAGTCATTATCAAAACGCTTGGATGAAATCATTCCATTAATAAAACCGGACATTCTGCATGCGCATTCACCGGCATTAAATGGTCTGGCCGCGCTTAACGCCGCTAAAAAACACAAGCTGCCGTTGGTATACGAATGCCGGGCGTTTTGGGAAGATGCCGCAGTTGATCACGGCACCACCAGCGAAGGCAGTTTGCGTTATCACGTCACCAAAGCGCTGGAAACGCACGTATTTAAGCGGGCCGATGCGGTAACTACTATTTGCGAGGGTTTGCGTGCGGATATAGTCACGCGCGGCGTCCCGGCCGACAAAATCACCGTTATTCCTAATGCTGTTGATATTGAACGCTTCACCTACGGGGTACAGGCAGATCAAACGTTACGCAGTGAATTAGGCTTGCAAGACAAAATTGTCCTCGGCTTTATCGGCTCTTTTTATGCGTATGAAGGCTTGTTGCTGTTATTGGATGCCTTGCCCAAAATTGTCGATAAGCAACCGGATACCCGTTTATTACTGGTAGGCGGCGGTCCACAAGAGCAATTGATTAAACAGAAAGTCACCGAACTAAAGCTGGAGCAACATGTTATTTTTACCGGCCGGGTATCTCACGATCTGGTGCAGGATTACTACAACCAGGTGGATATTTTTGTTTATCCGCGCTTGTCCATGCGCCTGACAGAGTTGGTCACGCCATTAAAACCACTGGAAGCCATGGCGCAAGGACGATTGGTGGTGGCTTCCGATGTCGGTGGTCATAAAGAGTTAATCAGGGATGGCGAAAACGGTTGTTTGTTCAAGGCCGGAGACGCTACTTCCTTAGCCGAAGCCGTGTTGAATTTGTTAGACAATCGTCAACAATGGGATGCTTTCAGAACCGCAGGCAGGCACTATGTCGAAACCGAGCGCAACTGGCCGGTCAGCGTAGGCCGTTATCAAGCCGTATATGAGCGCTTGTTATGAGCACCGCCGGAACGATGAACCAATCGATTCAGTTCGATCTTGATTTAATTAATCGATACGACAAAGCTGGTCCTCGTTATACCTCTTACCCTACTGCATTAGAGCTGCATTCAGGCTTTACCGATCAGGATTACCGCCAACACATTGCCAAATCGAATGCCGCCGGTGGGCCGCTGTCGCTGTATATTCATATTCCGTTTTGCGACACCGTTTGTTTTTATTGTGCCTGCAATAAAATCGTCACCAAAAACCGCAATCATGCAGTGCCTTATCTGGAAAACCTGCTTAAAGAAGTAGCAATGCAAGGGGCACTGTTCGACAAGTCCCGAGTAGTCAATCAATTGCACTGGGGCGGCGGTACGCCGACATTTTTAAGCTATCCGCAAATGCAGCAGCTGATGGCGGCAACGCGCGAGCATTTTCATTTGCGGGATGACGATGAAGGTGAATATTCAATAGAAGTCGACCCTCGGGAAACCAACGACCACACCATCAAACAATTACGGGAGCTGGGCTTTAACCGCATCAGCTTAGGTTTACAGGATTTTGATCCGGCGGTGCAAAAAGCCGTCAACCGATTACAAAGTGAAGAACAAACCTTTGCTGTGTTGGAGGCTGCTAGAGCTGAAGGTTTTCGGTCAACCAATATTGATTTGATCTACGGCCTGCCGCTGCAAACGGTCGACACCTTCGCTAAGACCTTGGAAACAGTGTTGGCGGTGTCGCCCGATCGCTTCTCCATTTTTAATTACGCCCACATGCCGACCCGGTTTAAAACCCAGCGGCAAATTAACGATGACGACTTGCCGACCGCGGACGTTAAATTGGCCATTTTGCAAATGGTCGGCTTGCGGCTGATTGAGGCCGGTTACGTTTATATTGGTATGGATCATTTTGCCAAACCCGATGATGAGCTGGCTGTCGCCCAGCGCGAAAGCAAGTTGTACCGAAATTTCCAGGGTTATTCTACGCATTCGGATTGCGATTTGGTGGGTTTAGGCATTACCTCAATCGGCCGGGTGGGCGATGCTTATATCCAAAACGTCAAAGAGCTGGACGAGTACGATCAGCTGATCAAACAAGGCAAATTGCCGGTATTTAAAGGCGTTGATTTAAACGAAGATGACAAACTACGTCGTGAAGTAATTACCCAGCTGATTTGCCATTTTTCGCTGAACTTCAGCCGCATCGAACAGCAGTTTGGTATTGATTTCAGTCATTATTTTGCCGATGAGCTGCGGGCATTGGCAATCATGCAGGCGGATGGTTTGCTATCACTCACATCAAAGGACATTAGCGTGTTACCGGCAGGCCGGTTGTTGATACGTAATGTTTGTATGGTGTTTGATAAATATCTGGCGCAAAAAAAGCAGCAGCAATTTTCAAAAGTGATTTAGGCGCAACTATGAATGACCGCATTATCGAACTGGAAATAAAAGCCGCTTATCAGGAAGATTTGTTGCAGGAATTAAATAAAATCGTCAGTGAGCAGCAACAACAGATCATCCGCTTGGAGGCCACTTGTAAATTACTGAATGACCGCATCAAAAGTGTGTCTTCCGAAGGTGTTGATACTCCTCAAGCAAATGATGAAGTGCCGCCGCATTATTAGAGCGAGTTACTCTTTCAGCAAACCCACTATTCGCGCTTCCAGATCGGGATAATCGCCAAACGCGCAATCTCTTAAAATTCCCTGCTTGTCGACCAGGATATGGGATGGGGTACCTTTTAGCTCGAAACGTTCAAAGGTTTCCGCCCGGTAAATAAGATTATGCAAATACTGCTCAACACGTACACGGATCTGTTGCCGGTAAGTTTCGGGCTGCAAAGAAAAATCAGGGATGCGGCTATGGATGAAATCGTCGATGTCGGTTTGAGTGACCTCATTTCCGCATTTTTGTAATCGATCCATACCTAATGGAAATGGGATTTGGTAGCTTAGGTGACCATCAACCAATAGCCCATGTTCACTTAACATCCGCAGCGTTTCGCCAACGACCGCACCGGTTTCAGCTAAACGGGTTAAGTTTTCCAACGTATTTTTGTCAAAATCTTCAAACGCTGTTGCCACACCCAACACTGACAAGCCCTGATCTGAATAGCGTTGATGCAATTTGGTGGCCGTAGGCAGCGAGTACAAAAAACAGCCTGGACAGTTGACTTGAAAGACTTCGACTAATACGACCCTACCGATAAGCTGATCAAAATTGACAGGATCGCCCTGAACCCAATCTGATACGGATAATAACGGCGCTTTGTGGCCTAGCAGTTCAAATTTCATGGCTTAGCCAAGCTAGCTTTTTGCTGCCAAGGTTTGCTGGCGTTGACGTTTAGCTTCGCGCTTGGCCGCTAGTGTTTTGGCGGCATCCGCCCCGATATGGGCTTCCCCGCGTTTTTTGGCCAATTCCAGTTGCTTTTCCCGCTCCATAAAACGGACTTTTTGCTCAGGAGTAATCTGTTGGTAGCAATGCGGACAACTGACACCTTGCTGATATTTGTGGCTGGCTTTGTCTGCTTCAGTGATAGGCATGCGGCAAGCGTTACATTGATCGTAACTGCCTTGTTCGAGTTGGTGATTGACTGTAATACGATCATCAAATACAAAACACTCGCCTTGCCAGCGGCTTTGCTCAGCAGGCACGTCCTCGAGATATTTTAGTATGCCGCCTTTCAGGTGATAAACCTCGGCAAAGCCCTGTTCTTTAAGAAATGCGGTAGATTTTTCGCAACGTATTCCACCGGTGCAAAACATCGCGACTTTTTTATGGGTATTCGGATCCAGGTGTTGTTTTACAAACTCCGGAAACTCTCGAAAACTGGTGGTGTTGGGGTTGATAGCGTTTTTAAAGGTACCTACCTGGAATTCGTAATCGTTACGGGTGTCGACCAGCAACACTTCAGGATCATCAATCAGGCTATTCCAATCTTTTGGGGCTACATAAGTACCAACGACCTGTTTAGGATCGATCCCGGGCACGCCCATGGTGACAATTTCTTTTTTGAGTTTAACTTTGGTGCGTTTAAAAGGCGACTGGCTGGTGACTGATTCTTTGCAGTCGAGATCGGCCAAACGCAGGTCACTGCGTAACCAGTTAAGTAAATTATCAATGCCTTGCCGTGGACCAGCCACCGTACCGTTGACACCCTCAACCGCCAGCAGCAACGTGCCCCGAATCTGGTTGGCTTCCATCACATCAGTTAGCGGCTGACGTAAGGCCTGATAATTTTCCAACGTGACAAATTTATATAAAGCACAGACGACGATTTGGGGCATGGGACTGTTTCTCGCTAAGATCCGAAAATTAAAAAGCTGATTTAACGGATGATTATACGCAATCGGCTTATTTTATTCGTCAACCTCAATGCCATATTTACTTAACAAGGAATATAACGTCGGCCTGGCAACACCGAGTAACTTGGCGGTGTTGGATATATTGTTTTTGGTGTGAAACAACGCTCGTCTAATAGCCATGGATTCAGCGGCTTCGCGGACTTCTTTTAGATTAAACGGGGCACGTTCATTTTGCAGTGTATTGTCATTATCCAGCTCCAAGTCTTTAACGCTGATACTGGCGTCATTGGAAATAATTACTGCTCGGTTAATTCTATTTTCAAGTTCGCGGACATTGCCGGGCCAGCTATAACATTCAATCGCTCGAATGGCATCAGAACTGAAACCTTTTAATTTTTTATTATGCTGTTCACAAAAGCGTTTGAGTAATACATGCGCAATAACAACCGCATCGCCGATCCGATCTCTTAACGGCGGAATGTTGATAGTAAATTCACTTAGCCGATAGTACAAATCACTGCGGAACCTGCCATCGTCGATATAGGTTTGTAAATTTTGATGCGTTGCACCCACCACTCGTACATCCACCGGAATTTCCTGTCTGCCGCCAATGCGTTCGATAGTACGTTCTTGAAGGAAACGAAGCAGTTTAGCTTGCAGATTAATCGGTAAGTCGCCGATTTCATCAAGGAAAAAAGTCCCTTTATTGGCATATTCTATTTTGCCCTTGGTTTGCTGAGTCGCACCGGTAAAAGCGCCTCTCTCATAACCGAATAACTCACTTTCCAACAAGTTTTCAGGAATTGCCGCACAATTTACCGCTATAAAAGCTTGATCGGAGCGGTCACTTAGCGCGTGTATGGCGCGTGCCAGCACTTCCTTACCCGTACCGCTTTCACCTAACAGCAACGTTGTCGCTCGGGTTGGCGCTATTTTTTCAATGGTACGAGATAGCTCTTGCATCTTGGGACACGAGGCAATAATGCCTGTCAACGGTTCTGAGCTTGTGTGATGATGGTTTAGATGATCCTGCTCAAGTTCATACAAATGAAAAGCACGCGCGATAATCAAATTAAGCACGTCAATATCAATCGGCTTTTGGTAAAAATCATAAGCCCCCATGGCGACAGCTTTGATGGCATTTTCACGATCATCATTACCGGTAACAACAATGACTTTAGTGGCGGGAGCCAACGCCAAAATTTCAGTCAGTGTTTTTAATCCTTCGCTGGCATTGGTAGGATCTGGCGGCAGTCCTAAATCTAACGTCACCACTTTAGGCTCATGCCGTCTTAATGCTGCAATTGCCTCACTGCGCTTACCGGCAATAATGGTTTGATAGGCCTCAAAACTCCATTTAAATTGTTTTTGTAATCCTGGGTCATCCTCGACCACGAGCAGTATTTTCTTATCGTCCATTGTGACTTAACCTTTGTTGTAAATTAACTATTGCGTTCGCCTAACGGTAAGCTAATGCTAAAAATGGATCCTTCACCCGGTTGGCTTTCGACAGCGATTTGTCCGGTCAACTTTACGATGTAATCCCGAGCCTCGTAGACTCCAATGCCCATGCCGGCGTTGCCTTTGGTGGTATCAAATGGCTTAAATAAACGCTCGGCAATAAACTTACTATCCATGCCATGACCGTCATCAATCACTTTAATAAACGCCTGACTACCATCGCAGCTTAGTTCAAGTCTGACAAAACCATCAGCATCTGTCGCTTCTTGAGCATTTTGCACAAGATGCCCGAGGATCGCAGTCATCTTTTCTTTTTCCGCAAATACTTCAATCACATCCTGCTGCATATCCAGCTGTAGTGCAGGAGTATTGCCGGCTTGTTGTATCGCCACATCATGGGCTATAGCAACCAAATTAACCAAGGTGCGGGTATCGCTTTGCACATTGCCTTTTTTTAACTGAGCCAATAAATGATCAATTTTGCTGACCACATTTTCCAAGGTGGCGATGGCATCATCAACAAATTCTGGATTGCGCTTATGTTTTTCGGCATTTTTAACAATCAACGAAATTTGCGCGACCAGATTTTTTAGATCATGCACCAAAAAGGCTGAAAGCCGGTTATATGCTTCAAATTGCCGTGATCGAGAGAGCGCATCGCTGGCATGACTCAACGCCAAAGCATTCGCCAATTGCATACCGACAGTTTTCAACAAATCATGATCTTCCCAATTAAGCCGCCTGGGCACTTTGGCTTGGGTCAACACAACCAGGGCTTCCAGTTCATTTTGCCGGAATAACGGCACGATCAGCCAAACATCGTTTTTATCGGTATTCCATTGTGACAAATCAACACCGTCATATACGTCAGGGTCATTAACGTATTCCACGAAATCAATCACCCATTGTTTTTCGATGAGAAACTGAATTAGCGAGTCGTGCGCGTACAGCAATTGAGGCGGTGCAAAGCCAGGATTATTTTCTTCTGCTAAGTAAAAATCACCTTGCTCATTTTTTAACCATAAACCACCGCCGCTGCTTTCCACCAAGCTCGCCAAGGTCGTAATGATAAAGCCTGACAGCTCGTTCACTGAGTTTAACTGGGCAATAGTTCTACTCAACTTAATCCACTCATCGCGATAATCGTAGCGGTAGTGGATAAAGTGCTTACTGAAATACACTTTAGCCAAGGCTCTGACTTTGCCTGACACAAATAACACTAACAGCAATACTATCGCTAAAAACGAAAACAAGAGTTGCGCAGCTTCGCCCCAGTTGCCGCCATAATCGCGGATATAAAAGCCTGTCACCGACATCAAAAGCAAATACAGTCCAGTGCCAAACAAGACTGTTGTGTGAAAGATAACTTTTTTGGAAACGGTGATTCTGGAGAGTCTTAAAATATCGTCAGTTTGCAGGCGATAAATCGAAACTGCCAGCAAAGGAATTATCAAGCCGTTGATAAAACCGCGTGAATTCCATAACGTTGAATCTAGCTGGGAAAACAGCAGCGATTTGCTGTAAACGAAAAAATCGATAATAAAAATGGAGGCTAACCCCAAGCATAAAAACTTTAACGCCCAACGCATTTCCATTGAGGAATTGCGGTAAAGCTGCTCCACCATCATCAGCCCCATAATGGCAAACAGCACATGTGCCACCAAACGAAAATCTTGTCCCACGAGTTGCTGAAACTGGTATCGAAAATCAGGAAACACTTCCAAGGCAAAAATAAATGCCACAAAAACAGTCAGTCCCTGAGCCAGCCTTGACTTCATAATTAGTGCATAGTTACTGCTAAATTGCTGACGCGAGAGCAATACGCTTAATAAGAATAACCAAGCTGCGTTACGCAAGGTTTCAATAGGTAAAATTTCCGAAGTGAATAACTCGTTGTTATACAAGGTAACAACGATAACCACCGACCAACACAAAGAAAACAGCGCGGCAATAATCACCGGAATTGCCACTGGATTTTTTTTAAACCCCAATAACACCATGGGCAACAAAAATATATTGGCTAACGCTGCTGTGGCATAACTGTACAAACTGTAATTTTCCATAAGCGCCTATCTTATTTGTTGAGTCTTTTTTGGGAGTGTCTAAAAATCATCTGTTCATACCCTTCAATTACAACCAGGGCAGAATTAGCACGAACGAATGGTTTATCAGCTTTATTATAAAACCATTCGATTATGTCTTACGGGTAATAAACATGCGGACGCACAAGATCAAAGAGGATTTATCGAGTTTATGCTAGCAACAGAAAAATAGGCAGGTCGCCAACAGAAGGCGTTTTAAATAACGAATGGAAGATTACAGAGAACAAAATTTTCGATTCTCAAATGGACGCCGGCCGTGAATCAATTAACGATCCTATACTCAGGCCGGTTTCCAGAGGTTTTTAACGACTATTTACACAGGAATGTTTACGCTTGCTAACTAATTAAGCTACCTGTTAAAAATTAATGGTGGTGACCACCCGCGCCGTGAATGTGTCCATGAGATATTTCTTCATCAGTTGCCGGTCTTATATCAACCACTTCAACATCAAACGTTAACGGCACACCCGCTAATGGATGATTACCGTCAATGGTGATGTCGTCGCCATCAATGTTGATAATGGTGATTACGCCAGGACCTGAAGTGACATCAGCATGAAACTGCATGCCTACTTCCAACTCATCAACGCCTTCAAACATTTCGATGGAAACAATCTGGACGCGGTCATCTTCGATTTCGCCATAAGCGTCTTCGGCGTCAATGCGGACCTTAAATTTATCGCCAACGGATTTACCAGTTAAAGCGCTTTCCAGGCCAGAAATGATATTTCCGTAACCATGCAGATAAGCCAGCGCTTCATCACCTTCTGAGGTATCGATCACTTCGCCCTCGTCATTGGTCAACGTATAATGAATAGATACCGCTAAATTGTCTGCGACTTGCATGATAAAACCTTCTTCTGTATTTAAAAGGCGCTCATGATAAAGAGTTAACCGGCATTTGTCCGAAAAAATTCCTCAATCGCTTACCCTCATTTTAGGAACGCAAATGTCCCGCTGGCGACCCCCTCAAGCCAAATCCTCACCCTATATCACGCAAATGGGCTACCAACATCTGGAAGCTGAATTGCGGGCGCTATGGGATAAACGCAAAGAAGTTACTGCCGCCTTGTCAGCCGCCGCAGCCGAGGGCGATCGTTCTGAAAATGCCGAATATATTTATCGCAAGAAAGAATTACGCGGCATAGACCGCCGCATTCATTACCTGCAAAAACGCATGCCGTCGCTAAATATCGTCGCAAGACCGCCGGACGATCAAGACAGAATATTTTTTAGCGCTTGGGTAACGCTGGAAAATGAACAAGGCGAAGAAATCACTTATCGCATCGTCGGCGCTGATGAGCTCGACCCGAAAAAGAACTACATTAGTCTTGATTCGCCGCTGGCCAAAGTGCTGCTAAAAAAGACTTTTGATGATGAAGTGGTTGTTAGCAACGAAGTTCAGACAACACGATATATGGTGGTGGATATTCGTTACGAAAGCTGATGTATCCGTCTTGTCTATCGGAATTGAAGGCTAGGATGAAGGTATTCCCCCCCAACCTAGCTTATTCCTAAAGCAGCAAGCTATTTACGTATCCGCTTCATCCCTAGCAAACCAAACAATCCACTTACAAACAACCATGCTGCTGCAGGAACAGGAACTACTTGTACCTGGCTGTTAACATAGTTCACATTAAGCGGCACTCCGCCCGGCGCAATAAAGCCGACATTAGAAGGATCGTTGCTTAAGGTCAGCGAAGTGGCGCTACCAGCACCACCCACTACATTAAAAGTGAATGACGCAATCGCAAAGTTGGCACCCGCATCACCCACACTTTTACCCAAAAAAACAAAATCAACGATTCCAGCGGGGTTACTGTCATCGTTTACAAAAAAAGTATCCCAAGGTGGATTGGCAACTGTTGTACCAACATAACTCAGTACTGCTGCATCCCAGGCTAGTGAAAATGCAACGCCATCCGGCCCGGTACTAAAGTCTGTACCAATCAAATCAACCGTAAGACTGTCTCCTTCATTAACATTTAGCAAATTGGGTTGAGAAAACTTAACCGTATTAACTTGAATTACTTCAGCATACGCCGGGGCAGCAGCCAGGCAAAACAGCGTTAGCCCACCAATCACAGCCATACTCTTGTTAAGCATTTTTTTCATACTTTTCTCCAAATTTTAAATTTAAAAACTCGATATTAACTAGGTTTCACCTAATCAATAATTTTGTGCATTTTACTGGGCTAATCCCGATGGACCTGGTGCTTTACCCAGATACGTTTTTAAAATACTAAAGTCAGCCGGATCAACGATGCCATTGCCGTTTAAATCATGATTCGGAGACACTTTTCCTAACTTTAATTTCAAACTGGAAAAGTCGGCTGGATCAACAATTTTATTTTGATTGAAGTCAGGATCACAAATATTGCCAAATCCATCTTGGTCGGTATCGCGCTGATTGGTATTGGCGACATTTGTACAGTTGTCCAATTGGTCAGCAATACCATCACTATCTGAATCAACCAAGAGAGCGCCAGCAATGTTGATAGTGTATTGTTTTGAGACAGTTGCCGCTGCATAAGCTCTTGCAGCATCAGCTGTATCTGTGGCTTGAACAGTAAATGTAAAATCGCCCGCTACCGTTGGAGTACCCGATAACACGCCTGTTGATGGGTCAATATTTAAGCCGTTGGGTAACGCTCCGGCAATAATGCTCGGAATATAGGGTGTATTGCCACCCACAATGACTGTTCTGCCAGGAAAAACTTCTCCTACTTTGCCATCTTGAAGGTGATCGATCAGCCCTAAAGGTGCTTCGACATTAAAGCCTACCATCTGCGCACCAACATACTCACCAACAATTTCAACAGCCGTACAATCAAACACATGGCTACCACCATTGGCATCTGTTACATCTACATTGGCTTTTAGCCCATGAATACCGTCAGCGTCCACTTCATCACACATGGCCTCACCATTTTCACCATCAATTGAACCGGCACCAGCAGCGTATTTATAAAACTCATAACGCCGTGTTACTGTTTCATCACCATCTTGTAAATCGTCAGGCTTTCCCTCATCTATGCCTTTTTGAACATTGTCATCCGAGTTAGTTTGCAACAGTTTAAATTCTGTCTCTACTTCATCTGCCTCGCCGTTTGTCCAGTCAGGTTTACCATCATTATCATGATCCGCTCCGACCAAATCATCCAATGGCACGTCCTTCTTGTTATGGGATTTAGTTTTGATCACTTTAACCCATGAGGGTTCGCCGTATTTTTTGTTGATGATAGGAGGGGCATCCGCAATTTCAGGCACAACAGGTGCCGGAATCACGGCAACTACTTGAGCGATAGGGTTGTTTACCGGATCAAAAGGTATGCCGGGATCAACATAGACCGGTTGCCAAATAGGGGCGGCAACACTGACGGGATTCGCTAAATCAACAGTCAGTGGCCCGCCGCCGGTGCCATCATCTTTTAACCAATGGTATTTAACTAATGCAGGAGCACCATAATTACCAATGCCATAGTGTTCACAACCTTGATTTACTGACGGATCAGTACACGCGTGACCATCTGTTGGACCAATAGGGTTGGCAGCAGTTTCAGGATTGGTAAACTCCTTCCATTGACCACCAGCATCTTTAGTTTTTGCCGTATAACGAACAAAAGTTCGATACCCGGTAGCATCGGACTCTTCGCGAATTACAGGCGCTCCATAGTGATTCCAATCATACGTGTATGTTATTTCATTGCTATGTACGCCTTCGAGTTCTATTTCGAAGCCGTAACATTTATGCCCCGTATTGTTAACAGTGTCGAAGTTACTGAGTTCACCATAAGCTGGTGTTGCCCAGGCATTTGGCGTAAGAGCCAATAAAACAGCTGCTGACAGCATGTGCTTTTTAATTTGCATGTTGATACCTAATTTGTTGCGTAGTTTGGGATAGCAATAGACATTGTTTTAAAAACGAATTATCCACATATTTCTCCAATGGTTAACGTTACCCAGGTTTCCTCTAAAAACTTATTAGCATGATTCTTTTCAACTGAGCTTAGGAAGGAGAAAAACCTTGTCATTCGGGTAAAATTTAATCATCGGATTTAATAAGCAGTATTTAAGCCAAATACATTAACGTTTGAAATATAGGGCTTTTATTATTGAATAAGCCTTCCGAAACTGAGTGTTGTAAAAAAAGCTGACACTTTTATGGTTTTTTGCGATTTTTCTTTACACATAAATGAAACTTAGCTGGATTAATTGGCTAAAAATTCAAGCATTGAACTTTTAAAACCCTTATTTGCTGTGACTTTGGAGGCATTCTTAGATTTTTAATTAATATTTTCCACCCCCTTTGAAAGTGTAAAAAAACCTGACAATGTGTAGAGATCGCTTGATTACCAAGTCCAAACCAAGTGGTCTAGCCAGCAAATCGTTTACGCAATATTGAAAATCAATCACAATTCCCTATAGGGAGTTGTGATTGATTTTTAGCGTATTTTTACTGTCTTAACCATCCTCATCAGCTTTTCATAAAGCACATCCGGCGCGTAATTTTTATCATAATGCGCGCGGGCATTTTGCCCCATCTGAATTGCCTTGTCTGGATTACTGAGCGCCCATTCTAAGTTTTTCGCAAACGACTCTGGCGAAAGCGTTTCCGAGAGTAATCCCGTTTCACCAGTCAAAATTTGCTGAAAACTGATCACAGAACTGGCAACAATCGGTTTTGATGAAAACATCGCTTCAAGCAACACCAGGCCAAAAGGTTCAAACGATGACGGCACGCAAAAAATATCTATTGATTGGTAAAATGTTGAAGCATCTTTTACAAACCCCAAAAAACTAACTAGGGACTCGAGCCCTTCTTTTTTCACCAAACTCTTCAGTGACTCTTCCAACACGCCTGAGCCGGCAAGAACCAGCCGAAACGGGATTTTTTTGTTATTTAAAAGCGCACACGCTCGAATCAACGTTGCAAAGTTTTTCTCATCAGACAAGCGCCCCATTGCTCCGATAACCGGCACATCATGCCATTTTTGCTTAGCAGGGAAGGACTTCGTCAAATTGCAGGTATTTGGAATAACGAAAAGCTTGTCGTCCAAAACGCCTTGCTCTTTCGCTAAAGTAAGCGAGTCAGGACGAAGCGAAATAACCGCTTCGTAAGCTTTCATCGACCAGAATTTTTCCAGATGAGCGATCCCAATCATTGGTGCGATGCCAGCCCCGGCAAACCGGGTGCGACTGAAAAAGTTATGCACAAAAATAACATCAGGCTGCCATCTTTTGATAAAAAACCGCATTTTTATTAGCGATAAGAGGCTTTTATTTTGCAGGCGTAAGCGCGTCAAGTGTGGATGATTTTTCTCAACACCCTCTTCATCATAAACATTTTTATAGATGAATAAGACGTCGTGTCCCTTTTCCAAAAAAAGATTTGTATATTTGTATGCAACTTGTTCAGTCCCAAAGGGGACTGCCGAGCCACTCAGCATAATGTTTACAATGCGCATTTAATGACTCTGGGCGAAGGATTGTAGAAGCGGGCCATTCTCGTGATATGAAGGCGCAATTCACAGGTCAACCGCAGCATGGCTCGGCTCCTACGATTATCGCCATAAAGATGATGCTGTCGTTGGAGCGAACTCGAAAGGCGATTAATGAACTTAGCCGAATCAATGTCGGCTTATTCTCCAGCAATCGACAGCTGTTCAACCAATATGGAACCGGTGCGGATGTTGCCGCGATAATCGACATCATTCCCTACAGCGACGATATTTTTAAGCATGTCTTTTAAATTACCGGCGATGGTGATTTCTTCAACCGGGTACTGAATTTGGCCATTTTCCACCCAAAAGCCGGCAGCGCCACGCGAGTAATCGCCCGTCACCATATTGACACCTTGCCCCATCAATTCGGTGACCAATAAACCGGTATTTAATTCTTTTAACATGCCGTCAAAATCTAAGGTGCCGGGATCGATGGTCAAATTATGCACGCCGCCTGCGTTACCGGTACTTTGCATGCCTAATTTTCGGGCTGAATAAGTGCCCAGCACATAACCTTGCAATATTCCGCCGGTGACAATGTCACGCGGTTTCGTTGCGACACCTTCGCCGTCATAAGCTGCACTGCCTAAGGCCGCTTTTAAATGGGGTTGTTCGTGGATGCGTACAAACTCAGGGAATACTTGCGAGCCCAAAGCATCGAGTAAAAACGACGATTTACGATACAAATTGCCGCCACTAATCGCACCAATAAACGAGCCGAGCAATCCTGAGGCGGTTTCTGCGCAATACAGCACAGGGCATTGCCGAGTACTTAAGCTACGACCTTCTAAACGTCTAAGGGTTCGCTCAGCAGCCTTATTGCCTATCGAAACAGCTGACTCAAGATGCAAAGCATTTCTAGCCACGCTGTACCAATAATCACGCTGCATACTTTCGCCGCGCTGCGCTAAGACTGAACAGCTTAGCGAATGCCGGGTAGCAGCATAGCCTTGCAAAAAGCCCAGGCTATTGCCCATCACCCGGATGCCTTGGTGAGAATTGACTGAGGCTCCCTCAGAGTTACTGATCTCGGGATGAAAACTGCGCGCCGCATCTTCGCACTCGGTTGCCAAGGCAATGGCTTTATCAGCGTTGACATCCCAAGGGTGATAAAGCTCAAGATCGGGGAATTCCGTTGCCAGCAGCTGTTGTTCTGGCAACCCGGAAAAACTATCTTCACTGGTAAAGCGGGCAATGCTGCAGGCCGCACTGACAGTTTCTTTGATGGAAGCAGGTGACAAGTCCGTCGTACTAGCGGAGCCTTTCCGCTGACCAAAATAGACCGTCACGCCCAAGCCTTGATCGCAATGGTATTCAAGCGTTTCGACTTCTCCCAGTCGCACACTGACGGACAAGCCATTATCCTGGCTTAAGCCCGCCTCTGCGGCAGTTGCACCCTGTTTTTTAGCTTCGTCCAATAAGTCTTGAACGGTATTTTTTAGCTGATTTATTTGATCTTGATTTTGCACGTTGCTCTCTAATTTTTTGTGGGCCGGTTTAGCCGTAGCCCTACATAAGTGATATAAACTGTTTAATCTTCTAGTTTCGCCAACTGGGGTAGCGTCGCGCGTATAGTTGCCTTCAATAATTCCCCTGCCTGTTCAGGTGCTGTTTTATCCCACACAACTGTTAAGTGGTGATTAGTATCGAAATGGGTTTTTTGCGAATCGAATGGTTCTTTTTCACAGGTATAAATAACCGGCTTACCTAATCCCTCTGCATAGCCAGCCTCCCAATAAGCACCGTTATTAGCATGAGTCAAATCAGCAATAAGAAAGTCTGATGATTGGATTTCTACTCTTAATCGATCATCAATAAGTCCGGCTCTCGGCTCATCGTCAAGCTTAATTAAATCGAATCCTGCCATTTTTACGCTTGGTTTAAATACCTTTTCAAGTACAGCATTAAGGTCTGGATCGCCAAACTTCATTGCCATAAATGCTTTCCGGTAAGTAGTGCCGCCTTTAAGCAGTGTTTCGTAATAGTTCCAGCCATCAAATGTGAGTTCCAATTCATCTAAACCGGCATAATCTAAACCCATTCCATCAGAAATTTTGATATTCCTTCCATTCACTAAACCAACTTTAATTAAATGAAAAAGAACCAAAATAAAACCCTCTTTATTCTTAGCCCCTATTATTGAAATGTAGTGCTCTATTGGCTCCAGCGACACCTGCTCGCCGGGACTATCGGTATGTTCAGCAAACCAACGCACCAGTAAATCGGCCTGTTCTTGCGGACGAGGCAGAGGTTTTTCTAAAATTGCGTCAATTGTACTTGTCGATAATTCAACGTTTTTGTTTATTCGCTGCATTGTTTTGAGTGCGTGGCTTATTTTTACATCTGCATTTTTATTTTCTTGAAAAATTGAAGGCAGACTGGCGATCAGAGAGCCCGAAAGAACAAAATCTCCACATCGACAACAAGAATAAGTTTTTACGTCCCGACCAACATCGCCGAACGAGGTTTTCTTAAGTTCAGTACCACATACTGGGCATTTATCTGGCATTTCCATATTCCTAATGCTTAATTTTACTAAACGCTAGTTCCGCCTACCGTTAATCCGTCAATTTTCAATGTAGGCTGGCCGACGCCGACCGGCACACTTTGCCCGTCTTTGCCGCAAGTGCCGACGCCGCTATCCAGTTCCAGATCGTTACCGACCATGGATACTTTGGTTAACACATCCGGGCCGTTGCCGATTAACGTTGCGCCTTTCACCGGGCGCGTGATTTTGCCGTCTTCAATCAAGTACGCTTCGCTGGCGGAAAACACAAATTTGCCTGAGGTAATGTCCACTTGCCCCCCGGCAAAATTTTTCGCGTACAGACCTTTTTTAACTGATTTAATAATCTCTTCAGGATCATGCTGACCGGGCAGCATGTAAGTATTGGTCATGCGCGGCATAGGCAAATGTGCATAGGATTCACGGCGACCATTACCGGTAGATTTAACCCCCATCAAACGGGCGTTGAGTTTGTCCTGCATGTAACCTTTGAGGATGCCGTTTTCAATCAAAATAGTTTGCTCGGTGGGCGTACCTTCATCGTCGATGCTGAGCGATCCGCGTCGTCCCGGCAAGGTGCCGTCGTCAACCACGGTGCATAAATCAGACGCTACGCGTTCACCTACGCGACCACTAAAAGCCGACGTGCCTTTGCGGTTAAAGTCGCCTTCCAAACCATGACCGATGGCTTCGTGCAATAAAATACCCGGCCAACCGGGGCCTAATACTACGGTCATATTGCCGGCCGGTGCTTCGCCCGCTCCTAAATTGACTAATGCTTGTCTGACTGCTTCTTTGCCGTAATTGAGCGCCCGATCCTGCTCGATGAAATAATTGTAATCACTACGTCCGCCACCGCCCATGCTGCCCTGCTCGCGGCGACCGTTTTCTTCAACAATCACCGACACATTCATGCGCACCAAAGGCCGCACATCGGCGGATAACGAGCCATCCTGATTAGCAACCAAAATGTTTTCGTAGGTTCCCGACAGGCTGACAATCACTTCTTCGATGCGTGGATCAAGCTTACGGGTTTCACTATCGACAGTTTTTAACAAATCGATTTTTTGTAAGGTTGCTAATGATGGCAATGGGTTAACGATGGGATAATAACGCGGCCATTTCGCAGATTTGATCATCCCGATTTGTGCTTGTTGTCCGTGACGCACAATCGCTTTGACATTACCTGCCGCTTCCAACAGCACCGGCAATTCAATCCGGTCACTGTAGGCAAAGCCGGTTTTTTCCCCAGACACGGCTCTGACGCCGGCGCCCTGCTCAATACTATGACTGCCTTCTTTGATGATGCCGCCTTCCATCACCCACGATTCAGAATGACTCGACTGAAAATAAATATCAGCATCATCAACAGATGCGCTGAGCAAGCAGTTCATAATTTTTTCAATGTCGCCATCATGCAATCCTGAAGGCGTGAGCACAGCTTGTCGGGCGAGATTAAGTAAGTCGGTCATAACGAGTGATTAGTATTAAAAGGTAATTTATAACGGGCGACACGACACCCGAAGAACAAAGAATGTAATCGGCCTATTGTGTCTGTCAAGGCGGAGATTTCGAAAGCCGACTGTTACCGTAACCGTCGGCTGGGAGTGCTTATTCTGGTTTCAAATCATCATGTAGGGTGTCATAGACACTTTGCAGCAGTTCTTCACTGGCATCGGGCTGTGTTTCGTTATAACCATCCTGGCTTGCGGCAGTACTTTCGTGCTGGATAGCCTTAGCGGTAACGATTGTTTCGTCGCCATCTTCTTCCAAGGTCAGCGTGTAATTGGCTTCACTACGCACGGATAATGATCCAGACGCCAGCTTGCTAAAGAAACCACCTGTTTTGTAGGCAACGTAATACAAACCTTTATCTTGTTCAAAGTCAGTCACTTCGATACTGCTTTGCTTCAGCGCCAGTCGTAAACTCTCCCACGCCTGGTCCACAGGTTGCTTGATTTTTAACTTCGGCGGACTGTCTTCTGTCAAATAAACGACTTCACCGAGTCCTTTTTTGCGCGGTTTCTTATCGAGCGCACCATCATCAATCAGTCGATCTTCACCGGCTTGTTTAGTAATGGCTAGCGTGGGCGGGCGCTCCAAATTTCTAATATCGCGGTATCTTGAATTATCTGCACTGCAAGCGACCAGCATCAAGCCAATCGCCGCATAAAAAAAATGTTTAGCTTTCATTGTTAATTACAAAAAACGACGATGAGTTAAAACAGGAAAGGCGCTGCGCACTTTTTCCAGACGATCATGATCCAGGTCGGCAACCACAAAACCACTCCCCGTCTTGTAGCAATCCAACACTACACCCCAAGGATCAATAATCATGCTGTGCCCAAACGTTTTCCGCCCATTTATATGAAAGCCGCCTTGATTAGAAGCAATCACGTAACACAAATTTTCAATAGCCCGTGCTCTTAGCAATACTTCCCAATGCGCAGCACCGGTTTCGGCAGTAAACGCGGAGGGAATGACTAGAATATCGAGGCCTTGTTGGCTCAATTTACGGAAAAACTCCGGGAAACGCAGGTCATAACAAACAGACAGCCCGACCCGTCCAAACGGCGTGTCGATAACCAACGGCTCGTCACCTTGCTCAATAGAATTTGATTCGCGGTAAACTTCAGATGTACCCGGCACATCGACATCAAACAAATGCATCTTGTCATATCGTGCAACGCGATGGCCTTTGTCGTTATAAACCAAACAGGCCGCACGCACTTTATTATGCTCATTGCCAAATATGGGAATAGTGCCGCCAACGACCCAAACACCATATTTTTTAGCAGCGTTAGCCAAAAACTCCTGAATGGGGCCGTTGCCAATAACCTCGCCAATTTTTATTTTATCGAGCTCATGCTCACCCATGAAGGCAAAGTTTTCCGGCAATACCACCAGTTTGGCTCCGGCTTTAGCCGCTTCGGCAATTAATTTACCTGCCTCCAATAAGTTGGCGCTAACATTTGGGCTTGATGCCATTTGTATGGCTGCACACTTAGTCATGTTGTTT
>Ga0208629_100039_pt1 | contig 71026 bp, 68 predicted proteins | sample LakWasMet19_HOW5_2_FD_183865 | JGI IMG/M metagenome (GOLD analysis project Ga0208629, IMG submission 183865) | Freshwater sediment methanotrophic microbial communities from Lake Washington under simulated oxygen tension - Sediment Metagenome... | ecosystem: Environmental > Aquatic > Freshwater >... | reverse complement strand
AAATATCTATTCTGATTCAACTCAATAATCTGTTCTCTACAGTCGACTGTATTCGCTTTGGCCAAGCGCCAATCGGGTTTGCTGGATCGGTTTGGCGTATTCTTACGTTTTGACACGGCCTGGGCCATAACCAGCCATTTAGGGTGCTGGCGAAATTTTCGATCCCTAAGTTCAGCGAATGACAGCTTTTCGGCAAGCAGATCGACATTTTGACTGAGTCAGTCCGGCCAATACCTGACAGAGAGCAATCATTGACCACTGACTGCAAACTGGCTCATTGCCGCCAATGATTTGGCTTGGGTCAAAAATCCAGCGGGCTTTTAGCTTCTTTAATCGTCACACTCTGCACTGTGTGGGTGTAGATCATCGTCGTTTTCAAATCGCTGTGGCCAAGCAATTCCTGAATGGTGCGAATATCGACGTTGGCCTGTAAAAGATGACTGGCGAAGCTGTGCCTGAACGTATGCGCCGACGCGCGTTTGGCGAGGCGGCTTTTGCGTACAGCTAATTTAATCGCACGTTGCACATGAGTTTCGTGCAAATGCCAACGCCGGTAGTCTTTACTGCCCGGCACCAAAGTCAGCGATTTGGCGGGGAACAACCATTGCCACGCAAATTCTTTGGCGGCATTTTTATATTTGACATCCAACGCATTGGGTAAAAACACCCCGGCCGTGTTCGCTGCCAAATCTTGCTCATGCAGGGCCGCCACATGCTCAATTTGGGCGGCAAGCTCAGCTGTCAACGTTGATGGCATCGGCAGGGTACGATCTTTTTGGCCTTTGCCATCATGCACGGTCAGCACCTGCATATCGAAATTCAAATCCTGTACCCGTAATTTCAGACATTCGAACAAGCGCAAGCCGCAGCCATACAAAAGTTTGGCGATCAAATCATAAGGCGGTTCCAACAATCCGAAAACCCGATCTACTTCAGGGCGCGACAATACTACCGGAATGTATGGCCGCCGTTTGGCCCGCACTACGCCTTCAACTTTGCCAAACTCCTTTTGCAAGACGTTCTTGAATAAAAACAGTAGCGCATTGAAGGCCTGATTCTGGCTGGACGCGGCGACCTGTTTGTGAATGGCAAGATGACTCAAAAAGCCTTTCACATCATTCATATCCAGCAAGCTGGCATCCTTGCTTTTGGTGAAGATTTGAAACTGCTGCAGCCAATAGCGGTAGGCTTGCCAGGTTTTATTCGAATAATGGCGAACCTTGATGGCGTTTTTCAGTTGTTCATAAATGGCTTCCCAGTTGGCATCGATCAATTTCAGCGGTTGATTCGTCACTGCAGACAGTGGCATTTCCCGTTTTATTGCTGGCAGACCAACCTGGCTGGAAGAGTCCGGATTAGACGTGCCTGATGACGTCGATAGCAGAGGATTGTTAGCATTTTTAGCGGTTGAATTGCCTGACGGTTCCGGCGGCGATTGAAGGGTGCCGATCATTCGGTAATAAATCGCAATAGATCGGCGAGCTTCCTTTCTTTGCGCATCGGATTGCCCCTTGATCTTCAGTTTTTCGTCAAACCCGGCAAAACTAGCGGTAAGCATCGGGTCCGAAGCGTACTTTGCGCAAAAATCCAGATAAAACCTAAGCCACTTATGAAAATCACGGCGCTGCTTATACGGAATATTGCGTAAGCAAAGCTGCGACTCAAACGCCTGACTTAAGGATGCGGTAACCGTCAACATGACAACCTCCAATTTCACCTTTTGGCTCAGTTTGGATGATATACGGAAGGGAAAAATCCTTGCAGTTCACAAATTTAGTATTGCAACCCAGGTTTCGTGGTAGATATACTGTTAACAGCTTAATAACTTGTTAGGCCTGTCGGGAAGAGGCGCATCAATGATCACGCGTACGGAAAAAGAGGAATATGCGCACCTTCTTCGCTCCCTCGAATACACGCTGCATGAACTCCCTGCTGGTGTTCTCTATGATGCTAATGGCGCGAATGACAAGAAATGTGCAGAGCTGATGAAAGACACTTATCGCCTAGAAGAGTTGGCCGTGGCAATGGGGGTTGATCTCTCTGAATTTTTAGCCACTTGCCGTTGGCACTATGAACGATACCCTCACTATCTTGGGCGGCAAAAACACTTTGGCAGCTACGCCAACTATATGGAAAAGCATCATGCTCCAAGCAAAAGAAAGGCCTAACATGGCGCTCAACCTCGCTCCCTTCGGTCGCTGGACGCTGCGCGATAAAGCCGCGCAGCGCCGGTTAGCTCTACGTTATGTGTTTTTAGCGGAGTCGTTTCACATTGCTTTAGCTCGTTGATATGAAAGGAGGTAAGAATTGATGAATGAAATAGATATTATGTTACCTGTCATGGCTAACGATATTAATACCGCCTTGGATATTTCGCAGGGAGCACCAATACCTAAATTAAAGCGATTAGAAACATTAGATGAAGACACATGGGAAGATATAACGCTTGAATTGGTTCATTATTATTGGAAGAAACATTATCAGAAAGTTGCTGGATGTGGCGGTGGTGGCGATATGGGCAGGGATGTTATTGCCTATACCCCAAATGGGAGCTGGGATAATTTTCAGTGCAAATATTATGCGAAGCCGTTAACCCTCGACGATGCTATTAAAGAGATTGGAAAATTAATCTATTACTCTTTTAAAGGCGAGTATCCCGTTCCAAATAGATATTACTTTGTTTCACCAAAAGGTGTCTCAACTCAGCTTCTTAGTCATTTAATGGATAGTGCAAAGCTCAAAGATGAATTGATTAAACGTTGGGATAAGCAGTGCAAAACAAAAATAACCAAAAAACATATAATTGAATTAGATGAAAATCTCTTGTCGTATATAGATAGCTCAATAAATTTTAAAATATTTGATCATATTCCACCATTAGATATTATTGAATTACATGAGCAAACGCCTTATCACGCGGTTAGATTTGGTGCTTCAACACGTAAACGACCTAAACCAGCTAGCCCTCCTTTAACGCCAGAAGCCTCAGAATTAACATATACGTCTGAACTTCTATCAGCTTTTTGTGATGCAGAGAAGATTGATGTTAACATTATTAATCTCACGACATTCCCCGAATATGAACAGGAATATCATAGCGCAAGAAGGAATTATTATTCGGCAGATGGCTTAGAGAAATTTTCAAGGGACTGGTTGCCTAATGATTCCTACACAGAACTACTGGAGGAATGTTATGAGACCATATCACCAGTGGTTATGAGTAATCATAAAGATGGATATGCGAGATATTTAAAAGTATCTGCTCAGGCGGCTGGAACAAACTATTCTTCTCATCCATTGCACCACTATATTAAGGTACAAGATAAGAAGGGGCTCTGCCATCACCTTGCTAACGAAAAAAAGGTTAAGTGGGTTAAATAATGACTTCTACAACACATGCTGTATTTAATGGGCCAATTGAACTAGGTACAAGAAGTTCATTGATTTTAACTGCTTTAGAAAAACGGTTTAGTTTAGATGACCTTGTATTGCTAGATTACGCTTTGCTGTACTCACAGGATTTTGGAGGCCCAGAAAACCTACATCCTGCATTACCCAATCATATTGCGGAAATCGGTCATCGACGAGAATTTCTACCAGAGTCATTATCATTTTTTTCTAAAAGAGGTTTGATTAGCGCGCATATTGAAGAGTCCGGATATTACTATTCAGCCAATCAGCAAACACTTAATTTTGTAAGTTGCTTGAAATCAGAATACTACAGAAAGTCTTGGGTTAGATTAGGCTGGCTAAAAAACAATTATAAATATTTGTTGGAAAAATCTTTTCCGGAGTTTAACGGATGAAACATGATAATTACAAAAATTGAAGTAAAGGGTGATGGAAAAAAGCCTGCTATGGTAACCCTTGAAAAAGGACTAAATGTGATTTCAGGTGCGTCTGATACTGGTAAATCATATGTCTGTCAGTGTTTGCAATTCATATTAGGTGCAGAGAAAGCACCAAAATCCATTGATGAAGCCAAAGGTTATTCTTCTCTTGAAGTCACATTCGAGGAAAGTGATGGTGGCTCTTTTATTCTTAAAAGAGAATTAAAAAATAATGCAGACCTTACATTGGTGGAAAATGATGTTACAAAAATACTCAAACCAAACCATAAAGGGAAGGAGAACTTATCCAGTTATTTTTTGAAGAAAATTGGTATTGGAAATCAAGTTCTAGTATCAGGCACGGAGTCACTAAACCATTCTTCGCTAACTCTGCGAATATTGGAAAAATTATTTTTAGTTGATGAAGCTAGAATTATTACCGATCACTCACCACTAGGTAAGGGACAAAATACGGAAAAGACACTGGAAACATCACTGCTTAAAACGTTATTAACAGGTAGTGATGATTCAGATGTTCAGATGTTAAAAAAGAGAAAGCAATCTAAGCAATCTCTACATATTAAGATAGATAATCTTGAAGAGTTTATGAGTAGGTACTTTTCAAGTGACGATGTTGATGAGAATAGAATTAAAAAACTTTCTGATGATATTGATGCCATTGAAAACTCTATTGAGTTGGCAGAGTCAGAATTAGATTCTCTATTGAAAACAGGCAATGAAGGCATTGAAAGACGAAACAATTTAGCATCAAGATCAGAAGCCTTAAATAGAAAACTTGATGAAGATAATACTGTATTAGAAAGATTTCATCTCTTAGTTTCAAAATACAGCTCTGATAGGGAGCGATTAGAAGCAAGTTCAGAGGCTGCAAAATATGTCGATAATCATTACGCTGCCAATTGTCCGACATGCGGGAAAACTTTAGATAACAGTTCTGAAATTAGTGTAGAACTTGTTTTATCCAGCAATGCTGCTGAAATAAGTAAAATGGATAGAAAGGTTGAGGGGCTTCATTCAACGATACATGAAATAGAAGAACATAAAAGTGTTATTTCCAATGAGCTTGCCTCTATTGGAGATGAGCTTCGAGATTTGGAAAAAAGCCTTGACCCCAATATTTCTAAAATGATTAGCGAGACACGAAATATTATCAAATCTCTTGCCGAAAAAAAGGAGGATTTGAATGCTGATCTCAATCTCGAAACAAAGCGTGCGCAAATTCTAAAAGAAATTGGAAGTCTTCAATTTGAGCATGATGATATTGTCGATAAATACGAAATCCCCGATTTTTCAAAAGAGCTTCAACAGTTCATGAAAGAAATATCCAAAGTGCTAATCAGGTGGGATTTTCCTAATGGCAGTCAGGTTACATACGATAAGGGAAATAGAGATATTTCAATAGGTGGAAAACCAAGAGGACATTTTGGTAAAGGTTATCGCGCTATATGCTTCTCTGCTTTTGTAATAGGACTAATGAATTATTTGTGCGAAAAAAACAGACATGCTGGTTTTTTGGTTTTGGATTCTCCACTTACAACATATAAAGAAAGAGATGAAATTTCATCAGGTGAAGAAAACGAACAAGTTTTTATTGAAAATAATTTAATTTATGCTTTTTACCGTGATCTGTGTGACTTTTATATTGATAAACAAATTATTGTTTTAGACAACCAAGAGCCTAGTGAAGACATTCAAGATAGCATCAATTACGTTCATTTCTCTAAAAATGATAAAATTGGCAGATATGGTTTTTTTCCACTATCAAGTGATCGGCAGTGAAATATAAACACATAACAAACGGCTCCACGCAGACGCCCAAACCTACGCTGCTTTTGTGGGTTTCGCTGCGCTACACTTTACCACAAAAGCCTCTCCGGTTCGGACGCTGGTGAGCCGGGCGTTAGCCATCATGAAACGTACATACTCCATCTTCGCCGACTACCACCAGTTCTACCTCTGGGATCGGGACGTTTCACCAGATGCGCCGACCGACTACACCGATGCCGACATTGAACGGAGAATCAAAGCAGCACCAAACGTTGTCGTGATTCAGCCCGAAAGAAACATGGATGTACCGGTTACGCTTGAAGTCTTTGAAACGGAGCCCGAACCGGATTTCGACCAGTGGGATCACATAGCCGAGGCCAGCCTGGAGTTGCCGTCTGGTCACCTTGAGATTCATGAATGCACTGGTGGCTCAATTGACCGCATCGACCTGAACCCCGGCACATACCGAGTCCGCGCCTATTTCGGCGCACTAAACGAACTCAGCGCAGATGGCCTTGAGGGCAAAGATCATTACAGATTGGTACTCTGGCCAGCGGCATTCGCCCCAGTTGGAGTGCTTAAGCAGTTTCCTGGCCGAAATGCTGGCTAACCCGGCGCTCAACCCCGTTCGCTTCGCTCTCTGGACGCTGCGCGATAAAGCCGCGCAGCGCCGGTTAGCTCTACGTTAGGGTTTGAGACATCATGCGCTCATCATCGCTTGTTTCCGTCTTGTACTTTGTATTGCTGTCCGGATGCGGTTTCCCCTATATTGGCGCTCGCCAAATCACACCTGATGACCGCATTGCCGTGACAGATTCGGAAGGAAAAGAGCTAAAGGACTTTGATTTATATGTCTACCGTTGCACTCATCCCGGCAGCCAGTTTGATCGGGTATTCTCGTTTCCTGCACAGACGCAGTCAGCGATACATGTGCAACAACAATCCGAGGCTGGAATCAAGATGTCGGGTTACACTTGGTTGGCTCCCGACTTCGCTGTCTCGAATGAGCCAGAACCTTATTGGGTCGCCTGCGTAAACAAAGCGGGGTTTCAAAGCCGTCGCTGGTCCCTAAATGAAGAGCAGGGCAACCCAATAGCTATACGCCTATCTCCCGGCTCAGAGCCTGGACCCGATTTCTGCTCGGTCGCTATTAACTCTTGCAACCCGTGCCGCTCATATGAATACTTCTTCTATACCAATTCGAGGTATCGTCACAGTGCGTGCCAACCCTAACCCGGCGCTCAACCTCGCTCCTTTCAGTCGCTGGACGCTGCGCGATAAAGCCGCGCAGCGCCGGTTAGCTCTACGTTGGGCACAAAGGAAATCATGAAGACACGCTACTTCCCACGCTGGACTAGTCCTGTACTACTGGCGGTAAGCATATTGCTCAGCAATCCTGCTTTTGCTGCATTTATTATTTCCAGCGAAAGCAATTGCTATGGCAACGATGCTTACTCATATTATTTTTCGGAAACTGCCTTTTCCCCAGACTACACAGTAAAGGTCAGTGAAACAGCCTTTTCACCAGATATCACTTTGAAAATAGTCAGCGACCCTAGGCAAGCAGATCTAATCCTTGTAGATGGATTTACAAAAGGCAATATGAAAGTCTGCAAAAAAAGTAACTCTATCGGCGTGAAAACCATTAAAGTTTCAAGCACGGCTTTCTCTCCTGACATTACAGTAAAGCTTTCAGAAACATCATTTTCCCCTGACTACAAAATTTTCATACTTTCCGAAACTTTTACTAAAGAGGAAGCCGCAGCGCTATTCGCGGTAATCTTGAAAGAAAGTCGAAAAAAGTAATTTCTGTTTTGCATCTCCATAGAGCAGGTTGCATACGATGATTAGATGTAGTTTCTTGATTTCATAATCAGTTTTTCTTGCACTTATCCGGCTTTTTCATCTCGGATTAACTGATTCTATAAATTCACTTTTTCTCACATTAATTGCACCTGGCTTGAATGCTTCTCACATTAAGTGATTTTATCATTAACCATTTCTCACTTTATTTGATCCTATCCAATTTATAAAAATGAGGATTTATTATCCGCTAACGTAGCAATCTAAAATTTTTGGAGAAGTCCGCCGATAATTTTATCGGAAGCGGCCACTCGAATTTTTTAATTTCGTTGGACTTTGGACTGGTAACTTCGGCCAAAAAGGGTCAGTGGCCCATTTCCAATGAACGGCAGGTTAGCCTTGAAAAGCAGTCATTCAGAGACCGCCAGGAACCCACGCACCCACTCCGATCAGCCAAATCCGTTTTAAACCGAGATAAAAAGGGGATGGCATTGGTTGCAAATGAACTTTGACGTGGCTAAATAAAATTGGTCAGTAATGGTAAGTCAGAGAGATGCTGAAAATACATATTGTTCCCCGAGAAACAAGAGCCTGCTTGAATATATTTTGACTAGATAGGCTTCTGATTTGCTCTTTTATATGCATCTTTCTTTATGCATTTATCATATCTTCAATAGCTAGAGTAGTGTTAGTAACTAATTGAGATAAATATGCATGCATTCTTCCATCTACATAGGTCGGATGTTTTTGACTTGAACGAAGAGTTCGAATTCGGTCAAGAGCAAGTTTCTTTTGTAATGTCAATGCGTCTACAATTGAATCTTTAGTTACTCTTAAAAGTAATTTTTTGGATACTTTAGTCGCTTGCAACCGTTCACCATATTTTTTATCACTAGGGCATAACTTAAACATCTGTCCCTGCTTATCTGCTTCTGTTACGGCAAACAAGACTTCTAGAGCTGCTTGTTCTAAAACGACGAAGCCGCAATGATTTGCCAACTCTCCGCGCGGAAGCATAGTATCTTCTACAATTAAATACCAACCATCTTCGATTAGTAGCCCATTCACCTTATCTTTATTAAAGACATCTATTAACCACTCTATCGGCGGGATTTCATGTAATAAGTTTGCAAGAATCACAACGTCAATGGATAAGCCACTTTGACTGATCAATGCTGCATCTAAACTCGGGAAAACTCTTTCATGCTCATTCCCATAATATAAATTTACTTGTCTTTTACATTCTTCTATACGAATGTCATTGTGTTCGATAGCATAATAAGATATTTTGCTATTGATATCAGGGAACTTTAAGGCCAGCTCTTCTAGCAGTCTTCCACGACCTGCTCCGTAGTCCAGAACTAGCAATACTTCGCCTGTATTATGTGTTTTGAGGTTTTTTGCTATTTGACCAAGTTGTGGGTCATTTTGCTTGTACGGTTCTGCGCCGGGTGGAAATAAGCAATCTGCTGCAAATGAAATCAACGCAAACCGATCAATATAAGAACAAAAATCTACTAGTTCTTCTGAGCCACCATCGCCTCCAATCAACCCCTCCACCACGACCTGTGGAACTTTTCCGGCATTACTGAATTTATTTTCTTGTCCAAACCAAAGGCATCTTGGATGTTTTGCTGTTAAATGCGATATTAGAGAAAGACTATGTGTTCCGACCCAAAGTTGTGAATTTGGCGCAGAATCCATTAGCTCGTCAAAGAGCAGATTTAACGCTTTGGGATGTAGATGCAATTCAGGCTCATCAATTAAAATTGGAAAACTAGTCAAACTAAGCACTTTGGAATGAATAATCACGACCCATCGAAATAAAATCATTTGCCCATGAGAAAGATTAGTTTCATTCAGTGGAATACCGTTTAATAATGGAATTCCCTGAGTATCTCGATTCAAATCAAGCCCGCAAATTTGGTTTAACAAATTGTTTAACTTTCTGAACTCAGCAATGATACCTGAATTATTAGGGTCAATAATTCGTGAATCATGAGGGCAAACAAAACCTCTCTCAGCCAATTCTCTTTTGTATCGTAAATATATATCGCATATATAGGACACCGGGGATAGAAGAAGTGGGTCAATGTATGGCTCTTTTTGATTCTTCCTAGGAAGCCCTATCGTAAGACTTTCACTGTATTTCTGCTTTATTCTATCAAAGGGCGAGTTGAAAAACCGCGCAAACTCTACACAGTGTCTAAGAGAATCATCTTGGTTTTCGTTTTTATTAAAAGCGAGTTCTAATCCACTGAAAGGAGCGTTCGAAATTCTTCCTAGGCCGTCGTATTCCTCGCCCAAAAATACATTCATACCATAAGGGTTAGAAGAAGGGGGATTTAAAATTCGAGTTAATTCAATTTGCATTTGGTGCGATTGCTGAAGATTATCGTAACCTATACGATTAATTTGCTCTAGCCACCAACCAACTGCGGAAAGCAGCCTTGTTTTTCCACAACCATTTTCTCCAGCCAGTACTACAACATGATCAAGCCCCTTTAGTTCAGATTGATCAAGTCCCAATCTCGTCTTAAAGTGGGCGCTAATTGATAGGGAGCGGATAATCATCTTTTACTAACATAAAGGATTAAATTCAATTGGCCTAAGGCAAGCAATTCACACTACCATGAACTACTAAACTTTGATATTTAATAAGCGTATTTTTTACCATGTTTGAATAATAAATAACCAATTTATACTATCTGGAAATGGGATAATATTTAAAATATTCGTTACAGACTGCTATATGGCAGGTAATGCCAATTGGTTCGCTAGAATTGATGTCTGCTTTCCATGGGTGTGCTGCCATTCAGAAATGAGGAGTGAGTGTCTCTTGTGGGTCGATTGGACACAGTGACGAACGGCCGCTTTCAGGTATCGGAATTCAATGACAGCTTTCCGGCGATGAATCTGAAGAGCGGATGGTCGCCAAATCACCTAGCAAGCCAAAATTAACCGTAAACGCTCAATAAACCTTTGTTGCCAAACCATTTCGTTCAATCCCGCACAACAGGAAGACGTAACCGCAATGAAGTGCCGCTTCCCTCGGCGCTATCTATAACTAATTCACCGCCCAAGCGTTCTGCTCGGCGAGTTTGACTACGTAGACCACGCCCTGGAGTGATGCTATCACGGTCAAATCCGCAGCCATTGTCTTGCACATGAATTTCCACCTGATCACCTAAGTCGCGGGTAGCCACTCGTACCCAACTGGCATTGGCATGTTTGAGAACGTTGACCAATGCTTCCTGAACCAGTCGCAGTACATGCAGCGCATCGGGCGGCTCCAGCCATGACAATTCCGGCAAGTCTTGAATATCCCATTCCAGTGTCAAACCGGCAGCATCCAGGCGTTGCCCAAGTCGGTAGCGGATTGTCGCCAGCAGAGTGACAAGATTGTGCTCCATCGGCTCCAACGAATCGATCACCAAGCGCAGATCTTCCACACAGCCGCGCAAGGCTTCGACTATTGCTGGTTGTGGCGGCTGGTGTTGCTCGATGGCAGCCAGCGCCGACAGTAATGTTGCGCCCAGACCGTCGTGCATGTCGTACATCAGCCTCTGACGTTCCAGTAACAAGGCGTTTTCCCGTTCGACTTTGACCAATTGCTGTTGATGCCTTGCCAGTTCTTCAGCCAGATCTTTGGCAACATGGCGTTCTGTCATGGTGTTGTGAATAGCCGCTTGCACCCGTAAACCATACAGCAGAATCATACCGCTCAGGGCTATATCAGCCCCGGCGTAGATCCAATCGTAATGGAGTGCCAGCGCTGAAGCATTCAATAACATCAACGGCACAATGCCGCAGATCAGCATGGACGGTGTACTCGGAGCATTGGCAAGGCAAAAAATCAACATAAGATTAAACAGACTGATGACCACCAATACCGGGGTTGACGCCGGAAATATCAGCCAGGGCAACGATCCCCATGCCAACCCACTGATCGTTAACGAAGCCTGTAGCCAGATCATATAACTTGGCATCGCCTTGACCAGGGATGCTTCACGTTCTAACTTCCAAAACACAAGGGCTTGGACAAAATAGTTACCGAAAATGACTGAACACCAAATCCATCTGGCCTGAAGTGGCACATAGTCGTGCCATAAGAACACTACTGCTAACGTGAGAAAGATGACTGCTAATACCGAACTGCGCCAATGCGCCAGGGCAAGTAGTAAAGCATCAACACGCGTTCGTTCTTGAGGAGTTAGTAGTGGATCGGGAGCATATGTCTCAGTCACGCAGTAATCCTTGTTTGCGTGCTTCATAAATAGCTTCGTTTTTATTATGCACATGCAGCTTGCGGTAGATGCGTTTGACATAGGTGCCAATGGTGTGACGCGATAAACCCAAAAGCTTGGCAATCTCTTCATAGCTATAGCCTTTGCTACTCATTTCCAGCACAGTGTGTTCCTGAGGTGACAGCACACAACACTGTGCATCAGCCGCCGCAGACGGCTTAGACAGGAAGCGCTTCATAAGCTGTCGCGCAATTGCTGGACTGATCGGGCTGCCGCCCTCTCGCAGAGTGCGGATCTGCTCGACAATGTCGATAGCTTTAGTGTCTTTAAGTAAGTAACCAGTGGCCCCTGCCTCGATACATTCGAGCACATGCTGCTCATCGCCAAAGACGGTGACCACCATGACATCGCAGTTTGGCAAATGCTCATGAGCCCAGTGAATTAAATCGATGCCGCTGCCACTGGGCAAACCAATGTCCACCAACAATACATCGGGCTGGGTTTGCTCCAGCAGGCGGAGTCCATCCGGTAGATCATCAGCCACTCCAGCCAAACGCAAGTCGTCGGCGCTGCTTACCGCCTCGGCAAACGCCGCGCGGAATTGCGGATCATCTTCAATGATAAGAACTGAATGTGCCATGCCACGAAGTATACGACCGATGAAATCTGAAAAAAATATTCATTTTGTCCCCTGTTTAGGGGACAAGGCGCTATCGACAAAATTGCTTTAAGCTCGAATAATAGAACAGGGTTGGAAATAAAAGCCAAAAAAGAATTAAGCTTTTCATTTCAGTAACTTGATGAAGTGTTTTGCTGATTTACCCAATTCTTTAGAGGCTGCTGTTATAACTAACGTAAATACGAATTTTGATTTGGATTGATACATTGCGACTGATGGATCTACATACTTTATTCGCGTTGTGCTTGACGTTAGTCCTTTAGCTGCGAGACCCGAATGGAAATACTCTGCCATTCCGAAAATGACATAACAACAAAAAATAAATTCTTCAAAGGAGATCGTAATGAATGCACATAAGAAATTACTGAGCATAACGCTCTTTCTTTCACTATCATCACCAACGGTATATGCAGATCAGCTGTTTTATGCGCCAGATACTGCCCCCTTTAATATTAAATTTAAAGACTGGAGTGTTCAGTGGTGGCAATTTGCATTATCCATCCCAAAGAGCGAGAACCCATTAATTGACACCACAGGGGCAAAGTGTGTTGTCGGGCAAAGAGGACCAGTGTGGTTTCTTGTAGGGACATTAGGGGATTCCCCCGTACATAGGGTCTGTAACGTTCCTGCCGGAAAAGCCTTATTCTTCCCAGTATTAAATAGTTTTTATGCTGACGACATCACGCAACATAACAGTATTTCCTATGCACGCGAGCAGGCAGCCGCCACACCAAATGATGCGACGATTCTTTCCGTAACTGTCGATGGACACCCTATTCAGCACCTAGAGGATAAGTTTCGAATTCGATCCAACGTTTTTGAACTCACCCTTCCTGAAGAAAATGTTTTGGGTGCGCTTCCAACTGCAGCTTGCCCTCCTTCTGGAACGTGTTCTCCTGCTGTTGATGATGGCTATTATGTGATGCTCAAACCACTATCGGTAGGTAATCACACGGTACATATCATCGGTGCGACAACGACATTGAATGTTGATGTTACCTACACGCTTTCGGTAGTGCCGGTAGATTTACTAGGTAAATAGTTGTAGGAGAAACATAATGAACAAGTTATATCGAATACTCATCCAAACATTCATTGTGACTAACATTGCAATGGTTGCCACGAATGCCTGTGCTAGATCAGGTGGAGACGACGGTGATAAACCGCTCGTATTTGACCGCAATCACAGTCATGGAGTGATTCCTCCCCAGGCCAAGATACAGGGAAAAAGCTATGGCGATTGGGGAGCTGAATGGTTCAAATGGGCAGTTAGCTTTCCATATGATCAAAATCCCTTCATTGAGCTAACCGGTCAATATCAAAGCCTGCATCAAAAGGGACCTGTGTGGTTTCTTGGAGGAGGGGGAGAGGGAGAACGTTCATTAAACATTCCAGCCGGAAAATTTATATTCTTTCCAGTGGTGAACTTAATTAACGATTATCCCTGTCCAGACCCGACCTTCCATCCTGCTCCAGGACAAACGATGGAGGATTTTCTGACTTTTGGAACAGGGACTATTTTAGGAGCCACTGATTATATTGATCCTTGGGTCGCCACAGATAACACCATGTCGGTCAAGGTTGATGGCGTCGAGGTGAAAAATCTACGCAATTATCGGGGACTCTCCCGGTTAACAAAGTTTAAGGCCGATCCAAGCGAGGTGGCATTCGATAGCTGCATGACAGGTACAGAGCAGGACATGGTTTCGGATGGCTTCTGGATCATGCTCGCCCCACTCAAGCCCGGAAATCATACAATAAAGCTAGACGTCGTACCTAGCACCTTGAATAACCCATGGTTTGATTGGGGATTCTACATTCATGCAACCTACCATGTAAAAGTCAGTAATGAGCATAAGTAACAAAGCGGCCACTGGCTATTATTTATCTGAGATAGGCCGATCACCAGGACTATAAGGGAACAAGCTTTTCGCTGAAAGGATTCTGTTTTTATTGATTGGCCTCGGATATTGTCAGATTACTTAATATCACAGCCCGACCCGGTAATGTTCTTAAGGAGATATTCAAGACTTTAAAATTCAAGAAATCAAATCAATTATTAACCAACCAATATTTGGGGGTTTTCATGTTTAATATACGTAATTTTCTGCTTCTACTTCCTGCAATATTTCTATCGTTTACAGTACATTCGAGGCCTTATTTCGATTTTGATGATCTGCCAACCATAGATCCGGACTTACCGGCTATAAGATACGCAGCCTTCCCAACGCCTGTCTCAGCGCTGAATTCAACGACCGTGATAGAACGCGGCCAATTTCGCGTGCCGCCTATCCCCGCGGGCCAAACTTCCATACCGGCTGTCGTTATTGTTCACGGTTCACTGGGCCCGGACAGCAGAGGGCCGTTTTACGCGGACGCCCTGAATGACGCGGGTATCGCTACTTTGGAATTAGATGTCTATTCCGCGCACGGTATTATTCCCACCAGCACATCCCAGCGACCTAATCCGCTGGCGGTAATGCAGGATATTTATGGCGCTTTGATTTTTCTGGCTTCGCAACCCGGCATAGATCCAGATCGCATTGGTTTATTGGGCTTTTCCGCCGGTGCGGTTCTTACTGTAATAACAGCTACCGGCAGCGTTGAGCCTTATTTCAGAGCCGCTCTGACCACCAACACCATCACTTTAAAATTCGCGGCTTTTGCCGCGCAATACCCTGTTTGCTACCTATATAACAAACGTTCCCCGGTTGGCTATATACCTTTTGAGTCTCTGACTGGGCCACTGATAATTCAAACCGGGGGGAAAGACAGCTACAGTTCGCCCAGTACCTGTACAAACTTGGTGAATTCTTTGCCGGCTGATCAGCAATCGCTGTTGACAGTAAACGTTTATCCGAAAGCCTATCATGCTTGGGACCGTTTGCAACCTGCGGAAACTGTTCCAGATCAATTGGCAATTCTAAATAGTGGAAAGGCGGAAGTAGTACCGAATATCCATGATGCAGTGCTTTCTCGCTCACGAATAGTCGATTTCTTCAGCGATATTTTTGAAATTTCTCCACCTTAAGTAAATTTTCAATTTTACTGCAAATTGTTTCGGTAAATTCTTGGAAAAATCACAACACTAAAGCAAGGTTTCCCGGATGGTAACTTCCGGGAAGCTCTGTTTTTTTAATGGGGTTGTAAGCAAAAACTGCTGAAAATTGGAGCGGATGTTTAAGCTCCGATTGGGCTTGTGATTTGATTCAATAAGGGAAGTGAGGGCACTTAATGGAAAAATTGGCTTGATTAATGGCTGCAATGAACAAATCTACAGCCATTTAATAAAATATAGTGACGGTCCCTTGTTGGCCGTTGTGACTCAGTGATAATTTAAATCTGCTCGCCGAATACCGGACAGTCAAACGGATCAAGGGTTGCCTCAACTAACTAAATTGGAAAGTTACCCCGACGGTCGGGTAGCCGATACCCAGCGTTGAAGAAATCCCTAATATAATGCCTATGAGCGTCATGTTGGAATCAACATCATTTGGTATTTAACTTCTTCTATGCCTAACAAATGATGAAATTGCTGTTTTTCGGCTATGACGACTTGTGATGTTCCGTCTCGTACTTTGACAAGCTGATCTCTGCTCTGGCTAGATATTCACGGATGTGCTTTATGTCTTGTTTACTGCAAACACCGCTATGGTGCGGATGATGCAAAATGCCTTCGACATTATTAAGCACCACATGAAAACGGGCGCCGTGACTGGGCTCAACTGTTGCACCCAAATGATGAAGCAGCGATTCAATTTCTCGCCAGTGGATGTTACCGCTGATAGGATCGATCCTGGAATATGGCACGTAGTAGATTTAAATGCTGACTCATAGCGCTTTCCTCAATGTCTGTTGATGAGAGCTTACACTGTAAATAAATGATGGGCAGGAAACCTAGTTGAATTTTTAGGAAATAAGCTTTTTCTTCACAACGCCCTCGGTTTGTTCTGTTTGGACTTGTCCTCCAGTCGCTTAAGTTTTAAGCCTAATAACTTTTCACAGCCTCGGCCGTCAGCCGCTAGTCACTGAAATTATTCGCCAATAATAGACAGTCGCTCCACTGTTAATTGATCATAGTTACCGGCAAAGTATTTTTGTAGAACTGACTCGAAATCTTGGTTGTCAGAGCTAGCCATTGCAAATAGCGTCATCGAAGAAGCCAACTTCAAATAATCTGGATAGCCAAAAATCTGCTGAATAGAGCGCCCTTCAATTTGGTTAATCAATTGCGTGCATTCTCTAAGTCTGCTGCCAAGCAGAGGATGATCTAGATATGCACGAGCCTCTTCAAGCGAAGAAATAGCAAATTTCTTTGCAATAGTACTGCTTCCAAGACCATTTATTTGCGGAAATACAAACCACATCCAATGCCCAGTTTTACATCCGTGTCTTAGTTCAGTGCAAACTAGCGGATACACCGAATCCTGCGCATCAATGAATCGTTGCAAATTGAAAGGATCTCTCATGGCTTATTCTTTAGGTATGTAACAATCGGCTCGCTAAACTGAGAGGCGGGACATGAAAGTAAAACAAATATTCAACGTGTTTAATTGCACAATAGAGCCCTCTGATGGAACTCATGAATAATGCTCGCCCACCAGTTCTCTTCATCAGTGAAATATTTCAGCCCAGACCGCTAACGGTAAAAACAGAGTATCCACCGCGAAACTTAATGGCAAATCGATTAATGGATAGCGCGGGGGGGCTACTTCAATTGTCCCGAGGGCCACGTCATTGTCTGATAATGCGGCCCAATCAAGCCTAGTCCCGCTATAGATAAACATGCGTTTAGGCAACGGAAGATCGGCATCTAACGTTTTAAAAGTAGCGCACCCGGATAACCCTATTATGAAAATTGCCCCACATACAATTTGCTTGAAAGTGATCACCTCAACCCTCAATTGCGTTTACCTGAGCACCTAAACAGTCAGCAAGATTGGTCAATCAACGTAACCGGAATTATCTTACCGCCTAAGCTTGCAATCAGCACAAAATGTTCTAGCCTTACTATGCTGTACAATTTTTTCATAATAGCAAGGATGCAAAAAACCGGCGACTGAATCAAGCAGTTGCCGGTTTTTTTATATGCCAATTATTCACTATCGGCAACCATGGGAAATCGACAGATTAACAAAGTAAGGCAATTCGTATCGCTTTGACAAACAGCTCTGTTGTGCTTTACCAGATTCATTTAACCCTCACCAACTCCCGCCAATCCGTTGTATAGCGCGGTGAAATCCGTTCCGCTTTTGGCTTCCATGACTTATCAAATCCCGTTGCTGCAAGTGAAATAGCTTTCGGGAAACGCCTGTTGATCTGGTCGACCGTCTTCATTAAATGCCGGTTCTCCATGGACAAATGAGTGTCGGCAAATCCGAACAAATTAATCTGCCCTGGTATGGTTTCCGGCTGAATATGACTCAGCTGGACGCCGCATTTCTGATAGTTATAGCCAGGCCTAAATATCTCTTTCAGCATGCGGTTGGCGGTAGCAATGATCGTGCGAGTATCTTGAGTCGCGGCATCCAGTTTGATGCTGGCCGAGCGTTGGTATTGCGGCTCTTGCGGGTTGAAAGGACTGGTTCGGATAAAAATAGTGATGCAACCAGCCACCGACTGTTGCCGTCTGAGCTTTTCCGCGGCACGGCTGCAGAACTCGGCCATGGCTTGCGACAGTTCCGCGTATTCGGTGATGCGGCGACTAAAACTTCTGGAGCAGACAATCTGCTGCTTGTCCGGGGCGATCTCTTCCAGGTCCAAACAGGGGATGCCGTTGAGTTCCATTACGGTTCTGGCCACCACGACATTAAACTGCGCTTGAATACGCTTGCTGGGTTGATTCGCCAAGTCCCAAACAGTATGAATACCAAGCTGGTTAAGCTTGGCCGTAGTGCGTGAGCCAATGCCCCACACCTCGCCGACTGGCACGATTTTCATCAGCTTTTCCCTACGGATTGGGTCTGACAAATCCAGTACGCCGTCAGTCTTTTGCCATTTTTTAGCGGCGAAATTCGCCAGTTTAGCGAGTGTTTTAGTCGGCCCCATGCCCACACATACCGGAATGCCGGTGGTGCGCACCACGGCCTTTCTAATACGTTGGCCGTAAGCAATCGGGTCTTTACTGCATGGGTAAACGCCGCTTAAATCCAGGAAGCCCTCATCAATTGAGTACACCTCAAGGTTTGGGGAGAATTCTTCCAGCGTGGACATGACCCTGGCCGACATGTCCGCGTACAGCGTGTAGTTGGAGGAAAAAAGTTTGATTTGGTGCTGGTTGACCAGCTGCTGAATTTGGAACAGCGGCACCCCCATTTTGATGCCTAAATCCTTCACTTCTTTGCTGCGGGCCACGATACAACCGTCATTATTGCTGAGTACGGCCACCGGTTTGCCGATTAGGTCTGGCCGGAACACGCGTTCACAACTTACGTAGAAATTGTTGGCATCAACTAAGGCGATAAGCCGTTGCTGCGGCATTACAACGGATGAATGACATTGGTGACCACGCCCCAAATCACCAGTTCCAGGGCCTCAAAAATGACAATGTCGGGATAGTCCGGGTTCTCCGCTTTCAACTGCCATTGCTCGTTGTCGCGCTCCAGACGTTTAACGGTCAGTTCGCCATTGAGCGCACAAATGACAATCTTGCCAGGTACCGGATCGATGGAGCGATCGACGACCAGAATATCGTTGGGATGGATGCCTGCGCCCAGCATGGATTCACCTTGGGCACGCACGAAGAAGGTGGCTGCGGGCTTTTGTACTAACAAGTCGTTCAAATCCAGATTCTTCTCGACGTAATCATCGGCAGGTGACGGGAAGCCGGCGGCGACTTTGCCGACGAATAGCGGTAAGAGCAGCCGTTGGCGATGGGTAACCGCTAACCATGCAGAAACACCCAGCTCACCTAGATTAAGGTGGCTAGTAGGGCTGGCTATCTTGAAGGGGGTTGTTGCTGGCATTGCAGAATCTCGGTAATGAATATCGCCAATAGCCTAGCACTGAATGGATTTTTGTTCTATATTTGTTCTTGTCTGCGCTGAGGGGGATTTTTAATGAAAAGCACGGGCGGTGCTTACCGTGATAGCTACATAAAAAGAGGCCTTAACCGGCCAGCGGCTTGCTTATCCTGCGTTAATGGGTATATGTAAGAAGTACTCATTAAAATAAACGGAGAGTTACTATGCCAAGAAAAATACACATGCGGGATCAAGCCAGTGCCCATAAAGTGACAGCAATCATGCAGCACCATGATCACAGAACCATGGAAATGTGGATGATGAAATTTATGGTGGTCGGGGCGTTTTTATTACTGGGAATGTCTTGGTAGTGGAGGGCATTTAACCTAGCTATGCAGCCACTGGCTTTTGTTGATCTGGAAACCACCGGTGGGTCGGCGACTGACCATTGGAAGATGTTGAAAAACAATAACAACAAACAATTCCTCCTTTATTAGTTCTTTTTGACTACCGTAAAGCGTTCATTCTGTATTAACCCTGGATAAGCAAAAGTGGCCATGGATAAAAATAGCGACCAGAGATTTCTAGTCAGGACTTATAGCAAGAATTGAAGTAGTTAAAAGAGAGTTAAATCTTCAATAAAAGCTCTGAAACTTACGGGTAAGCCTTTAGGCTTAATGCAGTTAATAATGACATTACCAACCTGCTAAATATACAGGCTCTTTTGAATACAAGGGGGGCCTGTAATAATCCATTTACGTAAGCTAAGAACAAGCCGCGCATAAGGCGGCATATACAGAAAAACATCAGTTACATATTGTTCATTATTTCTAATCCGCACAGAAGGCGGCATATACAGCAGAACATCAGTTACATATTGTTCATTATTTCTAAGCCGCACAGAAGGCGGCATATACAGCAGAACATCAGTTAAAAATTTAACTAGCAGATTGTTCTGTTTAACAACCCGCTAAGATAAGTATATTGTAGTAAAAACTATTGTCAATTAATTTAATTAAAAATTATTGATAATAAATAATCTGAGGCTGCTTTAACAATTAAAAACATAAGGTTAAAAGAATTTCTTAGTATTAGATTATTCTATAAGAAAAAATATGTATTTGCTAGGTATAAAAACTATTCTGCTTAGAAGAGATAGGTGTTATTTTTCTATGCTAATAATGCAATTTTATTTAAGATACGTTATAACCGAATTGCCAAGTAGGTCTTCCTCACTAAATTAAAATATAGAGAGTAACTTGATAAGTTAAACATCTTATTTGCATGTCATTATTTTCAAAAATAGGGGCTAACACCTACTTCTCCTGCTAGTTCATTAATAATAACAATAGCTCTTTTAATTATTTGCACGTCATTACTATGCAAATAATCATCATCTTCATCTGTTCCATTATGAGCTTGATCAATAAAATCATTAAGCTCGTCTTCATCAAAATACACAACCTCGCTAAGGACGCCGCCACCCTCGCGAGCATTAGTATCGAAATGACATACTGCGTAATAATCACTATCTGTCTCATCCCCCTCTTCTTTAGTAAAAACCACAATCCCTGTCCCCCCTAACGCAATATTAAATAAGCTTCGATCATATTCATAACCCTCAATATCACCCTTTTCAACAACCTCGGCATCATAAACAGCTTGGGCGGCGGACATTATCTCGTCCGAAATTTCTTCAAAAAGCTCAGGCCAGTTTTCTAAATAAGACTCAAGAGCTGCGTAAGAATTTTCACCCGTCTCATAATTAAAATCTACATCGTTTGTTAACTCGCCGCTGCTATCAACATTAGGTTGTAATATGAAGTCAAAAATTTCGTCATCAAGTTCAAGATCAACACACACGCCGCCCGCATCACTATCGTAGATTACGCTTTTGATCTTGTAGCACTGTTCGATATCCTCATTAGCTGAATCTTCAGAGCTCTCGCTCGAATCACAAACTAAATTGTTATTCATGTGTTTAGTATCAGAATCAAATTCATTACTCTCTTTAGTCATTATAAGCACCTGATAAGTTATTACTACGAGCCAATTCTCGTAATAAAAAATAGTATAGAGCATTATTTTAATAAGTTTATATAAAATAATTATTTTTATTAAAATAATTATTGATAATACAACAGTGTGGCAAATAAAGAGGTTGTGATACTGCAGTGACATTACTAGAAATTGATAAGTAAGTCCTATTGATTCTAATCTATCATGACTATTTATAAGCCGGGGGATTGGAAAACATCAAAGAAAACATATCAATTAAGCTGAGAAATACTCCATTTTTTAAAAATATGGAGTATTAAGATGATAATTTTTAAAAGTTGGCATGGCAGACTCAGTTAAAAAGTGTAACCAATCTAATGATTGGTTGTCATTGATTTTCATTAATGCCAATATGAAAGTAGGGGGATTCTCGTGTCATTGCTAGTTACGCTTGCGGATTAAATTATTAAAAAAACCGATAGGAAATATCCTATATGCGAATATTAATAGCAGCGTTCTTTAATATAGGAAGTGAAATTAAGGTGTATCTGAAAGGCAATGACGTGCCCGCAGTAAACTTAAATATCATTGTCATAGCTGTGTTTATGTTGTTACTGATTTATACAGTGAAGCCTAAAATGATAAATAACAATAAATCGTCAGCATCGTCTTATAGCCAGATAGCTGTCTGCTTATTTTTTGATCTTTAACGATGGGTTGATTTTTACAGCTTCCGCATACGTTTCACTTTTAGATATTCAATTGATCAATAGGCGCTATTGTATTTTTCGTTTTTTCTTTGTCATGAGTTTTAGCTTAAGTTATTTATTATTAATAATAGGACACCTCGAAAAGCCTATGGTTACGGGATAGTAATGCCTAATTCGACATCAATTGATAACCAGCTATGATCAAAGAAAGCCTACTTGCCGCCGAAGAACGTGAAACCAAGCTCAACAAGTTAGGCGATACCTTACAACTGTTGGAAAAACATGTTGATTTTGTAGCGCTAGCCACGGCGATTGATCGAGCGGCAGCGCGCCCAAGCCTTGAACGTGGTGGTCGGCGAACGTTTCCCACCGCACTGATGGTCAAAGCCCAAATCATTCAGCAGCTTTACAACCTCAGTGACGAACAGATGGAGTATCAACTACTGGACCGCTTGAGTTTTCAACGCTTAGTTGGGCTGCGTCACAGCAGTCAGATTCCAGATGCACCACGTTCTAGACCTTTCGAGAACGATTGAACGCGGCCGGTGCCAGTGAAACATTGTTTGACACCGTTAACCGTGAGCTGAACAAGCACGGTTACATTGCTCGTGGTGGGCAAATGATTGACGCCAGCATCGTGCCTGAACCCAAACAGCACCTTCATAAAGAAGAAAAAGAGCTCATCAAACAAGTCGCCACACCGATAGAGTGGTCGCCTGCCAAGCTGCGGCAGAAGGACGTCGATGCCACCTAGACCAAGAAACACAGTAAATCGTACTTTGGCTATAAGCTATCCGCTTGCGCTGATAAGCGGCACAAGTGTTGACGCCAGTGCAAAACTAATCAAACAACTGCAACCCATCCATAACCAACGCCTGCGGCGAAAAAATGCCCTGTGTGCCTGGCAGTTACAAGAAAGTGGTGACACGCTGCGTCCGGTGTTGGCTTGGGCCAATGAGCTGGATTTTGGCAGTCAAGATAACCTATACGGCCTATATAATAGCCAACGCTATGCCCAAAAAGCTTTGTGCAGCATCGCTGATCAATTCAATCTGTGTTTAAGTATGCTAGGCCTGGAAAAGATCAGCAAAGGCCGCCCCTGTTTTGCCTATCAGCTGAAAAAATGTAAAGGCGCCTGTATCGGTACAGAAAAGCCGCTTGAGCATACTGCGAGATTAATAATGGCGATGACCAAACTAAAACTTGCTGCTTGGCCCTATCAAGGCGCAGTAGGCATCAAAGAAGGCGATGAGCTGCACGTCATTGATCACTGGTGTTATCTGGGCACAGCCAAAGAAGAAAGCGAGGTGTATGAGCTACTTGCCAACGGTCGACCTGCTTTTGATCGAGATACCTATATGATGCTCAGTAAGACTATCAAGAAAGCGAATATTGTCTCGTTGTCGTCAACGCCAATCAGCTAGCGGGAATAAAACGTTTTTTAGGATCAAATTCGGTTTTGGTGTTTAATCCCGTCTATTTACTCAGACGGAGTCAGTTAATGTGCGGCCGTTTTAATCTCACGTCAACGCCGGAAATGATAGCTGAACATTTTCACTTGCCGCGGCTGCCACGCTATCAAACGAGTTACAACATTACCCCGGCACAAAAGATTCTCTGTATCGTTGAGCTGGAAGATAAATCGTTAAAAGCGGTGAATTTATTCTGGGGCCTGGTGCCGTCCTGGTCGAAAGACACTAAAAACAGCCATCATCTGATCAATGCTCGCAGCGAAACGGTGAGGGAAAAGCCATCATTTCGCGCGGCATTTCAGAAACGCCGCTGCCTGATTGTCGCCAACGGATTTTATGAGTGGCAACAACTGGAAGGTCAGAAACACGCTTTTAACATTCACCGGCAGGACAATGGCTTATTTGCTTTTGCCGGCCTATGGGAGCATTGGCAGCATGATCAAGATACACTTTATTCCTGCTCCATTATTACCACCAGTGCCACTGACTTTATGCAGCCCATTCATGAACGCATGCCGGTGATCATAACACCCGACCAGTATTCGAAATGGCTGAATAAATCCGCCGATGAAGATAGTGCATTTGCATTGCTCGCCAATCAAGCCTACACAGAAATGACGGCAACCCCCGTCAGCGATTATGTGAATAATCCCAGACATAATGATGAGCGGTGTTTACGCTAGCTCTGATTTTTTGCCTAGATGTAAAGGTTTGCTTTCCAAAAAGGTTGTCCAATATTTGACCAAACTGACTTAACGCCATTAGTGACGCTAGGTTGATGAGGAATCTGATGAATTGAATACAGGATTATCCACAGATTTTGTGGATAATCTGTCCTCTAAAAAGAAAAATTATCGTTCAATACTTAACGATAGAGTCGGTTAAACTTACCCATCATACACACCTGATATAGTTAAAATGGTCGAAGACAATTACAAACAAGCCGTTGGTCTCATTGACGCAGCCGAAAAGATAAGCGGCTTGCCAGTCCGCGTTAACTGGGACGACACTCTGAATGTCGGGGCCGTATTGCATTTAAGTGAAGCACAGTGGTCCAAGCAGCTTAGAATCTCAGTTAATCCTAAACGGCCGGACATTCCTTATCTTGTTGGTGTGCAATGCGCGTTGGCGATTCGTTTTTATGAGCAACAGGAGTCAAAGCATTTAAGCTCATCACAAACCAGTGACGACAAAACCATCAAGGAGTTCTCGGCGCTCGGCGTTGATGCCAATGCAGCTAAGACAATCTTGGAAGGCATGGGCCGTCAATTGCGGAGCGCCGCCCCATTGATAAAACTTTCGGCGCAAATTTATAGAGACTACCCAGCATTAAGAGATAGCCAATTGACGCATTTTTTATTAGAAAGAGAAGATGGCGAACGATCATTAAAAATCGCGGCCGGAATCTTCCCTGAATGGATATTGCATTGCCATCAAGCCATTAACGGAGCCACCGCGTTGGCGGCAGACTATCTGTTTGACCGTACCGATTTTTTTGAGCCTTACAAACTATGCGGCTTTGAAGAGCTGTGTACCGGCCTGGTGGGTGATGTTACCGGCAGTAAAGCCGATGCAACCGATAGCGAACTGGTCACTGCCTGGCTCAATCGCCTTAATTTAACAGACCGCTTTGAATGGATAACCCCTTGAATATGCAAATCCCCAATATAGCCGTTATCAAAATTGCTGATTACGATCTATCGGGCTTACCAGAAGCCTACCAAAACCCTAATGCAGAGGGCTTTGAAGACGTTCTGAAAAAACATATCTCAGAAGAATACAATGCCGATGGTCAATTTACCAAAGTAAGCATTGAGCAAGATACCCTGATCATTGCCGAAGACCTGGAGGCTAAAGCCAAGTCTGATGAAGGCCTCGATGTTTTGCAGCGCGGGATTTATCCAACAGGTAAAGCCATATTTGAAGGGCTGTACGCACAATACCCGACTAACCCGATCGTACTCTACAACCTAGGCATGGTTTACAGCGATGAGGGTAATCTAACCAAGGCTATCGCATTGTTGATCGACTTGACCCGAATCAAGCCCGACTATGTGCATGGCTGGGTTGCGCTTGCCGTTGCCTATATGCGCAATAATGAAATCGATGCAGCCAATCAAGCCGCACAGACTGCGGTTAAGCTTGCCCCCAATGATCCTTATGCACTCAGAACAGCGGGCTATATTGCTTCAAAATTAAGTGAAGACAGCGCTTCTGCGCTACTTGAAAACGCCGTAAGAACCGCGCCCAAAGATCCTATTGCCTTATTGGCGCTGGCAGAAAACCTGTTGGCCACTCATGACGATGAAGCCATCAAAAAAAGGGTGTCGGCATTACTGGCACAAGTCATTGCCGCTGCCCCTGGCTCTAAACATGCAGAGCGCGCAGAAGAAATCTCACGGGAATTCGCCCATGAGAAATTTCGTCAAAACAGCGGACTTAACCAAGACGCGGTTAACTACTGTCTAAAAGCCTTGGAAAAACTTAAAGGCATGTCCCCGCAAGAAATTAAAGGTACCGCACTTGAAACCGCAACACTTGGACAAAGCGGACTGGATGTGAATAATCCGGATAAAACCTATCAGCTCAGATCCATACCAGGGAATTACACCGGGCTTAATGTGGTGTGCATCATGTATGCAGCATTGCAACAAGTGGCCCCCGGACAAGATGTTGGGTTTGATATTAAAGCGGAATATGAAGCCGCTTTAGCATTATTTAATCAAAAATCCTGAGGGTGTCGGTCCATTTAGAGATCAAAGAAAAGTGGATGGCCTATATATTGAAAGTATAGGCCTATGATCAGGCATTGCAGCCGCGGACCTTGGCGAATTGATTGCGCATTATGATAGTCCATGCGTGCAATGGACTATCTGATTGAGCGAAAAGCGAAAGTTAACACATGAAGATTGTTTGGATCTAACCCGCCATACTTGATTTACGCATTTCGAATGCTGCTGACGTGGGCTTTGAAAACTGACAACTAATAATGACAAATCTAAACTTTCACCACCATGCTTAAACTCGAAGATATTAAAAAGGACGCACAAATTCGTGGTCTTGAAGGCGACAAGATTGTCAGAATTATTCTTGCTGAACCCGTAGGCAGCGAATCGATAAACGTTTTTTATGTCGATCAGGAAGGCAAGCCAGGTACTCAATCGCTATATCGTATTGATGAATTACGTTTGGAGTTAGCCAAAGCAGGTCGGCCTTGGGGATTTGATGCACCCGGACAAGAATTCAAATTAGGCTTGGAAGCCTACCGTATCAACCTTGCCCATTTGTTTGATCCGATGATGGCTGTTCACACGTCTAATGTCGACCCGTTGCCGCATCAAATCTCTGCTGTTTACGAATCGATGTTACCCAAGCAACCATTGCGCTTTGTTTTGGCAGATGATCCAGGCGCAGGTAAAACCATTATGGCTGGCCTGTATATTCGCGAAATGATCATGCGGGCAGATGCTAAACGTATTCTGATCGTTTCTCCAGGCTCCTTGACTGAGCAATGGCAGGACGAATTACTGGAAAAGTTCGGCCTCACTTTTGAGATCTTAAGCAGAGAAAAACAGGAACAATGTCCCTCTGGCAACTACTTTGAAGCACAAAACCAGCTGATAGCCAGACTTGATCAACTATCGCGCAACGAAGACTTCCAAGAAAAATTGCAGCATACCGATTGGGATTTAATCATTGTGGACGAAGCGCACAAAATGTCGGCGCATTACTTTGGCAGCAAGGTGAATGAAACCGGTCGCTTTAAGCTCGGCAAATTGCTCGGTTCTATTACTCGCCACTATTTACTAATGACTGCCACGCCACATAATGGCAAAGAAGAAGATTTTCAGCTGTTTCTTTCCCTGCTGGATGGTGACCGCTTTTATGGCAAATTCCGCGAAGGTGTCCATAAAGTCGATATAAGCGACATGATGCGGCGCATGGTCAAAGAAGACTTACTTAAGTTTGATGGCACGCCACTATTTCCAGAGCGCAGAGCCTACACAGCCAACTACGAATTATCCCCACTAGAAGCCGCACTTTATTCGGAAGTCACCGATTATGTTCGTAATGAAATGAATCGAGCTGATAACCTGGATGGTAAACGTAAAGGCACGGTTGGTTTTGCGTTAACTCAATTACAACGCCGCTTGGCTTCCAGTCCGGAAGCAATCTATCAATCTATAAAGCGAAGGCGTAAACGTCTGGAAAACCGACTTGAAGAAGAAAAGTTGGTGCAGCGCGGCCACAAGATCGCCGAGACATTGGGCAAATACAACATTAAAGATGTACCCAAAAACATCGACGAAGCCGAAGATGAAATGTTGGCGGGTGAATATGAAGACTGGGTTGAAGATGTGGTCGATCAAGCCACTGCGGCACAAACAATTGATGAGCTTCATGCTGAAATCATTATCCTTAAAGACCTGGAAGCCAAAGCCTGCAATGTCGTTCAATCTGGCAACGATAAAAAATGGGAAGAATTATCAACCTTGCTGCAAGACACCCCGGAAATGTTTACTCCGGCGGGCAGTCGTCGCAAACTGATTATCTTTACCGAACACCGAGATACCCTTAAATACCTGTTAGACAGGATTACCGGGCTATTGGGTAAACAGGAAGCCGTTGTTACTATCCATGGCGGAACCAACCGCGATGAACGTCGTAAAAATCAGGAAGAGTTTCGCAATAATCCAGACATTACCGTACTACTGGCCACCGATGCGGCAGGTGAAGGGGTTAACCTACAGAATGCGAATTTGATGGTTAACTATGACTTACCTTGGAACCCTAACCGACTGGAACAACGCTTCGGACGTATTCACCGGATAGGTCAAACTGAAGTCTGTCATCTTTGGAATATTGTTGCCAACGAAACCAGAGAAGGTGCCGTTTTTCAAAAATTATTGGAAAAGTTAGAAATAGAGCGTGCAGCCTTAGGTGGTCGTGTTTTTGATATTCTCGGTGAAGCCTTTGATAACGTATCTCTCAAAGATTTGTTAATAGATGCGATTCGTTACGGCGAGCGTTCCGATGTCAAAGCCAGGCTTGATCAAGTCATTGAAGGTGCCTTGGACACCGAGCATCTCAAAGCGATTCTTAAGCGCAATGCCTTGGTGGAAGAACACATGGGGCTTGAACAGCTCTATGCCGTCAAAGAAGACATGGAAAAAGCCGAAGCACGGAAATTACAACCGTATTTTATCCGCGCATTTTTTACCGAAGCCTTTAAAACCCTGGGTGGTGAAATGCGTAGCCGCGAACCTGGTCGCTATGAAATAACCCACGTCCCGGCAAGTATTAGAGAACGAGACCGTGTTATCGGCGAAACTCGCACGCCTGTTCTCAAAAAATATGAACGCATCTGTTTTGAAAAGCAGGTCGTCAGACAACACAACAAACCCATGGCGGATTTGATCCATCCTGGTCACCCGTTAATGCAAGCCATCACCGATCTGCAACTGGAAGCTCATCGCAGCAAACTTAAACAAGGTGCCGTGTTAGTTGATCCCAATGACGATGGACTCGAACCAAAAGTCTTGTTCATGATTGATCACAGTGTTCGCCAATCCAGTGACGACAGTCATGTTTCGCGGCGATTGCAATTTGTAGAGATTGATCAACAAGGCAATGCCAGCCATGCCGGTTGGGCACCGCATCTGGATTTACTGCCCATCGATAGCACTGATCAACAATTAATTACCGACATCCTCGCCGCTCCTTGGCTAAACAATAATCTGGATAGCTTGGCTCTCACTCATGCCAGTCAAGAATTGGTGCCGGCACATTACCAGGAAGTCAAAACCCGTAGGGAACGACAAGCTGACAAAATACTCGCTGCCGTCAATGAGCGATTGGTGAAGGAAATCAACTATTGGGCAGATCGCTACATTAAACTCAGTGACGATGTTGCGGCAGGTAAACAACCAAGGTTACAACCCGATAACGCCAAACGTAGAGTGGAAGAACTCACTGCTCGCCTCGAACAACGCAAAAAAGAACTGGGAGGCATGGCCAACGTGGTCTCCAGTCAACCAGTTGTTATTGGTGGTGCCTTGGTGATTCCACAAGGTTTATTAGCACAACGTAAAGGTGAAACGCTCTTCACAGTAGATGCTGAGGCCCGTAGTCGCATCGAACAAATTGCTATGCAAGCTGTTATCGATGTCGAAACCAGATTGGGTCACATTGTTAAAGATGTCTCCAAAGAGAAATGCGGCTGGGACATTACTTCCACGCCCCCTTCAAGTAATGGCAAATTGGCCACTGCACGGCATATTGAAGTCAAAGGTCGCGCGCAAGGACAAACCACTATCACAGTCAGCCGTAACGAAATCATTTACGGCCTGAATCAGACTGAACAATTCATCCTCGCCATTGTTGTCGTGGATGGGGAAAGCCATCAAGGCCCGTATTACCTAAAAAATCCCTTCAACCAAGAACCCGATTTTGGCGTCGCCAGCATTAACTATGATTTGGAAGAGTTACTTTCCAAAGCCGAACGCCTATAATGCACATAAATTATGTACATAAAGGGGAGTGGATATGAACTCAGTTAATGTCACCGAATTACGCCAGCATTTACCCGATTACCTTAAACAAGTGCAACAAGGGGAAGAAATTGCAATCACGCTACATGGCAAAACCATTGCCCGCATCGTGCCTGATCGTAAAGAAAGCGCACGGGATGCTGCGTTAAAACGTCTGGAAAAACTGCGAGGCACAGTTATCGTTGGCGATATTTTCGCTCCATTAGATGAGGAATGGACTGGCGATGCTGACAATTTGTGATACCAACATCCTATTGTTTTGGGCAGATCGTCGGGATCGCTTAACGGTTGCCGCACAGCAAGCACTGGAAAGTGGGCGAGTCGAAGGCAATCTTGCCTGCTCTGGAATTAGTTTTTGGGAAATTGCCATGCTGTTTCGCAAAAGTCGGCTAGTGCTGCCGACACAACACACTCCAACCTCCTACATGGATGACATCGTGGAGTCGCTTGGCCTAAACATTCTGCCGCTCACACCGGCTATTGCCGCACTAGCAGAAAGTGGCATCATCGCACATGGTGATCCGGGGGATAGATTGATTGCTGCTACAGCCATTGCCCATCAAGCACCTCTCATTACAGCGGATGAAAAACTCCGAACCACGCCCGGTTTACGGTGCATTTGGTAACTTATGACTTATCCGATTAAAACCACTAAAAAACTTATCGAAGTGGCTTTGCCATTGGATGACATTAACATTGCTTGCGCACGAGAGAAACAACCTGGTATTGGCGCTCATCCGCGCGGCCTGCATTTGTGGTGGGCGCGACGACCATTGACGGCGGCAAGAGCGGTAATATTTGCTCAAATGATCAATGATCCTGGTGGTAATCGGGGTTATGGACCTGGGATGACAAAAGCACAAGCGCAAATTGAGCGTGAGCGTCTGTTCGAAATTATCCGTAAGTTAGTTAAGTGGGAAAACACTAATAATGAAGAGGTACTCACTCAAGCGAGGCAAGAAATCTGGAAAAGTTGGCGGGAAACTTGTGCGCTAAATAAAAGCCATCCAGATGCAGCGACACTGTTTAATCCTGAAAAATTGCCTGCGTTTCATGATCCCTTTGCGGGTGGCGGGGCGATACCACTGGAAGCTCAACGCTTGGGACTGGAAAGCTACGCCTCCGATTTAAACCCAGTCGCAGTGTTGATCAATAAAGCGATGATTGAAATACCGCCCAAGTTTGTAGGTCGCCCACCAGTTGGTGCTTTACCGCCCGCTACCAATAAAAAAAATGCTACCCGTGATGTTTGTGAAGACTGGAGCTGTTCTAAAGGATTAGCTGAAGATGTACGCCGTTATGGTTATTGGATCCGTGAAGAAGCCTTTAAGCGTATCGGCCATCTTTATCCGCAAGTGGATTTGACTACAGGAAATCCCGTTCGCCCCTCGCCCTCCGATAGAGGGGCCGAGGGGGGGATTGCAGCCACCGTTATCGCCTGGATATGGGTGCGCACTGTCAAAAGCCCCAATCCGGTGTTTTCGCATGTTGATGTACCTCTGGCATCCACCTTTTTCCTGTCAAGCAAGACGGGAAAGGTAGCCTATGTGCAGCCGGTCATTGAAGGTGACAGTTATCATTTTGAAGTACGCACGGGCAAGCCGCCTGATAGTGCTAAGGGTGGAACTACAGCGGGAAAGCGCAGTGCTTTTCTTTGTTTAATGTCAGGTGTTGCTATTGATTACAACTACATTCGGGCAGAGGGAAAGGCTGGTCGCATTGGACAAAAACTTATGGCTGTTGTGGCCGAAGGTGTACGAGGCCGTAATTATTTAGCACCAACTAACGAAATGGAGGCCATTGCCGCACAAGCAAAGCCAGAATGGCGACCAGAAACTAAGCTACCGGATAATCCCCGTGACTTCAAAACTCCTAATTATGGTATGCAGAGTTTCGGCGACCTATTCACACCACGCCAACTGGTGGCGCTGACCACCTTTTCAGATTTGGTGCAGGAGGCACGAGTAAAGGTGAAAGCCGATGCCTTGCTTGCCAGTATGGCCGATGACGACCAAGGGCTTGATGCAGGTGGCACGGGGGCGATGGCTTATGCGGATGCTGTCGCCGTATATTTGGCATTTGCTATTGATCGTTTGGCTGACTATGGTAGTTCTATTGCAACCTGGAAACCTTCTGGTGAGCAAGTGATGCAGACATACAAGCGACAAGCTTTACCAATGACCTGGGATTTTCCAGAGTCTAATTTTTTTGCCGACAAATCAATTTGCTGGGTAAATGCCGTTAAATATTCTGCCGACAACCTTCTTGCCACAAGAGGAAGTTCCACTATTTCAAATGGTAATGTAAGACAGGCTGATGCTCAAACTCAGAACATCAGCATATCGAAAGTGGTTTCTACCGATCCGCCTTATTATGACAACATTGGCTACGCTGACCTCTCCGATTTCTTTTATGTCTGGTTGCGTCGTGCCTTGCGCCCTGTTTATCCAGGTTTATTTGCAACGATGGCAGTCCCTAAAGCCGAAGAACTCGTAGCTACGCCATATCGTCACGGCAGCAAAGCAAAAGCTGAAAAATTTTTTCTTGATGGAATGACCGAAGCGATGCACCGCTTGGCTGAACAGGCGCATCCAGCGTTTCCTACAACAATTTATTATGCATTCAAACAATCCGACACCACTGATGTCGGCACTGGTAACACTGGCTGGGAAACCTTTCTGGAAGCCGTATTACAGGCTGGTTTTGCAATTTCAGGGACTTGGCCAATGCGTACCGAACTAGCTAATCGGATGATTGGCTCAGGTACTAATGCTTTAGCTTCCAGCATTGTTCTCGTTTGCCGCCAACGTGATACTAATGCAGCCACCATATCCAGACGCGAATACCTGCGAGAATTAAAACAAGAATTAGCTGAAGCTATAGAAGTCATGATTGGTGGTGCCATAGGTATTTCACCTGTAGCTCCAGTTGATTTGGCGCAGGCCGTGATCGGCCCAGGCATGGCTATTTTCTCTAAATATGCTGCTGTACTGGAAGCAGACGGAAGTCCGATGACCGTGCATGATGCCTTGGTATTGATAAATCGTACCATCACCGAAGGCGGCGACGATTTTGATGCTGATACCCAGTTCGCCTTAAGCTGGTTTGATGAACAAGGCTGGAGTGAAGGCGAGTTCGGCAAGGCCGATGTATTGGCCCGAGCTAAGGGTACGAGCGTTGCAGGTGTCGCTGATGCGGGCGTGCTGGAAACTGGCGCTGGTAAAGTGCGGTTATTGAAATGGGCACAATATCCAGAAGATTGGTCACCGGAACACGACAACCGCACCCCCGTTTGGGAAGCCTTACATCAACTAATCCGGGTATTGAATCAACATGGAGAAAGCGCAGCAGGCAATCTAATCGCCAGAATGCCGGAGCGCAGCGAAGCCATCCGCCAGTTGGCGTATCGTCTATATACTCTATGCGAACGCAAAGGCTGGGCCGAAGATGCCAGAGCCTATAACGAGCTGATTGCAGCGTGGCATGCAATCCTGGCAGCATCGCTTGAAGTTGGTCATATAGGCGTACAACTGGGCACAGAACAGTTTGAAGGGTAAGCGATGATTAAACATTTAAAATTGCGGAATTTTACGGTTTTCAAAGAAGCAGATTTGAAGTTTTCACCTGGATTGAATGTCATCATTGGAGAAAACGGTACTGGCAAAACCCATTTGTTGAAACTAGGCTATTTATTTTCCAACACTTGGCATGCCTTAGTTAAAGGGCAGTCGCTTATTTCTGATCAAAAAGTCGAGCGATATTTCTCTGAACGGCTGCAGAATATTTTCAAGCCGGACAAAGTTGGCAGCTTAACTACCGCAGTTAGCGATGGCAAAAGCAATGTTTCTGCTGTTGTGTCTGGGGGTATTCCTACTACATTTATCGCGATTAGAACTCCCAAAGGGCATGAACCTGCTGTTTTACCAGATACTATTGATTGGGAGTTTTCATTTTCAAATCGTTCGATAGACAAAGTTGTTTTACAAGACAGATTAACCAGTAATGCCATCTACGGAAAAGGCGTTTATCTTCCAAGCAAAGAGATAATTTCTTTCTTCGAAGGGTTCTTAGCCTTTTACGAGAAACACGAATCTCAATTTGATGAAACCTTCCGTGATTTAGCGTTGAATTTATCGGCTACCAAGTTAAAAAAGCCACCTGAATTTATTAAGCATGGTCTTGATGATTTAACCAACGATGTTGGAGGAACCTTAAAGCTGGAAGGAGGAAAGTTTTATTTGGTATCAGCCGGAGCTAAATCAAGAGAAATTACCTTGGTTGCGGAAGGCGTCAGAAAGATTGCCATTTTGCTCCATTTGCTTGAAAACGGTAGTTTGGAAATTGGCGATACGCTTTTTTGGGATGAGCCGGAAAGCAATTTAAACCCCAAGATCATTAAAGACGTGGCAGCCGCCATTTATTTTCTTTGTCAAAACTCCATTCAAGTCGTAATTGCTACCCATAGTTATTTTCTACTAAAAGAAATTGATTTAATCAGTCGCTCTAATAAGGAAGACGTGCCAATAACATTTTTCGGTTTAAGTAAGTCTGATGGGGCGGTATGTGTCGAACAAGGTTCAAGATTTCAGGATTTGTCTTCAATTGTCGCACTGGATGAAGAGTTAGCGCAGTATGACCGTGAGCAATCGCTTAATTATCAAAAACAGGGAGATTGATTTTGAAGCAGTTGATAGAAGGGAGTGGAGATAGAGCTTTAGTGTTTGAATTTCCGGATGATTGGGAAACACTCAAATACGATCAAAAAGACGGATTTCATGATCAGTTTGTTAAAAAATGCCAAGGTACAAAAGCAATCGATTTTTTGGTCATTGAAAATACTCGCCAGCTTTGGATTGAAGTTAAGAATTTTCGCGGCGATGCTGATGCGAATGAATTACGGCTTGATGCAAATGAACGTAATGTCCCAGGCTTAATACCAACAAGAGAATTTGTCGAAACCAATAACTGGAAAAGCCAAATTCTCGTATCAAGAAAAAAAGCTTTCCTGCCTGACGAAGTTGCGCAAAAAGTGCGGGATACCTGTTCTGGATTGTTTGGCGCATCATTGCAGAATAATCCTGAGCTCCAACCATTTTCGAGTGCTTTGTACAGCAAATCGCCTATTCATATCGTTCTGTTTCTACAACAGGATGAAGATCGGGATCGATCTATCGAATTTCGCAGAATGGCTCAGCGCATTGGAGACAAAATCCGGCAACAATTAGGATTTATAAATGCCACTGTTGAAGTCATTAATCAATATACATTATCTACAGACGCACAATGGCGTGTATTAGGAAGTAATCCATGAGCTTAAAACCCTGGCGTGAAATCGCCAAACCCCATAAGGATGTGCTGGAAGGTACTTTTAAGCAATCCGAGTTTGCTGCTGATATTAGTTTGGTCGCTTCTGGTAAGGCCACAGATGAATATCAGGATGCCGAGAAGTTTTTTGCTAGGACTTTTATCACAGAAGGTATGCGCTTGTTACTGACTTCGGTAGTACAGCGTTTAAGCGGTCAAGGTGGAGATCCAGTAATACAGCTACAAACCGCCTTCGGTGGCGGCAAGACGCACACCATGCTGACAGTGTTTCATTTGGCGACACGCAAAGTCGATACCCGGCAATTGACAGGTATTCCCCCGATTCTGGATGCTGCAGGAATTGCTGAATTGCCTTATGCCCGCGTTGCTGTGTTGGATGGTATTAAATTATCACCCAGTCAGGCATTGCAGCATGATGATGTGCTGGTTAATACCTTGTGGGGTGAATTGGCTTGGCAGTTGGCAGGGCAAGCCGGTTATGAGTTAGTGCAACTATCAGATAAAGACGGTACCTCACCGGGCAAAGAAGTATTGATCAATCTATTAACTTTGGCGGCACCCTGCGTCATTTTGATTGATGAGTTGGTGGCGTTTATTCGCCAGTTTGAGCCAGGACATCAATATCTGGCGGGGACATTTGATAGCAATATCTCCTTTATTCAGGCTTTAACTGAAGCTTTAAAAGCCGTGCCCAATGCTCTGTTATTGGCGTCATTGCCGGAATCAGATTTGGAAGTGGGCGGTACTAATGGACAAAGAACGCTCAATTCACTGGAAAAATACTTTGCACGAGTGGAATCGGTTTGGAAGCCGGTAGCGACAGAGGAAGCGTTTGAAATTGTGCGTCGACGTTTGTTTGATAGCGTCGGTGATACTGCTGAACTGGATGCTGTGTGCCAGGAATTTGCCGAGCTGTATCGTCAAGGGGGGAATAAGTTTCCGCCTGAAACCCAAAATCACCATTATGAAGAACGGTTACGGCAATCGTATCCTATTCACCCTGAAATATTTGATCGGCTCTATGAAGACTGGTCGACACTGGATAAATTCCAGCGCACACGGGGCGTGTTGCAGTATATGGCGATTGTAATTCATCGCTTGTGGAATTCGGATAACCGCGATGCCTTGATTATGCCAGGCTCGATTCCCTTAGATGATAGCAATGTGCGCAACAAAAGCATTCATTACCTGCCGCAAGGTTGGGAGCCGATCATTGAGAAGGAAATTGACGGTACCCGTTCCGAGCCTTTTGACATTGACGGCAAAGATACCCGCTTTGGCAGCGTACAAGCGGCCAGGCGTGCCGCACGAACGATTTTCTTGGGTAGCGCACCTTCGACATCAGAACAGATGGTACGTGGAGTCAAGATTGATCATGTGTTGTTAGGTAGTGTGCAGCCAGGACAAACCATCGCAGTATTTGAGGATGTGTTAAAGCGGTTGCGAGATCGTTTGCATTATTTGTATGCGGAAGAAGACCGCTTTTGGTTCGATACTAAGCCGAATTTACGTAGGGAAATGGAGAGCCGCAAGCAGAAGCTCAGCGACAAGGACCATGTGCAGCCCTTATTGAAAGACTATGTGCGGCGAGTGTTTGCCAGTAATCATAGTTTTGCGGGCATTCATGTCTTTACGCCTTCGGTGGATGTGCCGGATGATTATGGCGTGGGCCCACGTTTAGTGGTGTTGCCAGTCAATCAAGCTTGCTACAGCAAAGATGCCAACAACCAAGCCTTTGCTGAAGCTGAAAAAATTTTGCGGTTCCGTGGCGATCAACCCAGGCAAAAACAAAATCGGCTGATCTTTTTGGCCGCTGATTTTGATGTGGCTAATCGGTTAAGGGAGCAGGCTAAAACTTTTTTGGCTTGGCAATCAATTGTTTCAGACATTAATAATGAAAAGCTGAATCTTGATCTATTTCAGGTCAAACAAGCCAAAAAACATAAAGACGCCACGGAACAATCATTGCAGCAAATGATACGGGAAACCTACAAATGGTTAATTTGCCCGACTGAAGATTTTATTGGTGGTAAACCCCAATTAAATTGGGAAGTGGTCACTGTTTCAACAACAGCTCAAAATTTGATTCAAGAAATTGAAAACCGATTGAAGGAAGAGGAGTGGCTGATTTTTGAATGGTCGCCGATTCACCTAATGAACTTACTGCAGCGTTGGTATTTTAAGGATGGCAACACTGAAATCAGCGCGTTGAAAGTATGGCAAGACTGCTGCCATTATCTGTATTTACCGCGATTGATTAGAGACGATGTGTTCAAAAATGCCATCAACTTAGGTCTGCATTCAGAAGATTATTTTGGCTTTGCCAGTGGTAAAAGTGGCGATAAATATCTGGGTTTTATTTTTGATGACAGTGCCAACATCATCCTGGATGAATCGTCATTGTTGATTGCGCGTGATGTTGCGGTTGCTTATAAGGACAGCTTGAAACCAATTAATCCTGATCCTACTCCAGGGGATGGTGATAAGGATAATGACGATAAAAAACCACCTATCATTGATCCGCCCATAGTTGATCCCAAGCCACCAGTAACTGGCACGGTCAAAAAGCACTTCTATGCCACGATAAACCTTGATCCGGTAAAAGCGAAAATGGATTTTGCGACCATTGTCGATGAAGTCATCGAGCAATTCACTGTTAAGTATGGAGTCGACGTGAAAATATCAGTGGAAATTCAAGCGACTTCAAACAGAGATGGTTTTGACGAGGCCATGCAGCGGGCAGTTAAGGAAAATTGTAGGGTATTGAAGTTTGGTAACTCGGAGTTTGAAGGGGAGTAGTTTTATGTATATAAGAAGTAAATCCCAATAAATGTTGCCAGAATATTTTAGTGACATTGAGTTAGGTTCAAGAGAGCGTAGCTCAGAAGAAATTACAGTAGACGTTTGGAATAGTATTATTGCTACCTAAAATCAGTTTGTTGCCAATTTTGCATTGGCTGGCTTTCATTCCTAATGAAAGCCTAGATGGCCAAGTCGTTTGTGGATGTATTAGAGCCCAAATAGAATTGCAGAAACAGAAGTGAAAAAACTAATGCCAGAATAGTTCTGGATACCAGACACGACCACATCATAGATAGGGTAGTTTATTTATTATTAATTTTTACAAAGGAATTTATGGCAACAACCGTAATATCGGCTTTCAATGAATTTTTGAAGAACAGGGTAAATTTGGATTCTAATGATGTGAAATCAGCAAGAAGTAGTCGGGAGTGGCTTGTTGGTAAAATAGATGACTTCCCTATAAGTGATTCAAGCTTTCCTGAGCTATATTCTGAAAAAGATATAAATTTTGGTTCTTTTGCTAGAAGAACTAAAAAAAGGCCTCTTGATGATGTCGATATAATGATTTGTTTAAATGCAAGGGGCGGAACCTATAATGAATATACTCATGATAATGTTCATCTAACAATTGATTCAAATGTTAAAAGATTGAAAGATTTATGCAATCCTTCAACAAACACCTTAAATTCAATTAAAGTAGTTAATAAATTTGTTAGTTCCTTATGGTCTGTTCCTCAGTATAAAAAATCTGAAATCAACAGAAGGCAAGAAGCCGCTGTCTTAAATTTAACTAGCTATGATTGGAGTTTTGATATAGTCCCATGTTTTTTTACGCAAGAAGATTACTACGGGAAAACGTATTATTTAATTCCAAATGGTAATGGGAATTGGAAAAAGACAGATCCTAGAATTGACAGAGATAGGGTTTCAAGTATCAATCAAAATAATAATGGTAATGTTCTTAATGCTATAAGGACAATGAAATATTGGAATAGAAGACCAACGATGCCATCAATGTCCTCTTACCTAATAGAAAATATGTTGTTAAATCACTATGCGTATAGAAGTGATGCTAGTGAGTTTGTGGACATTGAGTTACCAAGTTGTTTTCTTTATATCAGGGATAGCATTTATAACCATGTTGAAGATCCAAAGAAAATACAGGGCAACATAAATACACTAACGTATGACGAGAAGACAAAAATTTATAATAGGGCAAATCTTGATTACATTAGGTCAACTGAAGCTAGAAGCTTGGAGGGTGGAGGTTATCATAGAGAGTCGATAAACAAATGGAGAGAAATTTTTGGTTATGATTTTCCTACTTACGGATAAAGCAATTTTTATGAAAGAGCGTCGCATTAATAAAATATGATTTCAAAAAAACAAAACGAAGATAGACAGTTGCAACGACTGGGAGCTCAGAGGCAATTATATGCTACCGCAAAAATTATTTTTGGATGGCAGATATTTCTTGGTGGTTTCATAGCAGTATTATTTGCATCAATTGTCGTATTTATCCCTTCTACAAAAGGATTGGCTGCAATTTGGGGGATATTAGTTACTCTTATAGATATTTTTTGGTTAACACCTTGGCAAAAACGCCTTCGAGATTCTGCTTCAAAAATCCAAGAGGTATTCGATTGTGATGTCCTAGAGTTAACATGGAATGACTTGAAGGCAGGGAAAAAGCCTGATCCAGAACTCATTAAAGAACAATCTGATAAATATGCAAAATGGGCATCAAAAATGCCACCAATTACTGATTGGTATGCAAATTCAATCAGCGACTTACCTTTAGATGTGGGTCGTATTGCATGCCAAAGATCAAATGTCTGGTGGGATGCAACACAGCGAAGACGTTATGCCTTTTGGGTGATTTCAATTGTGATTAGCGTTGTGATTATAATATTCGCATTATCAATTGGAACAGGACTTACTGTGGAAGATTTCATTATCAAAATGGTAGCTCCACTTTCTCCTGCTGTTTTGCTTGGAATTCGTCAGTACCGTGAACAAATTGAAACAGCTACAAGATTAGATCGTTTAAAAGATCACTCAGAAAAGTTATGGAAAGATGCTCTTTCAGGAAGCTCTAAAACTAAAATAAAAAGTGAATCAAGAAATCTTCAGGATGAAATACTAGAAAATAGAAAGAAAAGCCCTTTTATTTTTGATTTTATTTTTTATCGGTTGCGTCCAAAATATGAAGAACAGATGAATTTCGGAATTGAAGAACTTGTTGCAGAAGCTAAGAAAAAAGGATTTTAGAATATTGATCGAAAAACAATCCACTAGCTGGTAACTAATGGACTGAAAAATTAATCCGTGAAACAACGGTATCATTGATTTACCCTAACTGTTTTAACTAAAAGAGAGCAACCTTACATGAATAAATCTGAACTGATCACTGCCATCGCTGAACACGCCAATCTAACCAAAGCTGACGCCGGTCGTGCTGTAGATGGCATTATAAAATCCATCGAAACCGCTTTAAAAGCAGGCGATTCCGTGGCCTTGGTAGGTTTTGGCAGTTTTGAAGTCAAAGAACGCGCAGAGCGCAAAGGGCGCAATCCGCAAACCGGCGAAGAAATCACCATCTCCGCCGCAAGACTGCCAAGTTTTAAAGCAGGAAAAAGCTTAAAAGACGCTGTTAATATCTAATCCATTGGCGTTGATTGGCTGGTTGTGTTCAAACGGCATAATTTTAGCCGCTAATATTTAAGAACTGTTGAATACGGATTACGGTTGCCTGTTGATGATGCGTTTTCGTGGGACAACCCCGGAAGTATTCTACGAAACTGTTTTGACGGCTTGCTGGCTTGGCGCAGCAACAACGGGCTCCACTGCCACTGTTACCGCAGGTTTTGATTCCGGAGCGCCGGATTTAGTCACGCCATAAGTCACAAACCGAGCGTCCAACCAGTCGGCCCACTTGACGGCCTTTGCCATCAAGTCAGCCCTGTAGATGGCGTTGTAATACGGGGTCTTCGAGTGGTAGTTTGCCGCCCGCGTCCACAGGTCTCCTTTGTCATGCTTAATATGTTGCCGAAGTCGCCAGGCGGCCAGGTCGAACGAGTAGCAGCCTGCCGCCTCAACATCGTTTGCTGAAGAGCTATAGCCCCTAAGTCCCCATTCTAGAATCACCATGCCCCATTCTGTGCTGGTTTAATTTAGTCACACGAGCAACATCATCGCTATGAGCCTTGACCTTCATGCCGCCATTGCCTGCTGAGCGTCGACCATAATGGCTAGTAGCCGTTTTAATACTGGCATGCCCCATCAATGCTGCGATGTGTTCTAACTGCAGGCCACTGGCTTTGGCATTCGCGGCAAATTGATGCCTGGCTGAATACAACGAAATATACATTTTTCTGTTGGGCCAGAGCACTCTAGTTGCTGCATACAAGCATGCTCGGCAATGACTATAGAGCAATTCAAATCCAGATTTTCCGTGGGGGGAGGCACTGAGATTAGCTTGTCGCACGTGATCCAAATGCAAACTAATGATCTGTTTTTCCTGGCAGTTAAGATCAGTTAAATTAATAATGCGGCTAGCGCCATGGGCTCGGCCATTAGTCGCTTTTGCATTAATAATGTGTAATTCATTTGCAACATTGATCTCAGCATGTTGCCATTCACTCGGGCGCAGTCCTGTGCAAATCCCGGCTAACAACCAAGTGATGGTTGATATACCATGACGGGATGGCTTTTCATGGAAATAATTTAGCAAGCGAATAAGATCAGTCTCATGGATCTTTTTTTGTTTTTGAGCTGAAGTAAGTCGATGTAAAGGACGACCGCATGGGGGAGGGGATTGTTGCAACATAGCGATGGCGGCAGTGTAATCATCACTTTCGTTAGCGCTAGAGTGATGATTAGTAAAAACATAAACAAGGCATGCTCGATATTGCCGCCAAGTCGCTTTACTATAACCGGGTTGACTATTGATCAACCACTGTGCGATTTGCCGAGCGGTTAGATGCTTATCCCCCAATGTTTTTTTCGCTTGAGCTATCAATTGAAGTGCTCGGCGTTGGTAGTTTTGTTGGGTTATCACTTGTTGCATAAAATTAACGTCTCCCTACGTTACTGCAGAACATGAACATTTCATTCCTGCATCATTTTTAACCAAATCATTTTGTTCGCTCGGTGCCAGAGAAACCGCAATGCCCTCCTTCGGTACCATAATTGTAATTGTTAGTAGGTCGATATAGCGTGAGCCTCAGGCTCCCCGCCTAAGCAGTTACAAACTGTTTAGAATAATCAGCCACTGTTTCAAATGATTTAAAACTGTTTCGAATAGTTTGAAACTAATTCAAACATTGGTTTGTTTACCAGGCTAAGTATCAACGCTTAGCTGTCTGTTTTGCCTCGGCCGGACAAGGCCTCTACTTGATTGATCAATCGGTTCATATCGTAATAGTCCTCAATTGTGCATTCCAGTGTGGTCACCTGTCGCTCGGTTAGTCCAACCAGTAATTTAAGCAATTTTTCCATCCGGGACGCGTCTAGCGTCGATGACAGTACGCTCTGACTTTGCCGGGTCATATCAACACCGTCCCCAGTAAACAACCAGTGTAAATTCACTTTATATGACATGGCTAAGGCAATGACTTTTTCATGCGGAATTGAGCCACGCTTTTTAAGATTGGCATACGCACTGCCCGAAAGACCTAGCTTTTCGGCCAGCTGACCATCGCTACCTGCCACACATGCTGATTTAAGCCTCGACATTACATCGTCAAACGCACATTCACTATTCATGATTTACAATGGTTATATATTAACATAAAATGAAATATTTATTCACATAATGTAAATTTGTTATAAAAACTCTGCTGCACTTTTCTCGAAACAACAAAAAATAATCTTTTAGCTCATTCATCTGTTCAGTAAATATAACAAATAATGACCAAATACGGTAAATAATGAAAATAAATATCATTATTGATGATAATTAACTTGAATAATCACAATAAATGAACTATTATTTCATATATTGTTAATTAAGGAGCTGTCATGAAATCGTTAAGACTAGAAAATCGATTAAAGAAAGGATACCGGGTACGCAACAATAGCGCATCGAGCTGTCTTGCATGGGTAAGGCAAAATATGGATCAAATTATTCAGCTACGGGATATTGAAATGCGCTGGAGTGACATTGCCAGGCATCTATGCATAAGCACTAGCTCGCTACGCCAGGCCATCATACAAATTAATGCCTTGGAACATTGTCATCAAGAAACCAAACCTAAAGGCATTCGTCCCCAAGTGACTGTCTATTTCTCTTCTGAAAATGACAAGCAGGACTTCATTGACTGGACGCGAGCTATCAACAATGACGTGCCAAGGGCTGGTTATGGCCGGTAAAGAAAAGGCCAACATCATTGCCAGCATTGATTGCGATAAACCGGACAAAAAATCATCGCTGGCAGAACTGTTACAAGATACTTGCCCGCGTCAACGCTGTATAGACCGTGTCGCTGAACAATTAGTTGCAATTATTGAGGCTAGACGCCGAAAAATCACCTGGGATGCTATTGCTGCGTCAATGCAAATGAATCGCGGCACACTAATCAATGCGGTTAAAACCTTGACGAATCACTCTTCTGCTTCAAAAGCAACAAAGAGTACTGCCACGGTCAAACAGCAGGCTGGCTTGCCTCAGCCTGCTATTGAGATAAAGCAATATTCATTACCTCAAAAAGATGTTGCGGTGACTGATGCTGATCAGACAGCCTCAACCGGTATTACAGTACTGGGCCGCACTCGCATCGAAAATTTTAATTTTTAAACGCGGAGAAACACCTATGAAAAAACACGATACCAAGACAATTAATTTAGAAAGTAATGTCCCGTCACTACGCAGAACTTTGACCGTTAGCGGCGGCAATAAAGGCGGTGTCGGTAAATCATTGCTGGCAACTACCGTGGCCAGCCTGTTAATGGCACAGGGCGAGACAGTCACTTTGATTGAAGCGGATCGGGCTAATCCTGACATTGCCCGCCGCTTTGCCAATCATGCGCCTGTCTTGTTGGCGGAGGTCAGCGACCGGGATGGCTGGATTGAATTATTAGATGCGTTAGAGACTATCACCACACCCCATATCGTCATGTCTTTGCCGGCGGGACCGAATGAGATTGACGTTATTCAACATTTATTGAGACGCACGCTATTCTCGCTGGAGATTGATTTACAGTTAATTTTTAGTCTGTCACGTCAATTCGATTCGGTTGATCTACTTGGTAAAAGTCTAAATTCTGGTTTGGCCTCATTTGCACAACGCGGCATTGCGGTAAAAAATGGTTTTTTCGGTCGTAATGACCAGTTTGATCGTTGGCATCACTCGCCCCAACGCAGCCAATGGTTAGGGCAGGGGTTAAATGAATGCTATTTACCTGAGCTCAATCACCGGTTGGTGGATTTTCTGGAATCACATCCACAACCCTTGCATCTTCTGACCTCAGCGGGACTAACCACAGCCTTACGTCTGGATTTAGAAGATTGGTTAGTAGCCGCACAATCGTGTCTTAACCCACTATTTATAACCGCTACTCCCCGCGAGGAAGCCGCATGAACAATCATACGCAACCGATGTCACTAAAAAATAAAATGGATTTTCTACTCGACTCAATGACAGAAAATGCCACAGCCGGCACTCAAACTACTCAATCGGTCAAACCACCGATTGATAAGGCGACGCCTGCCCACGTCACGCGTCGAGATACCTTTTTAGACTCCCTGCCAGCGTCACAGCAAGTGGAAATTCTCCGGTGGGCCGAGCAGCAAAATATCAAACCAGAAGACCCGCTGTGGCTATTAGTCGATTTAATGGGCTATACGAAATTAATGACGGAGACCTTACCGAGCAGAATGCGCGCAGCGGGTCAGCAAACAGTCGATGCCATTGCTCTGCAGCGTCGCGCAGAGGCCGATGCATTTTCCGATAATGCGCAAAAATCCATGCGCGAAATGCTGGCTAGTCTAACTGCCCAGGTAGCCCTCGCCAGTGAAAACATTACCGAGATCAGGTTACGCAAACAGCTGTGGCGGCACGGGTTATTGGTGGCAGGCGGGACGTTAGTGTTAGCAGCGATGTGTTTTGTGTTCGGCTACGCGTTTGCCGACGCTCATTTTCAATGGCTTGAGCAGGTCAGTAGCAACAAATTGATGTCTATCGCACAGGTCATTTTGGGTGTGCCAGTGGGATATTTGATTATTCCGATCCTTATCTCTGCAGCAGTCTTCATGCTGAACGATGCAGCGGCACGATGGCGTAAGTAAAATTTTCAAGCAACGTTTATGTCTTTTTTTTAGTGACGCCGGATTAATTTAAACTACCCCCTAAAACATTCATGTATAGCCACACTAGAGATTTAAGATTAAGGCATTATTTAAAGCAACAAGCACAACTAGAAGCTGATTCTGTCGAATTGATAATAGGTGCCAAAACTGACCTCGCTCAAAAGCCTAAAACATTGCAGATTTTCGATACTGAAAAAATGAAAGCGATGATCAAAGAAAATGGCAGTAAATACAATTTACACCGCAATCATCAACGTTTTCTAACTTTTCTGGGCGATACCAATGGGTTTTTACCGATGTCCCGCATTTCTCAACAAATAGACGAAAAACTTGCTGAATTGCAGATTGATTTTCCAAATTTTAAAGACGTCATCGACTATTATCGAGAGCAGATTGCTTTATCGCAGCTTACCTCAGCGGCGGTGTTTTCAGCTAATCCGTTATTAATCAGTGGTCCACCCGGCGTCGGGAAAACGGCTTTTTGCCGAACATTGGCCCGGCTTATTAATACACATTTTGAATTCATTGGCATGTCTGGAATCACTGCAGGCTTTGTGTTAGGCGGTATGTCATCCAATTGGGCAGATGGCAAACCGGGTAAAATTGTCGAAGCATTAGCGCGGGGGCATATGGCCAATCCGCTGATTCTACTTGATGAAATTGACAAAGCCGGAGGCGATTCTCGCTATGATTCCTTTGGCTCGCTCTACCAACTGCTGGAAAATGAGACGGCGCAAAATTTTATTGATGAAGGCTTGGAAATTCCGGTCAACTGCGCACATATAGTGTGGATTGCCACTGCCAATCAATTAAAAAATATCCCCGAACCCATTTTATCAAGATTTGCGTTAACTGAAGTAACACAGCCGACTCGTACGCAAATGATCACAGTTCTGCAGTCAATTTATAAGAAGATACGCAGTGAACATACGTGGGGCACTTTATTTCACCAGCAATTGTCAGATAGCGTGATAGACAAAATTATTTGTAGCAATTTGGAACCACGGCTCATTCAAAGAGAATTAATTAGTGCCTGTGGCCGTGCTGCTCTTGCAAAACTTAAGACCAACGACAACAACGATAACTTTTACGAGATCAGCCCCGATGAATTTAATCCACGAAAAATGGGGGCACGAGAATTTAAAATGGGGTTTTTGCCATAGTATTAAATAAATAATAGATATTAGTATCACCCAATAATTTAATTAATTCGTTAGATATACATAGCATTGAATTTAATGTGAAGTAATTTATATACTTCACAATCTTACATTTTTAAATAAGATATATATAATAGATAGATCAGGTGCTTGTTAGCGAGTTGATGTTGTATCGTTATTGAGTACTCTAATCTAATAATTTTATACTAAAATGCTTGAAAAACAATATTATTATCTTGACGACGCGGCTAAGTTCATAACTGACAAAGCAGGACATTCAATTTCCCCAGATGATTTAGTCGATCAAGCAATAGAAAAGAAATTATATTTACACGTAAGCGCCTCGAATTGGATGATCAAGTATCCCTATAAACAGGCATTTTTATTTAATGGATATTCAGGAATAGAATACAGTTGTCTGAAATCTGCAATACAAACATTTAAAAAAGGTGAAGAATTCTTTCTCACAAATATTAACGTGACTAGTGACGAATTAGCAAAAATTTGTATTGTCGATAATTCAGGATATATCCATTTACTGCCGGAGACAGCAACTTCATGTCCCCTGGCAATTACTGATCTTGTTGTTAAACATGAATATTTATTAGAGTTTATAGCGCTCTATTGTCAATCTGAGCTCAAAGAAAAAGTCGAACAAGAATGCATAACCAAACAATTGAACCCGGATATAATTTCAAATATTTTTCGACAAAATAAACCGGGCACTTGGAATATCGAATTCAACGGCCAAGTATTCCCCCCCTTACCGCACCGGATTGGTTTCACTTATATTCAGCATCTACTGAAAAACCCCCATAAGTCCATTTCCGCTAAAGAATTAAGTTCATTGTCTTCAAAAATCCTTGAAATATCTGAAACAGAGACGATTAATGCTTTGTTAAGCGAGGGGCTTTCTATTATTGACTCATCTGATGCTGGACAATGTATTGATAGCTTTGCAATGAATGCTTATAAATCGCGAATTGCGGATCTCAGTGATTTAATTGTGGAGGCACGAGAATCTTATGATATTGAGCTGGAGGAAAATTATAGAGAAGAATATGATTTTATAGCCAAAATTATTAAACAAAGCACCAATTTAAAAGGTATGCTAATAATAGACAAATCCGATAATCGGAGGATATCTCAGACCGTTTCTAAGAGCATAAAAAATGCAATCAACGAAATAATTAAACAATCCCCCGGACTGGCTAAATACTTAACAAATTACATTAGTACCGGAAATAAATGTGAATATAAACCTCCAGTACATGCTGACTGGAGTTTTTAAATTAGTCATATTATTAACGCATCAATACTGGGTTATCGGAATTCTTGCGCATCATTTATGCTAGATTTGTAAACTGTTAAGTCAACTATCTGCACCTTTTTAAAAATCGATCAATCAATAATCACTTATCTTTCCAGTCCCCCCGAAGTTATTACAAAATAAATATAGTTATTTTAAAATTATTTTTATTTTATTAAAAATAATTGCATAATAACTAACCCATTGATTAATATGTTTTATATATTTTTTATATATGTTTATTACATTATTAATTATATAAATTAGTCAAAATAATTTCATTTTTTCTTTGATGAAATGAAAATTCGTCAAAAGCGAAAACAACTTTCGGCCTCTAGTTTTTAAGCATTGCAAAGTTTAAAACGCAATGTGAATTTTTTTAAAAAAAACTGGAGTTCTACAATGAAAACGAAAATTTCACATACTGATGTCACCGGCACTATCAGCACAGACAGCATAGCCGAGGAACATTCCGCACAAAATGCTGATGACTTGGATAACATGTTTGATCCCCAGCGGCTGAGATTGTCACAGAATTTTGCAGCTACTGTCGGCGTTAAAAAACGAGTCACAGTAATACAAGTTCGTAAGCCAGGAAAACAAGAATTCATTCGTGTTCATCCCAGCAGTGATTACTGTGTCGAAACTGCGATCCTTGAATTCAAAGAGGAAGGGGAAACATATTTAGTTGATCCTGCACTTTGGAATGACCTTCCCGGCGAACTTATACCGAAAATAATTTATACCACGATCAATCGACAAGGCGTCCTCAGACTTTGGCCCGTTCGACTGCCGGATGAAGAAGGAAAACTGGATGACTGGAATCAATCCGCACTTGAAAGCGCAGACATCGCAAAAACCGCATGGATACGCGTGTCTTCAAATCGCAGTGCAGGTATGTATGAAACGTTTGAAGCCTCAGGTAACTTGAGTGAGCCGCAATGGCCGGATATTACATTCACTGAAATTCTAAAAATTGCGTTTAAAGGTAAATACATCGATCACTGGGAGCACCCTGCGCTACTAAAATTGCGAGGTGAATCATGATTTCAGTGTTCAAAAATATTATTGCGATTGATTTTGAGTTTTCAGCGCCGGCTGGTGAACGACCTTACGTTGTTTGTCTAGTAGCTAAAAACTTAACTACTGGAGAGCGCTGGCGATATTTTCGAGATGAGTTGCTAGCAATGAAAATCCCGCCATTTCCGCATGGTTCCAGGTCATTAGTAGTCGCTTATTACGCTTCCGCTGAAATGACCTGCTATTTAGCCCTAGGATGGCCGTTACCGGAATATGTTCTGGATTTGTTTACTGAATTTCGCTGCTTAACCAACGGCATTAAATTAAATTTTGGCGCGGGGCTGTTAGGTGCACTGAATTATTTTGGGCTGCCAAGCATCGAAGCATTAGAAAAAGAAAGCATGCGCGAATTAGCGATGCGCGGTGGGAGCTACTCATCAAATGAGCAAGATGCATTGCTGAATTATTGTGAAAGTGATGTCCTGGCGCTGGCAAAACTATTGCCGCTCATGCTGCCACTGATTGACTTACCCCGGGCAATTTTACGCGGACGCTACATGAAAGCGGCTGGATGCATAGAATATAATGGCATACCTATTGATAGCGATTCTTTGTTGTTATTGCAGGAGAAATGGGACGCAATTCAACAAACATTGATCAATAAAATTGATAGCGAGTACGGGGTATATGACGGCAAAATATTTAAAACTAATTTATTTGCCAGTTATTTACTTCGTAAAAATATAAGTTGGCCGCAATTACCCTCTGGAGCGTTGGATTTAAGTGATGATACTTTTAAAGACATGAGTCGTGCTTACGCTTGGCTGTGTCCTCTGCGAGAATTGCGGGTGACGTTATCGCGAATGCGCTTATCCACGCTAGCAGTGGGGCAAGATGCCCGTAATCGATGCTTACTGTCAGCATTCCGTGCGAGAACGGGTCGGAATCAACCGAGCAATAGCCAATTTATCTTTGGTCCGTCGACGTGGCTTCGGGCATTAATCAAGCCTCAACCAGATACCGGCTTAGCTTATATTGACTGGTCACAGCAAGAGTTTGGTATTGCCGCGGCGTTGTCAGGCGATCAGCTAATGAAGGACGCATACGCATCTGGTGATCCCTACCTAGCCTTTGCTATACAAGCCAAAGCGGTTCCAGCAGATGCCACAAAGTCCACTCATTCTTCTGAAAGAGAACAATACAAAGCTTGTGTTTTAGCCGTTCAATATGGCATGGGTGCGGAATCCTTAGCCGCTCGGATTGGGCAGCCTGTTATTCGAGCGCGCGAATTATTACGTTTACATCGAGAAACATACAAAACGTTCTGGCGGTGGTCCGATGGTGCGGTAGATTATGCGATGCTGCAGGGCAAGCTTTGGACGGTGTTTGGTTGGACTATCCATTTAGATGACAACCCCAACCCCCGATCATTAGCTAATTTCCCCATGCAAGCGAACGGCGCGGAAATGCTGCGATTAGCTTGTTGTCTAATGACAGAGCAAAACATAAAAGTCTGCGCCCCGGTGCATGATGCCGTGTTAATTGAAGCCCCCCTTACTGACCTGGATTTTGCCATTTCACAAGCAAAAGAGTGCATGAAAAAGGCAAGTCGTATTGTTTTAGACGGCTTTGAACTGAATACGGATCAGGAGGTTGTGCGTTATCCCGAACGTTACATGGATAAGCGGGGTCAAAAGATGTGGGCGACGGTCTGGGAAACGGTTAACGAGTTGTCATCAAAATCAAACGACGGTCCCCGATTAGCTAAGGAGTGTGGTCATGGATAACCTGAATATCAATGCTCTCTCTTTAAATAACCAAAAAATTGTAGCTAAAAAGACAGCAGTGAAAACCAAGCACTATGCGCCGAAGCATAAAAAAGGCGAGCTGTTCTTGTGCGGTCCGATACCCTGGCGCTGGCTAGTCGCTGCGTCAAATGCAAACGGTAAAGGCTCGGCTGTTCAAGTCGCTTTAGCGATCTGGTTTTTATCCGGATTGAATCAAAAATCGGCGACCATTAAATTAACACGTAAAACGCTAAAGCAACTGGGTATTGAACGAAATGCCGGCTACCGAGGACTTGGCGTGTTGGAAAAATCTGGATTGGTCTCTGTAATTCGCAAACCTGGGTCAAATCCGATTGTGACGATTTTAGAAGCGGGTATAGGAGATCTGGCATGAAAACTATGGATCTGAAGGAAGCGTCTGAATTATTAAAATTACATCCCCAAACGGTTTTACAACGTGCTCGTTCCGGCGATATTCCGGCAGCAAAACCCGGTAAATGCTGGGTTTTCATTAATGAAGATTTGATTGAGTGGCTTCGTTCACAGTACCATAGCCCCCAGCAGGATGTAGGGCAAGGAGGCAAATTTATATGCTCTTTAAAAGACCCAATAGTAAATACTGGTGGTATCGATTCACCGCACCCGACGGCACAACAATACGCGAGTCTGCTAAAACTGCCGACAAGAAAAAAGCAGAAGAATTAGCTGACAAGCATAAAGCCCAATTATGGGATCAGATGAAACTGGGGCATCGCCCCCAGTATGTCTGGGAAGATGCGGTCGTGAAGTGGATAAATGAATCTCAAAAAAAATCACTTCCAGATGATGTATCGATGTTTCGTTATCTTGATAAGTTTTTTGCTGGCATGCAGCTGAGTATTATTACTCGTGACGTAGTAGAGAAGGTCATTACTGATAAATTGCAGCATGCCACGCCAGGCCGAGTGAATCGCATTACTTCTCTGATTCGTGCAGTGCTGAGAAAAGCCGAGCGCGAATGGGGTTGGATCGACAAGGCACCAGCAATTCGTCGATTAAAAGAAAGTAATAAACGGATTCGCTGGATAACGCGGCAAGAAGTGGAAAGGCTATGTGTAGAGTTGCCCGTTCACCTTGAGGCGATGGTGCGCTTTAGTCTGGCGACTGGGCTGAGGGAATCTAATGTGACGAGGCTGGAGTGGAGTCAGGTAGATATGCAGCGGAAAGTGGCATGGATTCATCCCGATCAAGCTAAAGCTGAAAAAGCGATTGGTATTCCGCTCAATGTTGAAGCAATGCATGCGATTCAAATGCAAATCGGTATACATGAGTGTTATGTGTTCTCATTTAAAGGTAGGGCTGTATTAAAAGCTGGCACTAATGCGTGGAAAAAAGCGCTTGGCCGAGCAGGTATTCCAGCCTTTAGGTGGCATGATTTGCGGCATACTTGGGCAAGCTGGCATGTGCAAGCAGGTACACCTCTAAATGTGTTACAGGAGCTGGGTGGCTGGAGTGATTATTCGATGGTATTGCGGTATGCGCATTTGGCGCCGGAACATTTAGCAGAGTATGCGAACAATATTTCGGTTTCAGCACATTTTACGCACATAAAATCTGGAGACATAAAAAAAGCAGTTGCGATGCATCGCTAACTGCTTGATTTGACTTAATTTGTTGGTGGGTCGCATGCGATTCGAACGCATGACCATCGCATTAAAAGTGCGGTGCTCTACCGGCTGAGCTAGCGACCCAGTAAAGAATGCCTATTATATAGATAATATTGGAAAAAGCAACTTTTACTTTAAACCTGAAGCACAATATTAAAATACTCTGAGTCACTATCGTCCGTTATCCGAGCTAAATTAATCAAGGCTCCTGGTAGCCGGTTTTTTTTGAGCGGGCGCGCTATTACAGATCAGCTTCCCATTTAGTTAGTATTTTTCTCAGAAGATATCTAGTAATTCCGGCAAAAAGAATTCGCTGACCAGCATTTGCCTTTGAGAGATGGAGTAAACCGTTCGTCTACCCCATAGGGGTTGATTAATTTGTCCCTGGCTAACCGCGGGGCGGCTCCATGTGTTTAGGGTAGCCAAGCTGATATTTAACGCCAAGCGCTGCAGTTTAGGATAAGAAAAAATGATTTCACCCAACGGCCGGTTACCTAGGTGGGACAGGTTGTTTTGGGCGATTTTAATAGTGTCGCGGGGAATGATGGTTCTGGCCATTATCAGCGGCTTGCCGTTTGCATGCAGAAGTACTTCACGAATTAAACAATAACGATGCTCGGGCTGGTTAAGTAAGCGGCGTTCACTTAAATACGGCGTTTGCCAATGATTAAATAAAACGTTGACGGCGACATTATTGCCATAAATGCTACGCAGGCGTTCAGTCAACGAGCCTGTTTCATAAGTCCACGATTGCACAGCAATAGGTAGTGTGTGACGAATGCCGGTGCGGTTTTCGCGCCAGTTAGGTTCCTGGGTAAATAAGTAACTTTTTGTGGTCAAAGCGCAGTTAAACCTCGGAGTATTCGGTGGCACGGCCTATCCAGCGGTCAATCAAGGGCTGGATTGCCTGTGGGGAGTCGATAAAAAATTGTTCGCCGATTTGGCTCACGGCGTCCAGTAAGTCCAAGTCGCGCGCCAAATCGGCTATTTTAAACTGCATCTGCCCGGTTTGACGGGTACCCAGTACTTCGCCGGGGCCGCGCAGCTCCAGATCTTTTTCAGCAATCACAAAGCCGTCGCTACTGTCCCGTAATACTCCCAGCCGGTGGCGTGCGGTATCTGATAACGGCGATTGATACATTAACAGGCAGAAGCTGGCGTCGCTGCCTCGGCCAACGCGGCCGCGTAATTGGTGCAGTTGCGATAATCCCAAGCGTTCCGGATTTTCGATGATCATTAAACCGGCATTGGGTACGTCAACGCCCACTTCAATGACAGTGGTAGCGACCAGTAAATCAAGGGTGTGTTGTTTAAAGGCCTGCATAATGGCATCTTTTTCGGCGGTTTTCATGCGACCATGAATTAAGCCAACTCTGACATTCGGTAACACCTGTATTAAATAATCAGCCGTTTTTTCGGCGGCTTGGCATTGTAAAACTTCGGATTCCTCAATGAGTGTACAAACCCAATAGACTTGCTTTTTTTTAGCGACCCAGCTGTCGATACGGTCGATTACTTCTTCGCGGCGTTCATTAGGGATAACACTGGTAATCACGGGCTGTCTGCCCGGCGGTAGTTCATCAATAATGGAAATATCCAGGTCGGAGTATTGCAGCATCGCCAATGTGCGCGGAATTGGCGTAGCGGTCATTACCAGTTGATGCGGCCTGACACTGCCTTGTTGGCCTTTTTCCCTGAGTGCCATACGTTGATGTACGCCAAAACGATGTTGCTCATCAATGATGATTAGTCCCAAACGATGAAAAGTGACTGCTTCCTGAAACAGCGCATGGGTGCCGATAATGATACCGGCATTACCATCGGCCAGTGCTTGCAATGCATTTTTACGGGCATTGCCCTTGATATTGCCGGTAAGAAATAGCACTTGAGTCTGAAAATTTTCAAACCATCCGCTGAAATTTCTAAAATGCTGTTCAGCCAGTAATTCGGTCGGCGCCATCACCGCTACTTGATAACCTGCGGTTAAAGCCAGCATCGCCGCATAGGCTGCTACCACGGTTTTACCGGAGCCAACGTCGCCTTGCACTAAACGCATCATCGGGTGAGCCTGCTGGAAATCAGTTTCAATCTCGGTGATGACTCGCTGTTGCGCGCCAGTTAAGGTAAAGGGCAGGGTGTTAAGAAAATTCGCACTGCTGCTCGGGTTGGCTGTAAACACTGGTGCTTGCCATGCCCTGGTTTTATGTCGAGTTTGCCGCAGGGTTAAGTGATGTGCCAGTAGCTCTTCAAACGCCAGACGCTTTAACGCCGGTACTCGACCATTTTGCAAAGCGAACACAGAAATAGATTCATCTGGCGCATGCAGGGTTTGTATGGCCTCGCTTAGGCTGGGGTAGTTGTGCTGACTTAGTAGCGATGCCGGTATCCAGTCTGCTAAGTCATCTATGCACAGAGCCAATGCTTGTTTAACCGCTTTACGTAACAGCTGTTGATTGAGGCCGTCGGTTAATGGATAAACCGGGGTAAGCCGTGAATCTGTAATTACCTGATCAGGGTTGCTGAGTATTTTGTATTCAGGATGTATCATTTCCAGCCCGGCATAGCCGAAACGCGCTTCAGCAAAGCAGCTGATGACGGTGCCTGGTTTGAAGAGATTGTGCTGGCTGGCGGTGTAGTGGAAAAACTTTAACGAGATAAAGCCGGTGCCGTCACTGATTCGACATATCAAACTGCTGCGCCCTTTGGGCAACATATCGGTAAATTCGATAGTGCCTTTTATCAAGGCGCTCATGCCTGCAGTCAGTGCGCCGATGGGCGTGATATGGGTCCGGTCTTCGTAACGATGCGGAAGATGAAACAGCAGATCCTGAATGACGCGGATACCCAGTTTTTCCAGGCGATGAGCGGTTTGGGCACCAATGCCCGTCAGTGTCGCAACCGGTTTGGTCAGATTGTTTGCTGCGGACATTGACGGGCGAGTTTTGAGTTAATTGAAGTTATTTGGCTGACAACTTAAGTCGATGTCTTAATCAACGGTTCGACCGACCTCACCTAAATACATCAAAGGGTCAGTATCAACACATCTGTGTTGTTGATTAAAGTGGATATTCCTGAGGTTCCAGATGCATGATCGCATCCATTTCTACCGCTGCGCCTTTAGGTAACGCGGCAACTCCGATCGCTGCACGCGCAGGATAAGGCTGTTGAAAATAATTGCCCATGATTTCATTGACGACTGGAAAATCCGCTAAATCAGTTAAAAACACATTCAGTTTGACGATGTCTGCGAAGCTGCCACCTGCGGCAACAGCAACAGCCTGTAAATTGTCAAAAACTTGGGTAATTTGCGCTGCAATGTCGCCTTCAACCAATACCATTGTGGCGGGTATCAAGGGGATTTGGCCGGATAAATAGACGCTGCGGCCGACTTTTATCGCTTGTGAGTAAGTACCGATGGCTTGGGGGGCGTTAGTGGTGTGAATGATTTCTTTGGTCATGGCTGCTCTGTATTGATCAAGTGTGTGGTTTATTTAAGAAAGCTATGTTGAGTTAGTCTTTTAAAACGGAGGGTTAAGCGTATTTTTTTAAGCTTTAACTCGAGTAATTTTTAACACAATCGCTAATTCTTTTAATCGACGAATTATTTTTGCCAGATGGATACGGTCTTTAACCGTCAGGGTAATTAAATCTACGCAGATGCGATCATCCTGATCAACCACGGTGACGTTTTCGATATTTGAATCAAGATTGGAGATAGTTGAGGCGATTGTAGCCAAAGAGCCGCGCTCATTGAGAACACTGATGCGCAATTCTGCAGAAAAGTCGCCGGTAACATCAGGTGACCATTCCACGTCCAGCCAGTTGTTTTGTTTTTTTCTATCAACATTACGATTCCGGCATTCGTGATGATGAACAACAATGCCTTTGCCGGGATTGAAAAAGCCAATAATCGAATCGCCCGGAATAGGCCGACAACATTTTGCCAGCGTGATGACCATGCCTTCTGTACCTTTAATTATCAAAGGCGTTTTATGCGTGGCTTCTTGATCATCCAGTTTAACAGCGGCAGTGACATCTTCTTGAGTTAAGCGCTTGGCAATCAACAGCGGCATTTTATTTCCAAGCCCAATATCTTCAAGTAACTCATCCAGTGAGCTCATAGATAAAGACTTGAGCATGATATTTATTTTTGCTTCGTCAATATTGTCCAGGTGGATATGCAGAGCTTGCAGTTCTTTTTCCAGCAATCGCTGGCCTAAGCTAATGGCTTCTTGTTGCTTAAAGTGTTTAAGGTAATTACGAATGCCTGAGCGGGCTTTGGCGGTAATGACATAATTGAGCCATAAAGGATTGGGTCGCGCCCAGGGTGCCGTGACAATTTCCACCGTGACGCCGTTTTCCAATTTACTTTGCAACGGCACTAATTGTTTATCGATTCTGGCAGACACGCAGGCATTACCCAAGTCGGTGTGAACGGCATAGGCAAAGTCGACAATAGTGGCTCCACGCGGTAGCTTGATAATTTCGCCGTTAGGAGTAAACACGAACACTTCTTGGGGAAATAAATCGACTTTAAGATTTTCAATAAATTCCAGCGAATCGCCGGCTGATTTTTGAATTTCCAGTAGGTCTGTCAGCCATTCATTGGCTCGATCTTGGAACTTAGCCGTTTTGTCGTCATCTGATTTGTAGAGCCAATGCGCTGCTATGCCTGATTCTGACATTCGATGCATGTCGTAAGTGCGGATTTGAATTTCTATCGGTACGCCAAAAGGCCCCATCAGAATGGAATGCAATGACTGATAGCCGTTAGCTTTGGGCAGGGCAATATAATCTTTGAAGCGTCCCGGGATAGGTTTGTACAAGTTATGCATGACACCCAGGGTGCGGTAACAGGTATCCACGTTTTCGCATAAGATTCTGAACGCATAGACATCAAAGACATCCGCCAGTGAGTTGTTTTTACTGAGCATTTTTTTATAAATGCTGTAAATGTTTTTCTCTCTACCGACCACTTCACAACTTAGACCGGCTTCTTGTAAGCGGTTTTTTATTGAACTCTCAATGGTTTGGACAATTTCCCGGCGATTGCCGCGGGCTTTCTTGATGGCCTTTTTAATGACCGCGTAGCGCATCGGATACATTGCAGAGAGACTTAAAGACTCCAGCTTCTGTTGAATGCTGCGCATGCCTAAACGATTGGCAATTGGGGCGTAAATGTCTAATGTTTCACGAGCAATTCGCCGCTTTTTAGCCGGCGCCATCACATCCAGTGTTTGCATGTTATGCAGTCGGTCAGCCAGTTTTACGATAATGACGCGTAAATCTTTGGCCATGGCCATAAACATTTTACGGACATTTTCCGCTTGGGCTTCGGCGTGTGATTTATTGTCAATTTGGGTAAGCTTGGTGACACCATCAACCAATTCGGCAACTTCTAGGTTGAATTGGTCTGCCAATTCGGCTTTGCTGACGAGCGTATCTTCAACAACATCGTGCAACAGAGCGGCCATGATGCCGCTGGCATCCATATGCATATCTGACAGGATGATGGCAACGGATACCGGGTGGCAAATATAAGCTTCCCCGGTTTTTCTAAATTGCCCAGCGTGAGCACTGGCGCCAAATTCGTAAGCTCGAATACAGTCATTAACTTGCGCTAAATCCAGATAACCGGACAGGGATTCACGCAAACGCTGGACCAATTTATCTTGGGGGCGTTCGGTTTCCAGAATCTCGGCTATCAGGGACATAGCAAGGTTGGCGATTTAGAAAGTGGTTAATTGCAGGTGCAGTTGTTCTTGATCACGGTCCCGAGGTTGGTGGTCGGGAATGCGATGCAACTGAGCAATGTTGTCTGGAGTGACATGTCCCGCAGCAATTTCGCGTAATGCCAGTACGGTGTCTTTATCTTTACCGCGCGGTAAGAATTCAGTGGCTCCGTGTTGCAGTTGACGGGCTCTTTCGCTGGCTAATAAAACCAATTTGAATCGATTTTCAACATTATCCAAGCAATCTTCAATTGTGACTCTGGCCATTTTTTTTCCTAGATTTAGGTGGTTTGATCAAGGGCCGGGATAGATTATATCCCGGCAATATGTAGCTAACTTTGTGATTTTAACACAGAAACTGCCGGTAAATCCTTGCCCTCCAGAAATTCCAAAAAGGCGCCGCCACCAGTCGATGTATAAGATACTTTATCGTTAATACCGTATTTGTCGATGGCGGCCAGGGTGTCGCCACCGCCGGCAATTGAGAAAGCCGGGCTTTCTGCAATCGCTGTGGCTAATGCCAAGGTGCCGTTTCCAAATTGATCAATTTCAAAGACGCCGACCGGGCCGTTCCAGACGATAGTACCGGCGGTTTTTAAAATTTCGGCATATTGCTTGGCCGTTTCCGGACCAATGTCCATGATCATGTCATCGGCTTCAACATCAGCAACATTTTTGACGGTCGCCACTGCGGTGTCTGAAAATTCCTTTGCGCAAACGACGTCAACAGGAATGGGAATGTCTGAACCATTGCTTTTCGCCGCGGCAATCAATTCGCGTGCGTTTTCCAGTAGGTCAGGTTCGTACAATGATTTTCCGACTGGAAAACCTGCTGCAGCGATAAAGGTATTGGCTATCCCGCCGCCGACAATCAGTTGATCGACTTTTTCTGACAATGACTTTAATACTGTCAATTTAGTAGAGACTTTGGAACCGCCGACGATAGCAACCAATGGCCTGGCAGGGGTTTCCAATGCTTTACCCAATGCATCTAATTCGCTGGCTAACAGAGGGCCTGCGCAAGCAATCGGCGCGAACTTGGCGACACTATGGGTAGAAGCTTGGGCTCTGTGTGCGGTGCCAAAGGCATCCATGACAAATACGTCGCAGAGTGCGGCCATTTTTTTGCCTAACTCATCGCTGTTTTTGCCCTCTCCGACATTAAAACGCACGTTTTCGCAAAGAACGACTTCACCGGGTTGAATAGCAATGCCGTTGATCCAGTCTTTTTCCAGTCTGACCGGTTTGCCCAACAAGCTTGCTAAGCGCTCAGCGACAGGTTTTAAAGATGATTCTTCGTCATATTGCCCTTCAACCGGTCTACCTAAATGCGATAGTAAAATTACGGCTGCGCCTTTTGCCAAGGCAGTTTCAATAGTGGGCAGGCTGGCTTGAATACGAATGTCGCTAGTGACTTGGCCATTTTTGACCGGCACATTTAAATCCTGGCGAATTAACACGCGTTTACCTGATAAATCCAGATCGACCATACGTTTAATTGACATAGTGTTTGCTCCTGATTTTTCTTGTTGTGGTGGGTGATGTTATTGAAACCAAATCGCTGCGCTGATCAACGCTGCACTAAGCAGCATAATCCAACGGCTGATGCGGTTATTACTGTTGATTTGTTCGCGCATTAGGATCAATTCCCGGTGCTGTGCTTCCGATTGTCGCCGGGCGTAGGTGGCATTATCCAGGGCTTTAAACAGCAATCCTGGAATTTCTGGTAACTGTTCGGTCAGCTCGGGAAATTGTTTGATAAATTTATCAAGTTTAGCTTTAGGCCCCATGCGTTCATGAAACCATTTTTCCAGAAACGGTTTGGCGGTTTGCCATAAATCCAGGTCGGGATAAAGCTGGCGGCCTAAGCCTTCGATGTTGAGCAGGGTTTTTTGCAGCAATACCAATTGCGGCTGCACATGCATATCAAAGCGCCGTGCGGTCTGAAATAAGCGCAAAAGTAACTGACCAAAAGAAATGTCTTTTAAAGGCTTTTCAAAAATCGGTTCACAAACGCTGCGAATAGCGGATTCGAATTCTTCAATGCGGGTAGATTCGGCGACCCATCCGGATTCCACATGCATTTCCGCAACTTTACGATAATCCCTGTTGAAAAAAGCCAGGAAGTTTTCCGCCAGATAATGCTGATCTGATAACGACAGCGAGCCGACGATGCCAAAATCAACGGCAATATATTTTCCAGGCAGGTCGACAAAAATATTGCCGGGATGCATGTCAGCATGGAAAAAATTATCGCGAAATACTTGGGTAAAAAAGATTTCCACGCCGCGTTCAGCCAGTAATTTGAAATTTGCACCACCCGCTTTTAATTGATCAATATCGCCGACCGGTACGCCGTGGATGCGCTCCATCACCATGACTTTTTCGCGGGTCAGCGGCCAGTGAACTTCAGGAATGTAAATGATGTCGGATTTTTCAAAATTGCGGCGTAATTTGGCGGCATTGGCCGCTTCCCTAACTAGGTCAAGTTCATCCAAGGTGGTTTTTTCAAATTCAGCGACGACTTCCATCGGGCGTAGACGCCGGGCGTCGCTCCAGAATCTTTCCGCGAAGCGTGCCAATTCGTAAAGCAAGCCAATATCCGATCGAATGCGTTCTTCAATGTCCGGCCGAACGACTTTAACGATAACGCTTTCGCCACTATGTAGCGTTGCAGTATGCACTTGCGCGACGGACGCAGAGGCAAGGGGCTCGGTGCTAAATTCTGCAAAGGCCTCGCTAATTGACATGCCGAGTTCTTTTTCAATGATGTTGCGGGCGACTTCATTGGGGAAGGGCGGGACGCGGTCTTGGAGTTTAACCAGTTCGTCAGCAATATCTTCCGGGAGTAAATCTTTACGGGTTGATAAGGCTTGGCCAAATTTGACATAAATAGGCCCCAAGTCTTCCAGCACATGCCTGATTCTGACGGCGCGCGGTTCTGATTCGCGCTTTAACCAGTAGTAAGGCGAAAAAATGGCTAAATAACGTATCGGGCGAAATAAATGCGTTTTTAAGACGATTTCGTCCAGGCCATGAAATACCAAAACCCATTGGATATGGATCAGGCGCAATAAAATTTTAGGTCGGATCACAGAAGGGCGAAAAAGTTAGAGGTTGACGTTGACTGCTAAGTTTGAGCTGGTAGGGTCTGCGAGAATTTAAAATATCTCGCAGACCTGCAAATTTTAATCCCTTAACAATTCGTTGATGCCGGTTTTGCTGCGGGTTCTTTCATCCACTTGCTTGATGATTACTGCGCAATACAAGCTGTAACTGCCGTCGGCTGAAGGCAGGTTGCCTGACACCACGACTGAGCCTGCAGGAATGCGGCCATAGCTGACTTCACCAGTCAACCGGTTGAAGATTTTAGTGCTTTGGCCGATGTAAACACCCATGGAAATAACACTGCCGTCTTCGACGATAACGCCTTCAACGATTTCGGAACGTGCGCCGATAAAGCAGTTGTCACCGATGATGGTCGGGCCTGCTTGTAGCGGCTCTAAAACACCACCAATACCCACGCCGCCGGAAAGATGCACATTTTTACCGATTTGCGCGCAAGAGCCGACAGTAACCCAGGTATCGACCATGGTGCCGCTATCCACATAAGCGCCGATGTTGACATAAGACGGCATCAGGATGGCGCCGGGAGCGATGTAAGAACCACGGCGAGCGACGGCATTGGGCACTACGCGCACGCCTGCTTTGGCAAAGTCTTCTTCTGAATAATTAGAGTATTTGCATTCAACTTTGTCGTAATAGCGCGTATTGCCGCCATCCATCAAGCGGTTTTCGTTGATTCTGAACGACAATAACACCGCTTTTTTTAACCATTGGTTAGTTGTCCAATCGCCGTTTATTTTTTCGGCAACGCGGGCTTTGCCGCTATCAAGCAGGTTAATGGCTTCGTTTACTGCATCGCGGATCTCTGCGGAAACGGTGCTTGGGGTAATGTCTGCGCGTTGTTCAAAGGCTTCGTTAATAATGTTTTCAAGTTGTGACATGGTTTTTTTACAGAGAGTTAAGAAATAGTTTTATGCGTTGGGCGGCTTCTATGCAGTCTTCCAGCGGTGCTACCAACGCGATTCGGACATGGTTTTGGCCGGGATTTGTTCCCGCGAAATCACGAGATAAATAACTGCCCGGCAATACAGTAATGTTGTATTGAGCAAACAGCTGCTGGGCGAATTCGGTGTCAGTAATTGGTGTTTTCAACCAAATATAGAAACTGGCAGCTGGCTTGCTGATGGCGCAAACATCACTGAGAATTTCGATAAAGGCGGTAAATTTTTCCCGGTATAAACGGCGATTTTCTTGTACGTGCTGCTCATCTTGCCAGGCGCGGATACTGGCATATTGAGTAGGCAAGGGCATGGCGCAGCCGTGATAAGTGCGGTATTGAAAATAAGCTTGCAGAATATTTGTATCACCTGCCACAAAACCCGAACGCAAGCCTGGTGCATTGGAGCGTTTAGACAAGCTATGGAATACCACGCAGCGTTTGAATGCGGTATTGCCCAGTGCATAAGCGCTTTGCAGTAAACCGACCGGCGGGTTGGCTTCGTCATCGTAAAGTTCGCTGTAGCATTCATCCGAAGCAATGATGAAGTCATATTTTTCCGCTAAGTGAATAAGCATTTGGTGATCGGCCTGACTCATTACTGCGCCGGTTGGATTACCGGGGGAACAAATATAAATGAGCTGACAGCGCTGCCAGATTTCTTCCGGGACGGCATCAAAATCGGGTAAGTAACCGGAATCTTCCAGAGTATTCAGATAGTAAGGTTCTGCTCCTGCCAGTAATGCAGCACCTTCATAAATTTGGTAGAAGGGATTCGGCATGATGACGACCGGACGATTGCTCGAGGCGGTCGAGTCAATTACACACTGCGCGAATGAAAACAAGGCTTCGCGGGTGCCGTTGACTGGCAATACCTGCGTTTCAGGATTTATGCCAGTCGCAGGAATCTGGAAGCGCTTACCTAGCCAAGCGGCAATCGTCGATCTTAATTCGGGAATACCTTTGGTAGTCGGGTAGTTAGATAGTCCATGCAAGTGTTCCAGCAATGCTTCCTGAATCAAATGCGGGGTAGCGTGAGTCGGCTCCCCCATGGACAAAGCAATATGCGGTAACTCAGCAGGTGGCACGAGCCCTTGTTTGAGTTGCGCCAGCTTCTCAAACGGGTAGGGATGCAGGTGTTTCAGGTTTGGTGTCATTATTGAGAACAGTGCGGTTGTCTACCTGCAGCTTGTGCTTGCTGGTAAAAGTTCATAGCTTGAGGCAAGTGTTGTTCGAGTTGTTGTATACGCGAGCCATGAGATGGATGCGTGGACATAAATTCTATTGGCTGTTGACCTTGTGAGGCTTGATCCATTTTTTGCCACAGGGTAATGCTTTGTCTGGGATCAAAACCTGATTTTGCCATTAAATCAATGCCGATCGTATCTGCTTCACTTTCATGTGTGCGGCTGTAAGGCATTAATATGCCGTATTGAGCGCCGACACCTAGTAAACCGATGGCGGTTTGGCCCAAGGCGGTTTGCGGCTGGCTGACGGCTTGGACAATGCCCATGCCTTGGTTGACAGCCATTTCTTGCGAGGCTCTTTCATTGCTGTGCTTGGCCAATACGTGGCCTATTTCATGGCCAATAACAGCGGCTAGTTGATCTTGATTATCGACTAAAGTCAGCATGCCGGTGTGAATGCCGATTTTATTGCCGGGCAGGGCGAAGGCGTTAGGGGTTTTATCTTCAAAAACCACCACTTCCCATGCGCCACCTAAAGGCTGAGTAATCGCTTGAGCAATACAGTTGGCAACCTGGTTGTAACGGGCGTTGGTGCTGATAGGTTTTTCTTTTTTTAGATCTTCAAAAGCCTGCAAGCCCATTTGGTTGATCTGGGCATCGGGTAAAAAAATCAGTTGGCTTCTTCCTGTAGGGCTGGTGGCACAGGCGGTAAGCAAACCGACGGTGATAAGTGGAGACAAGATTTTTTTCAACATTAAAGTAGACCCTGCAGATTAAAAACGTGGGGCATTTTAACGTAAGTTGTTAAGGCAGAGTCAAAAATCGCAGCCGAAGTTAGTTCTTAAGTTTAGCCAGTCGCGCTTCGTAATCTTGTCTTGATAGCACGCCACTAACGCCTTCTCGCTTATGTGTTGAATCGAAAAAATAGGTTCTAGGTAGCTCGCCATACCATTTTGGATCGATTTCATATTGCAGTTTTTGGGTGTTTTCGTCCGCGTAAACCCAGTTTTCTAGGGTGTTTAGCGTGCTTTTTTTCAAGATGGATACAACTTGCGGCTGGGCAGATACGTCGTCGGCGGCCAGCATAATTATTTTAAAATCTGGATGTGCTTGGCGTAGCTCATTAATCAAGGTCATATCTTTTAGACACGAAGGGCAAGTGATTGACCAAATCACCAACATGAAAGGTTGGTTGTTGGTGTCGGCTAATATTTGTTGATAACTGCCTGGTATAAAAGAGCGTAAGTTATCTTCTTCTTCTGCTTTGGGTGCTGAAAGGGTCATCAAAAACAACAGTAAAAGAATCGAGTGGATGAGCTTTTTTAAGATCATGATTGGCCTTTGTATAAGCTAAGAATAAGATTCTTGGCAGGTAAGGTAGGTGTAAATGGAGATGCGGCATTGTAGTGGCGAAAACAGTGTTAACGCCAATAATTCAGGTTAGAATGTCGCCCACAAAACGGGTTGCAGCCCGGCGCGTAGTTGGATTGGGTCTTGCTGGGCATTATTTGTTCAAGTTCGAGACTTAATAGTTTAGGTATTAAACCAAGAGGATAGCGTGTGACTGACATAACAGAAGTACCGAGTCCTTTTTGCGGTATCGGCACGGATGATTTAACCATCCGGGTTGACGGTGTATCGCTGAAAGTGATTGAAAATGGCTGCGCGGTGAATACACCTGCATTCGAACAAGCCATTACTGACACCAGCGCCCGAGTGGGTGGCAAGGAAGTCAGTCTGGAAGCAGCTGTGGCTAAGGCTGCAGAATTGCTAAAAAATACCAAGCAGCCGGTAATCGGCGGCTGTGCAACTGATGTTAACGGCATGCGCGCGTTGCTGGCATTGGCTGATCGTAGCGGTGCTGTGGTGGATAACATCAATTTTACCGGTGCTAGAAACAACTTTTTGGCATTGCAGGATTCCGGCTGGATGAATACCACGCTGGCTGAAGTTAAAAATCGCTGTGATTTGTTGTTGGTCGTAGGTACAGATCTTGAAGCTTTCGCGCCGCGTTTTTTCGAGCGCTATCTTTGGAACAAAGAAGCTATGTTTGTACAGGATACCAGTGCACGCGAGGTGATATATTTGGGCAAGGCTCCGTCCGGTAATGCTTCAACTTCACCCAATGGACAAAAAGCCCAAGTTTTAGAGTCGGCAACAGAAGATTTGCCGGAAGTGATTGCGGTACTTAGAGCGTTAGTTAAAGGCTTGCCGATTCGTGCGACATCGGTTGGCGGCATTGCCGTGGCCGATTTGCAAATTTTGGCCGAGAAACTTAAATCAGCAACCTACGGTGTAGTGACCTGGGCGGCAGGTGCCCTGGCATATCGTCAGGCAGAACTGACCGTACAAACGCTGTCGGAATTGATCAAAGATATTAATGATAGAAACGCACGCTGTTCCGGTTTGCCTTTGGCCGGCAAAGAAGGTGATCAGACTGCCAACCAGGTTTGCGGATGGACGACCGGTTACCCGGCGCGTACCCGTTTTAGCCGCGGCTATCCTGAATATGACCCATTTTTAAATGACACTAACCTGCTGCTGGACAGCGGTGAAGCGGATGCCCTGGTTTGGGTGCATGCCTTTAATGTGAATGCTGTGCCTCCAGTTACTGATTTACCATTGGTAGTTGTTGGTCGTTCCGGCATGACCTTTTCAAAAGAGCCGGATGTGTTTATTCCTGTCGGTACGCCGGGTATCGATCACGCGGGTCATGCTTATCGTATGGATAACGTGGTGGCTATACGTTTGAAAAAATTAAGAGATTCCGGTTTGCCCAGTACGGCGGACGTGTTGAATGCGATTGAACACGCTTTACGCGAGGAAACAGTATGTTAATTAGATTAACAGGTGGCGTTGTTTACGATCCTGCCAGCGGGATTGATGGGCAACAGCAAGACATTTACATTCAGGATGGACGCATCGTCAACAAGCCGACTGGCGATTTTCTGATCGATAAGGAATACGATCTGAAGGGCAAAGTGGTGATGTCCGGCGCGATTGATATGCACACGCACATCGGCGGTGGTAAAGGCAATATTGCCAGAACCTTATTGCCGGAAGACCATCGCCAAGATCCGGTGGCCAGCACGCATATCTGCCGTTCTGGTTGCGGTCATGCGATGCCCAGCACGTTTGTGACAGGCTACCGTTATGCTGAAATGGGCTATACCGCCGGTTTTGAACCTGCCGTATTGCCGATCAACGCTCGCCAAGCGCATATGGAAATGGGCGATATTCCGATTCTGGATAAAGGCGGTTACGTGATGTTGGGCAGTGATGATTATTTCCTGCGCTTGCTGACAGCCAAAAAAGATCAAAAAGCCATTAACGATTATGTGGCTTGGACGATGCACTCTGCTAAGGCGATTGGCGTTAAGGTGGTGAATCCCGGCGGTATCAATGCGTTTAAATTTAACCAACGTAAACTCGATCTCGACGAGCAAAACGCTCATTACGGTGTAACCCCGCGCGATATTTTGCACGTGCTGGCGACTGCGGTTAAAGAATTGGGCGTGTCTCATCCATTGCATGTGCATGGCTGTAATCTCGGGGTGCCCGGTAACGTTCAAACTACTTTAGATACTATCCAAGGTATTGGCGGTTTGCCGATGCACTTGACGCATATTCAGTTTCACAGTTACGGCACCGAAGGCGATTTCAAGTTTTCTTCCGGCGCGGCGCAAATTGCCGAAGCGGTTAACAGCAACAAAAATATCACTATTGATGTCGGACAGATTCTGTTCGGACAAACTGTGACGGCGTCCGGCGACAACATGCGCCAACATGCTAATCACAAGCTAGCCAGCCCAAACAAATGGGTGACCATGGATATTGAGTGCGATGCCGGCTGTGGCGTGGTGCCGTTTAAGTACAAAGATCAGAGTTTTGTTAATGCGTTGCAATGGGCGATTGGTCTGGAAACTTTCCTATTAGTTAATGATCCGTGGCGGATTTTCTTAACGACCGATCATCCCAACGGCGCGCCGTTCACCAGCTATCCGCATTTGATTCGTTTACTGATGGACAGAACGTTCCGTAACGACGTGCTGTCTACTATTCATCCTGAAGCGCAAAAGATGACCACATTGGCGTCAATAGAGCGTGAATACACACTGCAAGAAATTGCCATCATGACCCGCGCCGGTGCGGCTAAGTTGATTGGCCTGAAAGACCGGGGCGGTTTAAGTGCCGGCAATTGGGCGGATATTACTGTGTATACCGATAACGCCGATCGTCAGAAGATGTTTGAAAAACCCGATTATGTGTTTAAAGACGGCCAATTGGTTGTGGTTGATGGCAAAGTGGTCTCTATAAAATGGGGCACAACTCACGTCGTTCAGCCTAACTTCGATCCATCGGTCGAAAAAGGTTTGAAAGATTATTTCGATCGCTATCTGACCATGAAGCTGAGCAACTTTAAGATCAGTGATGATGAAATTACCGAAGACGGACGCGGCAGTATTACTGTGCATCCGCTGAATGGAGATGTGGCATGATTATTAACGGCGTAACTATAGACGCGACCTTTGCAGAGGCGTTTCCGATGAAGGCTACCCGTGCCATCATCACTGCCCAAAATGAAAAATGGGCGATGATTTCTGCGCAGGCAATGACGGGCTTTGCTACTTCGGTAATTGCTTGCGGTTGTGAAGCAGGCATTGAACGAGTGTTGGATCCTTCTGAAACTCCCGACGGCCGTCCCGGCGTATCCATCATGATTTTTGCGATGGGCGGTAAAGGCTTGGCTAAGCAGCTGGAAACGCGGGCAGGGCAGTGCGTATTAACCTCGCCGACATCGGCTTTGTTTGCGGGCATTGATGGCGGAACGCGCATTGCGTTGGGCAAAAACCTGCGCTATTTTGGTGATGGCTTTCAGGTATCTAAATTAATTGACGGCAAGCGTTATTGGCGAATTCCGGTGATGGATGGTGAGTTTTTGACCGAAGCCACTACTGGGCAAGTCGAAGCAGTGGGCGGTGGTAACTTTTTAGTACTGGCCGAATCACAACCTCAAGCCTTGGCTGCTTGCGAAGCGGCGATTGAGGAAATGCGCAAAATTCCAAATGTCATTATGCCGTTTCCTGGAGGCGTGGTGCGTTCGGGTTCTAAAGTCGGTTCAAAATACAAATCCTTGGGTGCATCAACCAACGATGCTTTTTGTCCGACCTTAAAAGGTGCGACCAAGACCGATTTGTCGCCTGAAATCGAATCGGTGATGGAAATTGTTATCGACGGTTTAACCAAAGAAGATATCGATAAAGCCATGCGAGTGGGCATTCAAGCTGTGTGTGATTTAGGCGCCGCTAACGGTATTAAGCGCATCAGTGCCGGTAACTACGGTGGCAAACTGGGTCCATTCCATTTTCATTTACAGGAGATTATGGCATGAGTGCTTTAACCTTGACGCTAAAACACAGACCAGATCAGCGTGTTGATATGTCGCCGCTGGTGCCCCATTTGCTCGAGAATTTAGAACCTGTTCAGATTGCTGCGCTGGAATTACAAACAGGTAAACGTAAAGTAAGAGTTGATGAGCTGTTCACGATTTCAGGTTCAGATACCCAAGCCATTATCATTAAAAACAGCTTCGCAAAATTGGATTTTATTGGGAAAGAGCTTCAGGGCGGTTCAATCAATGTTGAAGGTGATGTTGGTGCTTATCTAGGCTTTGGCATTAAGTCTGGCGAAATCGTAGTTGATGGCGATGTCGGTCTTTATGCTGGTTGCGAGATGAAAAAAGGCTTTATCAAAATTACCGGCAACGCCGGCGATTTCTTGGGCGGAGCGCTGCCCGGTAATAAAATGGGCATGAAAGGTGGCACTATTTTGGTCAAGGGTAACGTTGGCGAACGGGCCGGAGATCACATGCGTCGCGGCAATATCTTGATTGAAGGCAATGCCGGCGATTATTGCGGTTCGCGTATGACCGCAGGGACTATCGCAGTCATGGGTCAAACCGGTCGTTTTTTAGGGTATGCGATGCGTCGAGGTACCTTGTTGCTTTGGAATCAGCCGCAATTGTCAGCCAGCTTTAATGATTGTGGAGCGCATACATTGGCGTTTTTACCCATCCTGTTTGCGTCTTTTAAAAAGCTGAATTCCAAATTTGCTGATACCTCAATAGCCTTCAATCGCGTGCAGCGTTACGCCGGGGATATGTCGGAGATTGGGCGCGGTGAGGTGCTGGTTAAGCTGAAATAGTTGTTTTGGTCTTGCTTAGCGCGGCATGCTTTATAGTTAGAAGAGGTTGTTGAGATTGGTTTCAATTCCATTGGATTATGCAGATGACAATAATTGAGCAATCTCAACAGCTAAATTCCGGTGTTCTTACGACGACCAATCATAGCCGCGATGTTGCTGGCTTAAAGTATGTTTATCCGGTACTGTCAAGACGATCCGGAGGGTTGTCGATAGGCATTAATTTCAATACCAATAATGCCTGCAATTGGCGGTGTATTTATTGTCAGGTGCCCAATCTTACTGTTGGGGTTGCGCCGCCGATGGAATTTGAGTTGCTGGAAAGGGAGCTCAGGTTTTTTCTTGATTATGTGCTTAATGGCAGTTTCTATCATGACTTTCAGGTTGATAAAAGTAATCGCGTTATCAAAGACATTGCTATCTCCGGTAATGGCGAGCCGACCAGTCTCAAAGAGTTTGATAGAGCGGTATCATTGATAGGTGATATTGCCACAGAGATGGGTGTTTTTCCTGTGAGTCGTTTTGTGTTGATTACTAACGGGAGTCTGGTGCATCGAGCTGAAGTACAAAGAGGTTTGAAAAAACTGAATGAGTATGGCGGTGAAGTCTGGTTTAAATTCGATAGCGCTACCGAAGAAGGTCGGCAGTTAATCAACCATGCCGGACAAAGCTGCCAGTTGAGTTTGCAAAATTTGATGTTATCGGCTGAGCTATGTCACACCAAATTGCAAACTTGCTTGGTTGATTATGATGGCGGCGGATTGCAATTATCTGAGAGGGCCGCATTGCTTAACATGTTAAAGAAGATTAACAAGGATGTTAGGCTCAAAGAAGTTTTACTCTATACCTTGGCGAGGCCTTCATTTCAGCCAGAGTCTGTTAAGTTAGAAAAACTGCCAGCAGAGATATTGAATGAATTTGCCGATCAGATTAGGCAATTGGGATTTACTGTATCTATAAGTAACTAATTTATGCGTGGATGTCTAGTATTGATCCGAGCATTTTTTTATCAGCAGAAATTAATTTAGCAGCGGCTGATGTCTCTAATTCCGCTTCTTTCAAACTCAGTATAGGCTTGATTACATCTGATGAGTTAAATTCAGAGCTGCCGATTTCATCCTTTTGAATTGGTAGTGTTGCAATAGTCTGCGCAGCATCTGATGATTTACGTTGAGCATTGTTTATTAATAAAGTGGCGCTACTTGATGGAGATATGTTCATTTTCAGTACTCCTGTGACGTATTTAACTTTGATTGTCTTAGTATTAATAATAGTTTGAACGCAGTAAAAACCAAGTCATTGCTTGTGATTTTCCATTTGCAAAGATCTTTTTTGTTTAATTAAGGTAGTTATAGCTTGTTGAACTGACATTAATACAGCTATAATCGCTTTTCATTCAAGTGCGAATGTGGCGGAACTGGTAGACGCGCTGGATTTAGGTTCCA
>Ga0208629_100035_pt1 | contig 79010 bp, 73 predicted proteins | sample LakWasMet19_HOW5_2_FD_183865 | JGI IMG/M metagenome (GOLD analysis project Ga0208629, IMG submission 183865) | Freshwater sediment methanotrophic microbial communities from Lake Washington under simulated oxygen tension - Sediment Metagenome... | ecosystem: Environmental > Aquatic > Freshwater >... | reverse complement strand
AAGATAAAACCTTGGTCTGGGACGATGTATACCCAATTTTTGTAACAAACTGTCTCGACTGCCACGGTCCACAAAAACACTACGCAGGTTTTCGCGTCGACCATTTAGATGATTTTTTCAAAAATGATGGTAACTCATCGTTAGTTTTGCCTGGGCAGAGTAGCCAAAGTCCCCTAATCGCTATCATTTCGGGAGGACGAGCCGATATGGCGATGGCTGAAAGCCATAAACTCTCTGACTCGGAAGTATCTCTTATCACAACTTGGATTGACCAAGGGGCGAAATAACAAGAAGGTTAATGTAAAAGCCATCAAATTTTGGAAAGTCCAATCTTATTGTCGTAGAGAATCGTTGATAAAATTGTCCATAGCGATGCGGTAATAGAGTCGCATTATTCATAGCCTGTTATTTCACATGAACACCCAGCTTAAACCAGCTTTGCCGGTCTTGAATACGCTAGCAAAAAATACCAAACCCAGCGGGAAAAATTTCTATAAAAATCAATTAAGTAATACCGTGGTCGTCATTGTTAGCCAAGCTCGAATCGCGTTATGCAGAGCCGTCGCGGCCGACAGCTTTCTAGTTCAAACCTGTCGCCCATGACCGAAGTTTTTCAACTACTTGAATGACTCTAAATGGCCGTTCAACGTCATTGTTTTAACGAAAGCCCTTTCTTATAGCTCGACTATTGATCGATTTAATCATGCCAGATACTCGTTTGTTTTATGTTCATGACCCTATGTGCAGCTGGTGCTATGCTTTCAGCTCAAGCTTAAGTGCTTTGCAAAATGAATTACCATCTAATATTCGGCTGATTTACTTGCTTGGAGGATTGGCGCCAGATACAACAGAACCCATGCCGCCAGAGTTGCAGAAATCCATTCAACAAACCTGGCGTCAAATAGAAAGAACTGTTCCCACTACCCAGTTTAATTACGATTTCTGGACAGTAAATACGCCGCTGCGCTCAACTTATTCTGCATGTCGGGCAATTTTAGCCGCTAGAAAGCAAGGTACTAATTTTGAAATCAAACTTTTACGGGCAATTCAGGTAGCCTATTATCAAAAGGCTAAAAATCCATCGCTGGCAATAACCCTTCAACAATGCGCTGCTGAAATTGGCTTGGATGAAGATGCGTTTATTAATGACCTACTCAGTCCCGCTATCGAAAGGGAATTAGCGAGTGAGATTCAATTTGCACGCAGCATGGGAGTCACTTCTTATCCCTCATTACGATTGTTGCATGATAAAGAACTGTTTGCCATTACCATTGATTATCTAAATCATCGAACGATGATGGATGAAATAATTACCATACTCTAAAACGCATACAATATTTCGCGATTTCAATATTCAGTGCTACTTGCGTAAATATCATCCGGCTTCCATTGGCGGGCTATTTGGATGTATACAAAATTTGTTGATAACCCTGTTAATATTAATTTCTTAACATCTATAAGTTGCTGCTTTCCTAAGTAAAGGCCTTAAATTGACTAATCATTGGACAAGCTATATTGAGCAACAATGTCAACTTCCAAACACTGTAGAGGAAGCTGTTAATTACCTACTCCTTATATTGCCGGACGACATTAAAACGGCAATTGCAAACTTAGATGACCTCAGTTTAATTGATCTTCACTTTACGCTGGGTCAAGCTATACGTAATGGATTTAAACTTCATCAGCAGGACAGCGTATTGTCCTTAGAGTCGGGGGCAAGTAATGCTGACGATGCTTCTCATATTATTATTAAACAACTGTGGAAACGGCTTAATGAAATATAAACTTGGTTCATGGGCAGTACCCTGGTACTGCTGCTAACTGTGAATGTCAGCGCGCATCGATGCTGAGGGTTCCATACCAATCGGAAAACTGGCGAATACCATTGTCATAACTTCCTAGTTAATCGCGATACTTCTTTTGCCACAAAACAAGCGATCTCTACCTCATCTAGTGACAATTGCTGATAATGTAAAAATTACGGGGGAATCAATTCCTGTTGCTGACTACGCTAAAACAGAGAAACCTAGCCAATCCTGGATGATTCCAAGGGGCTGTAATACAGGGTGATACTACTTTAGGAGAAAATAGTAATGTTAATTGGGGATTGTTTGACGAGATCAGCGAGTTTTTATACTCTCATTGCCTTGATCTTTTATTTCTCTAATGAATCACACTATGCACGCACTCACAGACAGCGAGCTTTTCAAAGCTCTGACTTATGCCAAGAGCATTGACGAAGACACAGGCGCAATAATAATTGAACAGTTTCAACGTGAGCAGATAGCCTTAGCCCAAACTATTTTCGGGATATTTCCAAACGTTGTTGCTGAGCTAGACCAAGAATTGTCTTATTTGTTAATGGATCTGACCTTCGATGTGCTCTGCGTGTTCCAAAGCGCTTTTGGGCCTCTCCCCGATCAAAGTGAGATCGATGCAAACTGGCTAGAAAAGCAGGCCGTCCTGTTTGATGCGGAATTTCAAGCATTGATGACCGATAGAGACATGGACGTAAGAATACGCAACAAACTACAAAACCGGTTTTTACTGCGAGCTCAAGAGGACAATCCGCAACAAGGCTTGGTGAATTTTATGAACGCAGCAATTGATGAATTCTCCCTGGAGGGTTCTCATAGCTTAGACGCGCTACAGACGACTAAGGCACTAATTTCAGTCGTCATACGGTTGTTCGGTAATCTTTATAAACAGGGCCGCAACGCTTAATCAACTCAGACAACGCTCATCATTATGCCGAGGATTATTGACCCAGCCGCTTATAGGAGTAGCCATCATTGATGAAATAACTTGGTTATTGAGCAATTCAAATACTTGGTTTTCGTCAGTACTTTTGTCTAACCACTGAGAATAGGAATCTGGAGTAATAATTACCGGCATGCGTTCGTGAATGGGCTGCATAAAGTCAGTTTTGGACATTGGACATTGGACATTGGACATTGGACATTGGACATTGGACATTGGACATTTTGGCTCAAATTGTCCAATGTTAAACAGCAAAACAAAAATACTGCTCGGCTTTTGGATAACATATAAAATTTTTTGTTATCCAGATCAGGAAAATCTAGGTTAGGCGGACGCTTCGTGAAAATAATTATTTAGAGATCAGAATGGCAAGTATAAAAGTAAAGGATTTCTTCAATGGAAGGTTTTTCGAGATTCCAAAATATCAGCGTGGATATGCATGGGAGGTTCAGAATGTGCGCGATTTGTTTGATGACATCACAGAGTCCATTGAGTCAAATTCAAACCACTATATTGGTACCATTGTTCTCTCAAAAGATAGAAATGACGATGAAAATTTTTATGTCGTTGATGGACAACAACGAATAACGACGATCTCAATGATCATTAAGGCTTTGGTATCCCAACTTGGTGCTAATGACAAGGCGTACTACGAAAGATTTTATTTAAAGGAAGGTGATCGTATTCGACTAACCCCTCTCAATAGAGATCGGGATTTTTTCACAAGCCTAATGAACGATGCTATCACCGAACCGCAAAGCAAGAGTCAACGCGCTCTTTCCGCCGCAACTACTGAGATATTGCTGCGGCTCAACAACATTACTGACAAATTGGCATTCCTAAAGTGCGTAGAAAAGTTGGAGGTAATGGAGTTCGTCGAGAATTCAGAAGGCGATGCCATTCGAATTTTTCAAACCGTCAACGACCGAGGAAAACCACTCTCAAACATGGAGAAGGCGAAGAGTCTCTTAATCTACTTTTCAAACCGCTATCTCAACAAGAATTTAGACGATGAGATTAATGATCGATTTAGTGCAATGTTTGAGGTCTATGATGACATCAAGATAGTCGGAGAAAGACTCAATGTCACTTTGATCAAAAACAAAGAATTCGATGAAGACAGTATCATGAGGTATCACTTTGTCTCCTTTTCAAATGAAAACTATGACCCAACAGCCGCCTACGTTCTAAAACACCTCAAGACACGATTGACTCAACTCAGGTCAGGGGCAAATGGAGACTATTCCAAGCTTGAGTCTTTCATTGGTGAGTATGTGGAAAGTCTAATGATTTTCTTTGCGTCTCTGTTGTCTCTGCTCAATCGTGCAGAACGAGTGGCAAGTTACTACAAGTTGTTTTCGATTTTGCAGCTTTCAGCGACCCTCTATCCCTTGATTGTAAGACTTGAGACTCTGAACTTGCTTGATGAGCAAATTCCTTCATTGGGTGTGAAACGGACTTCTTTTCTTGATTTGCTTGAACTTGTCGATGTTCGAGTTTACAAGACGAGAGGAACAGACCCGAAGGCTGACATCGCTCGATTTACATACGAAGTCTCAAAGAAATCGAAAGAGGAAGTAGAGTCATGGCTGCTATGGTTCAATAATCGCTGGATGTCGAAAGACGAGTTTCAGGCAGCTTTGACTTCAAACATTTTTGGCAACAGGGCTCTGAATCACATTTTTATCAGTTATTGCGAGGTGATTAATGGTAGCGATTACTCGATTGATGAACTGAAGGAAGTGTCGGGACTGAACCCAAACATTGAGCACATTCTATCGCAAACCCCTAACTTTGATCCGGTCGCCTTCGGCTTCACAGACGAAGAAGACTACATTAACCACGAGCATCGAATCGGCAACCTGTCCATTCTTGAGCGAAACTTAAATTCAAGTGTCCAGAACAAAGCTTCCGTTGACAAGGTTGACACTTATGATCGCAGCTATTTTGTGGTCATTAAGGAAGTGAGTACTCAGATATACTCGCAACGAGGGTTCACCAAGATCGATATTTTGGAAAGAACAAAGAAGCTTGCGAACTATTGCGCCTCTCAATGGTGGGCAGAACTTGGAACGACACGATACTTGCCAACCAACGAAGAGTTAGAAAGCGAAACCGCTCCGCAATAATCGTCTAGTAAGAGACGCTAACATCGAGTTTAGGAGTGACAATAACGATAAATCGTTGCTGCGGCTTAACTTGGTGTTAAAAACAAACATCAGACAAAACAATACGGACTGTCTAATGTTTTGGCTGCCTGCTTATTGCCGTTTGCTAAATTTCGCGCATGGCAAGTTTGGGGAAACTTAAATCCATACCCGATTGACGGAAGTGGGTCGATTGCGACAGTTCACCACTTCTAAAAGCCATCATTTAATCGGGATAGGTGGCCGAGTTTAGATAAGAGCACGTGGCGGTTTTAATCGGGATTGAGAGGCTTGGTTTAGGGTGGGGTTGCAATCACAAAGCCTCGAAATATCCGCACATGTTAGCGCTTTGCTTATCAACAATTAATTTCGCCTGCGATTCAGTGCATTTATTCGGTGCACTGTTACTAAAGAATCTGCAATTGCGACAGACACGCGTCGCTGTGCGGCAGCCGGAGCAATTCGACTCGTACAAATAGTCCGTTTGACCTAGATTGTAACCACAGCGCCAACATTTGCCTTTACCCTCGTAACTCATCACTATCCAGTTCCTAAAAATCTTAATTGGCTTTCTAGCTTAAGACCGAGATGAGGGAAGTGTCAAAGGTATATCTTTAGTGCAGTTGACTTCTGATATTCGTGCAATCGTCTTCTGACATTGACAAAAATAGCCAAAATAGATGGCTAATTAGAAGGTGGCCAAATTACATTGCGATTTTAATTATTGGCCACTTGATTTATAGTTAGGCAACTTAAGTATACCCATTTTGGCTACCCAACCATGAAAGTTGCTCGTATCTATCTCCGCGTCAGTACCGAAGAACAAGATCTTACCCGCCAAACCGAAATCGTCGACAGCGCTCGGGCAGAAGGTTATTACATTGCCGGCATCTACCGTGAAAAAGCGTCGGGTGCTCGCGCGGACCGACCCGAGCTGCTGCGAATGATTGCCGACCTGCAACCGGGCGAAGTAGTTGTCGCTGAAAAGATCGATCGTATCAGTCGACTTCCTTTAGTTGAAGCTGAACAACTGGTCGCATCGATTCGAGCCAAGGGAGCAAAGCTGGCTGTGCCGGGCCTGGTCGATTTATCCGATGTTGCAGCGGAAGCCGATGGCGTCGCCAAGATTGTGCTGGAGGCAGTGCAGGAACTCTTGCTTAAACTGGCTCTACAAATGACGCGTGATGACTATGAGACTCGTAGAGAGCGTCAACGCCAAGGCGTTCAACTTGCCAAAATCGCTGGCAAATATACCGGTCGAGTCGCTGACACGACGACCCATCAGCGAATCGTTGCGCTGCGTGGGGCTGGCCATACCATCAAACGAACCTCTGAATTGGCTGGATGCAGCGAAAGCCAAGTAAAACGAATATGGGCAGATCATAAGACTCGTTAAATTATTAAAATAATTGGTGGCGGATAGTTGAGGCAAGCCATGAAGCACATTTATTTAGCCCGGCACGATGCCGAGAAAAACATGCATCGGTTTTATCAGATGTTTGTTGTTCCTGGTCTACTTGATGATTGGTCTTTAGTGCGCGAATGGGGCAGGGCGGGTGACAGTTCGCCTGTTACCGTGCGGAAGGATTGGTTTGGTTCTCAGGAAGACGTGGTAACCGCCGGTGAAAAAATAAGAGTCATTAAGGAGAAGAAAGGCTTCCAATCCATTTTGTGATTGTAGCGGTCATAGAAAAAGGGATGGCCTATATATAAGGTATAAAATAAAAACTACATCTATCCGAAACGAAACAGGATGGAATGACTTATTGCAAACAAGGAGGAGTAAACTTTTCGTGCAGTAATAGTATGCGGTTTATTTTGTATGCCCTATAATTTGCACCAATATAAGGTTAATTATGGTGGCTATTATGGCTAGTACAGGTTTTCTACATCAAGTGATTTCAGACGAAGGGTTTATTGCTGCCAATACCTTGGCCAAGGTATTGCACATCACTCAAAATGATCTTGCCGAGGTCACCGGCTTGTCCCGTGATTCTGTTTCTAAAAGTTCCCGAAGTAAAAGTCGTTCGACACAAGCGCGGTTACGAGATACGGTAGAGATCATCAACCGAGTATCGGAGTGGTCTGGTGGAGTAGGGCGGGCATTTGCTTGGTTTCGCTCGCAACCTTTGCCCTCTTTTGGTGATAAAACCGCTGAAGATCTGGTCAAAGAAGGCCGCGCTGAGGCAGTGAAAGCCTATCTTGCACGCATCGCCGACGGTGGCTACGCTTGACGATAACCATTAGCCGGTTTACCGGTGTGGTATATCGGGCGCATCACCCGATGTGGTCTTATGATCCCCTATCAGGCAATGGTGCCAAGCAACATGGTGGCCGATTTAATCCGCCTGGTTGTGCTGCACTCTATTTATCACTTGACCCGACCACGGCATGGATGGAAGCGCAGCAGGGTTTTCCTTTTAAACCGCAACCGATGACCTTAGTCGCTTACGAGATTGATTGCGCGAAAATAGCCAACCTTAACGACGAACAGCTATTGGCGAACATGGGCAGCTCATTACAAGAGCTAAGTTGTGCATGGGAAGACATGGCGACTCAACGCATAGAACCACCGACATGGCGATTGGCCAAACAATTACAAGCACTAGAGGTTGGCGGGATAGTGGTGCGTAGTTTTGCATCCGGTTGTACAGCCAAAAACCAAAACCTAGTTTTATGGCAGTGGTCTGATGCAGCCCCTAATGCCGTTCGAGTGATCGATGACTTTAGCCGACTTCCCAAAACTACTGAATCATGGGGCGGCCAATAAATGAAACTGTAGCTAAGATCATGTAATTTATGTGTCTATGGTGCGTATTCCGTTCGCTAACCCGTCACCGATTCCGCTACAAACCCAGCCAGACTTTGAATGCCTTGGATCGGCCAATTCCTGCCGTATACACTTCTACGATCAGTGGCTGGAATCAGCCTCATTTCGGCCAGTGACTTTGACTCGATTACTTTAATATTTTAGGGGCTTTTAGCTTCTTTAATCGTTACACTTGGTAAAACTGGTGGCAAATTTCGGGTTACAAACGTACTTTGCGCAAAAATCCAGATAATACCGGTGCCAGTTTTGAAAATTGCGGCGTTGCTGATTCCGATTATTGCGAAAAACAAGCTGAGGTTCGAACGTCTAATTGAAGGATTCGGAAACGGTTACCATGGCAACATCCAAATACATCTATTTGTGCAGTTTGGATAATATATTCTGAAAGAAAAAAATCTCTGCAATTCACACATTTATTGTAACAAACAAATATGGTTTCGTGGCACATTCTGTAAATCAGGTTTGCTAACCAGATGTAATTACCCTAATCAAAAGTAAGGAAAACGTTTTGTTTACGTTTTGTTTACAAAGAGACAAATGATCGTAGCAACCCTAGCAGCCGCCACGTTATTGGCTAATGCTAGTTAGTTTGGCTGCTAGTCCAACCGCACTGGATATGTATCCACTTAACGGCCTAAACTCCGCCGCTGGAGTTATTTCATTAGCAAACAAACAGGCGATTTAACCTGTTGTAATAATTATAATACTGCGAGATTGCCCCAACTTCTAAAGTTGTATGCGCACCTATTGGTACGTACTGTCGGAGCAAGCGCCGTCAATGGATACCAAGTTGTTGTGAATGTTATAACCCCTTACATTCTCAACAAAACAACTGGCTATTTATATTAGTGTTCAATAGGTTCTTCAGCCGTGTGGCTTATGGGAAATGCGTGGCAACTGCTAACGCTATTGCTATGTAGCCCAGACAGTTACTCTACCATGTATGCTGGCTGGCCATTCTCCGACGAAATGTCGAGGGTATCTATAGACCACAAAGCCGGCGATGTTTTTGATTCAACGTCACCGAAACAAAAAAATAATTTGGGGAAATTGCATTTACAGGAAAGTGATTCCATTGTTGGCCCGGCCTACATCCCCGGATGCGTAGCTGCGATTTCGGCATAGGCTGCCGGGTTCCTATTCTTCACGTCGGCAAGTACCTTTTCGAGGTATACGGCCTGATTTACCGGCTGATCGATACCTTCCCGGAAGCCTAAATGATGGAGGCCAACAACCTTCCTGTTCGACCAGGCGAAGACGGGCGAGCCAGAGCTTCCGCCCAGTGTGTCGCAACTGTGGCCGAAGTCGGTACCCGCTTGGTCGACGCCCATACGGTTGAGGCCATCAATTTTGCAATCCTTTATAGCAGCCATTTTCGGCCGGCCTGCCGGATGCTGGATGACCGTCAGGTTCATTTTCTCGGTGATTCCGGGCGCCGCTAGGCTTATATCAACCGGCTTGAACTGTTCCCCTGGAGCACGATCCACACGCACGAGTGCGTAGTCCAAGGCTTTATTCACGGCCTCAAGTTTCAACACATGATATTGGCTTGGTTTCGGATTCGGATTCTCATACTTGAACTCTACTACGGTAGAGCGTGCTTCATCGTCATTCTGTATGCAATGTTGATTAGTGAGCAGGAGACTCTTTGCCAGCAGAAAGCCCGTGCAGTAGGCGCCACCCGCCGGCATCATTATCACCAGCCGCGCAATGGCAGGGGCGAGCAAGCGGATATCGGCTGGGGCATCCTTGATCTCTATCTTGTCATCCCTTCCGACAGTCGCCTGGGGTTTTGCGTTGGAGATCGTATAGGCATAACGATCGACGAGAACTTCGATAGGAGTGGGATCGCCGACTGTCACCAGTTCGATTTTGGCCTTTCGGCCAGGCACCAAGGAAGTCCAGAATTCTCCTTCCCTGATCAACGGCGAGTCGCTACTTATACGTTCGATCTCCTGGCCGTTCACATCACTCACCCGAATTTCATAGGGCAAAGTGGCGGTTTCGCTGACTTTTAGATGGAGGCGGACCCCGGCAACCTCCATGTCGTGGCCAATTTTCCGGCTCCAAACGATACCGGTGGAACCCGGAGCGTAGGGTTTCGAACTATAAGGGGTTTTGAGTTCGACCACGACGAGATCAATAGGAACAACTTTTTCCCGTGAAACATCAAGCAGCCCCTCGGCATTAGCGACAGATTGTAAGCTTCCTATTAGCACAAGGCTTGCGTGGAGTTTTGCAATACGCTGAAATGTGTGATTCATGGTCTTGTCCTTTCAAGGTGTCAGGTAATTTATTGATCTAACGGATCCAAGGATTTTGTGGGGCATCATTCGTAAACCGGTGCAATGAAATCTTTTAGCTCATCTAGGTTCTTGGTGACCTTGTCGCCAAAAGGCTCGCCTTGGTTATTCAGTGGCTGGAAAGTGAACCCGACGCCGCTCGGGATGCTGAGACGCCGAACCCGGACATCTTGATCTGGCTCGTCGTCACTCACCACAAAAACTACCCAGAAATCCCCGCTGCTGAGCCTTTTCATCCGGAGCACTTTGTCCAAATCAATGGATTTTTCTTTGCCTTCGGGGGTGGAAAACTTGACAGGTGGCATGTTTTGCGACAATTCCAGACGGGCGCGTAGCGGCACTTGCCCGTCAAGAATGATCGTCGCCTCATGCGGCCAGCGCACGGCATTTTCCACATGAAGCAACCCTCCCAGGACTTTCTGAGCCTCACTCTTGTCCCGGAATGGTTCGGAAGTTGCAATGATGCGGCGTTTGATCGCATCAGGGTTTGTCACTCCCTGGCCCATCAGGAGGGCGGCAGTGGCAGTAACTAGGGGTGCCGAAAAGGAAGTACCTCGCAACGGCACATAGGTTCCGCCCCTCCCGGCCGCGTAAAATCCGGCTCCTGGAGCGGCCACATGAACATAGGTGCCCTTGGCATCGTAGATGGAGCCCTCTTCACAGGGTTCGTCGTTGGCGTTAAGGGGAGTTTCCAGGATACGAGTTCCATCTAGGGATGTGGCCGCGACCACGAGGACGTTTTTCGCCATCCCTTGGCAAGCCGGAAGAATGGAACCAGATCCAGCGCAGTGTAATGAACGGTTTTTAGTATTTTCGGGCTCAAGAGTGTTTCCCGCCGCCGCTACGAACAAGGTTAAAGGGTTGTCCTCGAGTAATTGTCTTAAGCCTGCGTCATCGCCTCCATCCGCCGTCGTCAAGCTCAGGTTGACGATCTTGGTTTTTTGGTCCTTGGTATAAGGAGAGTTGGCGAAAGCCGAGTGGATTACATTGAGTTCGGTGGTCAGGGGCACCAGCAAGGCACGTGGGGCAAGACCAGCCATCCCATCGACGAATCCATGGCGTCTTTGGCCCGCGATGAGATAAGCCACTGCGGTACCGTGAACTTCTTTATCGAATTTATCGAACGGACGGATAGCGAATGGATAAGGCGGAGTGCGACCAAGATTAGATGCAACCAACTCAACAATCTTACCCTCGTTAGTTGGCCCCTTTTTCAACTCTACTGACAAGTCACTTCTAGGATCCACAATCAATAATCTCTTAAATTCCTCCTCATCACTGAATCCGGCAATCGTGAATTTATCAGGATCACTTGACGAATTGACGATTAACACTGCGCATTCCTTCTTCTTGGATTCAAACTCCGATTGAAATTCCTTTATCTTTTCCTCCCCTTCGATGTCATTACTCACCGACACCATTCTGAAACCACATCCATGAGGCTGAGCGATACCATTTGGGGGCGGCATCGAATTCTCAAGAAGAAAAGGGGTGTGCCCGCCATAGTTTCGGAAATCCGGGTGCGTATAATCGATCGAAGATTCGGCGACGGCCACCTGAACCGTCTGGTCGGCGCCAGGAACCGGCGCCTGAGGATAGTGAATAACCTCGCGGGTCGCTTGCCGGTACAGCTGATCAACGGTTTTCCAATCGCTGACCACCGGCGCCGGGCAGGTGTCCTGTTGCCGGGCGGGGCGCCGCTCCAGCGGATTAATCAGCATACTAGGACATTGCCTCTTGAGTTCGCGTAGTCCACCACGGAGCTGGCTTCCATCGAAATCGACAGCAGGCACTGCCACTACATAGCGCAGTATTTCTTGCGGCAGCACCCAGTTGCCGCCTCTTTGCTGCCGAATTATTTCTGAGCAGTTGTCCGATTTCTTGGCAAACGTCGGATTTAGCTCGCAAAGTAGCTTGGGGGTTTTCTTGTCGGCGAATTGTTCGGCGATGACGGCTTGATCAACCACCTCGCCGACAGACTCCTCAGAGGCAAGGGCAGTGCGACGATAGGCGAGTTTGGTTTCCCCGAACAAGACGGGTACTCGGATTTTCTCCCCCGGCTGAATAGTATTCTTAGGAGTCGCACTTCTTCCCTTACCCTTGCACTGCTTGGGATTCAAGGCGCATATGACTCCATCGAGGGACTTGGGATAAGCTCCCACCAGTATCTTTTCGTCTTTCAGGGTCTTCTCAAAACTTTGTTCGAAAGAAACCTCGCGAACCGGAAGCAACTGGGTACTGTTCAGGTAGTCATAAAGGAATGCGCTGCATTCGCTGGAGCGCTGCTCAACGACAAACTCAGCTGCCAATGGCCGCGGCCTATCGGTGAGATTTCCGGTTTCGCCGTCAAGAACAAACAACCGTTCGTCTGTAGCAAGGAGACTGACTGGCCGACGGACAGCTTTATCCGGCGGGATTTCAACCGCCCTTGGAAATACCTTTGGCGTCACGTAGAGCTTTCCTTCGGCGCCAATCACATACACCAGCCCATTCAAGGCACTGAGCTTGACAGGTTGGGGAATCGGCGGATATTCACCGGTTGGCGAATCTCGGTAGACACTTCGTACGCGACTTTCCTGGGTAATCTCTGGCTGCTTTTCTGCGCCGATCAGTTTGATTGAAGTTATATCGCCTTGGATCAGCGTCACCTCCGGTCGATTGGGTTTCCCTGTGATATTGAGGCGAAACAAAAGATCTCCCTTGCCGCTTGCCACGAGCAGTTCATCCGCATCCGTTGCGAGAGATATTGGAGAATTGTCGGACTTACCTTCAAATACCAGCCGGGCAGTTGGTTCTGTTTCTCCGAGATTGATGCTCACTACGGTGGCGATTGTACGATCAGCGACGAACAGGAACCCAGCCGAAGTAGCGAGTTCCCCCGGCTGATTGATGTCCTTTCCTATGGAGATGGGAGACGGCGCTCCTCCCGACAAAGGTAGCTTGTGAACGACACCAGCATCCGGATCGCTGATGAATAGATTCTCCGAATCAGACACCAGCCCTCCGATGCTTTTGAGCGCCGGCGCGTTTCGGACGGCACTCCAGTGTTTCGACTTTCCTATCGAACGGCTTACCAAGGTATGTCCGTCCGCTGCCACGGCGAACAACTTGTCCCCGCTCGTAGCGAGCGGGGAATCCACCGACAGCATTACAGAGCCCGGGGAGGCAAACGCCACACCAAAACCGAACCACCAGCCTTGGAGCAGGATAACGATCCACCATCGCCACAAGATTTCAGTGCGGAAATGCATCGGCAATCTCCTCTAGGCCAAGGATGACTACTGCGGTCTTAAATACTCAACACGAAGGTTATACTTTCCTGCCGTGAAGCCATGCACCATTATGAACGCCTCCCGTTCAAAGCTGGGTACATCAAGTGCGCATTTCTCTTCGGCACCGGGGAGATAAGGTCGGCAAGAGAACTTTCGCCCGATCCGATCCGGTTTACTCCCAAAGCGCACATAGAGATCCGGATCTCCCGCTTTGCGATTGCCCGTCATGGTAATGGTCAGCAGGCTGTTAGGGGCAACGCTGAAAGGCCTGTCGTAGAATTTTTCTTGATCCCGGAGCACACTTTGACCAGAAAACGTTTCGGTTTTCTTGGTGCCGCCCGGGCTTGGCGGGCTAGGAGCAGGCTTGACACACTTGGTCGAATCCACCTGAAAACCGTTGGCGGGGCCGTATAGGCAAGCCACTCCTTGCTTGTCCATCTCAGTCAACTGAAGGCTCCAGTCACCCTTGCCATTGCATTGCGGATAATGCATCACCGAAAACGCATCGTAATCAGTGACGCCACGCCAATTCCGGTCTTCGAAGCAGGTGCCTGCCTCGGGCCTGGTTTGCTCATGGCGAAACCCCAACGCATGTCCCAGCTCATGCCGGAGGATCCCCGTCAACGTCAATTTCCCTCTTGGATCCAGTTGAAATCCGCTATTGTCGATCAACACATTCCGCCCAGGCCGCGGTTCATTAGGAAAAAACGCGCGAGCGAGGTATTCGCCATTCACATCAACCGGATTAACATCAAATATCACACTGGAATTTCTCGCATCGCATTTGCCATCCTGCGAGGCGACATGGACAAACTTGACATCAGAGATTAATTCCCAGGCTGATGTGGCTGCTTGCATGGCCTTAACTACCTGATCCTGTTTGCTACCAAACTGCGAGCTGACACAATAGGAAAGAACTTTCTTGTCCACACTGTTCCATACGATATCAACTCCGTTCACATTACCAACCGCCAGTTCGCCCGGCAGGCCGTTGCCGGTCAGCTTTGGCTCTGGACAGTCCTTGATCTTTTCGAAAAACTCCTGCAATTGCTTCCTATTGCCGATGGCTGTATCCCCGTTGACGATATATTTGCCAAACGGCCCCTTTTCTTTAAATACCTGCTTCTCGAATTCTTCGAACGTCTTGCCCTTCACGTTTTTCTGGCAACTCTGCTCAGCCAGTTCGCCAAGGACTTTCCTTCCCTCCTCCGGGGAAAGTGGCTGTACCTTGGAATTGCTATCCGCATTAGCGACCGGGCTTACATTTTCAGCTGCCTCGGCCGGCCCCTTTTCGCCAGGCTTGGTTGCGCAACCATTTAAGCAGCTGGCAAGGCCCAAAGCTATGGTCGTTGCAATAACTTGAAACCGTTTAATTCGCATAAGTCACCTCATGAAGCTGTGTTGATGTGAAGGTTTTTTTTCGATAGGTTTGCGTAGTTAAGGCGCGGAACTGCATGGTTCAACTGCGACATTGATTAAATCGACACCCCGCGATAAGTCTTGAACTTCAGCCAACAGGCGCCCGCCAAGTTCAAGGTCCAAAAATTCGGCACATAGTTTGGTCTCCCCCTCCAAGCCAATCCGGTATTGTGAAATTGTAATATCAGCACCGTTTTCCCTCGCGTTGTCGAGCAGGGTTTGAACCTTATTCAGAACCTCCCGTGCTGTCTTTGGAACTCCAGTCCCACGAGATAATGCCAGTACCGCAAAGCTTTTGGTTTGCGGTACTGGCTTATTGTTCAAGCCCCTTCCAGCACAGCCAAAAATTGTCGCGGAAGCAATAATAAAAGCGAGCAATAGGAAGATTGTCTGTTTATGCATGCTGCACTTTGATAAATAATATTATTAATTAAGTGAATTACCTTTGCCGACCAAATAAAAATTTTATTTTAGCTTCAAGATGTCTCGATGATAATCCTAAGATAATCATTTTGACAAAATAATTTTTTTCAATCGCATTGATCGCAATACGAGGCCTACGATCGACCTATGCTTTAAACGTGATTTTGTTGAAATATGGACTCTGTATGAAGTGAATAATTGGGAATTGCCAGTTGCTGCACCCATCTCACATCCATGCATAACGGACTAATACATGCTTTCCAAGGCGAACAAACCTATATAGCCGCTTGCTACAGCCTACTCCAAAGGATTAATCCATATGCCACTTCATGCATCATATTTGCCTAACCATTAGCAAAGCCAGTTTAACTTAATAACGTGTTCATGCTGTTAGAGCTAACACAACGCCCCAGAATTAGGGATTTAAGTTGACTTATTGAAAAATACATATTATGTAATTGATCAATATAAAGTTAATTGAAATCCCCTACGTCATAATTGAGAGATATAACTAAATGAAAATAATACATTTTTTTGAAATTTTGGGGATTTTGGTTGTATTAAATGGCTGTGCACTTTTCAATCCTTATATAGAACCCACAGCAATACCAATTAAGTGCAAACAGGGAGAAAATGAAAAAGAATGTAGTCCTGGAGAATCGCCAGTAGGAAAAATGCCATTATTAGAAAGAGCGATTGTTGACACACAATACACGCAAGGTGATTTAAAGAATAAACGAAATGAAACTAAGTATTATCGTGTAGGGCTTGGGCTTGCGGCGTTTGGCGCGGCTGCCGGGAGTGCATTAACTGGAATGTATGGTGCAAGTAGAGACCTCATACTTGCGTTGGGTTTGGGAGCTGCTGGCAGCTATACGGGTGCTAGCCTATTTTTCAGTGACACTAAAATTAAATTATATAACGCGGCGGATGTTGGTCTTGGATGCATTGTTGATAAAGCTTATGCAGTTACAAGTACAGTAAATAGTCTAGAAAAAGAAAAGCAAATAATTAAACCACATTCCGATACTGGTTGCACCACAGATCAATTTGATAATGCAATAGAAAATTTAGAAATATTCAAAGCTCAGGATGCCGTTATGACAGAAAAAGTTAGGTCTGCAGGACGCCGAATAATTGGAAAACTCAATGAAGAACTTGAGAAAAGTGAGCCATCACTTGACAATATCCTCAATGCGGCAAATCAGTTAGGGCCATTGGCTAACACATTCGCAAAAAAAAGTGATTCTGAACCAACTGTCCAAGAAGGGGCTGGGCTTAGACGTATTAATTGTGAGACACAATTAAATGAATTTGCAAAGAAGATTAATAATGTAATTAACAATGCTGTTGAGCAGTTTAGTGCCGTCAACAATTGTGATTTAACGCCCCCCCCAATGACACCTCTCACTGCCAGTCAGACCTCTATAATTATCGGTAAAGACGAAGATGTGATGATTCAATTTTCGGGTGGAAAGGAACCACTACTTTTAGAGCCAAAATGGGAGTCCATACCATCAACTGATCAAATTCAGGTTAAAAGAATGGGACAAAGGGAAATTATGGTGAGTGGAAAATCTAATATCCCTAAGACGGAGCAAAAATTTAATTTCGAAGTATCAGATTCTGCAGCAATTCCCAATCGAGTGAAGATAACTGTTAGTAGCAAAGTAACCCCTACAACAGCCCAATAAAAAATCATGAAAAATTGACGGCTTTTAGAAAAAGTATTGTGAAAAGGGGAGTTGAGATGACAACAAAGGATTTCAATCAATTTATAAAAACGCTTTATATTTTAATTTCTCTGACTTTCATTGGATGCTTAATTGGATGCGATACAAAATCAATACCAACACAACATGCTTCGAAAAACACTAACGAGCGGCCGGTCTCCGGATCCAATCTTTATATTTTTGTACGAAATGCAAAGCTTCTTAACCGTGATTACAAGATTGTAGGCTGCGCGAAGGAAGACGTGATAGCAAAAATCTTGGGCTGGATACCCTATCCTAAGGCGGCTGACGGTAAGACATTGCGTGACGCAGACGACGGGACAGTTATTAGCGCACTTTACCAAATTGCTTTCTCAGAGGATCAACTATGTATTGATGGGAGTATTGCATTAAAGGACAGGCAATATTTGGTAAACCCAGCTGCATTAGCTCCTTATCGCGCAGATAAGCCAGCCTATGAGCCAACTGTCGAGTCTGTCGAGCTAGCTGGAAACGGTTGCTCTGATAGTAAAAGTTACAGCTTCGCGGGGACATTAAACGGAAGTAACTTGAGTATTATGTTCAACCGCTTCACATTGAAACGCGGCTCTTCATTGGAACAACAAGCTAATTGTAAGATTTTGATAAAATTAAAAGTCCCAAAAGAAGGATTGATAAAACGCTTTAAATCATTTTCTGCTTATCGTTCCCTTTTTGGCGAAGGCACAAAAGGACGGTTAGACAGTAGAGTTTTCCTGAGTGGTATCGAAATAGCTCACCAGAAAAAAGAGAATATAGGCCCCATTGATGTATCAGAGACATTATCCAATGACCAAGAACCGCCTAAGTTTGGCTTTTGCCAGGGGGAGGTTGAATTTTTGATTGTACAGAATATTGAGTTGAACTCAATAAATAACGAATCTGACGATTCATTCGAGTTTGTCGTCGATTCAGCAGACTATTGGCTCGAAATTGCGGCTTGTCCGTAACATGAACGCAAAGCTGTTCTGTTAGTTTTATGACTTTCTTTATATTTTAGTATTGACCGAGTCTTTACAAATTCTAGATTAGACGAGGTAGCGAATGGTTAAAACAACGCGGAGGAATCTATGAAACTGGAATGTGTAGCAACGGCACTAAATATAAGAAGTCAGCCAGAAGGTAAAGTTTTAGCTGAACTAAGGCTCGGTGATTTATTTGAAGTACCCAATTCCAAAGTCATGGCCGAATGGGTTATGGGCACTGTTATTACCGGTATTAATACCGGGAAGAAAGGTTATGTTAGACGAAAATGGTTAATTCAACAGTTTGATACGTCTCCTACTATATCAGCCATTGACAGAACTGAAGCTGCTCGTATTGTGGCTAATCGCACAAATGAGTTTAATGCAATTCATTATGACCTAGGCTCTAAGGCTAAGACTTGGGAAGAACTAAAAATAAACGGCTACGTAGATTGCTCAGGCTGGGTTTACCTCCTTAGTAAGGAAATCATCAATGTATATAAACTTACAACCAATGCCAGCGAGCTGTATACATACTCAGATGAACAGATTACAAATTGCGGAAGTAAATCGAGAGCTATAATATCTGGAAAATATCTAAAATCGCAATTATTTGAACCTGGAGTTTTGATTGGAATTGACTTTGCCGAATACTCATGGGACAGAGGTCGTCCATTGGACATTGATCATGTAGTTATAATAGGTGGTGATGCTGATGGTTTATTCATATCACAAAGTTCTAGTAGCGGCGCTGGTGTAAACAAAGTACCGCTAACAAAATGGCTTACTAGTCAACAGAGCCTTATATCTGCCGGTAAAGTCCACCTTGTGGATATTCTTTCTATGCCCTGAGTAAAGATTGAGAAAAAAATTCATTTGTGTACTAAATGACGCCACACTAAGTCAAGTTTAACACTACATGTTTTTCGCTAAAATCTGAGAAAATACAATTGGCACGCACTGCACAAAGTTTTAAATTAGCAGGCGATGAATGAAACACTTGAGCAAATAGAGATGCTCCTAATGCTTACACTTAATAGTACTAGTATAAAGATATATCCAGTATGCGATTCATGACAATAATTTTTTGCTCAATAGCAATAGCTGGCTGTGCAACTCAATTGTACAGAAAAACGGAAGAGGGAAAATTCAGCGGCGCCTTAGACGTTAGGTGGATTAAGAACGACTATTTTCTGTTTCTACCCAATAAAGACGATTCTTTTACTTTCACACGTCCAAATGGACAACGCATTAGACCAGGGAGGATGTATACCGACGGAGGATCAATTCCTAGATTCCTTTGGGGGGTGAAAGGTTATTCGCCTTGGGGTTACGCTCCAGCGTATATCGTGCATGACTGGATGTTCGAAGCCCAGCACTGTGGTTATGAACCTGATAACAAACATAATTTCAAAGATTCCGTTGATGTAATGGCAGAATCGCTAAAATCTGTAATGGAACGAGATTCGGAGGTGAGAAATTACTTCATATTTGATTCCGTTGTGTTGGCCATCGACTCTTCCATTTCCAAGCGTTTGTGGGAGAAGGGCCTTTGTAAAGCTCCACCAGTTGAACTTCAATCAATTATTGAAGAAAAGACTGAGCCTGGCGAACTACTTATGACTATTAAATTCGATTGAGATGAAACAATTGTTTATTCCGACCTTTGATTGTCAGGTTTGGGTCGATTGTTTTGAAAAGAGGATTTTAACTATAATATACTTTTTAGCCTAATTTATAAGAAGAACAGACCGATGATAGCATTCAGCAGATTTTACTAGTGCTATTGAACCTAACGAAACATTCGTAATTTAACGGCAAACTGCAGCTAATCATTAATCGGAATCAGAATTTGTGGATCATATTAAAAACATAAAATCATTCCATTTGACTATTTTTCGACAAGTACAAATGAAACATTGATAATATAAACTATATATATTAAATAATATAGGGAACTTGATATGGCAAAAAAACTTTATTTTAATGATTTTAAAAAATCTATAGAAAATAGATCCTTTCCAATAGATAAGCTTAGCGAATATGTAGAGTTAGATCCGAATTCTGCTGTACCTAAACTAAAGGTAATTTCTGACTCGATTTTGGATTCCGTTCCAGATGATTATGATATTGATATTGAAATATACAAGCTTAGTCGTGAGATACAAGAGCAAGAGTATGAACAAATTAAATATTTCGGCTTCTCTGGAAAGAAACGAGTCGTAGCTGAAGGCGATTCGTGGTTTAACCTGCCGCCAATATTACGACCTAAGGCTATAGCGGATAGAATGAAATCTAACGGTAATTTCAAGGTAATAAACATAGCATATTGGGGACATACAATAGAACGAATTTATTCTGAAAAGGAGTATTTGGTCGAAATAGATAAAGTTAAAGCTGATTATTTTATGTTAAGCGGAGGGGGAAATGATTTACAAAATGGATTAGAAAATGAAACAGATAGTATCATCTGTCAATATGACCCAGGCCTTCCGTTAGCTGAATACTTAACTGAAAAGGGGCATGATCTTTTCAATAATATTGAAGATAAGTACAGAGGAATATTGACTGAGGTAACGACAAATTTTCCCAATCTAAAAACTTTCTGTCATGGATATGACTATCCTAGGCCCACTGTTGGAGGAGGGAAATATATTGGTAAATACTTGAAGGGAAAGGGCATCCCAGAACATGTTATGTCAAAAGTCATGGTAGGGATAATGAATGACTTTAACGTAATGGTAAAACGAGTTGTCAAAGATTTTGGAAATTCAGTGATTTATGTAAATTGTCTAAATGTGACAGAACCATATACCTGGCGAGATGATATGCATCCTGGGGGTGATGGTTTTAAAGCTTTGGCAAATACATTTGAAAAAAGTATTGAAAATCAGGTATAGCAACCAGATTGAATATTCCGAGCATGGATGTTGTAATCGAAAAGCTTCATTAGCACGAAGGGCCGTTTGGTGCCCAATACCTGTCATACCAATCGAAATCGTATGAGGCCGCAAGGGGTCGATTGCGACAATTCGCCACTTCCAAATGCTGTCATTCTCTACTGGCGTAAACCTACCAGAAATCGATGGCCGACAATCAATCGGAACAGTTGGCTGATTTTGGGTGGAATATGCAAACGTTGCAAACTGTCGAAGTCAGTTGCTATGTAAGTGCGTCGCAAAAATGATGAATCCACAAAACTACCTATCAATAGACCTTGGTCTAGTGAGGGAGTCAGCAACTGCCGAAAAAGCCTACCAATAGATAGGATTAAGATTTATGATAGACACACTATCACAACATCTTAAATTCTAGTGAGTGGAATATGATCATCGGCTATGCCAGAACGTCAACCACCGAGCAAATCGCCGGTCTTGAAGGACAGATAAGGGAGCTTGAAGCCGCCCAATGCAAAAAAATATTTCAGGAGCAGGTCTCCTCCGTCGCTAAACGTGCCCAACTTGAAGCGGCATTAGAATTTGCACGCGAAGGTGATGTGTTGGTGGTCACCAAGCTTGATCGTCTCGCCCGGTCAGTCGCTGATCTTATGACACTTATTCAGACGCTAGAGAAAAAGGCAGTGGGTTTGCGTATTGTTAGTCTGGGTATGGACACGCAAACACCCACCGGCACGCTGATGCTAACTGTTTTGGGCGCTGTCGCCCAATTCGAACGAGAAATTATGTTAGAGCGGCAGCGGGAAGGAGTCGCCAAAGCTAAATCAGCCGGAAAGTATAAAGGCCGGAAACCATTGGCAGATGAGCTTCGTCAAGAAGTTGTTCGCCTCGCCGCAGGCGGTATGGCAAAAACACACATTGCCCGCCAACTTAATATTGGTGAAGCTTCCGTCTATCGAATCCTGGCAGCGACCGAAAAAGAAAATTGACGTTGGGAACCAGGCCTATTTCCATATCCCTATAATACTTCCTTACACTGACTTTGATAGTTTGCATGGATGATTCTGTAGTGCAGTCATTTTCAGAAATTGCCTATATAAATAGTATAAGTGGCACGAACAGTGGTTCCGGTTTCATTGATGGCTAAATCGCTGCAAAGAGGTACCTTGTTTGCTATAATACTAAGTGCTATATTTAAGCGGTAATAGTGAAATATAGCTAACAGGGCAGAATGCGTATATTCAAAAACAAGGCGTTCACGCGATTTGCCAGAAAAGCAGGGATAGACGATACCTGTCTCTGCAAAGCAGTTAAGGATGCCGAGAAGGGCTTGCTGGACGCTGATTTGGGCGGTGGAGTTATCAAGCAACGGGTCGCCCGCAGTGGCGGCGGTAAATCAGGTGGATTCCGCACCCTGATTTTGTTCCGTATCGGTTCACTGGCGTTTTTCGTGCATGGCTTTGCCAAAAACGAACAGGCGAATATAGACGAAGATGAACTGGTGGCGTTGCGGAAATTGGCCGAGGTTATGCTGCATTATGACGAAGCAGCACTAAGCTTGGCATTGGCAAACAAGACATTGATTGAGGTGATCTGCGATGAAAAAACAATACCGTAGCCGTTTGATGGCTTCCGTGCATGAAACTGCAGAAGGCCTGCACGAAGCAGGTGTCATGGACAAACGCACCATGCGCAAATTTGATGAACTATGCTTAACGCCTGTCAAACCCTTACAGCCCGAAGAAATTCGCGCGCTTCGGCAACGTGAACGAGCAAGCCAAGCCGTTTTCGCGCGGCATTTGAATGTTACGACCGGTTTGGTTAGCCAATGGGAGCGCGGCGAAAAACACCCACAAGGGGCGTCCTTAAAGCTCTTGTCTCTGGTCGCCAAGAACGGGCTGGAAGCGATTGCCTAAAGAAAAAATGACTAGGCCTGATGGCTAGGGCGTCTGTTACAAGCTTAATCTTCAGGCGGCAAAAGAAAAGTAGTCATGCCGCGGCCGGATTCGATGATGATACGGGGAGTTTAAACAAACGACATAATTGTTTGACAGAACTTTTTGCAACAATATAGAAAAGATAGCGCGACTTTGAACCATTTTTATAATAGCCCAATAAAACCAGTTTTTATGAATAAAATTGGGAGGTGGATAATTGACGAAAAACCTTGTCGTCTGGGGTTTCGCAAAATCATATGGGACTTTAGTGTCGTTTTATAAAACGTACCCAAAATAAGAGCGAACATGGATGACAAATAAAAAAGATTTATCAGAACGCGATATCTGCACCAAATACATTACCCCTGCGCTGAAACAAGCAGGCTGGGACTTGCAAAAACAAGTTCGTGAAGAAGTCAGTTTTACTGATGGTCGTATTTACGTTAAAGGCAATCTGTCAGTCCGCGGTAAACGTAAACGCGCTGACTACATCCTATATTACAAACCCAACATTCCCGTTGCGATTATTGAGGCCAAAGACAATAGCCAATCTGTTCAATCAGGCATTCAGCAAGGTCTAGACTACGCCACCATCCTAGATATTCCGTCAGTTTTTAGTAGCAACGGAGACGCTTTTTATGAGCACGACCGTACTTGTTCTAACGGAACTATCGAGAAAGAAATACCTTTAAATCAATTTCCATCGCCAGAAGAACTTTGGCAACGCTATAAAAAATATAAAGGTATTGAATCGGCTGAAGCAGAAGAAATCAGCACACAAGACTATTTTTTCGATGGTTCAGGCCGTTCTCCACGTTACTACCAACAGATTGCTGTCAATCGTTCCGTAGAGGCCATATCAAAAGGGCGGCAACGCATATTGCTTACTATGGCAACTGGCACTGGTAAGACCTATACCGCATTTCAAATCATTTATCGTCTATGGAAAGCGGGTGTTAAAAAACGTGTGCTCTTTTTAGCTGATCGAAACGCCTTAATCGACCAAACTAAGCGTGGGGATTTTCGTCATTTCAAAGACAAAATGACGGTCATTAAGCACAAGAAAATCGACAAATCTTATGAAATCTATTTGGCGCTCTATCAAGGTCTCACCAATTACGACGAAGATAAGGACGCCTATCGCGAATTCAGTCGCGATTTCTTCGACCTAATTGTCATTGATGAATGCCACCGTGGCAGTGCCTCCGAAGATAGTGCTTGGCGGGAAATTCTCGATTATTTTTGCAGCGCAACGCATATTGGCCTAACTGCCACACCGAAAGAAACTGAAACAGTTTCCAGCACTGAATACTTTGGTGATCCGATTTACACCTACTCGCTGAAACAAGGCATCCAGGATGGTTTTCTTGCTCCCTACAAAGTCGTGCGTGTCGGCCTCAACGTTGATTTAGAAGGCTGGCGTCCTGAGGTTGGCAAAAACGATAAGAATGGGCAACAGGTTGAAGATCGTATCTACAACCGCAAGGATTTTGACAAAAACCTGGTTATCGATGAACGCACCCAGACGGTTGCCAACAAAATTACCGACTACCTAAAGAAAACCAACCACTTCGACAAAACCATTGTTTTTTGTATCGACATTGAACATGCTCAACGTATGCGGGCAGCCCTCGCTGTCGCCAACAGCGATTTAATGGCACAAAACCCCAAATACGTGATGCAAATTACTGGCGATAACGAAGAAGGTAAGCGGGAGCTTGATAACTTCATTAACCCAGAAGAAACCTGGCCGGTAATCGCCGTCACTTCCAAGCTGATGACAACTGGTGTAGATGCGCAAACCTGCAAACTGATCGTGCTCGACAGTAACATCGGTTCCATGACCGAATTTAAGCAAATCATTGGACGCGGCACACGTATTAACGAAGAGTTCGGCAAATATTTTTTCACTATCCTCGACTTTCGTAATGTCACTGATCTGTTTGCTGATCCCACATTTGATGGCGATCCTGTTCGCGTCAAAGTGGTTGGTGAAGAGGAAGAGTTCGAGACGCCAGAAGATGAATTGGGTGACGACGAAACTGTCACAGATGACGATGGGGAAGAAATTACCTTTCCCCCATCTATTGATGAGCCAGAGATCATTGATGGTGGTGACATCATCAGCGAACCCAAGCCCAAACTTTATGTCAATGGCGTCAACGTATCCGTGCTTAATGAACGTATTCAATACATGGATACAGCTGGCAAGCTAATCACAGGCAGTCTAAAAGATTACACTCGGCAAAAAGTCCGCGAGCAATATCAATCGCTCAATGACTTTCTCACTAAATGGAATAGTGCTGATAAAAAGCAAGCAATCATCGACGAACTGATCGAGCAAGGTATCGTCTATGAAAACCTTAAAGAAGCCATCGGCAAGGAGATGGATATTTTCGACATGATTTGCTACACCGCGTTTGACAAACCGCCGCTCACTCGCAGTGAACGCGTCAATCAAGTCAAAAAACGTGATGTATTCACCGCCTACGGTGATCAAGCAAAAAAAGTACTCGAAGCTCTGCTAGACAAATATGCCGATGAGGGCATTGAGAACATAGAAGACATCAAAATTCTCAAGATCAATCCATTTGATCAATTCGGCACCCCAACAGAAATAGTCAGACTGTTCGGCGGCAAGAGACAGTACATGCAGGCATTAAAACAACTAGAACAATCACTTTATCAAGCGGCATAGATTAAGAGAAATAAATGAATTTCGAACAACCAAAGCCCGATTCAAAAAAATATTCTGACCTTATAAATGAGATACAGAAGGGTATTATTAAGATTCCCAAATTCCAGCGAGAGTTTGTTTGGAGTATAGATAAAACGGCAAAATTATTAGACAGTATTCTCAAGGGCTACCCCATTGGCACTTTCATTCTTTGGCAAACCGTTGAGCGCATTAACGATATAAAGAATGTAGGCAACCTGGAAATTCCGGACACGCCTGATGGCACAAAAGTGCAATATGTTCTAGACGGGCAACAACGCATTACCTCGCTTTTTGCTGCATACCTGGGTGCACAAATTCAAAAAACAGGCGAAAAAAAGGTCACAGATTACAGAAATATTGTTGTCAATCTTGATAACGATATTAGCGAAAATGAGGACCAAGTCATAACAGCAGAACCTACCGGGGAAAAATATCTATCACTATGTGATGTTTTAAATTTCAGCTATAGCAAAGCCAAAGAGCTTTCAGATAGGTTTAGTGAAGAGGAATTGGAAACCATTGATGCTTATTCAACAGCCTTTAAGACTTACGAATTTTCAACTGTGGTATTGAGAAAAGAGGATATTGACTCTGCAATTGAAGTTTTCACCCGCATAAATACGGGTGGCCAAACCCTCACCTTGTTCGAGATCATGTCAGCCAAAACCTATGATGAGACTCAATGCTTTGATATGCAAATCAAGTGGGACGGCTTTATTAAAGAGCTTAAAGACATTAAATATGAAGGTGTATCCAGCACAGTTATATTAAGCCTGCTTTCACTGATATTGAGTCGCACCAAAGAGTGCAAACGAAAAGTGATCCTGGCGTTAGATAAACAAGCCATTATCGACACGTGGGATTCTGCTGTCTCCGCACTGAAAGACAGTATCGATTATTTCAGAACTACTTACCGAATTCCGGTTTCTCAGCTTTTGCCATACGATTCTCTTTTAGTGCCATTTGCCTATTTTTTCTATTTAAACAAAGAAAAACCGAAGGCAGATCAACGCAAATATCTGGAAGAGTTTTTTTGGCGCATGTCGTTGTCTTTTCGGTATTCCAGTTCAACAGAATCAAAGTTAGCTCAGGATATCAAACGCATTGATATGATTCTGGATAATAAACGACCTGACTATAGCGACATGAAAGTTGACCTGGATTCGCCGCAGGCGCTGATTGAAACCAATTTCAGCGCTGGTAATAGTTACTGTAAAGCGATCTTGTGTTTGTTAGCCTATCAAGAGCCGAAAGATTTTCAGGATAACGGCAAGGTCATTCTTGATAACTCTTGGTTAAAGGTGGCGAGCAGTAAAAATTATCATCACTTTTTCCCCAAAGCTTATTTGAAAAACAAAACAGTTCTTAACAGTAACAGTTTGGTCAATATCACTTTTGTAAGCGATCATCTGAATAAACGGAAAATAGGAGCGAAGTCACCTTCCAGTTATATTGGGGATTTCCGGGATGAAAATAGCGGCATCAATAAAGCGCTCAACTCTCATTTAATAGATATAACTGGCTTTGGGATAGAAAGTGACGATTACGATATATTCCTGCAAGCCAGAGCCAAGAGAATATACGACGAACTAAAAGCAAGAATAGACCTGAGCCACAAAGAACCCGCCAATGAAACCATTCAGGAGCTTATTATGGCAGGTGAAAGTGATTCGGTTGAGTTTAAATCAACTCTTCGATATGACCTGCGCACCAAAGAGGTCAATAAAAAATTGGAATACGTTATCGCCAAAACACTTGCCGCTTTTATGAACAGTGAAGGCGGCCATCTGTTTATCGGCATTGATGATAATCAAAATGCTTTGAGTCTTGATGATGACATCGAAACGCTCAGCAATAAAAGTATTGATGGTTTTGAATTGCAGCTTATCGAGGTGATAAAAAAGTATATCGGCAGCGAATTTAGCTCCCATATCAAGATTAACTTTCCTACCTATGACGACACTAAAATTTGTTATGTAAAGATTGCAAAAAGTAGTAAGCCGGTCTTTACAAAACATGAGGGAAGTGAAGACTTCTTTGTGCGCACGGGCTGTTCTTCTCAGCCACTGGGCAGAGAAGCACAAAGCGCCTATGAAAAAGAACATTGGAATAAATAGACCTACATGAAGAACGTATCAGGCATTGTAAAATCCGCTCGCAACATCATGCGGCAAGACACGGGAACTGGCAGCGATGAGCTGCGCATTCTGCAACTGGGCTGGATGCTTTTTTTAAAAATCTTCAGTGACAAAGACAAAGAGCTGGAATTGCTACAAGACGACTATACCTCACCAATTCCACCAGAGTTGCACTGGGATGAATGGGCAGGAAATGACGAAGGCATGACCGGCGACGAATTACTTCAATTTGTTGACCGCAAACTTTTTCCCACGCTGTCCAATATCGACCTTTCCACGGCCAACCGGCGTGCCGTGCTGGTGCATGAAGTCTTTGCCAATAACTATAATTACATGAAGTCTGGCATTCACCTGCGCCAGGTCATCAACAAGCTCAACGATCTTGACTTCAACAACAGTAAAGACCTACACCTGTTCGGTCAGATCTATGAAACTTTCTTGAGTGAGCTGCAAAGCGCTGGCACACTTGGCGAGTTCTACACTCCTCGCGCTATCACCCAGTTGATGACCGAGATGGTCAACCCTGTTCATGGTGAAACAGTGCTCGACCCCGCATGCGGCACCGGTGGATTTATCACCGCCGTCATAGAGCATTTGAAGGCCACTGCTGGCAATGTCGCTGAACGCGAAGCCATCGGCCACAATGTGCGCGGTTGGGAATACAAACCGCTGCCCTATATGCTCGCCAATACCAACCTAGTGTTGCACGACATCGCCACCCCCGATATCCGTTTCGGCGACTCGCTGGAACGTCCTTTAACCGAATATACTCGTAAAGATCGTGTTGACGTGATTCTGGCCAATCCACCGTTTGGCGGCGTAGTGTCAAACAACAACGAAAACAATTTCCCTCAGACCTATCGTACAAAAGAATCTGCCGATTTATTTTTAATCCTGATGATCCATTTGCTTAAAGAGAGTGGTAGAGCGGCGATAGTGTTGCCTGATGGTTCTCTTACCGGTGATGGCGTTAAACAGCGCATTCGCCAAAAATTACTGGAAGACTGCAACCTGCACACCATCGTGCGCCTGCCTAACTCGGTGTTTCAGCCTTACGCCTCGGTGGCCACCAACCTTCTGTTCTTCACCAAGGGCGAGCCAACCAAGAACATCTGGTACTACGAGCATCAACTGCCAGAAGAATATAAAGCCTATTCCAAAACTAAACCTATTCAACTGGCCGAATTCGAGACTCTGAAACAGTGGTGGAATAATCGTGAATCGACCGAACAAGCTTGGCAGGTGGACATCGAAACGATCCGGCAAAATGGATTTACCCTAGATATTAAGAACCCGCATCGACCTGAAGAGGAAAAACAACTCAGCAGTGCCGAGCTGTTAGATTTATTACATCAATCTTTTACCAAAGGGGATCAGTTGTTGGAACAGCTTAGGAAGGAGCTGATTTAGTGGAATTAGTTAAACTTAAAGATATATGTGAGTTTGAGAAAGGCTCAACCGGACTTGCTAAAGCAGAGCCAGGCATCTATCCGTTGGTAACCACTGGCGCTGATCGAAAAACCTGTAACACTTACCAATTCGATACAAAAGCGGTTTGTATCCCCTTAGTGTCTTCAACCGGTCACGGCCATGCGAGTTTAAAAAATATTCACTTTCAAGAAGGCAAGTTTGCCTTAGGTTCGATTCTTGTCGCTTTGATGACCAAAGACGAAAATCGTCTGGATATTCAATTTTTACATCTCTATCTGTCACAGTTGAAAGATCAAGTCTTGGTTCCATTGATGAGTGGTGCTGCGAATGTAGCGCTATCAGTTTCAAAAATTCAAAATATTGAAATACCTTTGCCTTCGCTAGGAAGGCAGCAAGAAATCGTTAGAAAATTCAAATCTATTGTTCTTGAAGAAGATGAATTGAAATCAGAACTTTGCTATCAAAAAACAATTTTAAAAAAAATCCGCCGACAAATTTTGCAGGATGCTATAGAAGGTAAACTTACGGCGAATTGGCGTGTTGAAAACCTAGAAGTAGAGTCCGCTAAAAATTTACTAAAACGCATTAACATAGAAAAAAACCAGTTAATTCGCGATAAAAAAATCAAAATAGGGCAAAAGCAAGCCCCAAGTGGTGAAGTTAATAATACATTTATATATCCATCAGGCTGGGAGATGCCTGATCTTGACGATATAACCCAATATATTACCGATGGCACACATCAAACACCAAGCTACACTAAATCAGGTCGTATTTTTTTATCTGCTCAAAATGTTAAACCATTTAGATTTATGCCGGATGATCATAAATTCGTTTCGGAAGAGCATTACCAAGAATATGTAAAAAACAGATTTCCTGAAAAAGGAGATTTATTGGTTGGACGGGTAGGCTCAAAGGGTGAAACTGCGGTAATTGATAGACAGGTAGAGTTTGCATTTTATGTTAGCCTTGGGTTAGTTAAGACATTTAAAGCTTTGACTAGCCCAGAGTATCTTGCCATCGTTATGAATTCACCGTATGGGCAGCATTATGCTGAAGGCAACATGAGCAGTACAGGTGCATCAGCTGGCAATTTTAATTTGGGACGGATTAGATCGTTTCCTATTCCATTTCCTTCTCTGCCAGAGCAAAAAGCTATAGTATCCAAAGTCAATAAGCTTCTTAAGCTGTGTGAGCAATTTGAAAGCCAAATCAGTCAAAATCAGAATCACGCCGCGCAACTAATGCAGGTGGTATTAAACGAAGCTTTTGGTATCAGCTCCAAACCACAATCCAAGCTAACGAATTTGGAGGACGAAGTTGCTTAACAAATTAGCCAAACTTGCCTTGGTTGCCACCGCTCTTGCACCAATTTTCTTGACATTGTGGTTTGTTGAATTCAGCGAAACTTGGGATTGGCAACAGGGATGGGGTTATTTACTGGCAGCATTTCTGTTAAGTATTATTTGCTATGGTTTAGTGCAGTTGTCAGCAAGTAAGCTGGAGTCGTTACCCATAAAAATCAAATCTATTAAAACTGCCGATAAAGAAATCGTCGGCTTTTTGTTGGTCTACCTGTTGCCACTGATTAAACAGTCCACAAACTCGATTAGCACGCCGGTGTTGATATTTGTTGCTGCGTTGTTTTTCTTGATTGTTTACAACGCCCATGTTTACCACTTCAATCCTTTATTAGGCTTTTTCGGCTACCACTTTTATGAGGTAACCATAGAAGGCGATATTACCTACGTGCTGATAACCCGCCAAAATATTACCCACTGCAAAGGGATTAGCCGTGTAGTGCAACTCACCGAATACATGATTTTGGATGTCAACCATGCCGGATAACATTAACTTGTTTGCCTTAGTCGAGGACGAGCAAGCGCCAATTCGCCGTATTCCACTCACTGCCGATCTGGGCGTGGAATTGGCTCAATTTTTTGCTAGTCAACAAAGTGAATTCCTGAGCAACAAAACAGAGATAACTTTTTCAGGTAGTTACAACGTCGATAGTGGTGAGCTTTTTACCATCGCTGAATATCCTTTACCAGAAGCTATTGGTAGCGCTTTGGCTAATCCTCTGCCTTGCCAGGTGCTGAACTTGAACAATGAAACCCACCGTATCAAGGCATTGTTTACGGGGCATTGGTCGAACAGCAACAAGGCCGTCAATTTTCAGGTATTTGATTCCGGCAAGCTGTTGACCAAGGGATTGACGCTAATAGGCTCAGGCAATAATTATAAGAAGCTCGAAGAGCCCGGTCTGATATTGCAAGATAAACTGACAGCGCATTACGCAAACGGTGCTCTCTATTTCTCGTCCTATCACAACACAAAACGCTTTTTGGATTTGAGTGAATATTATCGCGAAGCCACCGATACCGACTTGAATGCCTTTGTCGAAACTGAGCTATTTGTCTTTGAAGATGAATCGAGTTTCAAAGAAAATGCGGATTCTATAATACGCAAGAAAGTTGCCTTATTGCAGAAAAACGAGGTGCTCAAAAACTTAACAGTTACCGATATTCAAACTGTTGCCAATAACTTTAATCAGGCTTTACTGCCAGAGTACCACATTCAAATTACCATCGACGCAGCGGGCAAGTTAGTTATTCCACAAGACAAAAAGCAGTTAAAGGAACTGATCCGTTTTCTCGATGAAGACTATGTCACAGCACCATTGAGTAAACGCAAATGTTTGACCAATTCAAAGCAGTACTTGGATTAAATCTGCCAGGATCAATTCGGTTGCCTAAACTTCAGTCATGTTAGAAGAAATCGCCACTACGGTATTTTTGGGTGCATTAAAAAAGTTTTGGGATTACCTAAAGGAATATTTTGCGACCAAAAACCAACCAGCTGAAGTTGAGTCTGTCTCAAGCCGTTTTGTACGATTGTTTGAAAAACACGGTGTCCATCGCAATCAAATTCCTCGATTTTTCGGTCACGACTTAAGCCTAGCAGATGTTAGTAACAACGAATTACTATTGTCTAAGCTGACTACCGAAATCTTGCAGGCTGTAAGTGAGCTATTTGCCATCCGCTTGGAATGGTTAGAGGGCGTTGATAATAAAATCTATGAGACGCATGATTTTTATAAATGTCCTGAAGCCTACGCCAAATTTTTGGCTAAATTAGTAAATAGGTGTGAGCATCAAATTTATGCTGAGTTGGTGCTTTCAACCGACCCATTCAGTCAGGAAGATGCGCTGCTAATTTTGGAAGAGCCAATAGGCGAAATCGGCAATGAATTGGTGATGCGTTACCATCTATGTAGCAATTGGTTTAGTAAATATTGGAAATCAAGGGCAGATTTGACAGCCTGTATTGCCATGACAGCTAATCAGTCTGTGATTATGACGGGCACCAAAACCTCGGCGAGCATTGAGAACTTTTGTGCCGGCGAAGCATTTATTGTTGACCGCGTGCATCTGCCTACTGCCTTTAAACGAAACTGGCTATTACGGAAGCGATATAGACATAAGAGGTGGGAACCCGATGATTGGCTCTTCGATCCTAAGGACTATCTTGATGGAGTAGATGAAGGCCTATTTGGCAAAGTCAGTGCATTGGAATGTTGGCTGTACCATTTCGATAAGGGCAACTTGCAAACACGTATTCCGCGTTCAAGTGACCGCCCAGCGTTTGCGGCGTTATTGAAAGAATATCGACAGACCAGCTAGAGGATTCAAGTAAATGGATAATGATCTAGTCAGATATTCCAGAGCGGGTGATGTTTTTCATTATCGTTGGGCTGCACGCCGTTGCTTGCGAATGATTAATCCGAAATCCAAGATCAAATACCTAACAATTGAAGGCTCCAAGGAATCAAAACGGGCTGGTGAGTATGTCATTGACGTGGCTGAATACGCCGAATCTGTTGACGGCAATCAAGAGGATGTGGCCTATTTTCAATTAAAACATTCCACAAAACGGGCACATGAATGTTTTCACTTGAGTGACTTAAAAGATACTGTTGTCGGTTTTAGCAAACGATTTATTGATCATGAGGCCAATAAATCTACTGAGGTTGGTTCAGTAACGTTTACGATTATAACCAATCGGCCAATCAACTCAATTTTTAAAGATGGAGTTCAAGCGCTAGCCAAAGGGGAGGAAGCCGACAAGCGATTTCAGAAGACGCTTGAAAAATACACCAAGCTAAAGGGTCACAATCTTAAAGAATTTTGCGGTGCATTTTATCTGATCGATAGCGAAGGTGATTATATCGACCAGCATTACGAGCTGAAATTTGAAATCTCGCAGATGTCTGTTGGGACTAACGAAAATGCTGTAATCGATAGTCTTGTTGCGCTTGCCCAAAATGAAGCATTGCCCAACGCCAAGAGAAAAATTGTTCCGGAAGATATTTTAAAGCGTTTCGGCGTTTCATCTAAAAGGGATTTATTTCCTGCCCCCACCGAATTTGAAAACCTAAATATTTCCATTCAACGTGAGCAACATGCGGAGCTTTTAGATTGTATTATTCAGGCATCAACCCCGGTCATCATTCATGCAGGCGGCGGTGTTGGAAAAACTGTCGTCTGCCGTCAATTGGCAAATTCTTTACCAGCTGGGTCTGTAGGTATTGTTTATGATTGTTTCGGCGCTGGTGAATATTTAAATCGTAGCAAACCTCGGCATCGTTGCAGGGATGCATTGATACAAATCGCCAATGAAATGGCCGTAATGGGCTTATGCGAAACTCTTATTCCCAGCCATACCGTTTTGGACGATGCTTTGTTAAGAGCTTTTTTGGATAGGCTAGACGTCGCTGGAAAATCCTTGCAGCTCTCCAACCCAAATGTCTTTCTGGCAATTTTTATTGATGCTGCAGACAATGCCGAAATGGCCGCTCAAGAGTTCAGTGAGTCTTGCTTTGTTCATCAATTATTGCGGGAACCGTTATCAAGTGGATGCCGAATCGTTGCTTTATGTCGAACCGAACGCGTTGAGTTGCTGAAGCCATTAAATAGCTTACAAAAAATCGAATTATCGTCTTTTAGCGAAACAGAATCGCAAAGCCACCTTCGCACGCATTTTTCCAGTTGCAACGAAGATGATGTTCGTGAATTTCATCGCTTAACCACTGGAAACCCGCGCGTTCAAGCTAACGCGCTGAGTCTTAACGGGAACACTCTGAAGTCGGTGTTAACACGACTTGGCCCGTCTGGCATGACCGTCAACGAACAGATTTCGTCCCAATTAGATCGGGCAATAGGCATTCTTAAGGACAACTATCCTCAGATCATTCATTCGCAAATAGATGCCATCTGTTTAGGGCTGGCAAACTTACACCCGTTTATTCCTATTGAAGTACTTGCAGTTGCCGCAGACGTTGATATTGCAACGATTAAAAGTTTTGTTGCTGACTTGGGTCGACCGCTTTGGATGTCTGAAAACTCTGTACAATTTCGTGATGAGCCAACAGAGACCTGGTTTCGGCAGACGTTTTCAGCCTCCACAAAACAGATTTCAGCCTATGTTAATCGGCTTGAGCCGTTGGCTACTTCATTTCCTTACGTTGCTGAAATTCTTCCGATTTTATTATTAAAGGCTGGTAACTATGCCGAACTTATTCGATTAGCTCTCTCAGACGAGTTGCTTCCAGAGAGTAATCCAATTGATAAACGGAATGTTCGCGTCTACAGATTGCAGTTTGCCTTTAAAGCCGCTTTAAGAGAAAAACGTTATGCGGATGCAGCGAAACTTGCTTTAAGGGCTGGCGAGGAAATGGCTGGCGATAAACGCCAACTTGAGCTGTTAAGCAAAAACACTGATTTAATTGCACCACTTCAATCTGCACAACGAGTTCAGGAGTTAGCGTTTCGACGTTGGCTTCGCAGTGCGTGGACGGGGTCGGAAAACGTCTATTCTGCTGCATTATTGTCAACCGTTGAGGATTTTAAGGGCGAAGCAAGAAGTTTTCTAAGAGCAGCGAATAATTGGCTGAGTGCTTACTTTGATGAGCGTAAAACAAGCACGGACAACCCGCATCATGAAAAGCTTAGGGATGAAGATGTTCTTGAGTTAGCACTAACTAATTTAAATCTATTTGGCACAAAAGGTGTCGTTGAGTTTGTTCAAAGTTGGCAACCATCTGAAGTGATTTTTCTCGTAACGCAATTATTGATAAGGAGATTGGTTGATGCGGGAAAATTTACAGCTATTGATGAAATTGCTCATTTTGGTCGTAGTAATCCCTATTTAATTTCGGCTCTTTCCGATGAATTATTGGCCGTAGGTAAATTTCCACCTAAAGATGTTGTAGCTGAGTGTTTACTGTTATTAAGTCATGAGAGCACACGCATCGAAAAACAAGATGCATGGCATACGCGCTGGAATGCAATAAATCTTGCGATTATTTCAGTAGCGGAAACTGGCGCTGCGTATAACCTTTGTCCCAATCAAATTCAGCTGATTTTGAATCATTATGTTTCAATAAGAGCTTCTGTTCTTGTGAGTAGTGATCATTCCTATGACGTAGAGCGCGGCATTTTTTTGAGAGCGACCGCACTCAGAGTTGTGCTTTCTGGTGAGCCGGAGCCGGATTTAGATTCATTAATGCCACAAGAATGGCTCGATAAGAAAAATAACCATGACAAAGAGCAGGATTTAACAAGGTTTAGACAAGTTGTCGGTAGTTTGTTGCCTTGGTATCAAGTTCGAGTCCGTGTGCTTGCCAGTGATAAAGAAAACTTTGCTGCCATGCTACAAGGCGCTGAAGAGCAATCTAAGAACGCTCGCCTTCAGCGTTGGCGAGAATATGACTACCTACCCTCTGATATCAACCAAATTCATTTTGAAATTTTAATGTTCAATCGATCTGCATCAGATAAAACATTAAAAGATTTCATAACTCAGATTGCAGACAACAAACAGGACTTTCCGCTCAATCACCTTTTGAACGTTACAAGAGCGGCCTTTAGATTAGAACATTTGTTCAGCATCAAAACTGGCCTTGAACAATCGTGTCGAGAAATCATTTCCAGTGCAACAAATGAATATTCTGAAACTCGAGCAGATTGGTATATCGCTCTTGCCAGAGCAGTACTTTCTTCTAATCCAGACGATGCAAAAGTTTATTTTGACGACGCCGTTGAAGCGGTTTCTAAATTTGGCGATGAAATTGTTGAACGCTGGCAAGCTTTAGTCGCAATGGCAAAACGTACTGCGGAAGGTGGTCATGTTTCACCTGAGTTGGCCTATCGCTTTATCCGTTGTTCAGAGTTAATAGGAGACAATGTTGCTCGGGAAAAATACTTTGATAGAAATGATGCCGTTGAAGTTTGTTTTAAATTGCACCCCCAATCTGCTTTCGCCTCTTTAAGCCGTTGGCGTGATCGCGATGTCGGCCGGCTTGATCGTCAACTCCCCGCATTAGCATTTGTGGCTGTGCAGTCAGGCTTTATCTGTCCGTCTGTAGGCTGGTCGTTATCGGCATTTTCTTGGGAATATGACTTCGCAGAGTTTGCCAAACTTTGCATAGAAAAGGAATTGAATACGGAGCGCCGAAAATACATATTTGATAGTGCGATTAAGGCTCTTAGGTTTAAAGATACGTCGGAATCTACATGGCATATACTTAATGAGCTCGGCCAAAAACTCTCGTTAGAAAATTCTGAATTGCAGGATATTCTCGATTTTTATTCTACTCATCAGGGGGCAGATAACAGAGAAAAAATAGAATTAAATCCATCCCAACCTAATTACCTAGAAGAGTCGCCGGTTTATGATTGGGAGCAGGTTTTTGCTAATCTTGATCTTATGAAGAGTAAAGGTATAAGTAATGCAAAAGGCCGGTTAGACGCTCTTCCTGGCCATCGTCGCCATGACTCATTTTGGCAAGAACTCTATCAACGCATTCCTGAAAATCAAGCAATTTTTTGTTTAGTTGAAATCGTTAATGCCGAAGGCCTAGGTTCCTTTGATGTTCAGAACGCAATATCAAAATTCCCGAAAGCTTGGCGACAAAAAGCAAGTGTAATCCGAGATTGGCCAAAAATAATACAGGCAACGGCACGGCGATTTGCGTCTGAATATTCTAATTTTTACAGTGCCAAGCATTTCATTAACTATGTACTCGCTGATGACAACGCAGTTCCTTGGATTAATGAAGGAATTTTGGAGGGATTAGCAGATTCTTGTGATTTAGTGGATGCTGGCACACTGTTTGGATTTGCCAATGTGGTAGCTGCTAAAATCAGCTCGCATGAGGCGGCTGATCTGCTCGATTTTGCGCTGGCTCGATTTGAGCAGCATATCGATGATGATTATGCCGACGGCAACTGGGCTGATTGGATGATGCCACCAGACAATATATCTGAAGCCTTAACTGGTTTTGTTTGGTCGGCATTAGGCTCGCCTCGTTCGGAGATTCGCTGGCGTGCGGCACATTGCGTGCGCAGACTTGCTGAAGCCGAGTGCGTAGCTGAGATCGATGAATTGGTCAATTGGATGAAACAAGACCGGGTTGCCGCATTCGGTAGCTATAAATATCCCTTTTATAACCTCCATGCCCGGCAATATTTGTTGATAGCTATTGCACGCGTAGCGATGGATAACCCCAACTTGTTCAAAAAGCACTATGCAGTTTTTTCGTACCTAGCTTTGGAAGGAATGCCGCACGTATTAATTAAAAAATATGCTGCGGAAATTGCACTTTCAATCGTAGGTTTTTATTCGGACATCGACAATTTTGAGGTTATTGAAAAACTTCGACAAGTTAATAAAAGCCCATTTCCAGTACAAAAAATTGAAGGTCATGGCAACCCGTTATTTTCACCTTGGTATGAAAGAAAGGAAATCGATAAAAATTTGAAATTGCATTTTTCTTACGACTTTGATCGATATTGGTTTGATCCGCTTGGGGACGTGTTTGGCATTTCGTCGCACCAAGTCGAAGAACTTGCGCGCGAAGTTGTAATAAACGAATGGAATGTTCAGGTAGGAGGCGAGTATATTCGCGATCCCCGACAAAATTTATGGCGCTCAAATCGAAGCGAGCGTGAAACTTGGCATAGCCACGGCAGTTATCCGATAGCCGATGAGTATAGTTTTTATCTTTCCTATCACGCCATGCTAAGCGTTGGCGCTAAATTAATACAAGTGATGCCTCTTGTGAATAAAAACGATTGGCATGAAGACGAATGGCAGCACTGGCTTTCCATGCACTCTCTAACCCGTTCTGATGATCGATGGCTAGCTGATCGTCGCGATCCAGTTCCTTTGGAAAGAAGTTGCTGGCTGCAAGAGAAAAATACTGCTGATTGGCGTTGGCAAATTTCACCAGATGATTTTATAGGGCAATTAGTCTATGAGAAAAATGGAGAAACTTGGTTACGAGTGGGTGGGTATTGGAGTGATAACGACGGTGATCGCGAAGAACAGTTTCTTATTTGCAGCGCTCTAGTTTCCCCGGAATCTTCTTCGTCTTTACTAAACGCATTAAGCACTTGTTCTAATCCACACGATTTCAAACTGCCTGATTATGCTGAGGAAGACTTTGAAATTGATGAAGGACCTTTCCAATTGAAAGGCTGGCTCAATAAACAATCTCGCGACAGTTATTTGGATGAACTTGATCCATATTCTGGCGGAATAGAGTACCCGCCATACAAAATTGGCGAATCATTTATTCAAAAATTTAACTTATCGACAGATAATGAACAAAGAGAATGGTTTTTGCTGAATGTTGCCGAGGCATCCCTGGCTACCGAGTTATGGGGGTATAAAGAAAGGCAAGATCGAGAAATACCTGCTAGACGAGGAAATAGGATAGTGGCTTCGACAAAGTTTTTAAAGACACTGTGCGCTACTTTAAAGCGTGAAATTATTATAGAAATTCAAATCGAACGCCGAATTATTCAAAAGTCTTATAGTTCTGGGACTGGGGAAGAGGTCGGTTATGTTCCTCCTTATTTTAAGCTTTTCATATTCTCCAAAAATGGACAACTCAGAGACACGGGCACGTATTATCAACTTGGGTAAAGCATTAGTCGCTGAGCTTGATGCAGAAGAAAGAGTTGATACTTTATCAAAATGGATAGCGCACTATATCGCAGGTAAACTAGTCGACATTGAACAAGCGAGTGGCACTGAAAAAGCACAGCTTGAGGAAAGTTGTTTTCAATCCATTCTGAGCCTTTGGGATCATCGGGCATCTTTACCCAATGGCTCCAGGCCCTTCCAGAATTTCGAGCCAATTTTCAGAACCTTAGAACGACTTAACCCTGAAAATCTCAAACCATTTTACTTTCCAGATCAGCAAAATTTTAATAAGGAACTCGAATCTGAAGAAGAAATACAAAATTTGTTAAATGTGGCTCTTGCAATTGATGATGCAGCAAAAGTATTGATTGACTTGATATTAAAAGAAGCCATAAAAACAGCCAAAGATGAAAAAACCATTTCCTGGCTTGAAAATGCTACTGATGCTACAAATTACAATGAAATATTAATTATCAGGTATGCAGTTTCTGACAATAGTCAGGATGATACTGATGTAAATCAAGGTAAAAAAAATAAGGCAGCTAAACGAATTGAATCAAAAATTGAAAAGCTTGATACCTTTTTAAAAATGAGCGTTATCGTACGAAATCAGCTTGAAGAAAATATGAAAAACCTATAACGAACAGTTATATGTAGCGGGGCGCATTTGAACTGAAACTTTAAGAGTCACTTACACAACCTTTCAAATCTTGTTGGATTGGCCACTCATGTAAGTTGTAACGCCCCTTATCTAAAGTCCACTTATTTTCCTTTCTGGAACACAGTAAAATCATTCATAGTCACTTCAACCCACACAACTCATTTACCCTAGCTGTTTTAACTTACGGAGCAACCTTACAACCTTACATGAATAAATCAGATCTCATCACTGCCATCTCTGAACACTCCAATCTTACCAAAGCTGACGCAGGTCGTGCCGTAGATGGCATCATAAAATCCATCGAAACGGCTTTAGTGGCCGGTGATTCCGTGGCCTTGGTGGGATTTGGCAGTTTTGAAGTTAAGGAACGTGCAGAGCGCAATCCACAAACCGGCGAAGAAATCACAATCGCTGCCGCAAGACTGCCGAGTTTTAAAGCCGGTAAATCCATAAAAGACGCTGTGAATGCCTAATCCCTGGCGTTGATTGGCTTGTTGTGTCCAAACGGCATGATTTTAGCCGCTAAAATTTAAGACTGTTTTTTACAGTTGCCCGTTGATGATGAGTTTGCGTGGGACATACCCCGAGGTATTCCACGAAGCTGTGTTGACGGGCTGCTGACTCTGTGTAGTAATAACGGGTTCCATTGCCTCAGTTGCAGCTGGTGTTGCGTTCGGAATACCGGACTGAGTCACGTCATAAGTTACAAGCCGAGCATCCAACCAGTCGGCCCATTTGACGGCCTTTGCTATCAAGTCAGTCCTGTAGATTGCGTTGTAATGCTGGGTCTTTGAGTGATAGTTAGCCGCTCGCGTCCACAGATCGCCTTTGTCGTGCACAATATGTTGCCAAGGCCGCTAGGTCGAATCAGTAGCAGCCTGCCGCCATCACGACTTTTGCTGAAACTAATGGTGTCACCAACTGAACAAATTACAAGATATATCCGATTTTCAGCCTAATAAATGCCTATACGGTGTCACCAACTGAACAGAATTTAATGTGCAGGCGGTGTTAATGGTCAATTAAGCATGAGTTTTTCTTTGTTGAAAAATAGGTGCGTTCGATAAGGTAGACAGGGTGAAATATTTATTTGTATTAGTTATGAATAATTTAGTTAAAATGCGCATTCAAAGTGAATAAAATACGCTTGGCATACTTCCTAAATATTTAACGATTAATCTTCAATATGAATAACTTTACAGCCGATGCCGTACTTGATCGCTTGCAGCAGGCAGTAGGCGCATCTTCTGATAGCGCTTTATCTAGGGCATTAGGCGTTAATAGAGCCACCCTGGGGAATTGGCGAAATCGCAATTCGGTCCCCTATTCAATTTGTGTGGATTTTGCTATTGCACACGGCATTTCACTTAATTGGCTGTTGGCGGGATTAGGCAGTATGTCTGTTGATGCTCCCGCACCATTGGCTACAGCATCTTCAGAACATGCAGAATTAATCGGATTATATAGTGCGCTGAATACTGTTCAGCAACTCGGCGTGTTACAGATACTGACCGATAAAAAACGCCTGAATGATCTGGAGGTCGCCGTACTGGATTTACATCAAATTATCACGCAATCGACCACGAATTAGTCGGCCGCAGCGACCTTTACATGTGGGGGCTATCACCAACCTTTCTTTCCAGGCGACGGACATTAATCGCCTGTACACGAGCCACATCGGCAGCATTAGCCGCAACCCTAAAGCCCCCTCGACCAGATACCCGGCGACCATAATGGATTCCTGCGGTGTCCTCACTGGCGTGGCCCATTAGGGCGGCAATAGCAGATTGGCTTAGGCCACTTTTTTTGGCGTCCGCGGCAAATTGATGACGCGCCGAATACAGGCTAATAAATTTGTGTCGCTTCGGCCAGAGTTTTTTGTTGGCAGCATACAAACAATCGCGGCAATGCTTATAGACCGCAGTAAACCGAATGTCATTGTTTTTGGCGGTTGCGATATTAGTTAGATGCAGGCGAATGACTGTGAGCTCCAATTCTGAAATATTATTTAAGTGAATAATCCTGTCGTCACCGTGGCTTCTGCCATTGGTGTTTTTGGCATTGCTAACAATCAGCGCGCAGTTGCCATCGGCATCATCTATAAGCCGAGCTGATTGCCATTCAGACGGCCTTAGCCCCGTCCATAGGCCTGATACTAACCAGTAAAATGTCGCTGTTCCGTGCCTAATTCCGGGATTGGCGAGAAAATAATCGGCCAGTGTTTCAAGATCCTTTTCGGGTATCTTTTTTTGCTTTTTGGCAGAGGTATTGGTGCCAGATGGACTGCACTGGCTCGTATCGGTAGCACGTAAAAGCGCTATGGCTGCCTCTCTATCAATCAATTGAAGCGCATTTTCCGCCTCATATCCTTCAAGATAACACCTCATGGCCGCCCGATATTGCCGCCAGGTTGACCTCGCCATGACATACTGATTTTCCACTAGCCAGCGAGCAACTTCACTTAGGGTAGGGTGATTGCTGTCAATTGCCTGTCCTGCTCGTTTAATGAGCTGAGCGGCCCGAATTCTATATTGCTCTCTCGTATGTTCGGTCTTCATAGTGCTCTCCCCACGTTACTGCGGCTGAATTGACCCCCTTAACTATCAAAACTATCCGTCTATATACCCATCGACCAGGCATTTAAAACGCGAATAATTTTGGCAAATGGGCGTGTTTTCAAATTGTTTCAAACAGTTTGAGTTGGTTTAAAACAGTTCGTAATTAATTCTTTTTGTTTAATAAAGTTTATGAATTACTCAAATTGAAGAATAATTGTTTGCTTTATTTAAACATACTGTGTACAGTTATTCAAAATGAATTATTTTGAGAACTACCATGACTCATTCACCACACATTAAAAATCCGCTTGCCGCGTTATTACAAAATGGCCCAGCGCGGCAGCGCTGCATCCAGCATGTCGCTGAGCATTTATCAGCTATCGAAGCAGCGCGCGCGCAAGGACACACCTGGGATGCCATTGCTCACGCAATGGCTATGCGGCGGCCAACACTGATTAATGCGTTCAACACCTTATTAGCACGGCGCATTAACCATCGCGCTGAGGGCTCTGTTGTATCGACCACATTCAAGAAGTCTTCTGGGCTGTCTCCGGCGACGTTGACGCCAGCACAGTCATCACCAGCATTGGGATCAGGCATCGTGGCACTGGGTAGAACTGATCCAAATAAATTTAACATTTAAAAAGAAGACCTTCCTCCACCGTAAAAGGACATAACCATGAAAACGACCACAAGAAGCAATCCACATTCATCCGTAATTAAAAAGCGCACCCTCACCGTTATTGACGGTGCCAAAGGTGGGGTGGGCAAGTCTTTGATTGGCAGCTTTTACGCCAGTGCCCTCATATCCCAGGGCGCAGCAGTGACACTCATCGAGTCCGATCAGGCGAATCCGGATGTGGCGCGGCGATTTCAGCATCATACGCAGGTAGTCCTGGCTGATTTATCGGATCGTGATGGCTGGATTAGCCTGCTGGGGGCGATAGAATCTATTGATACTCGGCATATCGTCATGCCTATGCCGGCAGGATTAAATGGGATTGGGGAGATTCAAGAGCTGCTGGGGCAGACACTGGCCTCACTGGCTATTGAGTTGATGGTCATTTTTTGTTTGTCTCGGCAAAATGATTCAATCTCCCTAATTGACCAGAGTCTTAATTCAGGGGTGGCTGCGTTTGCAACTAAGGCCATTGCATTGAAAAACGGCTTTTTTGGTCGGGAGGAGACATTCGACCGCTGGCGTAATTCTGAGCAACGCGAAAGATGGAAAGAGGCTGGTTTTACGGAGGCGTATTTCCCTGAAATGCATCATCAGCTGGTTGATTTATTGGAAAGTCACCCACAGCCCCTGCATGCAATGTTAACGGCGGGACTGCCGGTTGTGCTGCGATTGGAACTCGATAATTGGCTGCGTGCTGCACACAACAGCATAGCGATTTTATTGGCTGATGAGCCTACTGACAATGGCGTAAAAACTAACGAATTACATGAGGTGCTGGCATGAACGGTTTTCAATTTGAGCATTCAATGCTGAATACAACGACGCCGCCCAATGGGCCTAGTGCCGATAACCGGATAGCGGGTATACCGGTAACACCGACAAATAGTACGGAAGTGTCTGCCGCCGCCAAAAATCATCAGGAATCGATGCTCAATAAGCTTACAAAGACTCAGCAAATTGATGTGCTGAAATTTGCCCAGAGCCATCAAATCAGGCCTGAAGACCCAACTTGGATCCTCGTTGAGATGTTGGGACATGTCCGATTTACCACAGATACCCTGCCGGCACGGATAGAGGCTGCTGGAAACAATGCGGTGGAGGCCATCAATCAACAACGCCTGGTAGAGCAAAAGGCATTTTCAGTTAATGCGATGCGGGAGATGGATTCTATGCTGAGCACTATTAGTAGTCGTTTTGCTAAAGAAGCCAAAAAAATCACTGATGAGCAAATGCACCGACGTCTGATAATTAACAGTTTGATGACAATCAGCTGGGTCACCCTGTTAATTACTGGCAGTGTGCTTATCGGGTATTTTTTTGCGCAAGGCCACGTTTATTGGGGTGTGAGGTCAGATGCTCCCCTAATTAATAGGCTTAGCGTGCTCCTAAATTTGCCCGCAGGCTATATCATTTTTCCTTGGTTGATAGCAGCCATCATCATGATTGGGCGGTATTACTGGATTGACAGAAAAAATGATGGCTGGAGATAATGATGAAAATTTTTGATTTTGGTGATGGCATTACCGCCACTGTTGAGTACGACAGCGACGTGGGGGCGCCTGAGGTGGTCTTTCATGGCCTGTGTCGAGATTTGTTTTTCTATGCCAATGATTCTGAAATGTACGATATGGAGGCTGAAATATACGACGTATGGGCACTTATTCGTTACCAGGCCGCTAATAAGCTCTACGATTTTAAAAGGGACTGTAAAATTGCAGGCATTAGTTTTCTTGGTAATGAAGAGTATTGTGATGATGTTGATACAGACTAGTGATCAAATGAGGGGGGCTCTAAAAACACCAATTCCAGGGGTATTTTTTACGGGACCCGACCTATGCCGAAATGAGATAATAAGGGTTCGCCCCTGGAGCTAGAGTTAACTGATGAAGAGCAGCCACGCCAACCGGGATTATTCGACATAAAAGCACGAGCCGCTCAGCTCACCGAGATGGGTGATCCGTTGTTTGGATTGAAAGCTCGTATTGGTTTGGAAGCGTTTCGCGCCGATCTCAAACCTAGTCCATGAAAAAAAGCACAGGCCGGTGCGAAGCCCATAGACTAGGTCTGGACGTACCGGTTGGGATACGATTGGCACGGCTGGTTTCGCTTGCAAGAACGCATCGAGGGATCACAACTCAGCAAATCGGCACTCACTGAGTTGTGATCAAGAGACAGGCCTTAGACTGTGAGTAGTAACCAAGACTAGCTTGGCTATTTGTTTTTTTAAGACAATGGTTAAGAAACATACTTCATGAATCGGGTCACTGGCGAAACACTAAACCGTAAATAGTTGCAATAATTGAAAAAAACAACGAACAACAAAATAGCTTAACCTTTTGATTTTGTTGTTATTGTTTGTTTTTGTGTTTTATAGTATATTAATATTGCGATTACGTTGATCACAGCTCTGTGATTCGAGCCCATCTGGGGCTAAGTGTTAAGAAAAAGCTTTTAGAAATGTAGGCAATTTTTTCGGCAGTTAATATATTGATTTTGCGCCCGTAGCTCAGCTGGATAGAGTAGTTGGCTTCGAACCAATTGGTCGGGAGTTCGAATCTCTCCGGGCGCGCCATAATTACCTTACATCAACTTAATAAAGTTGCAATTCGGTTTTGGTTCTGTATTTTTCTGCAGCCAGTATTTTCCAATTCAGCTTGAGTCTGACAGAAAGTGGTTTGTGTGAAAACTTAATCTTGTAAACGCTGAAAAGGTGTCTAATAAAATTCCTTAATGAGCTTAGATCAGTAGGAATGACGGCTGATTTAACTGCCAAGATTTGTATATTTAGGTCATTCAGGCCTTATGAGCCTGCAGCAGGCGCTTGCCACATCAGCTTGCTGGCATCAGACTGGCTTCATTCCGATCGAAAGGTTTCCTCCAACGCCATTGCCTTGCGCTATGCGGATCTGGTCATTATGCTACCTCTACCGAGTCTGCCCAGGCCTGTCGATACAGATAAATGTCTGGCGTTTTCATAGTCGGTTGTCGATTGCCGGTGAGCAGTTTGCCATCCACACGAATCAATTTGGTTTTGATGGTTTCAGGCTCCCATTTGCCGAAATGTGGCATTGCTGCTGAGCAAAGCTTATCCTGGTAAAAGCTTTCAATATAATCAACATGACAGCTATTTTCTACTGGAAAATTTAACGCTCATTTCGTGTTAAATTGGCAAAATTTAGACGCCGTTTTCCAAAACTTAGCATTCCATCGCTCCTAATTTGACTAAAAGTTCGCGCTTAGCTTTATCAATTGAGTCTGGATTTGTTTTAATTGATAGCTGATCCCTTGATTTTTTTCCTAAAAAATAAGCAATTCTTTCAGCATTGGCACCAGATGGATGGGGAAAGCCGCTTAAAACCTGGTTCTCACTAATAATTTTTTGCGATGCAAGCCATTCTAAGGCTTCTGTTACTTTAGGGCTTAAAGAAATAAATAAGGGATTTTTTAGTTTATTACATATTTCTTTTACAAAAAAATCCTGTATTAACTCCTTCAATAATGGCGTTTTTAGCATTGATGGTGAGCCGGAATAATTTCCACCATCAATAAAAACAGGATTTTTTAAAATAGATGCCATTTGTACCAAATGTGCATGAGAGGAAAAAAGCAAAGCAGTACTCGATATTCCTAGTTTGTTATGAATACCAACATGATCGAGCATACTAATTAAATTAGTTCTCATCGGGCCACTAAAGCTGGCAGCTGCTTTAACCGCCTTTAAAATATCTTCTGAAGAACTTCCGTTTTCTAACCCTATTTTTGCAGCATTCAGTGCATTTGCAGCTTGCTGAAGGCCAGGTGTAATGCCAACAAGTACAATTCTTGCGTTTTCATTAACGTACTCAAATGGAGCGTAATAAATACTTATTTTTCCTTCTTTTTTAAGCAAAAGCGAATCAGGTAATGGAACAGTGGTAGAAAAATGAGGCGCATTTTGAATGAGTACCCTGAAGTTTTCGAATTGATAGTTAGCCATAATTTGTGAGTTGTTTTCTATTTAATAGAGAGTTTAAAAAAATTCTAATAATCCTATTTACTGTTAATCACCATACAAAATTTAGCAGGGCATCGGGGGAAATCAACACAGTCCGCAGCAGCTATCAACACGAACCTTACCTGCCAAAATACTACAAGAATCCGGCATCAATTATCTTGCTGAGGGTGTCATTCTTACGTCAATTTGACGCCAGACAGACTCGGTTACGGCCTTGTTGTTTAGCTTTATAGAGTGCCTGATCTGCTTGTTGAAAAATCGTTAGGCGTATTTTGTTACTAAGTTCAGCAACATGTTGATCAGACAAAATCTCTTTCTTGAGATCTGCGGGTAAATGATCGGGGTAGGTGGCTAAGCCAATGCTGATGGTCACTGGCACAACCTCACCATGCAGATTTTTGAGCGCCTGATGTTCGATTTGCTGACGAATGCGTTCGGCAATGATAAGCGCTTCTTCAGCACTGGTGTTTGGTAACAAGATACAGAATTCTTCACCACCATGGCGAGCGGCCTCATCATAGTCGCGGATACAGTCGGCCACCTGCAATAACACGACATCGCCAAAGTCATGACCGTTAAGATCATTGACCTGCTTAAAGTGATCCAAATCCAGAATCAGTAAGGCAAAGATCATTTGACTATCGCGTAGACAGCGCTGAATTTCCCTATTCAAGCAGCGTTTAAACTCAGTAGCGGTCAGTAAATTAGTACGGGTATCAAGCCGGGCTTGTTCCATTTCCAGGCGCAATGTATCTGGTTTTAGTACTTGGGCTAGCAAGCCAAAGCCCCTGATCCACTGCCGTAAGCGCTCCCCATCGACAATACCCTGGGCTTCCAGTAAAAAATAACCGCTATGATGATAATTCTTGGGAGGAACAATATGGACATTCTCAGCTACAACTTCGTGGTCACAAATATAACTGAAGAGTTCTTCTGCAAATTCAATTTGTAAGCAATTAATTTTATCGGAAGTTTTTGAGAAATTGAGTTGGCTTTTTAAAAAGCATTGTAAATCAAACTCTGCTGCCGGCTGAATGGCCGCCTGGTTTGACAATTCAAGCGTCAAGATTTTGCGCACAGCCAACAGTACAGGATCACTACTTTTATCATAAGAACCCAGCACCAATAAGCTCTCATCGCGCTTAATCAAGCCAAACACATTGAACAAAATTGGGCGTTCCTTGCCACTGTATTGAAGGTTCACTTGCCGATTATTTAGCAATGCGTTGGAAAGCTTGCAAGCAATGTGCTCCGTTTTATCAGGACTGGATAACACGCCATCCCAATGCGCTAGCCAAAAAACCCGTTGGCTCCATGCCAATATTTCTGGGTGGTCATTAATGTACTGTTCGGCAGCAATAAAGCGATCTTGCAACGCATCAAGAATTTCTGATGGCATCAACTGGCGAAGATAGCGGTTTGCTAAGTGGTATAGGATTGCTTCGGCGGGCGTCATCATATTAACCAATTTTTAAAATAAAGATTTACGCAAATGGGGGGTGAACTTGTGCTCAATTATTCAGATCATTTGGTACTCAACTCAATAAGCGATTGATACCCCCGGTAAACAACATTACATCTTCTGGAAAAAACTGCTTTCCCAGCGCGTTGATATGAGTGCGTTCTGGTAAACGATAACAACGAATATCGTCCTCGGCTGATTTGATGAGCGCATTCAGACGTTCCAGCAGTCTTAATAACGCTTTACGTTTCATCACCACCGTAAATACCGAATACTGTATCGGCAAGCCCAGTTTTTTTAGCGCTCTATGTACCCGCGACAACCGTTTTGGATTGGCGATGTCATAAGCAATGATATATAAACCGCTTTGACTATCCGCCATCAGCTCACGGCCAGTAAGAATTGATGCAATTTATTGATAGTACTTTTGTATAACAAATAAAGCCGGTCAGCGCGTTGTTCCGAGAGTAACGCCATGGCACCCAGTGCCGACGTATCGTCAGATTCATCAGCAGCCATTAATGACGGATAAAAATCCCAGACCAATAACTTGCTTAAATCCGCCGCCAGATCCAGATTGCTGGATAACAACGCCTCATCATCACTGCAAAAACCGCACTCCGGGAGCCAATTCAATAATTCACTGTGCAATACCCCTTGCAGTACATTCGAACGATACCGGCCCTGATCCGATAAACTCATATTTAGCCGGTGGCGTAGCTCATTAATCGACACTTCCCGCCATTCTTTAAGGCCCATACGCCTAGCAAAACTACGTGCTGCCAATTTTTGCATAGACAAATGCCAATTTTCGTATCGAGCCAGACCATCGGCGCGTGATAGTAAATCCACCAAACGCTGCGTCAATGCTTGCCTGCTATCGCCCCGTCCTAGCCATCGTGCGCGCACCTCGCCATTCCTTTCTAAAAACAACAGAGTGATACCGACATCTGCACATGCCAGTAATGCCGACATTGACCAATCCACCACCCCATTGCATACCACACGGGAAACTCGTGATAATGGAAACAACTGATCGGCTTTTTCGGGAACAACCACCCGCAATGCAGGTTCATCAAATACCACCCGGCAGCCCGGCGTACCATCAATATATAAAGGCCGCATTAATACTCCTTTTAAAGATAAGTAAAGAGAGTGATGATGCCTAACCGACTAAGTCACTGCCTGCCAAATATCGCTTACTCAACGCATAGCCATAACGCCTTAGTAATCGTCGTGCCGGGCCTGCCTGCGATTCATAAAAACCATAAAAACACTGTCGACCGGCTTTGTTCATCTGACAGCGGCCATTGTCATCACTAAAATGCTCGGGTCGTAACTGCCGTTCTCTAAACAACTGCCACACCCAATGATCCATTAACGACCGCAATGGTTCCATCAAGTCACACGCTAACGATTCACGGCCAAAACTGACATCGTGATAAAAGCCCAACATCGTATCCAAGCCAACGGTATGACAAGCCCGCACCGCATCGTAATGTAGCAAGGTATAACCCAACGACAGACAAGCATTAACAGGATCAGGCGGCGGCCGTTTTTTTCGACCAGAAAAATTCAGCGAATCAGCAAACAAATGTACATAAGCCCCAAAATACGCCGCCGCTGCCGCGCCTTCAAAACCACGCAAACTGGCCAGAGATATAGCAAAGCTATCCTCACGCAACTGACCGATAATGCCGTTAATAGTCTGTAACGCCGACGTTATTGGATACCGACAATCAGGACGCGCGGCCAATGCTTCGCGTAACAAATTTTGCTGGGCACGCACCTTAACCAACACCAGCCAGCGCGACAGCGGCGTGCGTAACTCCTCATTGATACTGGTAGAGTACTGCCCCAGACGCCTGCTAGTCTCATTATGCGAACGCCCAGCCAGCATCGCAGTTGCCTCGGTATTTCGTCCCGATAACACCAATAAACCGATGTTACGTTCCGACAAAGCCCCCAGTACCCGACTCTCTAATTGCACATTGCCACGTAACACCACCCGATCCAGCAAATGCAACGGTACCGTGCCTTTTTTTTCGCCTTCCTCATATAGCGCCAACGCTTGCCCATCCAATTTAATGGCCAGATTTTTGCGGTCCAGATACAAACTGCTCATTCATTACCCCACATAAAAAAACGAACCATCCTGAGGAACTACCGCTTTGCCTAACGTGCGAATATGTTTTGCGCCCGCTAATTGCAGCAAAATAAAACGATCTTCCTCAGGGTTAATGACTTGGCCAATCGCTTCCAGCAATTGCGCTTTTTCTGCCGGAGTCAAAAAACATTCAAACACCGACTTTTGTCCTCCCGAAGAAAAACCGCGCAGCACAGTCAGCGCTTTGCGCAACCGCCGACTACAGGAGATGTCATAAGCTGCCAGATACAGTTGCCGTTTCGTCATGGCAAAACAATACCAGCCACCAGCACCCTTGGCGGTTTTGACAAGCTTGTGAACAAGAGGTAGAAGAAATGAAAGCTCGATTGTGGCAATAACATTGTGCGAGCAACGCACACGTCGCTCGCACCCCCTATTCTGAGAACCTCGTAAAACTCTGCATTTTGATAGACGCAGTACCCAAAAGGGCATAAATGCGAACGACGTCTAATGAATCAATAAGTTCTGATATGTAAATGACTAACAGGGGCGGAATGAAATCTGACCTACCTGTCTTAATCCCTTCTTAATAAGGTCTGTTATTTAAATCAATCGTAGATATTGAAGAAAGCAAGATTGAGAGTCTTAATCCCTTCTTAATAAGGTCTGTTATTTAAATAGCTTGCAAGTTCAATGCTGGAAAGCTTGATGAGTCTTAATCCCTTCTTAATAAGGTCTGTTATTTAAATTCACTAAGAGGTTATTATGATAAGTAAAAATGTCTTAATCCCTTCTTAATAAGGTCTGTTATTTAAATGACTGAGTATCTACTTAGCAACTTACAACAATGTCTTAATCCCTTCTTAATAAGGTCTGTTATTTAAATCTACTATCAGAACTGCCAGCGCCCACAAACTGTCTTAATCCCTTCTTAATAAGGTCTGTTATTTAAATTTCATAAGCAGCATTGAGGCTTTGTCATGGAGGTCTTAATCCCTTCTTAATAAGGTCTGTTATTTAAAAAAGCATTTTCAGACGGGGATGTGAGAATCATTGGTCTTAATCCCTTCTTAATAAGGTCTGTTATTTAAATTCAGTGAAAATAAAGGCCGGATGATGGGCCTTAGTCTTAATCCCTTCTTAATAAGGTCTGTTATTTAAATATTCTTCAACACACACAAGGGCTGGAATGGCCTTAGTCTTAATCCCTTCTTAATAAGGTCTGTTATTTAAATAATAACCAGATCAAGCTGCTCGGGCAAACCGGTCTTAATCCCTTCTTAATAAGGTCTGTTATTTAAATGAAGATATTGAAGCATGCCTTACCAAGTCTGGTCTTAATCCCTTCTTAATAAGGTCTGTTATTTAAATGTTCATTACTTAACTAATTAATGTGGTTATAGGTCTTAATCCCTTCTTAATAAGGTCTGTTATTTAAATCCGTTGCTGACTGCTGGTTTGTCGCGCATTAGTGAGTCTTAATCCCTTCTTAATAAGGTCTGTTATTTAAATCGGTAACTTGGTCGTGATTGCCGGTCGGCCTGTGGTCTTAATCCCTTCTTAATAAGGTCTGTTATTTAAATATCAATCCCGTCATAACTTGGCATGTTTATCATGCGTCTTAATCCCTTCTTAATAAGGTCTGTTATTTAAATGCGTCAAACGTTGGGCACTATGCGGGCATTGTGGTCTTAATCCCTTCTTAATAAGGTCTGTTATTTAAATAGAATGGAATGGCGAGGCATTTAATAGTGCAAAGTCTTAATCCCTTCTTAATAAGGTCTGTTATTTAAATGACGACACAAGCGCACTGTATCAAACGTTTTTGCGTCTTAATCCCTTCTTAATAAGGTCTGTTATTTAAATCGTTTGCTAGCTCGTTTATCAATCCTGAAACTGTCTTAATCCCTTCTTAATAAGGTCTGTTATTTAAATACGTGGGTGATAAGGTTCAACGGCGACGTCTGTCTTAATCCCTTCTTAATAAGGTCTGTTATTTAAATAGGTGATTATATGATATTAGTACAGAAATTTAGTCTTAATCCCTTCTTAATAAGGTCTGTTATTTAAATCAAATTCAGATGTTATTTACGCTTTGTTGTCTGGTCTTAATCCCTTCTTAATAAGGTCTGTTATTTAAATCTGAGCCTATGTGCCGCAAGTGCCGGGCTGTTGGCGTCTTAATCCCTTCTTAATAAGGTCTGTTATTTAAATGGTTGTTTAAATCGAATGATTCAAAACAATTTGGTCTTAATCCCTTCTTAATAAGGTCTGTTATTTAAATCGCAAAAATTAACACGTAAAACGGGCTAACTTCGTCTTAATCCCTTCTTAATAAGGTCTGTTATTTAAATGGCTCAACAAGAATAGTGGGGAAGCGGAAAGTCTTAATCCCTTCTTAATAAGGTCTGTTATTTAAATCCGTTGTTAAGCAGGATTTGACGTTCAGAAAGGTGTCTTAATCCCTTCTTAATAAGGTCTGTTATTTAAATTAATAAAGGGTTTATATTTGCTAGTGAAGCTGGTCTTAATCCCTTCTTAATAAGGTCTGTTATTTAAATATAATTAAAACAATTAAAACAACAATGTATGTTGAGTCTTAATCCCTTCTTAATAAGGTCTGTTATTTAAATCAAAGTTGTTAAAAGAACTGTCTGAAATTACAAAGTCTTAATCCCTTCTTAATAAGGTCTGTTATTTAAATAACCCCACCGGTTGACGATACAACAACCCCACCGGTCTTAATCCCTTCTTAATAAGGTCTGTTATTTAAATTTAATACCGCGCATTTTGTTGAAAAAGAAATGTCTTAATCCCTTCTTAATAAGGTCTGTTATTTAAATGGCGCAACAGGTAACTAAATGAACGCACCAGCAAGTCTTAATCCCTTCTTAATAAGGTCTGTTATTTAAATACAATCTAACTTTATAGGTGCAATAATGGCTACGTCTTAATCCCTTCTTAATAAGGTCTGTTATTTAAATTTGAATCTATGATGACTCGCATCAATAATGCGTCTTAATCCCTTCTTAATAAGGTCTGTTATTTAAATAAAAACAAATGAAAACAAATAAGCTATTAGTTTTAGTCTTAATCCCTTCTTAATAAGGTCTGTTATTTAAATGCTGGAATGGCCTTATAGTAATCTGCCATAGTGGGGTCTTAATCCCTTCTTAATAAGGTCTGTTATTTAAATAACTAATAGGTAAATATATGAACAATAAATGTCTTAATCCCTTCTTAATAAGGTCTGTTATTTAAATACAAGAGCTTGCGGTATATATGGATAACATCAAGTCTTAATCCCTTCTTAATAAGGTCTGTTATTTAAATGAAATAGTCCTATTCATATGTGCCTTGTCTGCTAGTCTTAATCCCTTCTTAATAAGGTCTGTTATTTAAATAAATCTAATTTTTGCATTACACTTTCCTTTTAGTCTTAATCCCTTCTTAATAAGGTCTGTTATTTAAATGTTGTTAAGCAGGACTTGACGTTTAGGAAGGTCTTAATCCCTTCTTAATAAGGTCTGTTATTTAAATGATATGCAAATTGAAAAAGCTGAAAAGGATCGTGTCTTAATCCCTTCTTAATAAGGTCTGTTATTTAAATTAAAATTGTGGATCCTATTGCAGGTGAATATGATGTCTTAATCCCTTCTTAATAAGGTCTGTTATTTAAATAGGCCAAAAAGGCGAAGCAGTTAAAATTGCAGACGTCTTAATCCCTTCTTAATAAGGTCTGTTATTTAAATAGCTCGGGCATTTTCCTCCTTTTACTTTCAATAGGTTAGCGGGGTAGTTGACAAGATTTTTCATGTTTAAAAAGTTATCTCTCATTGATTAACCAGGATTGTAAATGATCTTGCAAATTACGTAGGTCGGTATGACAACACATTCCAATTTTAAGTTCTTTGGCGCGGGCGCGGCTGACTTTATCAAGTTTGTTAAAGCTGACCAGCATGGCTCGGCCTTGCAGGCCTCCCATTAAGTCGCGGAGGCTGTCTAGTTTATACAGCACGTCTGCATGTTTGTCTTTTTCAAAACGTTTGGTTTTGCATTCAATTAAATGCAGGCGATTGGCCTTAATTAGGCCAATGTCGATTTCGTTTTTTACCAGCGCTTGGCCGGCCGGTTGCCGGTTGATGAGGATGTTGTAAGCAATATCCTGAATGCCAAGGGCTATTTTTAGGTTAAGGCACACGCCATAGGTATGCATTTCCAGCCAACCGCCGTTGGCGGTAAAACGGGCATTTTCGTCAGTAAAGCGCAAGCTGTGGCCGTTGATTTGGCAAAGTCCGGCGGTTTCAAACAGTTCCAGCAATTCCCATAGCTGGGGTTTAGATTGCGGGCCGTCTTCAATTTCAGTGGTCAGTTTAGGATTGTTAGCCTGATAGGCTAAGTAATTGAGTGTGCTTAAGGCATTTGCAAAGCGATCAATTTCAGAAAGCAGTTGATTGGTGAGTTGCCGAATGGGGGCAATCACGCCGGTGGGTTTAGGTATTTCTACGGTACTGGCACCATAGGCCATCAGGTAATCTTTAAGTTTGATGCGGTCGGCCAAATCCACTTCGGGGAGTTTGGGGGTGAGCCAGATCAATCGGTCATGTTCGGGGTGGACGTAAAACACTGGCAAGTCGCAGCTGCGAAACGCCTCGTAGGCGGCAATGCTCATTAGTTTGGTGCCGCCGGTAGCATTTAGGGCAATGTCACCCTCAGGGTAGCTGGCGATGATGTCCAGTACCTGGTCACTGATTTGGCTGGCATCCCAGGGATTGGCAAGCAAACGGCGTTCGACACGAATGCCGCGCGATTTGAAGATGTTTTCCAGGGCGTTGCTGCGTTCCTGCATATCGGCGCTTACCAGCATGACGACTTTTTTAGGCTTTAAGTTGTCGTCTAGGACGGGGGTGAGGTTGGGTATCGGTTGCGCGGATACCAGAATCAGGTGGGTGGTGATGGTCATGGTAGTTACCTGATTTGGTTAACGTAGGCTGTATTGCTTGGGAAGTTGAGCAGGTAATTCTTTTATCCCAACACTGGCCGCTTCGGCTAGTAACATGGGGATAAATTGCTGATCCAACCAGATCTGAATAACTTGCCAGTCGTTGGCTTTAACGGGTTCAAAACCATGCGCCAGTATTGATCCGTTACGAATTTTAAGATGATTAAGTAGGTTTTTTTCTTCTCGTTGGATAAATCTAGCAGCTTCGCCTGAGGTTTTATGTTTGACTAATTGCCAGGCGGCAAATAAGCCGGCTTGCCATTGTCCGTCTCTGTTTTGGGTGAGCGTGACGCCGTCGGGGATAGCGGCTTGATCGACATTTGCCGTTTCAAGGTGGCATTGAGTTTTTAACAGCCATTGTGCGGTCCATTCAATTAGACGATAAACGCGAGCAATGGCATCATCAAAACGGCCTTGGACGGCGCGACGCTGGGCGTTTAGGTATAAATCAAACAGGCGCGCGGCTTCACGTTTGACGGGATTGGCGTCGCCCAGACGCATGGCGACATTCAGATAGGTTTTGAGTTCATCGGGCAAGGTTGGCGCAAACGGTTGCAGGATGGTCAGGGCCTGGGCGTGGTTGAAATTGTCCCATTCGGCAAAGGCGCGGCTGAGCTCACGAAAGCGGATGTATTCGCCGCGCAGCGCGTGTTGATTCGGCGGTTTGATGTTTTTTAAACCGGCTTCCGCTTCGCTGTAGGCGTAGCGGGTCCAGGCTTGCCGGTAAGGTGCAATCAGTCGCTGAAAGCGAATTTGTTCGCTATTGGCTTGAGCGGTAAATTGCGAGCCGTCCTGGACTTTGATCAAATCCGCGCGGCTGCCGGTGACCAATTGCAAATCAATCTCCGGCTTTTCTAACGCGGCCATAATCAAACCGGCGCTCATGGACTTTGTACCGCCGGTAAAGTTCGCAGCAATTTTGGCCGCTGGAAAACGTTGCAGGACGTCGTCGATGGCCTGATTGCAATCCAGATAAATGCGATCTAGGTCGTCTGAAAGCGTCAACACAATTTGATACTGCTCAACGCTTAAGCCGGTTTGTGTCGGGATGTTGGGTAAGCTGGGTTTTTCATCATCACGATGGGCCTTAATAAAATTGCCTTTGCCTGCTATTTCGCTGAGGGAACCTGCCTGACCAGAAGCCGGGTCTTTATCGGTGCAGATAAAGACGACGAAATCCGGGCGCAATTCTTCAATGGCGCTAACAATGGGTTGATGGCTACCGCCAACGGTACAGATGAGAATATTGGTCATGATGGCTCAATTAATGTTTGCTAGTCTGTGGGAGCGACACCTACGTCGCTCCCACAAAATTTTTATTCTTCATGACCAGTAGATGATCAAGACACTGAAATTACGGTTAATTTTGTTCATAGATGGATTTGGCTTGCTTGGCTGATTTGCCGTTTGGCTCTTCCCACCAATTTTCAGCTTGCCAGCGGTTTTTTATATCAATCAAAGCCGATTTTTTTTCTTCGCCATCCGGTAATGACTGCCAAGCTTCAGCTAATGCTTTTCCCCTTAAGGCGTCCTTTTCTGAGCTACGATTTTGTCCAGCAATTTGGGCGATTTTTTGGGTAACCCATCCCGATTTGTTGGCTATTACTAGCTGTTGTGCCTGTAGATTCTCAAGTCGACTCGCTACCATTTCATAAGGTAACAATCTGATCCAACCGAGTGGCAGTTTTGGTTCGCCACTGACCGCTAAACGCCGTGTTTTGGGAAATATGGGGTTACCTGCTTTTCCTAAGTTATATATTTCTCTAAATGATTTTACTTGTTCCTCAGATGCCCAATCGCCTGTCATGCCACGCCAGCCGCTGCCCCAGGACAATTGAAGATAAGCAGCATCGTGGTCGTTTTCTAACTGCGTCAGGATTCGTTGACATTCATCTTTGGGCTGTTGTTTGCCTTGGCTTTGATAAAATTCGACTTCTCTGCCTAGCCGATATTTTGCGTGTTTATTAAGATGTTCTCTGAGACCAGCAAAGTCTTTGGGTAATATATTGGCGACCGTACCTGATTGTTGCCAACAAAAATCACTGAGCAAGAAACCATCCCATTGCAAGTTAGCCAGTGCTAAGGAACCGGGTTGTAATACTTCTGCACAAATACCGTCCGCCTCTTTCCAATCACTAAAACTTTTCTTTTTGGTCATGCTGCGCCAACTACTTTGATTTAGCCAACGTATATCCGCCAGACACAGATCAGAAGAGTTAAACAAAATATCTGTTGTTTTAAACGGGCGAAAAATGTCTTGATTGGCAAGTTTGCCGGTCAATGCTTGTATTAATTCGCTTGCTGCCCAATTTTTTGGGGGCGCTTTTCCAAAATGATTTTTCTTTGGCAATAGGTGTGAAAAGTGTTCTGGTTGCATAGCTCGCAACCATTCAGCAATTAAAGCCGTGCGTATCGCACCTTTTATTGCCGTACCCGGTAAGTAGGGCCGGTTAAAAGCATCTTTTACTTGTTCCCTAAATTTGTCGGGGATTTTCTGTTTGGTTGATAACCAAGGTAACCGGTAACCAAAATCCTGCCCGGCAGCATTCACCAGATCGCTCAAGCGAGAACCGGAAACCAACAAGGTATCTAACGCCAAATTGCCTGTTGCAACCGCATTGAAGCTTTGTGCCTGATCCACTATAAAAGCATCACCGGCTCTATCGATAAAATCGAGTTCTTTAAACAACTCTTCACCTGATCCTGATTGGGTTGGGGTTAAAATTTCCAAACCCAATTTAATCGTTTGATTTATCCCTTTCATATTCATACTTTAACCTGCCTTGACGAAAAAACCGCGCCCGTCGCGATAGACCTTCTGCTGCATAGCATCAACCGAAACATCGACAATTCGCCCTAGTAAAGGTTGAGCAAAAACACTTCCTTCGGTAAACATGCGTAAACGTTGTTTACGATTTCCGGTTCCGCCAATCCAGCCGCCACGAGAGATCAGTTTATAGGCAGAGCCTTCCAACCAACCGGTTTTACAATCTGCTGGAGCAGGGTTAACCAAAGATAAAGCCACGGCTTTGTTGTGATCTGCTAGTTGCAGCCCCGGATTTTTGCCACGTTGCCAAGTAAAACAGCCATTACCATTGGTTCGATCCGCTCCGATACCGCTATCGGCCAATACGCTTAACATGGTCTCGAATTGTTTTTGGCTGTTTGGATCTGTAAACACGGCAAGAAAATATAAACCACCATCTTTATGAAACCAGATTCGACTGAAATTAAATAATTGTCCATTCAAGGCTTGATTTGCAGTTCTATCCATAGACAATCGTGGCCTTTCTTCTTCGACCCACAGTTGCTCGGGCAACTCTTTTGATTTGCTTGCTATAACACCCTGGCAAATACCTCCGGACAAATTAATCTGTTCTGCCCATTGAGAATCATTGAGTGAGGCTTTCCAAAGCTCAGCATCCAACCATTGGATCTTTTTAAGCTTTTTCGCTTCTTTCAAGCGTTCCTCGGGTAATTTAATGGCTTGGCTGCTTAATAAACGTGGCAAAAAATAACAGTCTTTGAAAAATGGAAAGGCTGAACTGAGATTAAACGACGGCAATTGAGCTTGTTGTTCAATCTGTTCTGGTGCGACCAATGCCCAGGTTGCCAAGATAGCCGCACTTAAGGTATCGGAATGGATAAAGGTATTGCTTTCCTCATAGAAATCATTGCCGCGACTATCGACATGAAATGGCGCGGTAAAGGTAAGCCGGTAGCATTCCATATTAAACCCCAGCGGCGGCTTCGCTAGATTTCGTCATAAAATCCACAAACAACCTTTTTAAATTGTCTTTTAAATCTTCTGCTGGTGTTCCTTTGTGATAGTTCTGCATCGTGCGTTCCTGCAAAGTTGTAATAGTGAACTCCACCGAACCGTAGCCACGAGAACCATGCCCACCCAAGCTATCGTGTTGCACTAATTCCAAGCCTTCGCGGATCAGATTCAGAAACCTTTCTTCATCATCGCCCTCCATCAATGTCAAAACCAACTCAAAATGAAATACCGCTCCGGCAGGAACTCGCTCGAATTGCCTTGGATTTGCTGCCGATGTAATACGGTCAATATTAACCTCTGTCTTGACTTCGGTCATCGGCATATCGGTATTGGGGGCATTTTCCAGATCTGATTTACTGGCTTGAGTTAAATGGGCATCGCGCACCATCAATCTAGTAGGCTGCTTATTATTTTCTGAAGCGGATACACCAAACATTTGGCCTAATAAAGTGTCAGAGCGTGTGCCTGCAGCGGATTCGAGTTTTCCCACTTTAAGGCTGAAACCACCTTCTGGATTATGTTTCTCATCACCCCTGGCTCTTTCCAATAACGAGCGCATTTTGCCGCGAAATGATGAACCGGGAATATATGGCTCATTAGTCAATGGATTTCGGACAACCACCTTGTCTGCTCCGCCGATTGCCATACCGATGGAGTTGCCTCCAATATGCATACCGGTTAGCGCTTTAATGGTGCCTTTGATAAAAATTTTGCTGCTGATTTTTGGATTGTTGTGTTCATTCATTTTGTTCTCCTTGTTCTATTTGACGCTATAAGCTTTGTGGTAGGCCAATATTGCCTCAAAAAAATTGCAAAACCGTTTGAAAGTTTCGGGTTGCTTGACATCAACAGCATCTATGGCGGCTGATAGAGCATCTTCTAGCTTTTTAAAAGTATCCTTTTTCTTCGCCTCAGTACGTCCTCGTGCATAGGCCAATTTGGGTTTTAATAACAACAACTCACGATAAGATTTTTCATTGAATTCTTGCATTTCCAGTTTTTTAACGGTTCCATAGGCATTACGTATTTGTGATGTGCTGACATCCTTAATATCTATTGCCAATTTTTCAGCGAACTCCACCATGCGCTTTGCAGTTTCATCCTTTTGGATGAATGATTTAATTTCTTCAGTCATTCGTTTTACTCCTCATTAAAAATTCTGCCCACCTTACCGGCAATTGCAACCACTCCATTACCGGTTGTTTGTTGGGTATGCTTAGCGGCGTTACCAATTGGTTGAGTAATTCATTTAACTCATCTTTTACTTCGGGATACCGTTTCTCCATGCGTTTTAGGTTATAAACCAGCCGCCAACGCCATTTGTCCCAATAAATCCATTCCTGAATCTGGCCGTGTTTATGTCGTTGTTCAATTTCCTGCACCGAGATAACAACCTGCCTCAGTCGGTCAATAATTGCCTGACTTTGTGTTTGTTTAGTGATTAATTCAATGGTTTTCCGAAATTTGACGGCATCAGCAAAACTTTCCCACCCAATAGTGGTATCTAAGAAACAAAGTGCATCTTTTTGGCGTTGCCCGCGTAACAGATTTTTGGCCTGTTCTTCAGCGTCTCCCGCTAATTCGGCAGCACGGGAAATGGGATATTTACCGCCAACCGTTGCAATCCCAGCTGACAAGGTGAAATGAGGATTGTCGGCACAATATTTTTGGAATTCCTGCCTGATTTTTAGGGCAACCTCTGGCAGTTCATCCCAACTGCCGATAATGAATACATCATCGCCACCAGCATAAATGATTTGGCTTTGTTGATAGTCGGCAAGTATTTGATGCAAGTAACCGGCGAAAAATACATGCAGTTGCCGCGATAAAGTCGCTACGCGCGACAAGGACCCCATAGTTTTGTTTTCATCGTTGCCAAAACGCAAACCCCGAATGAAAATCTCGCCCAAATTATCCACGTCCATCCGCAGCACACCCATTCGGCTGATTCCTTTGGCATTACTGGCAAAATCATCAAAATCCCAAATACCGCTGTTTTTTTCTTTTAGCCACTTACCAACGTAGCGCAGTCCTTGGGAGTAACCTTGAGTGTTCTCTTTTAGACCTGTCCAGGTATTTAAAACTTCCAAATGCGAAGATGACAAATCTGTTAATTCGCTAAATTCCGGTTCTGAAGCCAGGAAATACAACATGCAATCTGTACCAGGCATTTCAATTTTGCACAGATTTTTCATTTGTTTGTTATGGACGGTTTTTCTATCATCGCCCCACACCCAAAATAAATAGCAGGTGTCAGCCAAATTTTTTCCGATGTTTTCTAGATCCAGGCATTGTTTACATATTGCGGCTGCATTGATTTCAGAAGCAGGATCGTCACGGCCACAGATTTTGCAGGCGCCTGATTCATGCTGTAATTGCTGAGAGAAACAATCAATATCTTCGCTGACTTGGGATTTGAAGGGTTGCAAACGGTTTTTCTGCAAATCTTCATTGGCTTGTTGCCATCGTTTACCCATATTGCCACCACGAAAATCATCTCCAGTGACCTCCGCCATACCGATTCCGAGAAAAACCTCACCCTGAAATTGGCTTAATAGCGCTTTATTAACCGAATCGGCAATACGTTTTAGTTGTTCGGTTTTTTGTGAAGGTATCAATAAGTAAAACTTGCCACCGGATGAATATATTCTTGCTGTGGCATACAAGCCAAGTGCTCTTATCATTTGCTCAGAAACAGCATCACACAACAATTGAATAAAAAAAGACCGGCCTCTTAAGCCCTTTGCTGCCCCTTTGCTAGTGATTTTGTAGATAAATTTTTGAATGCCGGAAAAATCGCCGCAAACCAATTGCCATTTTGGGGTCGTTTTATCATCGTAATTGATCTGCCCTTTGTTAGCTTCATGATACAAATATAAGCCTTCTCCAATTGCCGCTGTAATCCGAAGATGATCAAACAACGAAATATCCGGATGCAGTACGTTGGTTGCTGCGGGTACTTGACTTAAATGCTGCTCCATTAAATTTAACAAGCTTCTCAAGGTCGATTTGAGCAGTTTTTCTTTATCTACATTTGCTCGAAAGGATTGTAGGCCTTTTAATTCTTCAATAAATTTTTCGGCAATTTGCTTGTAATCCGTTACCAAGCTGTTTTGACTTAGCCAGACTTTACCTTTGTCATTGGATTTTTCTTCCATACCTGAGCAGTTGGCCTGTTTGGGGTAAATGGCTTGTTCCAATAATTTCGTTTGGGAGAGCGGCAAGAAATAGTCATTTTTTCTTGCGGTTTCACCGATATTTACGCGACCCAGCAATGATTCAAGCCGGGTCTTTTTGTTTATGCCAACTTCGTAAAAATTACCTTGTTCTCTTTCGGCACTTGCCAAGTGATCCGCAGCCTGCACTATTTTTTCCAGATAGGAGACTTCTCGTTCAGAAGGAACATGGTGCAACGCTGCTAAATTGATCCAGTTTTGATCTGCTGTAGTTGATTTTTGATTTTCATCCGGTTTGATTTGTGTGACTTGAGCGCTTAGCAACTCGCAAAATTTCAATGTATTCAAAACATGAATATGGCTGTAATAACCTTCTTTATGTTTTTTACAATAACTTTGACGTTTTTCGTCATTTTTCCGATAGTCATCAAGAATTTCGGCACGCTCAAAAAACTTTCCAATATCGTGAAGTAAACATCCTAAAACTATGTGGTCGTGCTCTTTCATACCTTATTCCTGTTGATACTGAATCTGATCTGCATTCAGCATTATTTGATAGCGAGTGTTCGGTCTGGTACCGACCGGACTGATCAAATAAGCCGATGCGGCATGTGACAATGTGTGTTGCAGGGTTTTATTTATTCGCGATTTGCGTTGTTCAAAAAACGACTTACTCATGCCGTGTTGTAATGCCTGGAAGGTGCGGTCTGTGCCGCCCAGCTCGCCGTTAATCAGCCGGTATTCTTGTAGGTACTGTTCGGCATAAGCGGGTTCCGGTGCCCCATCGTTGGGGCTGGTAGGTAATTGCTGGCCTGTCAGTTGGCGTTTGAGTAGCCAGCTGTAAAACGCTAGATCAGCGGGGATTAATTTTATTGTTGTGCCATGAGCTGTTACGGTGCGTTGGTTAATGTCGATATTTAAAAACACCGGTCCAAGCGCTTGCTGGGCTTGGGCAACCGATTGACTGAAGCTGCTTTTACCTTGCAATAAGGCTTGGTCCAAACCGTGTCGTAATCTTACAAAGGCAATGTCGGCCAGCATGACTTCGGCATTTTGGGTGTCGAGTGGCTTACGGGTGGGGTCGTTGCCATAGATCACCTGCGAATAGGGCGTGGGGTAATAAAACTGTGGATGTGCTTCGTAGTCGGCAGAGATCAATACATGACTGAGTCTATCTTGCGGACGACCGTATAAAGACAGTGCGTAACCAGCATAAAAGCCCATGGTTTTGCGGCCACCGGCAATGGAAACATGCACAGAAGTATCAGGGTCGGCTGTAAGGATTCTGATCCATTCGGTAATGCCGTCTGCCATGGACTGGTTATCCGCCTGAGTGCGAATATCGGCTAAAGGTTCGCCATTGGCTTGTTGCAGAATGTGAATATGGTCTTCGTTGAAATTTGGTTTTGCTAAGTGGTAGTCGTTGTAAAAACTTGCTAACCAGCCATCGTTTATCAATGTTAGTCGTGCCCGCTGATAACCTTCTGCCGTTGTGAGGATATGGATTTGCGCTGGCAATGCCAGGCCTTGGCTATGCAGCGCATACAGGGTTTCTGTAACGACTTGCGGAGTAAGGCCTGTTACAGCGAGTAAAATTGTTTGTGAGTTCATCCTTGAATTATTCCTTAAAATTGCTTTTTGTTATGAAGTTGGCAAGCTTGTCGACTCTATGGTGTAAGCCCCCATGCCCATGCTGGTGCCTTTGCCGACATGGGTCCATTGCCCCAGCCAGAGATAAGGCCAGAATTCATCTAAGCCTTCCATATCCAAAAGTACGTTGCCAATCAGGCCACCCATGTTCATTTCGGTTTGTTGCCGGGATGAATATCTAGTCCAATCGAACCATTTAAGTTGTTGGGAGCTGAATTGGACAGTTCTGGCTTTGGTAGTGAGTGCGGCGAAATCAGTTTCTAGTGGCGTATCAGTATGGAAGTAACTAATCATCGAGATACGTCTGAGTAACGTGCCGAAAAATGCGCCAAAGTTGAATTGCCGGGTGGCTAGGTTTTTATTGTCCTGTTTGATACGCAACGGCGTATGAAATGTAATTTCGATATGTTTTGGCATGATAGGTATTGACATCAATTCAATAGGACGTAGGGGGGTTAATTCACCATTCTGATAGACGGTTTCACTATGTCCTTGGTGATTGATTGCATCTATTTTTTGCAAATCAAAAACCTGTTGATGACCACCAATGCCATCCAGCCCGGCTGTTTTAAGAGCATGGATAATATAGGGAAAGAAGCGTTGACCATGACCAAACAAAATTACATCTAACGTGTAAATCGAGTTATCTGTTGATAACGTGATAGGGAATTGCAACACAAACGGGTGCGGCGCGGCGGTGTATTTGCGCATTTTTTCAGTATTGGCCGGTGGCGGCGTTTCAAACACAGTGCTGTAAGCACAGGCATTTTTGAGCATGCATTCGTTGCACGGGGTATTTCGAACAACACAGACAGTCTTTTTTAGCGCATGACCAAAGGCACCACGCCAAGCGGAGCCTGCGAATTTAGGCAATTTAACGGGGTTATCAACACCAAAATAAAAGCGGTAGGTGTTGATTGGAATAATGGAATCAATAATTGACATGGTAGCAGTACCTCCTTGTGACATTCTATGGACTCTAACAGTCGAGTTCATTATTGGCAAGCTTGTGACAAGATATGCTTTCGTTACAAGCCCTATATGTTCTTATCTGTTGATAGTAATAACAGGATATGACAGAAAGAAGAAACACAATGTTGTTCTGGCTAATCTAGCAGCGTTCTAATGTTGTTGGATCGGTTGTTAAATGGATGAGCCTGCTTTAAAAAATTGTAGAATTTCTTTATTCTGGAAATTCTTAATAAAGGCTGTGTGTATCTCTATGCTTTAAACTTTAAAAAACTTTATTTGACGATACGTAAACTTTCTGTGGGATTAGAATGACTAAATTGGATTCCTGCTTGCTCCAAAATCCAAGCTTCGTATTTTGTGTGCCAAATCGCTAACAATTCCAAAGGACGGTTTTTATAGTGTTTCTCTGCCGTAGCATTTGGTGCGTGGCCCATTATTTGAGCAACTACACCTGTCGGCATTTCAACCCATTCTGCCAGACTCGCAAAAGTGCGGCGCAAACCGTGAATAGTGACATGTTCTAAACCTGCAATCGACAAGGCGCGATTGTGCGCTATTCTGGGCTCAGCTAATTTTCCGTCTTTGGAGGTAGGGCTGTTGAATACCCATTGATTACGGCGAGGTAATGCAATTATCAGACTAAGGAAATAAGGCGTTAATGGAATCATTCTGCCTTCGTCCTCAATTTTATCCTTAATCCAAATCGCGCCAAGTTTGAAATCAATGTGCTCCCATTTCAGCTCTGCTAGTTCTTCTCGCCTTGCACCGGTTAATATCAACCCTTGCAAATAGGCAGAAATAATCGGGTTAGTTAAGTTACGTATTGCTGCAAACCAGTCTGAGAGATGAGCACGTTGCAACACGTCAAACTTTTTGGTTTTAGCCGTGGGAACTTGTCGGCGCAACCCTCTGTCAGTTGTCGCATTAATGTCTATAAAAGCCCCGTATTTTTTATGCTGACTCGCCCAAGTCCAAAATGTTTTGAATAATACGAATGCGTGTCTAGCGCTAGCGGGTCGAGTTTTGGCTTCCTGTTTTTGCCAAGTAGTAAGAACTTCAGCGTTTATTCCAGCCATCGGAATTTGCAATACAGGATATAAAGCACCTTGAGTGGTTAAGCTACTACTGCGTTTTTTTGGCTGGCCGCCTTCCTGAGATGTTTTTTTATGGTCCAATAAATGATGTACACCCCAAATATTTGAGTGCATCTCTATGTATTCATCCCAAGCTATTTGTACAGTAATGGTGTTTCGCATTGCTTCGGTTTTAGCTTTTTCTGATGCGGTTTTGTCATTGGCGATTTGCTCAACTTTTTGTTGGCGCGGATCTTTACCTTGGTCAACCATTGCCTGTAACCGCCGAGCTTCTGATTGGGCCTTCTGGATTGTCCAGGTCTTGATGTCTCCAATAGTTATGCGAATAGACTGACTGTTGAACTTACCTTGATAGATATAAGACTTCGCGCCTTGAGTAGCACGAATCCCCAGTCCAGGCGCTTTACTGTCCCATAAAAAGGCTTGTTGCTTATCAGTAGGGCAAGTGAATTCCATAACGCGCCCAGCAGTAAATGAAATCTTTGCCATCATGACCCCTTAAAATAGTTACACACTTTCTGTGTAACCCCTATGTAACCCGATATGAAGAATAGTTGTCAACATTAATCAATGTTGTTAAAGGTGTATAAAAATATAACTAATTGAATATTATTAATAATTTGTTATTTAATGAGTATTAATCAATACTAATAAACGTTATATTTTTGTGACTGTTAATCACTAGGTCGGCGGTTCGAGCCCGTCCGGGGGAGCCAAGTGTTAAGAAAGGGCTTACAGAAATGTAGGCCCTTTTTTTTGTCTGTTATATTTATTGATTATGCGCCCGTAGCTCAGCTGGATAGAGTAATCGGCTTCGAACCGATTGGTCGGGAGTTCGAATCTCTCCGGGCGCGCCATCTTTACTTCAACTCAACAAAGCCGCGATTTCGGTTTTTGTTCTGTATTTCTTCAGCATCTTGTTCCTCCATTGCGAGCAAGAATAATATCCGCAAGCCACTCAATCTCTGAGCTTAATATTACGATGCAACCCGAAGACTTAAAAAAGTTGGTCACATTTGCCATACCTTATGGAAAATACAAAGGGCGAGTTATCGCGGATCTACCGGGACATTACCTTAACTGGTTTGCAAGAGAGGGATTTCCTAGTGGTGAGCTTGGGAGGTTATTGGCGCTGATGCAGGAGATGGATCACAATGGATTAAAGCCGCTACTTGATCCGCTAAGGAAGTGAATTACGAATAGAAGACCGGTTTACACATTGCGGAATTAATGCTTGCTCTATCGACTAGAAAGCATAACCACACTTTTCTAAAGTGGATGATCTGAACTTAATTGAGTTCGTGAACAATAGATCCCTCAACACAAATGTTTTGGTTAAAAGAGATTGAATAAAAACTTCCCCCCATTTTTTCACAATCGCTTTTCATTCGCTCATACGAGTTATTCAGCCATAGGACGGCTCCAATAATTGCAACTATCACAATTCCAATCAGAATATTTTGAAAAGTTTGAGCAGTCATTTTTATATCCAATTTCACCCTTAGCCGACTTAGATAGAGATGATACAAGTTGAAATTATTTCCGTACTAATGATGCCAATAACTTAGATTTAAGTATTGATGAATGAAGTAGCCAAAAAGAATGAAGCTAAGATTCGGATACTTCTATTTTCGATGCCTATTGCTACGTCTATTAAACTCTAATCAAGGTACTGTTTTGAGTTAGTCAGGCAAGTCGGTGCTAGCGAGGTGGCAACCAAGGCAAGTTTGGCAACTTTGTTTAGCATCCGTATCCCCTAAGATTTTTTGCAGTGCTGGTATTGGAATCGTAACTAAAGTCTATCTTGGTCCTGAGTGTGCCTGTTTTGAAGCAGTTTTTCAAAAATACCTTTCTTCAGAAACGTCACATCCTGCGCCGCCAAGGGCTAATCCATTTACATAATCACGTTTGGCTTCGATAACGCCGACTGCCTCGCGCTTAACAAACAGCACATAATCCGCCGGGCCGGTGTCGGTGGGGTATTCACGTACCGCAACGCCAAGAGCTGCACTTAAGTTAAGTTGCTTAAAGTCTTGAATTATCCAGCCAGCCTGTTCGAGCTTTTGATCGATCTGTTGGCGGGCTTTAGCTTCTGGGGTCATAACCTCAATTCCCTAAACAGCGGTGAACGAAGTCCAAGCATGACCGCATCGGCAAACTGTCCTTGATATGTCAATGCTCCAACATCCATATTTGACCTGGTATTTTCAAGTTGTGAGAGTTACGAGCATGATAAGAGAAGCCGTTTTTAGTCGGCAATTGTAGAGCATCTTGCTAATAACCAGGTAATTAAGGCTTTCTGGCCTGTCAATTTCAACAGCATTTAAATCCAGACCATTGTTAATGGTGGATATACTATTAAACTTACCTACGGCACCAAGACAGGTATCCCCATATAGTTCAGGAGAATTGATTATGTCGACCGGAACACTTCAACACCATCGTGTCCTCTGCGCAAAACCCGAAAAAATATATCGTGCCTTGTTGGACGTTGATGCGATATTAACGTTGCTTTCCACGAATAGCATAATGATGATGGGGTTTAATGCCGTCGCAGAAAGGACGTTTGCAGCAATAGATTGCTCATCTGCAACGATAATCCAAGATTTCCGGCCGATGCCATGAATATGAATCTCAGTCTTTACGAAACTCGGGTGATAGCTTGCTTGATCGAAAAAGCCATTACCACGCCTGACCAATATCCTCTTTCGATTAACTCTCTGGTTAACGCATGCAATCAGAAAAGCAATCGGGAACCCGTTTTGGACTTAAAGGAGTTCACAGTACAGGACACAGTCGACGGATTGATTAAAAAATGCCTAGTGAGCCGTGTTGACGGCAGTCGCGTCTCTAAATATCAACATCGCTTCTGTAACAGCGAATTTGGCACACTGCAACTGTCAGAAAAGGCTACCGGCATTATTTGCGAGCTGTTCCTGCGAGGCCCGCAAACGCCTGGGGAATTGCGTAATCGCACTGAACGATTGTGCAAATTTGAAGATGTCAACGAAGTCGAAGCTGAGCTTGCAAGATTAATGGCTCGGGAAGAACCATTAATACTCAAACTTCCCCGTGAGCCCGGAAAACGCGAATCACGTTATGCCCACCTATTCAGCGGCCAACCGCAATTGTCTACTTTACCGACAACGGCAAGTGTTGAGATCGCAACCAAAATCACTGATCGTGAAAGAATCGAGGCACTGGAAAAGCAGGTCTACGAGTTGCAACTGAGTCTTGATGAGCTTAGGCAGAAATACGAACACTTAGCTGAATAGATTCCTGATCTTAATTAGGACACAACCAGAAAAATACACTGATGCTGAAAGCGCCTTCCATTAGTCATGAAAAACTTGACGGACAAACGCGGCATCAGTAAAAACGCACTATTTTTCAGCGGATCTTTTTAAAACAGCATGAATCACAATACCATTGCAACCCGAGTCGAGCATATTTCAATGGCAACCGGAATTCTTGCAGGCTTATCTGCTGCAGGAGCGGTATTGGCAGAACCCACCGGATTCGATGCCCTTGGTGTTTGGCTGGGTATTACCGATGAGCCTTTAATTATCAGAGTAGCCCCCCTGTTTGGCTCAATAGCGACAGCCAGTGGTACTATTTCTGGCTTTACGTATTTCTTTGCCAAACGGAAAAAGCGGCAAACAAAAGATAAGACCAATGACGATAACGCGGCATTGCCTGAGTAAGCTAACGTTCTCTGGTCGCTCATGTAAACAAGCAACCGAAGTGGATGCTCAGAAGCATTATTCACAGAGAAGACTGAAAGAGAAGAATCGGCCAATTGCGGACAGTCACTCAACAAGAAACTCAACTATTGACCGTCAGAAACAAGCCTGAATGCTGCCGTCGAAGCACTAATCGGTATTTGTGCATTCATCCATCTTTAGGTGTAGAAACTGGATTAACTATCAAAATAGAATCTGCGTCCGAAACCGTAAAAACACATTGGGCTTTCTAGGGTCTGAAGTAAAAGAGTTTGCAACTCATGAATACAACATAAATATTAATCCATTTCCATTAGAGGATGCTCTCCACAAAATTTATAAATACCACCATGAATAAAGATCATTTAACAGGGCTGATTCACTAGCGTACTGTTGCCTGACTATCTTTTTCACTGGGGTTATTTATGAAAATTCTCGGCAAACTTACGACAATTCCAATGCTGCTGGTTAGCCTGGTTGCAACGGCTGACGAATCCAATTTTGACATTTTCGCCAAGCTTAACAGCGGTCCGGGTAATGTCACGGTATTGGATAATGGTCGAATCATTATGAGCATGCATCAATTTTACCAGCCAAAAGTCACTGTGGCTGAGTATAAAAATGATGTCCTGATACCGTTTCCTAATAATGAACTTGCGGATGAAGATTCAACATCGGCGTTAAAACTGGATGCTGTATTAGGCATTCGCTCTGCCAACGGCATCGTCTGGATGCTGGATAACGGCATGCGCAGCGGTGTAACGCCAAAGCTGGTGGGGTGGGATACCAACAGCAATCAGCTGCATCAGGTTATTTATTTGCCGCCACCGATTGCGCCGAAAGATACGTTTGTAAATGATTTTGCAATCGACACCCAACGGCATCGTATTTTTATCAGCGATCCTGCCGGTGGCGCCAATGCGGCCATTATCGTCGTCAATTTAAAAACCGGTGCGGCTCGGCGTGTTCTGCAAGGACATACCAGTGTAATTCCTGAGGCGGTCGATCTAGTGATCGATGAGGTACCCATTCAAGTGAAAGATGACGCCGGCAAATTGCATCGACCGCATATTGGCGTCAACCCGATTACCGAGGACTTGAACAACGAATGGGTCTATTTCGGCCCCATGCACGGGCACAGTCTGTACCGGGTAAAAGCCGACGATTTGGCAAATGAAGCCTTGGATGCCAAGGCGTTGGCGAGCAATGTGCAGCGCTATAGTGATAAGCCGATTTCGGATGGTTTGACAATAGACAAAGACAACAATATTTATTTGGGTGAGCTGGCTGCTAATGCCATCGGCGTTATTTCGGCAGATAGAAAATACCGGCGCCTGGCTCAGTGTTCGGAGTTGTCCTGGGTGGATTCATTTAGCTTTGGACCTGCTGGGCAATTATTTGCGGTGGTCAACCGGTTGCATCAGTCGGCAACATTAAATGGTGGCGTGTCGGCAGCAAAACCGCCGTTTTATCTCTTAAAGGTCAAATCATTGGCGACCGGATTGCCCGGCCGGTAGCAACGCAGTTTCGTTAATTTTCCGGCCTATCGAGATGATTTTTTCTCGCAACCAACGATGGGCCGGATCCTTATCCCGCAAGGGATGCCAAATCATAACCAAATCGTAGTCTGGAAGTTCGATCGGCACGGGAAATATTTCCAGCGCTGCAAACTTTTTAAATTGCTCGGCAATTCGATACGGTAGCGACAAAATCATGTCAGTTTCAGCAACAATCAGCGGCGCAGAAAGAAAGTGCGGGACGATGAGTTTGATGCGCCGCTCCAAGCCCAGTTCGGTCAATTTTTGGTCGATAAAACCCAGGTTGCTGCCGGTACGGGAAATCAGCATATGGGAAGATTCCACATACTCTGCCAGCAAAGGCGGTTTTTTTATCAGCGGGTGATTTTGCCTAACCATGCACGCCATCCGGTCGCTAAATAACCGCTGGCGTTGCAAATGCGCAGGCGGATTTAACACCGATTCGAAGCCCAGCACGACGTCCAGGCTACCGTTCTCCAATTGCGTGACCGGAAATGATGACTCAGTGCGCTTAACATGAATATCAATACCCGGCGAGATTTGGTCAATCAGCCCGGATAATTCGGGTAATAACAAAAACTCCATGTAATCCGTGGCAGCCAGCACAAACCGCCGTTGGCTGCTGCTCGCCTCAAACTCCAGCGGCGGCTGTAGAAATTGCTCCATCTCAGCCAATACCGCCCTGATGGGTTCAATCAAGGCTAGTGCCCTTTCGGTTGGCTTCATGCCGGTCGGCGTTTTCACCAGCAGCGGGTCATCGAGTTGTTGCCGCAATCGATGCAACACATGACTCATAGCCGACTGGGTAATAAACATCTGCTCCGCCGCACGGGTGACGTTTAACTCCCGCATCAACACATCAAATGCGACTAATAAATTTAAATCAAATGTTCTCAGATTAGACACAGGGGTATTTTGTGAGGTTGGTTGAGTAATGATAATTGAGTGACATGGTAACAATTCATGGGGGAGGGTTGGCAATGAATCCTGTCAATGGGCACATGAAATTTATACATTTAACAAAGCCTTCCGTTCCACCTAATGTATCGCTCAAGCGTGTTGTTAGTTCCAGGTAATAGTGCCGTTACAACACGCTCTTCCTACGGATAACCCCATCGGTTTCCAGCACAATGTTTAACCAGGAGAGCAAGATGTCAGCCAATATTTCAAACAAGTCTTTTCGACCGTATACCGGCGAAAAAGCCAGGATCAGCCGCGCTTACGATTACCTTATTTTGGTATTGGCGCTGTTTCTGTTTATAGGGTCTTTTCATTTGCATTTTGCATTAACCGTCGGCGACTGGGATTTCTGGGTGGACTGGAAAGACCGGCAATGGTGGCCGCTAGTCACACCATTAATGGGAATTACGTTTCCGGCGGCGGTGCAGTCAGTCATGTGGTCAAAATTTCGTCTGCCGCTGGGCGCGACGTTGTGTGTCTCGGCGTTATTGATAGGTACCTGGATAGCGCGCATTTTCGCCTATCACTTCTGGAATTTTTTCCCCATCAACATGGTGTTGCCTGCCACTATGCTGCCGAGCGCACTGGTGTTGGACGTTATTTTGATGTTAAGCAACAGTCTGACGATAACGGCAATTTTTGGCGGATCGGCTTTTGCCTTGCTGTTTTACCCCAGCAATTGGCCAATTTTCGGGATGTTTCATATACCAGTTGAATACGGCAATGGGCAATTGACTGTTGCTGACTTGTTCGGCTTCGAATATATCCGCACCGGTATGCCGGAGTATTTGCGCATCATTGAGCGCGGCACATTAAGAACTTACGGCCAATACGCCACACCGTTATCGGCATTTTGCTCAGCGTTGTTATGCACCTTGATGTATCCCTTATGGTGGTACATCGGCAAGTGGTTCGCAACGGTTCGTTACCTTAACAAAATCTGAGGGAGATAGGTTCATGAAAACAATTTTTATAAAGTGCCTGGTGTCGCTCGGATTGTTGGTTTCGCTGTACGCACTCAATATCCAACCTGCCATGGCCCATGGGGAAAAGGCGTTGGAGCCGTTTATCAGAATGCGTACGATCCAATGGTATGACGTGCAATGGGACAAGCAAAAATTCAATGTGAATGACGAAGTCAGCGTTAGCGGCAAATTCCATGTCGCCGAGGATTGGCCGATCAGCGTGCCGAAACCTGAAGCGTCTTTTTTGAATATTTCAACACCCGGCCCGGTGCTGATCAGAACCGAACGCTATCTGAACGGTAAGCCCTTCATGAATTCTGTGGCCTTGCAGCCGGGCGGTGATTACAGCTTCAAGATTGTGCTCAAGGGGCGGTTACCGGGGCGGTATCACATTCATCCTTTCTTTAATCTGCAAGATGCCGGGCAAGTAATGGGCCCTGGCGTCTGGCTGGAAATTGGCGGCGATGCGGCGGATTTTTCCAATGAGATAAAAACCATTAATGGTGAACTCGTCGACATGGAAACCTTTGGGTTAAGCAATGGCATATTCTGGCATGGCTTCTGGGGCTTACTGGCCACGGCCTGGCTACTCTGGTGGGTACGGCGGCCGTTGTTTATTGCCCGCTACAGAATGCTGCAAGCGGGGCTGGAAGATGAACTGATCACGTCAAATGACCGGTTAATCGCAAAAGGCATTTTGATCGGTGTGCCGGTGCTGGTCTTGGCCATTAACGCGATGACCAACAGCCAATATCCGAACACTATTCCGTTACAGGCTGCTCTTGATCAGATATTACCGCTGTCTGCCCAGGTTAATGCCGGTGTGGTCGATGTCGAAACTTTAAAAGCCGAGTACCGGGTGCCGGAACGGGCGATGACATTTACCGTCAACGTTAATAATCGCAGCGAAAATCCGATTCAAATCGGCGAGTTTGCCACTGCCAATGTGCATTTCCTCAACAAGCATCTGCCGCCCCTTTATCAAGACGAGGCAAATAGTATGACAGCAGCTGAAGGATTGATTTTGGATAATCCCACACCGATACAACCCGGCGAACAGCGCACGCTGACCATTACTACCAAAGATGCCTTATGGGAATCCGAAAAACTCAATGGCCTTATTCGTGATGCTGACAGTCGCGTCGGCGGCTTGCTGTTTTTATACGACGATCACTTGGGTAAGCGGTTTATCTCCAGTATTTCTGCCGCCGTCATTCCAAAGTTCAATTAACCCTTGAGAGGAAAATATTATGGCTACAACATCAGAACAATTACCGGTTTCGGTAGCAAGTACTCACAAGGTGCCCTGGTATTTGCAGGATTTACCTTTGTATCTAAAAGGTTTCGGCATTCTGTCGGTAATTTATATCGGGCTGCGTTTGTATCAAGGTGCATTCGCGATAGCTTCGGGCCTGGATTCCACCGAACCGGCTTTCGAACAATACTGGATGCGGTTGTTCTACATTGAATTAGGCATTCTCGCGGTCTTTGTGAGCGGCCTCTGGGGGTATTTATGGCTGTCTCGGGATCGCAATCTCGACAAGCTAGACCCCAGAGAGGAAATTCGCCGTTACTTTACCCTCACGATGTGGATCAGCATTTACACTTTTGCCGTGTATTGGGCCGGTAGTTATTTCGCCGAACAGGATAATTCCTGGCATCAGGTCGCTATTCGTGACACGCCTTTCACCGCCAATCACATCATCGAGTTTTATTTCAATTTTCCGCTCTATGTGATTTTAGGAGGTTCCGCCTGGTTATACGCCAGAACCCGATTGCCGCTGTATGCTAAAGGTATTTCGTTACCGTTGACATTGGCAGTGGTTGGGCCGTTTATGATTTTGGTGAGTGTCGGTTTTAATGAATGGGGCCATACGTTTTGGTTTAGAGAGGAATTTTTCGCCGCACCGATTCATTGGGGCTTTGTGATTGGTGTCTGGTTTGCGTTGGGCGTAGGCGGCATCTTGTTGCAAGGAGTTACCCGGCTGATTGAACTACTCGATGGATTGGAAGATGCCGCTTGAGATAAATGCATCTCAAGCTATGACAGTCGACAAGTTCAGGACAAACGATGACTTTTATCATTCCGAACACTTCGCTAACGATGGAAACTATTAAACGTCCGGGCATTCATTATGCCTGGACCATACTCGCGGTTACCTTTGCCTGTTTGTTTGTTGCGTCGGCGCTTCGATCTGTTCCGGGAATTATTATGTTGTCCCTGGAACATGAGTTTAATTGGAGCAGGGAAACAATAAGCGGGGCTGTTTCCATCAACCTGCTTTTGTTTGGGCTTGCAGGTCCTTTTTTAGGCAGATTGATGGATTTATGCGGTACTAAAGCCATCAGCTTGATAATGATTCTTCTGGTGACTGTTGGTGCAGTCGGCAGCATTTTTATGCAGGAACCCTGGCAACTGTACTTGTTTTGGGGCGTGATCATTGGTGCAGGCTCGGGCGGCACCTCAATCGTGATGGGCTCAGCCGTTGTGAATCGCTGGTTTCAGCAGCGACGCGGTCTGGCTTTGGGGATACTGGGTGCTGCCTTTTCGTCGGGTCAGTTGATTTTCACACCGGTGATCATGAATTTGAATATGCTTTTGGGCTGGCGAACTGCAACGCTGTTTATCGCGTTATTGCTGGGTTTGATTGTATTGCCCCTGGTTGCCAAATTTATGGCAGATGATCCGGTTTTAAAAGGTTTACAGCCTTATGGCGCAACTGACGATGCTGAGCTGGTGATTCCTCCGGATTCAAATCCGATGCGCTTGGCAATGGCCAGTTCTCAATTTTGGTTACTGGCGTTCAGTTTTGGGTTCTGCGGTTTTACGACCTCAGGGCTGTTGCAAACGCATTTGATTCCGCATGGCATCGAGCATGGCTTCACAGAAATGACGATGGCCGTTTCGTTAGGCTTAATGGGTGCCACCGATATGATTGGCACCATTTTATCCGGCTGGTTCTGTGATCGTTTCGGCAAACGCTGGCCGCTGGCAATTTATTACGCACTTCGTGGTTTTACCTTGATGCTGCTGCCTTACGTCGAATCAACTGAGCAACTCATGGCCTTTTCCATCGTCTTTGGCTTGAATTGGCTATCGACAGTACCGGCGACATCGGCGCTTACTGCAGATTTATTCGGAAAGCAAAACGTCGGGGTTGTGTTCGGATGGATTTGCTTTGCTCATCAAGTGGGAGCCGCGCTAGCTTGTTATGGCGCTAGCTATCTACATGACTTGGCCGGGAATTACACGATAGCTTTTGTTACCTCCGGACTTTTTGCTTTAGTAGCTACCGGGCTAGTTGTTAACATCCGGAACAAGTAATTTTTATATCACTTTAATCATATCTGGAGATAAAAATGCCCTTAGTACGCATCTCATTAATGAAAGGAAAGTCGAAGGACTTTGGACAGAAGGTGGGTGAAATCGTCTATCAATCTATGGTCGACACCATTAACGTCCCGGTCAAAGACCATTTTCAAATTATAACGGAGCATGACAGTCATTCGCTGATCTACGATCCGACCTATCTCGGTATTCAGCGAACTCCCGACATTATCGTTATACAAATAACCTTAAATGCAGGCCGGACTGTGGAATTAAAAAAATTACTCTACCAAACTATTGCCGAAAGACTTCATGCAGGGCTCGATGTCAGGAGAGAAGACGTCTTCATCAGCTTGGTTGAAGTAAAAAAAGAAAATTGGTCTTTTGGGAATGGCATTGCGCAGTATGCGTAATAGAAAACTCAATTATTAGGAGGATTTATGTCTTATCTGCCTTCAAGCCCCGACTTGACTAATATCCCAGCGATGCTGGGGAAATATCCTCGTCGGGGAATTTTATTATTCAAGCTATTGGAAGATATTAAAAGAAGCTGCTCACCACTGAACAGGAGCATGCGTGAATTAGTTATTACTTACACTTCGGGGCTGAATCAGTGCGATTTCTGTTACAACACTCATAGAGCTGTTTCAAAACAACTGGGCATCGATGAAAAAGTATTCGATCAATTAAAAACTGATATTAACAGTGCCCAGGTTGATGAGAAATTAAAACCAATTCTTCGCTATGTTAAAAAATTAACGCTAACACCCGATAAAATTACTCAAATGGATGCCCAGCAAATATTCGATGCAGGGTGGGACGAAGAGGCATTTCTGGATACTATTTTTCTATGCGCCATTGTCAATAGTATGAACCGGTTTGTCAGCGGCATAGGAATTTGATGGTTCATTGATTTTATCCAACGTATTGGCAAGTTATCACCCGAAGAGGATACTTAGAACTACCCATTGACAATATGAGTACCCGCCATGACCACGACAATAAAACTCAAATGGTTGTTAGCTTTGGTGATGATTTTTGGCGGGTTTACTGTTTATAAGATTTTTGAGGGGCTGGTGCATAATCCTGCCTACCAAGAATATGAATGGGTATTTAAAATCATTTCGGAATTTGGACTGTTCATCTCTGTGATTGTTTCGGCCGGGTATTTTCATCATTGGTTTATCGCTGCGGAAGAGCATAAAGAAGCTGAAATTAGTTTACGCGAGACGCTGGGCAAATATGTCGACGGCGTGTTGATGAATTCCGTTAAAAGGGGATTCTTAGGTATTACCAATAAAGAATTCGATTTCAGCCAGATTATGCACGGGCTCAAGCCGGGGGATTATGTGTATTGGCTGATAACCTTCGATCCACGCTTCAAAAACAAATCGCGGGAACTGGAAAATGCAATAAAAACCGGCGTGCATTTCAGGATGCTGATTTTAAAAGCCGATTGCCGAAGCGGTGAATTGCGCGCCGCTGAAACCAATGGCTTTAACCCGCACGAATTCAATGAATATTCCAAACTATTTAAAGTGTCGCTGGAAGATGTGATCAGTCGCATCGACGACACCATAACGGGCTCTTTAGGTGTGTTTGTCTACGATGGTTTGCCCAGCCTGCCGCTGTTTATTATTATCCGTAAAGAATCCAGAAAGGTGGAAGTGTATAACAGCTTTTACCTGACCGAGCCGGTGTCGAAAATGCCTTATCTGCATTGGGAAACGGAGTTTAAATCAGGCAATCAGGAGTTGTTTGAATCCGATCACTGGAATATGTCCGAGCTGTTTCTCGACTATTTCAAAAAACGCTGGGACATGGAAAAAGAAAAACTTTACGCAGCAGGAAACCAAGACGTTCAACCTGAGGACTTTATCCATGCCCCTGCAGCGGCCAGAGAAAAATGCACTGAGATTTTTATTGGAATGTGAACCTGGCAAAATTGTAGTCAACAAAAAAGTACTGCCTATGGTGGCAGCTTTATGCTGGATTGCCAGCATTAGAAAGTTACAGCGTGAATGTCGCTTTAGGGTCGTACTCTCACATTCGAAATGCCAACAGCCCCAAGCAGCACCAAATTAACCAATCCGCTCTGATGGTCGGCTTCAGTTCGGTATTTTTTTATTATAACTAATTGTTTTAGATGAATATTTAAAAATAAAAAAGAAAATTAGTGGTAAAAAATCCGGCATAGGCTTGGTTTGAAAAGTGTAGAGCGACGCTAAGCGGAAAACCTGTTAAAGTACTCCAACTTGTTAGCGATGAATTTGAGTGTTAGTGGTTCTGTTAATCACTAGGTCGGCGGTTCGAGCCCGTCCGGGGGAACCAAGTGAATGAAAGGCTTGCAGCAATGCAAGCCTTTTTTTTGTCTGA
>Ga0208629_100034_pt1 | contig 79929 bp, 63 predicted proteins | sample LakWasMet19_HOW5_2_FD_183865 | JGI IMG/M metagenome (GOLD analysis project Ga0208629, IMG submission 183865) | Freshwater sediment methanotrophic microbial communities from Lake Washington under simulated oxygen tension - Sediment Metagenome... | ecosystem: Environmental > Aquatic > Freshwater >... | reverse complement strand
TGGCAAACATCTCCTCTTTTAATGACCAATCCACCCATTTTGAAAATTCATGGTCAATTTTATCCAGTGTATCCCGATAAATAGGTTCGGATTTATAAAGCTCATGCCCCATTGCCCACCATTGAGGCCCCATTCCCGTTAGAATCCATACCAGCTTTAAATCATTGTTTTTCAACTGCTCAAGATAAGCTCCTTGAATGGCTTGCCCATCAATATAAGCCTCTAAGCGTTCTAACAATTGTGCCTTATCCCTATAAATAAACAACGCCCTATGAGGGTGTTGTTCACGAAGACAGGCACTACTATAAGCTAAATGATAAAGCTCAATTTCATCAATTTCTTGAATTCGCTGATAATAGGCTTGGGCTTGGCGAATTAAGGAATCCTTATCACTATTAGTAATCACCAGTATTTTAGGCTGTTCAACATTAAGAGGAACTTCAGCTATAGCTTTAGGATGATATTCTCTCAAAACGACATGAGCATTAGTCCCGCCAAAACCAAAGGAGTTAACACCGGCTAAAGCTAAGCCTTCATGTTTAGGCCACGGAGTTAATTCGGTTGGAATCGAATAAGGATATTGATCAAAAGCAATGTCAGGATTTGGATTAGAAAAATGCAAATGTGGCGGGATCTGCTGATGTTTCAATGCCATAATGGTTTTAATCAAGCCGGCGGAGCCAGCGGCGGCTTCGGTATGGCCGATATTGGTTTTAACTGAGCCGATATAGCATTTATCTTCTGGTTTACGATCGATACTCATAAGACGCCCGACCGATTGCGCTTCAACGGGGTCGCCTACCGGAGTTCCTGTGCCATGAATTTCAATGTATTGAACTTTTCCGGGAGAAACCTTGGCGCGGCGATAGACTTTTTCCATTAAATTAAACTGTGCATCAGAACTAGGCACAGTAATTCCATTGGTTCGCCCATCTTGGTTAACCGCGCTGCCTAAAATAACGGCATGGATATGATCACCATCGGCCTCGGCTTGGGATAGTTTTTTTAATACTAAAACGCCAACCCCCTCAGAACGCACATAACCGTTTGCGGTGTCGGCCAAAGCATGAGAAGACCCCGTTGGCGATAAAAATCCACCCTGGGTTTCAGACACGGTGTACTGCGGAGCTAAGGTCATTAGTACTCCTCCCGCTAAAGCGATTTCGCTGTCGCCTTGTTGTAAACTGCGGCAAGCTAAATCAACGCTGACTAATGATGAGCTACAAGCGGTATCAACCGTTAAACTGGGGCCTTTAAAGTTATAAATATACGAAATCCGATTTGATAGCATCGTCATCATCACCCCCGTTGCGGTATGGGCATCGATGTTATTAAAGTCGGGGTTAGTAAATTGCAGGATTTTATAATCAACGGTAAAGCCGCCGATATAAACGCCTACCGACTTGCCACTCAAATTAGAGGCTTTAAAGCCACTGTCTTCTATTGCTTCCCAACTAACTTCCAACAATTTGCGTTGTTGAGGGTCAATATAATCAGCCTCTCTAGGTGAAATACCGAAAAATAACGGGTCAAACTCATCCACGCCATCGATATACCCGCCCCATCGGGTATTCATTTTACCTTTTTTATTCTTAACCTTAGTAAAATAGGCATCCGTATTCCAGCGACTTTCAGGCGTAGGTTCTAAACAATCAAGCCCCTTTTTTATATTTTCCCAAAATTGATAAGGGTCGTTCGCTCCTCCGGGATAACGACAGCCCATACCGACAACAGCAATCGCTTCGTAATCTGAGTTTTTATCGGTCAATTGTGTTGCAGAATTTAAGTCTTGTTTAGTCATTATAATTTTAAGTCGCTAATATAGATTTTCAGGGGTATAGCAAGAATATTGTATTGATTTTTTTAAAGTTAAATACTAAATTTCCGGTGATCATTTTTCAATAGGTTATTGTATAAACGTAAGTGAAAATCGGCATTACTTGAAGGCTGGGCATCTATTTATTCGTATGGAGACGAACTTGTCTTGCGAGTAATTAACCTACTGTTTTATTATCGAATTTAAATAGCTTAATCAGCTTTATTGCTTGTATAGCTTATTGTAAAATAATTTTATATACCAAGCTAATTACCGAAAATGAACTTCGAAATTTTAGGTAAAATTAATTGATAAACGCTGTTTATGTAGCTAATGCTACAATGAATAATCAAATCACTGTCATAATATTTTTATGGCGCTTTATTTCAGGTCGCTTGCGATTTTAATTGAATAATTATCTCAGCGCCAATTAAGAATTCGCGTTTTAGTAAAAATATTAAATTCCATATTTTATTATAATTTACAGGAGATAATGGTAGAGGTAAAGATAATTCTGCATTATTTAACTTGTCAATTTGTGAGTGATTTTAATACTTAAAAAATTAATATCTTGATACTCAAGTTGATAGTCATATTACGATTTAAATTACAGGGTTCATAATTTTTCCATCTTCTAGCTTTAATACTCTGTCGGCGCAGTTAAAATACTGTTCATCATGAGACACAACAATTATCGTCCTGCCTTGCGCTTTTAAATCTTGCAATACTTTTTCATAGAAATATTTTCTAAATTGGGGGTCTTGATCGGCGGCCAATTCATCAAAAATACAAATAGGGTGTTTCCTTAGCACTGCTACAATAAAAGCGAGACGTTTTTTCTGGCCTGTAGAAAGATTCATGTTGCTAAAGGTGTAGTTGCTAAACCGAGTCTTTTTTTCAAGTTGCATTTCTTTTAGCCAAAATTTAACTTCAGTTTCATCTAAATCAGGTAGGCCGTATACGCGGTCAAATAAATGAAAATCGGTAAAAACAATTGAAAATAATTCTCTGTAAGCTGGATATTGCTCGGCTTCAACCGCTTCATCATTAAGATAAAGAAAGCCGCACTCAGGCTGATATAATCCGGTCAGCAGCTTTAAAAAAGTAGATTTGCCACTGCCGTTACCGCCTACAATGAATAATAACTCTCCTTGGTGTAAGTTAAATGTATGTGGGCCGGAGGTAAATAAAATTTGCCCTGCCTTATCTTGATAATGAAATAGCACATCTTTCATTGCTAATGTTTTAAATTGAGTAAACGCCGGGTAGTCATTAACGGCATGAGAAGAAGCCAGGTTAGCAGCATCTATTTTGGCCTCAAGTTCATATAGTCTGCTGATTGAATCCTCTGTTTTAGCAAAGACAGGGATACCTGTCGCTAACATGACTAAAGGCCCCATAATAAAAATAATACTTGAAGTGATGCTATGAATCACGTCGCTATGCGTTGGGACAAATTCGGGGACAATAAAAACGGTCACCAATAACAAGACATAAAGAATGCTGCTTGAAAAAATCATATCAAAAATAAAACTCATATTTGACTTGGTCGTAATGTCCTGCATCTCAACGGCAACGCGACTCAACTGCGCGAAAAGATCGTCGTTTTCGCGTTGGTTAAGTTTCAACTCCTTAAAGCCTTGTAAAATTGAATTAAAGTAACTTAAGAAATCAGCTTCTTTTTGAGAGGACTTTTTCATCTCATCAGCCGTTTTATTAAACTTCTTTGAATAAACCGGCATTACACAGATGACTAATGCCGCAATGGCAACAAAAGCAGCGGGTGACATAGCTGTTAAATACAGACCGGTGACAGATAGCATCAAGCTACTTTGTATTGAATATACACTTTGAACAACGCCTTCTGCAATCATATTGGTATCTTGAATTAAGGCTGAGTAGGCGCCAATCCCCCGGTTTTCTTCAATAAAGCGTAGTCCTGTAAGACGTACTTTGTCAGATACCCGAATTTTAACCTTTTGTAAAGCATCGCCAACGGCGATCAACGCCTGAGTTAAAGCATAATTTAGAGTGAATACATAGACTAAAAAGGCTATCAGCAGAAAAACAAGCAGGTAAAGCACCGTTTGTTTATCGGTTACATTATCAGCAGCAATATTGATAACCATTAAAATTATGCCGTTTGCTATTCCTGAAAGGCCGGCCATTGTCACGATAATCAGCCCTGCTGCCTTTGTTTCTTTGTTAAGAAAACTAACTAATTTCATCGCTATTTATGATTGAAAGTTTGTTTTTCCAGTGACGGAAACAATATGTCCATCCTGCAATTTAATAACACGATCAGCTACATGGAAATATTTATCATCATGAGAAACCACAATAATCAAACGACCTTCCGCTTTGAGCGAGGGTAAAATTTTTTCATAAAAATGATGTCTAAATTCAGGGTCTTGATCGGCAGCAAGTTCGTCAAAAATACAAATAGGGCGTTTTTTAAGCACTGCAATAATAAAAGCTAAGCGTTTTCTTTGGCCGGTAGATAAATCAATGTTGGTGAATTTTTGATTTTCGTACCGGGTTTTTTTATCAAGTTGCATTCGTTGTAGCCATTGGTTTACCTCGTTTTCATCAATATCGGATAAGCCATAAATTCTATCAAACAAATAAAAGTCGGTTAATACTACCGAAAAAAGCGCGCGATAATCGTTATAGCTTTCCATATTAATTTTTTCATTATCGACATAAATATCCCCTTGTTCGGGATGATATAAAGTCATCATTAATTTCAAAAAAGTTGATTTTCCACTGCCATTGCCGCCAACAATAAATAACATTTCATGGCGCTGAATGGTCAAATTATGCGGCCCAGAGATAAACAGTGTTCGGCCGTTTGGGTCGTTATAATGAAATTTTAAATTATCTAAACGTATTTGTTTAAAATACTTATATTTTTCGGTATCTTGAATTGATTTGGTTTGGGTTGAGGCATCCAATCGCTCTTCCAGTAAATAGAGGCTTTTAATTGCCGATTCTGTTTTTATAATTGTGCTAAGAGAGCCTGTAAACATCCCTACAGGCCCAAATATAAATAAAATAGTGGCAACAATTTTATGCGTATCTTCACTGCTTGATGGGATTATTAATGGAAACAAGGAAACAACGACTAGCAATAATAAATAAAAAACAAAATTGCCTAACATGGCATCAAAAAAGAGTCGGGTGTTGGCGCTAACTTTAAGATTTCGAGCATCAATAACCGACTCGCTTAAATGAGCAAACATGTCATCGCTTTCATGGCGATTGACTTGCAGTTCTTTAAATCCATATTGCATTGCTGAAAAGCGATTTACAAACTCGCTTTCTTTTTGTTCGGCGGCATATAGCTCTTCGCCGGTTTTTTGGAAATGACTGAAAAAAACCACAACGCCTATAGCAATCATAATCAGCGTTAACAGGAAGCTGAAAGGCGATAACCATGCAAGATAAATGCTACTGAAAAGTAAGACGAGTAAGGATTGTGCTGCGATGACTATTTTCATCGCGGCTTGGGAAATAAGCGTGGAATCCTGAGTAAGTGCGGTGTAATCGCCCATGTCAGGATGTTCTTCAATAAATCGCAGCTCAACTTGACGAATTTTATCGGCAATGCGTAATTTAACCTGATGTAAAGCTCGTTCGACAGAGCTAATGGCTTTGATAAAGGCAATACGCTGAGTATAAAAAAATAACAGCAGGCAAATGATGTAGGCGATAAATAAACGAGCTTCTAATTCTCTGTTGAAGACTTGTTCGGTGGCGAGATTAATAATCGCTAATAATAAAGCATTGGCTGAACCTGAAATAGCGGCCATGAACAAAATTAACTTTCTCGGGGCGTCGGATTCGCTGCTTAGAAAATGATATAACTTCATCTAACAATCACGCCAAGTGGTCCCGCTACGCACTACCCGTGCAGGAACGCCCGCAGCGACAGAGTTTGCCGGAATGCGGCCTGTGACCACGGCGCCCACCCCAATCACAACATCGGGTTCAATGTGAGCGCCTTTAAGAACATTCACGTTTCTTGCAAGCCAAACTCTATCCTCAATAATCACATCCCGGCTTTGATTGACGCGCTGCCCTTGTAAGTCAAAAATGGGATGATGATCGGTGGTGCGAATATCGGTAGGATTGGCAAATAAGCAGTCTTTGCCAATTACAATGTTCTTTCCATCTTGGGCTGTTATGAAGGAGTTATAAATAATACTGCCATCGCCAATGGTGATGCTGTTATTGTCGCCCATTAACTCAATTGTTATGGTATAGCTGCCTTTGCCGAGATAAAGTTTGTTGAAGTTACCTCGCACGACAAGGCTTAGGTCGTAGATAATAGCCCCTGAGGCTATTTCGATTTCATTGTTCTTACCTTTAATATCAATCGTTTTTTTATGAACAGCCATGTGTGGTTAATCCTCAAAAGGTGCGGGTTTAGCCTCTAGATCGTTTTCAATATAACAACTATGGCCTATTGTGAGTCGGTTGTCCTCGCCAGTGATCTTTATATCAATTTTGGCTATATGGGTGTTCTCGCCAATAATAAGGCTATTTCTGCCATGAATGCGAATATGGGTTTTAAATAAATCGCCCGCGCAAATAAAAACCGATGATCTAGATACCCTGATTTTATTAGACCAACGATATTTGTTTTTTAATTGTCGTAACCAAGCTTGCATTATTCTACTCAGATTTATTAGGGCGATGATAGGGCATATCTGCACTTGCTTATGATATTAATTTACAATGGCTTGCGAAGTACGTGTAAGCCTGACATAAAGGGCTGTTCATTTTTCCATTGGCCTTCTTTTGTGATTTCATGATGAGCTTCATAACGGACAATATGGCGGCACATAAAGCCTGCATCAATCAAATTAAAGCGCTCTACAGCGTATTGAATGGCATCGCGAACTTGAAAATAGGCGGCATCGTCTACCAAAATATAACCGCCTGGTTGTACAAACGGAATGGCTAAAATAATATCGGCTAAGGCATAATCGTACGTATGATCGCCATCGACTAGCAGCACATCAAAAAAACCCTTAACTTGAGCCTTTGCTTTTTTCATTGCTTCAAGTGAGCTTTTTTCCTCAAAAAAGGTGAAGTTTTCTTGTAAGGCTTGCCTAACTTCGGGCGAGGTATCAAATTTTGGGTCAATACAAACGCCTTGAAAATCATTAAAACCGAGTGCTTTTATAGCGCTCATTACAATCATCGCAGAACCGCCTTCGGCCGTTCCAATTTCAAGATAGCGTTTTGGGCAAACGCCATAGATAAAGCTCCATAAAAATAATCTTTGTGCAATTGGCATCAAGGCCAGATAAGGCAGATTATCAATGCTACATAGCAATGATTCAGGAGCTTTCCATAAAGGTGCATCAGGTGTGTAATCAGGTAGTTTTAGATGTCGCTCTGTATCTAAAAAGTTAGGGTTTTTAGGGTATTCTGCGTCAGGAGGTAGTGCTTTGTTAATTAAGGTCTTTAATGGGTTTTGAGTGGCTGGCATCTGTTTTTCCTTATTATAGTAAAGTGTTTGTTAATAAAAAATAATTATCGAACTGTTATGTCGCATAAAGAGGAGAAAAACATTTTGCGATCTTTGATTTGTTGCTAGAATGATAACTTATAATGACAAGCCTTTAAAATATTATTTAGTTTGTTCCTGATTAAGGTTTAAAAGCATCGGCTAATTAGCCGTCAAGGTTAATCTATAATTTTTTGACGTATGATTTTTGCTCTGAAATTAAACGCATCGGGGTGGCTAATGATTGTAGATATAGATGAGGATGAATATATGGGTGTTTTTAGATGGAAAAATTGATGTGATTGTTTGATTAATATTAATTTATTTCATGATTTTTTCTGGATCGATAAAAATTTAACGCTAATAACGGATATGGTCTGATATTTTAACTATTTAGTTTTTTTGAATAAAAATATTACTATAGTTATACATGATGGCTATTTTAAAAGGCATTGCACCATAATAGTAACACAATAAAAAATAAGGATTATTAGGGTGGTTTTGTTTTGAATTATTTTTAATAAATCTAAGGTTTAATTGCATATTACGATGATAAATAACACTACATTTTCCTTTATTTATGCTTGATAATTTATTGGCTTTCTTTAAAAAAATATTCGGTTTTTTTCTAAATTTTTTAGTTATTTTTAGGGGTTGGATACGAGAAGTTATCCCGTTTCTTGTTGTGGGGATGTTGGTTTTTATTTTAGGATTTTCTTATTTTTTTTCAGAGATTGTTATAACTGTCAACTCAGGTGAGGCCGGTGTATTATATAAACGCTTTTTTGGAACAGTAACCGATGAAACTTATCCTGAAGGCATTCATGTTATTTTCCCCTGGGATACTCTATATGTGTACAATGTCCGCATTCAGACTATTTTGCATGAATTTGATATTATAACTAATAAAGGTTTGCCTATTCGACTCAGTCTTGCTATACGCTTTCAACCGGATTATGAAATGCTTGGCATGCTGCATCAGCAAGTAGGTCCGGACTACATTAATGCTATCATTATTCCGGAGGTTGAATCAGTTTTAAGAACGCTATTAAGCATTTATGACCCTGAAGATATTTACGCTAATAAAGAAGATATATTAACCAGGGTTATTGTTGAGGCTACAGAAGAGCTTGAGAAAAAATATATTACGGCTAAGGGTATTGTCATACGTTCGATTATTTTGCCGGATTCTATTCGTGCGGCAATAGAAAATAAACTGGTGCAGCAGCAGCTTGAAAAGGCATATATTCATATATTAGAAAAAGAAAAAAAAGAAGCAGAACGAAAACGTATTGAAGCGCAAGGAATTACAGATTATCAAAATATTGTAATACAAACCCTTTCGCCTGATCTTATTAAATGGCAAGGGGTGCAGGCTACCTTGGAGTTGGCTAAATCTAACAATGCTAAAATTGTAATAATAGGCTCAGGAAAAGAAGGCTTGCCAATTATTTTAGGTAATGATTATAACGTTGCTCCATCGTCAGCCCCTTTAAACTCCTTAATTGATAGCAATGTGCCAAGGGATACTAAAAAATCAATTAATAATGTTAAGTAATAAAATAATTTTCTTTATTTATGGCTTGGTTGCACTATTTCTTAGTGGTTGTCTTGATGAATCTTATCAAGAAATAAAGCATGAGCGAGCCGAGCTTGCAATTGAAAACAAGCATGAAATTCTAATTGGTATATCGTGGCCTTATAAAGACGACTTTTTTATAAAAGGTATTAAACTGGCTATTAAGGAAATTAATAATGAAGGTGGCGTATTAGGTCGTCCGTTAAATATTATTATTAATACCGAAGAAGAAATGCTTTTAAATTCAAGATTGCCAGCAAGAATATATCAACGTATTGCACTTCATATTGCCAATTCATTTGCAAGCAATCCCGATATTATTGCGGTTATCGGACATTATACTTCAAAGTTGGCGATATTATCAGCGCCGGTTTACGACAATACCGGAGTTGTTTTTTTTGCGCCAAGTGCAGCAAGTCATAGATTAATAAATAATTACTTTAAATATATATTTCGCACTATTCCAAGTAATCGTGAGATGGGGGAGCAATTAGCTCAGTATGTTACGGAGAAAGGCTATAAAAAAATAGCTGTTTTTTATGATAGGGAGGATTATTCAATCGAATTATCCGATAATTTTTCTGCTGCTATTATTGATAAAGAAGATGTGGAAATTGTTTTTAGTCGTTCTTTTTATAAAGATAGACTGGACTTGGAATTATTGATTAGTGAGTTAAAGAAAACGGGCGATTTTGATATTGTCTTTGTCTCAACTGATAGTATTACTGCATCGAAAGTTTACCAAAAGATCCGTGATATGGGGATTATGGCGCCTTTTGTTGGTGGGGAATCTTTAGCTAGTGCTGATTTTTTGCAGGGTGTAAAAGATTGGAGGGATGAGAAAACTATTATCCCTACGCTATTTAATAACTTATTGCCGGAAAATAAAGAGTTTATAGCGGCTTTTAAGCAAGAGTATGGAAATGATATTGAACCTGATTATCTGGCGGCGTTGGGTTATGACAATATTATGTTGTTAGCTCATGCTATCAATCTTGCCAAGACTGCGGTACCCATTGGAATTGCTTATGCTTTGCGTTATATGGATTCTTGTCAAGGTGTTGCTGGTAAATATCGGTTTTCCGAAAGCGGCGAATTACTGAGCAAGTTATTTTATTTTGAACAGTTTTATCAAAATAGATATAAAATTGAAAAAAATAGTAATAATGTTAATGTTAATGTTAATGTTAATGTTAATGGTAATGTGGCAGCCAGTGCTGAGGTTTGTAACGAGATAGATCGCGATAATGACGGTGTTATTAATAGGTATGATACGTGCCCCAATAATACAGGGCTAGAAATATCTAGTGGCGTTGAGTCGGCGGGGCTATCTAGAGGTTGTCCTGTCGATGCTGATCACGATCTGGTTGTTGATTATAAGGATAATTGTCCTAATAGCACAGTCGAAGAAATATCAAATGGAATTAATATAACAGGTTGCCCTGTATCGTTGGATAAAGTTACCCGTTCCAAAGGTGGTTATGGCGATAATTTGTCTAATTAACGGTAACTAGTTGGTCGCAAAAAACTGTTTCGTTGATGGGGGTGGATGGGGATTTATGATGATAAATGCTTGCATAGGGCATATTTCATTATTAATGAGGGGCGTGGGGTTATTAAGGCCGGAGTCTGTTTTATATCGAAATATTAAGTTTTCATAAAACGTTAACGTTTTTTGTTGGCTAAAATTATGTAACTAATTAATTATCTGAACACTCCCATAAAATTGAAAATTAGAATGTCTAGAATAACGTCGCAGAAAAATAAATTAAATGTCGATGCTTAGTCTGAAAATCTAATTAAGTCAGGTCAATATAATTATGCAAAAAATAATGATTATTAATATTTTAGCCTGTTTTTTAATTGCCTTATTAGGCATAAATAGAAAGATGGGATTTTGGGGGTATCTTTTTTCTTCATTGCTTTTAAGTCCTGTGATAGGTATACTTTTATTGCTTGTTTCGGATCCAAAAACACGTGCTTATGAGCAAACAAAATAACTACTTGCTGGTGACTATTTCTTGGTTTTTTTAAGTTTATATTTGATATGTCTATTATTTTCTTTACTGTAAATATTGGTAATATTATTTTGATTAAAGCTCTGAATATGTGATTATCTAAAAACTAAGTGAACAAATGGAATTTGTTGAGTTAAATAAAAAAGGATTTTTGAATGCTACTTTTGATGTTTATCCAAAAACAATATCTATTGGAGAATAAAAATGGAAACAATTGTAAAAACAGCAAATACTGGAAAAGAAACTAATGCTGGAAAAACAGTTGAAGTTGAAGTTGAAAGCACTGAATCTTCGAAAGATCCTTTAGAAACACGCATTGAACGGCTTACAAAGGCTCATGAGTCCGTTAAAAACTACACTATGGCGTCCGTGGCCGTTGGATTTATACCTGTCCCATTAGTCGATATTGCAGCATTAACAGCAATACAACTAAAAATGTTAAATACCATTGCAAAGGACTATGACGTTCCTTTTTCAAAAAATATCGTTAAATCGCTGCTTAGTTCATTAGTTGGAAGCTCGGTTGCCGTTACTGCCGCGATACCTTTTGGTAGCTGGTTTAAAGTGGTGCCTATTATCGGCCAAACTTCAGGTATGATTAGTATTGCATTAATTGGTTCGGCTTCAACTTATGCTGTTGGCAAAATTTTTGTTGGTCATTTTGAGTCAGGCGGTACCTTTCTTGATTTTAATATTGAAAAAGCTAAAGTACACTTTAAAGAGCTTTATGAAGAAGGCAAAGCCTTTATCAGTATGAACCGGCAGCAGACTAATAACTAATCTAAAGCTGATATTTTAGCTGAGAAAATTGCGCTTTTAAGTTTGTTGCTACTAATTGAATGTTATATATTTTAAGTAAGCGGGAGTGAAAAGCATCTTTTTCACTCCCTCAATTACAAAAAATTTTGAGATTTGAAAGAATCTTAAAATCAATGCGCAAGATGTGAAAATTTCCGTAATATTAAAGTCCAGTCCTCCAAAAAAAGAATTGGCCAATATTTATAATGTCCAATAGGTAAGTGAAAAGCAGTAATTCTTATGATGAGCAAAAACTCATCCAAATTTAGCCTTGAAAGGATTAACGACTTGATTTTTTTAGTATGAGTCATCCTTGTTGCATAAAATAGAGTAAATTTCCCCTTGGAGGCTGGTGCAAAGTGGTAAGCGCCTCATGACGTTGATATCAGGCGTCGAAGATGGTTTTTGCCGAAGTAGACAGTTTGTCGTTCATTAAATTCAGTAGCGTGTGTGTCATGTAGGCGAGCAACGTCGACCTGCCCTGAAGGGGTAAGAATTTCTGTCATGTCTGAGGTTGTGCTCAAAATGAGGGGTACTTGTCTTTATGATGTTGTTTTCATTGTAAATTTTTACCTTGTTTGGCTAGAGTGTCCGTATTTCGGATTCTGCAATGGTAGGGCAGTCAGGTTTTTTTGTTGAACTTCAAGAATGAGGTTGGCGTAGGCGCGAAGAATATGGTGAATGTCGATTTGCACTGATAAGTGATTATACCGAAATCAGGGTGCGACTATATCGGTCACTTTGGGTTGAACCGTCAGAGCCGTATGTATTTGTAAATGTTGGCTTGCCTTTTAAAATATCCAACGAGCGTTTGGTGTGGCGCGATAAAAGATCAATGCTGGCGCCGTTTTGTTCATTCAGATTTCTGCATTCTGCGCAGGTAATCATGAGCTGCGCCCAAGTGCTAATTGCTTGGTCTACTAATAAGCCGGCCGATTCAGCCCGTTTAAAATATTCCCTGATACTTTCCTGGTCGTTGGGTAGCTTTTCAGTTGCCAAGACTTGGGAGACTTGTGTGTTGAACTGCTCTAGCTGCGCAACCAGCTGCTTTTTATTGGCGGCAATATTGTTGATCAGCTCAGCTTGGGGCGTTTTTTTTAAGGCGTCGGCTTCATGTGAGAGTTCCTGGTGAAGTTGTTGCGCCAATGTTAAAGCGTTGAAGATTAACTGTTCTGTAATCGGAAATGTTTTTCTTATCATAACTATGTGCTATTTTTTGTGGGCATTAACTGTTCAAATTGAATCAATTTTTGTGCAACTTTATCAGCATTGACCTGATAACTTCCGTCAGCAATCGCTTTTTTAACGGAGTTAACTCTACCAATATCTATAGGCGAAGCAGGTGATGAGCCAAAGGCTTTTTTTATTTCTTGCGTTGTGCTTGTAAGTGCAATGCTGTCGATTTTTTCTGCGTTTGTAACGACAGCTTCCTTTTCGCCATAGACTTCAGTTTTTGGGCTGGTTTTAATGGGCGTTGGACTATTTGTTCTGCCGGTTATTTCGATAGCCATGTCAAATTCCTCAATATCTTTTTCATTTGAGGTATTTATCGGCAGTGCGTTGAAAAACTTTAACTGTTTATTGGGCGGGTTTGTATGAGTTTAGTAATTAACAGAGACCAATCCCGGTTCGATAACTGTTGCATTAATAAGGCGTCCCGAGTTCTGATTTTTAACACTGATAAGTTGTTCTTTAGTGCCATCCATCATAGCTATTCCGCTCATTCTTATAGAAAAATCCGGTTTTGTTGTACTAATAACAACTGTATCTCCTCTTTTGATAAGTTTGGGTTCAACAATATATCTCAAGCTAAGAATAGTTCCGGTGCTTAGTTGGCGCATGGCCTGTTTGTTTTCAATTTGTTCCAATTGAGTTACAAAGTTTTCTCTGAGTGTAGATACCTCTCTTTTTTCGATAGCAAGATGTTGTCGTGTAATGATTTCGCCGCGTTGTACCGGTTGAGACAAGACGACAACCATTTGATAAGTCTTGATAATGACGGAAGTAAAAATTGACCATTTCTTTTCCGCATTACAACGCACGCCTATGGTTGTCCTGCCGGCCTTAATTAAATCAGTTGTTGTGAATACCGCCAGCGGTTCGGCGCATTGAGGTAGGCTTAGGCGGCTGTCTAATGGGGTTAGACTCATTTCGTATTCGCCCGGCAGGTTTATATTTTGCTCTACATAATATTTGACGGCCTCAGCGATAGACTCGAGTGATTGCGAGCTCTGTTCCGCATGAGCCGTAGTGAAAAGAATAAAGGCCAATGCCAAAATGAGTGAGGTGTTTTTTATCATTGTTAGTGCCTGCTTTATGACTTGTGTGTGTTATCAAGCATGATTGATGCCAGATTATTTCTAGAAGCTAGTCAATTTATTGACATATAGCTTTGCTTACCTTTGGCCCCATTTGTTTGCTATTTATTTGCGGCTATATTTTGCCGAATTATGCAGGGCGTTTTAGGTGTAATTAAATGTGGATTAGGGGAAAATAAATATCTAACTGATTTTTAATGAATTATAATTTTTTGGCATATGCTGTGCTTTTATTTTTGTACAAGTAATCAGTGAGGTAACTATCATGGCTATTAATTTTGACGCAGCACTCGGCATTGAGCCTAAGGCCCTGGCTTTTCGAGAAAAACGAGGTGAGATCTTGGCGGCTAATTTAGCAAACGCAGATACGCCCAACTTTAAAGCCCGCGATATGGATTTTAAGTCGGTTCTAAAACAAAGCATAGCTTCAGGCGTGGCTATTGAGCGTACTCATGCGGGGCATGTTGCGCCGCAACAACAAGTATTGGGCGCTAACGTCATGTATCGGAATCCCTCGCAGGCGTCATTAGACGGCAATACCGTGGAGACTCATGTTGAACAAGCTAAGTACGCTGAAAATGCGGTGCAGTATCAGGCCAGTTTGCAGTTCATTAATAACAAATTTTCCGGTCTGATGGCCGCATTGAGAGGGCAATAGTCATGGCTTCTTCAAGTATATTCGATATTGCCGGCAGCGGCATGAATGCTCAGTCGTTAAGACTTAATCTGGTCGCAAGTAATATATCGAATGCGAACAGTGTCGGCAGCAATGAAACAGATGTTTATAAATCCAGGCAGCCGGTGTTTGCGGCTGAATTACAGAATGTTATGAATAAGCAGAATGCGACCAGTAAAGTGAATGTGCTTGGCGTGGTCGAGAGTCCGGCGCCCCCTGTTATGGAATTTTCCCCGAATCATCCTATGGCCAATAAAGACGGTTTCATCTTTAAATCGAATGTTAATTCGGTTGAAGAAATGGCTAATATGATGTCGGCGTCACGCTCTTATCAAAATAATGTAGAGGTATTGAACACGGCAAAGCAGATGATGCTTCAGACTTTGAAAATGGGACAGTAAGGAGATAAAAATGGCTATTCAAGGCGTAACAAGCGATTACAGTTATTTAACCGCTACAGCCAAAAGCGACTCGGCGACAGCAGCTAAAAAAACTTCATTGGGACAGGATGATTTTTTAAAGTTGATGACCACGCAAATGACCCATCAAGATCCGACAAAGCCGATGGAAAATGGTCAGTTTATAACCCAAATAGCGCAATTCGGTACGGTATCCGGGATTCAGGACTTGCAAAAATCCTTTGGTGATTTTGCCGGATCAATCAACTCCAGTCAGGCATTACAGGCAACGAATCTGGTCGGACGGTACGTATCCGCACCGGGAGCGAAAGGGGTGTTGGAGGCGGGGGGCGATATAGCGGGGAATATTAATTTAACCGGCAGCGCAACCAGCGTTAAGGTTGCAGTAACCGATGCGACTACGGGTGAAGTTGTGCAAACTTTAGATCTTGGCGGGCATAGCGAGGGGAAAGTAGCCTTTTCCTGGGACGGTATGAATTCGAATGGCGCTATGGCCAACCCCGGCGTGTATAAGATTGAAGCAACTGCCTATGTTGATGGAAAAAATACCGTATTGGAAACGGACATTAATTCGAAAGTTGATAGCGTCAGCATGGGCAGTGGCGCTAATGGGGTAAAAGTTAATCTGACCGGATTAGATAGCGTCGATTTTAATAAGATTAAACAAATTCTTGGGGGTGTACTATGAGTTTTGCAACAGCATTAAGCGGCTTACAAGCCGCGTCAACAAATTTACAGGTGACCGGTAATAATATTGCCAATTCGCAAACCGTCGGATTTAAAGAATCGCGAGCGGAATTTGCGGATGTCTATGCCAGCAGTATCGGCGGAGTTAGCAAGACTCAGCCCGGAGCGGGTGTGAAAGTCACGGATGTGGCGCAGCAATTTAAAGACGGGAATATCGATCCTACCCAAAATGGCCTTGATCTTGCGCTCAGCGGCAATGGTTTTTTTGTTTTGGCTGATAATGTGAATCTTCCTGATCCGACTAATCCGACAGCGCCGGTAGACCCTTCGGTGCCTAGCGCATATACCCGCAATGGTGCGTTCAAGCTAGACAATTCGGGTAATGTTGTTAACAGTCAGGGAAAGTTTTTATTGGCTTTTGCGCCTAACGGCACGACTGTAGATGAGGGGTTTAGTGTCGGTGTGTTTCGGCCGCTGACCATCGATACCGCTCAGGGCTTGCCCAATGCGACCGAAAATATCAACTTGGCATTGACTGTTAACGGGGCTGCCAATGTGCCGTTAACGACAGCGTTTGATCCTACAGACGCTTCAACCTATAACCATACAACATCAGTCACTACCTATGACAGTCAAGGTAATGGGCATATCGCATCAACCTATTATGTAAAAACGCCGGTGGCTAATGTCTGGGATGCTTATTTATTTCTCGATGATTATGGCATTACAACGGGGGGGCAGGCTGTGCCGCCTAATGCTGCCGGCGCATCGTCAGTGTCTGCAACAGTCAATGGGCCCGGATTGCCCATACCGATGTCCTTCACCTCGTCAGGAATACTCTCTGAAGTGGGTGTCCGTGCAGCGGCCATTATTACGGCAGCGACTGTAACGGCGGCGAATACAGCGGTGACCGATACTACAGCTGCCGATGCTGCGGCTGCGGCGGCGGCCGCAGCCTATACCCCCGCTCTTGCCGCAACGGCGCTTACCGCGGCCAATACGGCAGCGGCTTCCTCAGCTACTTTGGCTAGGGATGCGGCGACTGTTAACAGTACTCTCGGCGCAGCTGCCGCAACTCTTGCCGATACCGCTAAAACGACCGCCGCTACTGCCGCAGCATCGGCGGCCGCGTATGCAACTTCTGCCGCCCTTGTTGTTGACGCCGTTACGGCGGGTACGGCGGCGGGTCTTGCCGCTACGGCTAAAACAGATGCCGCGGCTGCGCAGGCTGCGGTTGCCGCTTATAACACGGCTGTTGCCGCTGCCGCTGCCGGTACCGATCAACAGACTAAGGTGGATTTTGGGGCGATTGATTTAGCCAGTATCGATCCTGGTATAAGCGTTGACAAGATGGCGTTTGATATAGATTTTGCAAAGACTGCCCAGACCAACGCCTCTTTTAGTGTTAATAATTCAAGTCAAGACGGTTTGCCCGCCGGTAATTTAACCGGCATTGATGTTGACGGAACCGGGGTGGTGTTTGCAAGATACAGTAATGGCGGTTCCAAGACTTTAGGCCAGGTGGCATTGGCGAGGTTTCAAAGTAATCAATCCTTGGCTAAATTAGGGGATACATCTTGGGCCAAGACTTCAGATTCCGGAACACCTATTTACGGTGCGGCTGGCGATAATAATTTTGGGACTATTCAATCATCAGCTCTGGAAAGCTCTACCGTGGATTTATCGGCGCAGTTGGTTAAATTGATTATTGCGCAGCAGGCTTATCAGGCTAATTCCCAAACCATCACCACTGAAAAATCCTTGGTGGAAACTATCCTGCGAGCATAGTTTAATATTTTGAGGTGATTGGAACGATGTTTGCTTTTATTTGGTTTTAAGGTTTTGGTTTTAAGGTAAAAGGGGAGTCGTTATGGACCGTAGTTTATATATTGCAATGAGTGGCGCCAAACAGTCGTTACAAGCGCAAAATTCAAATGCCAATAATTTGGCGAATATGCAGACGACCGGTTTCAAATCCGATTTAGAGTGGTTCCGTAGCAGGCCCATGACGGGGGCCGGCTACCCCACTCGGGTTTATGCAATGATAGAAAAACCGGGAACCGACTTTACTCCCGGCGCCATGCAGACCACAGGGCGCGATTTGGATGTAGCGATCGACGGTCAAGGATGGATTGCCGCTCAGGGGGGGGATTATGACAGCAAAGAAGCTTATACCCGTGCCGGCGATCTGCGCATTACGCCGGAAGGCTTATTGAAAACCGGAGCGGGTTTGCTGGTGTTGGGGCAAAATGGGACGATTACCATTCCGCCGGCAGAAAAGGTGACCATAGGCACTGACGGAATTATTAGTATTATTCCAATGGGCTCCGGCAACGCGACAACGTTGGTGCAGATTGACCGGATCAAGCTGGTTAATCCGGATATGAAGGATATGGAAAAGCAGGGCGACGGCTTGTTCCATACGAAAGATGGTCAGCCATTGCCGGTCAGTGCTGATGTCAGTTTGAATACAGGGACTTTGGAAGGCAGTAATGTTAATGCGTATGTGGCTATGACGGAAATGATGGAGTTGGCAAAAAATTTCGAGCTGCAATCCAAAGTGATGAAGAGCGTAGATGAAAACGCCACAATGAGTGCCAAGCTGTTGCAAATGGGATAGAACGCATGATGAAGGATTGGTTTTTTTAAAAGCCGGGCTGAGCCCGGTTTTTTTTTAGGGTTGAGTGGGTTTTGGCGTTTTGAAAATATGGCACATATCATGCTTTTGATTTAAGTGAGGCAATAAATTGGCACAAAGGAGATTATCATGACAGAACGCTCATTATGGGTGGCTAAAACCGGTCTGGATGCCCAGCAGACAAGAATGGCGGTTATATCCAATAACCTGGCGAACGTAAACACGACCGGCTTTAAAAAAGATCGGGCAATGTTTGACGACCTTATGTATCAGAATATTCGCCAAGTCGGTGGAGATACCACGCAAAATATTCAAGCTCCAACGGGGACGTCGCTGGGAACCGGCGTTAAGACGGTTTCAACTGAAAAAGTCCATAGTCAGGGCAATGTTCAGCAAACCGGTAATTCGCTGGATGTGGCAATTAATGGCCGGGGCTTCCTGCAAGTTTTAATGCCTAACGGTGATACCAATTATACCCGTGACGGATCCTTAAAATTAGATTCAACGGGTCAGCTGGTTACTTCAGGCGGCTTGCCGCTGAATGCGGGGATTACTGTGCCTGCCACCGCAGAGAGTATTACGATCGGCACTGACGGTACGGTATCCGCCACAATAGCCGGATTGACCCAGCAGTTGGGGCAAATTCAGACCGCTAATTTCATCAACCCTACGGGATTGCAGGCGGTTGGCGACAACCTTTATCGGGAATCTGCCGCCAGTGGCGCGCCGATTGTGGGAACGCCGGGATCAGGAGAATATGGCACGTTAAATCAAGGCTCATTGGAAACCTCCAATGTCAATGTCGTTGAGGAGCTGGTCAATATGATTGAAGCGCAACGGGCTTATGAGATGAACTCCAAGGCGATTTCAACGGCCGATCAGATGCTGTCCTTTGTGACGCAGCAATTATAAGTGTAGGAGTAATGGCATGAGCACTCAAAAATCAATTGGTCGTCTCCGTTCTCCCGGCAAGCGCACGGTGTTCTGTATTCTGGCAATCACGCTGTCCGGGCTAGAGGCTTGTACACCCATACCGCAACGGGATCCTGCATTTTCCCCGGTTGCGCCGGCTGACTTAAGGCCCCCCGTGCAAAGCAGCGGATCGATCTATCAGGCCGGTTACGATATGCGTCTGTTTGAAGATCATACGGCAAAAAGAGTCGGGGATGTGCTGACCATTACACTTATGGAAGCTACTCAGGCGACAAAGGCTGACGATCTTAACACTAAAAAAGAGACCTCGATGTCGGCTTCGGCTCCCTCTATGCTTGGTATTGCAGCATCCGCCTTTACCGGGCAGAGTCTTAAAACCGAACTGGCGTCAACAAAAGAATTTAAAGGCGCGGGCGCTGCCGATCAAAGCAATAGTTTAAGCGGCAATATTTCTGTTACGGTTGTCGAGCTGTTGCCAAACGGCAATTTAAGCGTACGAGGCGAGAAAAGAGTCACCTTAAATCAGGGTGATGAATTCATCAGGCTATCCGGTATTGTCAGGCCGGTAGATATCAATTCATCCAATATTATTACTTCAGACAAAGTGGCCGATGTAACCATTATGTACGTAGGCGACGGTGCCATGGCGGATGCCAGCAAAATGGGTTGGTTGGCAAGAATTCTTCAAAGCCCATGGTTCCCATTGTAAAACAAGGATAAGGATATGAACGCCATACATAAGAACGTTAGTTTGCTGCTTCTGCTGGGCATCGCCATCAGCGGGCCGGTTTATGCCGAACGCATTAAGGATATTGCCTCCATCGAGGGCGTGCGCAGTAACCAACTGGTAGGTTACGGCTTGGTCGTCGGCTTGGATAAATCCGGCGATAAAACGACATTTACCGGGCAAAGCTTACGTAGCATGTTGGCGCGTCTTGGCTTGACTTTGCCTCCCGGCCTTGATCCTAAATCAAAAAACATCGCGGCAGTCTCCATTCAGGCGGAACTACCTGCATTTGCCAAGCCGGGTCAATCGATTGATGTTACTGTCTCTTCTCTTGGCGATGCCAAAAGTTTACGGGGCGGCACCTTATTGATGAGCCCTTTAAAAGGAGCTGACGGACAAGTTTATGCTATCGCGCAGGGAAGTCTGGTGGTGAGCGGCTTGAGCGCTTCAGGCCAGGACGGTTCAAGCGTTACCGTCAATAATCCCAATGTGGGACGTATTCCCAACGGAGCAACTGTTGAACGCGGCGTTAACACCTCTTTTGCTGAAGGCGATGCGTTGATTTTTAACCTGCATACTTCGGATTTTACTACCGCCAATCGCATGGCGGAGTCCATTAACAGGGTATTGGGTACTAATACCGCCAAAGCGATTGATGCGACGTCTGTCAGGGTTAATGCCCCTGTGGATCCCAATCAAAAAGTGACCTTTGCCTCAGTGGTCGAAAATATGATGGTTATTCCTGATGACGCGCCTGCTCGAGTTATTGTCAACTCTCGCACCGGGACCGTCGTTATTAACGGCAAAGTCAGGGTGCAGCCTGCTGCGGTGTCTCACGGCAGTTTGACGGTTACTATTACCGAAGATCCTCAAGTCAGTCAGCCAAATGCACGATCCAACGGTCAGACGGTGGTTACTCCGAAATCTGATGTGAAGATTTCAGAAGAAAAAAATCACATGTTTGTGTTTAATCCCGGCGTTTCCCTGAATGAAATTGTCCAGGCAGTCAACAATGTAGGTGCGGGGCCCAGCGATTTGGTGGCTATTCTTGAAGCGCTCAAATCAGCCGGTTCCTTACATGCCGAGTTAATTGTTATTTAAAGTTGTTGACCGTGGCGGATTGCTATCGCGAATCTGCCTTATGCGGAGGTTGTTATGTTAAGTACACAAAATGCTGATGTTTACACTGACTTTAACGGTCTGGCTAAATTAAAAGCCCAAGCCAGAAAAGATTCGCCGGAAGCCTTGAAAGAAGTTGCCAAGCAATTTGAGTCGATTTTTCTAAATAACGTACTTAAAAGCATGCGCGCAGCCAAGCTGGCTGATGGCGCTATGGATAGCGATCAAAGTGAATTTTATAACGAGATGTATGATCAGCAATTAGCTGTGCATTTGTCGGGTTCTCCCGGCGTTGGCTTGGCTGACTTAATCGTTAAGCAATTGAGTCCTGCGAAGCCTAAAAACGAGAAGCAGGATATTGAAGATTACTTAAACAAGTCGGGCGGCTTATCGCGCGGTTCTGAACAGGTTCATGCCGTTAACCGGCAGGTCAATGGCAAAATTGACCGTTTTGCTGTCGGTTCTTCAGAGGGACAAGTTAAGGTTTCTCCTTATATTCAGGATAGGAGTCCGCTTGATGAAATGACTGAATTTCCCTTCAATAGTGAGGCAATGCAGCCTATCAGCGCATTAACAGCGGAACAGAGATTGCCGATACAATCGTCAGAAGAGTTTGTCCGCCGGCTGCATCCGTATGCTGAACAGGCCGCGAAGGAATTAGGCGTGGAACCCAAAGTGATTTTGGCGCAAGCCGCCCTGGAAAGCGGTTGGGGACGCTCGGTAATAAAGAACGGCAATGGCAGCAATAGTTTTAATTTATTTAACATTAAAGCGGATAAAGCCTGGCAGGGTAAGCAGGCGCAAGTCGCTACACTGGAATTTGACCAAGGTATTCCTAAAAAAGTTAATGCAGGCTTTAGATCCTACGATTCATTCAAGGAAAGTTTCAGGGATTATGTCGACTTTATTAAAAGTAACCCACGTTATGGCGAAGCATTAAAGAAAGCGGGCAATGCGGAACAATATATGCATGAGTTACAACGGGCAGGTTATGCAACCGATCCGAAATATGCCGACAAGGTAATGAGTATTTATCAAGGCAATACGATGGCTGAATTTGAGCCTGATGTCATTATGGCGATGAATCAATGATCAAAATAAGTCCGGCATCTAATTATTGTAACAGGACGCTATCATGAGTGGATTATTAGCAACATCATTGTCCGGTCTGCTGGCTGCTCAGCGCTCATTGGAAACTGTTCAACATAATATTTCCAATGTAAATACAGAGGGTTATAGTCGTCAGCGGGTAGAGCAGGGCACTAAGGCAGCACAATTTTCCGGCGAAGGATATATTGGTCAGGGCGTAAATGTTAACAATATTACGCGCAGTTATGATCAGTTTATCAGCAAGCAATTAAACTCCAGTCTTGCCGCATTCGGAGACTCGGATCGTTACTATCAGCTTGCTACTCAGGTTGATAACGTAATGGCTGACCCTAGTACGGGAATGGCTCCCACCATGAACCGTTTTTTTAATGCTTTAAATGATGTGGCGAATGATCCTTCATCGATCCCTTCCAGGCAGGTGCTGTTGTCCGAGACAGGAACCCTGACACAAAATTTCAATACGATGAACAGTCGGTTTGAAGAGATACGTGCGCAGAATAATCATGACATGGGAGCCATGGTTAACGATATTAACGCTTTGGCTAAATCAATCGCTGATCTTAATGTACAAATCGCAACGGGCTTAGGCAAAACACAAGGCTTGAAGCAGCCCAATGACTTACTGGATCAACAGGATGCTTTGCTGTCAAAGTTGTCCGAAATAGTCAATGTCTCGGTCGTTCCGCAAAATGACGGTAGTTCCAACGTTTTTATCGGTAATGGACAGGCGCTGGTTCTTAAGGCCGGGGTAGGAACCTTTACCACCATTCAGTCTGAATTTGATCCCGGTCGACTGGAAATCGGGCTTAAGACCGCTAATGGCACTACCAATATAACCAGTCAGATCAGTGGCGGTTCGTTGGCGGGTTCATTAAGATTTCGGGATGAGGTATTGGATCCCGCCCAGCAAAAACTGGGTCAGGTTGCTGCCGGTTTGGCAATGGAAGTTAATGCGCTTCATAACAACGGTTTTGATCTTAAGGGTGAGGCCGGGGCGGACTTATTTAAATTTTCCGGTGCTGAACAAATTCCGGTTATTCAAAGTTCGCTTAATACCGGCAATGCAGTTGTTACCGCTAGTTTTCAGGATGTAAATGCCACCCCATCGGCAGCGGGGAAGCTGGATTTTAGTGACTTTAAATTGACATATGTTAATGCCGGCGGCGGTGTCGACTACACGTTGACCAGGGTTCGTGATAATCAGGTGATTAATCTTACCGCCACCACTGTGGCGGGTATTTCTACCTTGTCGTTTGCAGCAAATCAGCCTAGCAATATCGATGTAACTGCTTTGCCGGGCATTGATATAACCGTTGATTTGACTGGCGGTAAAACTATATCAGTCGGGGATAAATCTGTAATCAGACCGACTTACAGTGCGGCTGAAAAAATCGGGATCAATATAGATGATCCGAGAAAAATAGCGGCAGCAACCAATATAGAAGTCGATCCGGTGACCAATCAGCCGGTGCTGGACGGATTGGGTAATCCCGTTATTATTAATGGGGCAATGCCCAATGATAATAGAAACGCGCTACAACTGGCGGATCTTAGAAATAAAACGAGCTTGTTGGGGGGGACTACCTCATTTAATGGCGCCTATAGTCAAATTGTGTCCGGTGCCGGAGCATTGACGCATGCTGCCGAGTTTAGCGCTTCGGCTCAGGAAGCATTATTAAATCAGGCCAAGGAATCCATGTCGAGTCTGGCGGGCGTGAACTTGGATGAAGAGGCCGCTAGCTTAATAAAGTTTCAGCAGGCTTATCAGGCATCCGCCCAATCCATTTCAGTGGCCAGATCTTTATTTGATACTTTGATCGGCGCAGTTAGATAGGAGTTATGGCAATGAGAATTTCAACAGCGTGGTCGCAACAGCTTAGCTTTAATGCGATGAACAGTCAGCAAGCCAAATTGGCTAAGGTTCAACAGCAATTAAGTTCCGGGCTTAAAATATCAGCGCCCGCTGATGATCCGGCGGCAGCGGCAAGAATATTGGATTTAGACAAATCTATTACAAAAACAGAGCAGTATCAAAATAATATTGCCGCTACTCGCGGACGATTGAGTCTTGAGGAATCTGCACTGGAAGCGGCAAATAACATAATGTATAACGCCAAAGATTTGACCATTCAAGCTAAGAACGGCACTTTAAGCAGCGGTGACAGGCAGGCGATCAAGTTGCAAGTAGATCAGTTGCTTGAAGAAATGGCCGGTATAGCCAATACCAAAAATGCCAATGGCGAATATATTTTTTCAGGCGACCTTGCTACGGTACCCGCTTTCGCGAAGAACGCCGCAACAGGCGAATATGTCTATCAAGGCGGTCCGCAACAACGGGCCTTGCAAATCAGTCCTACGCGGCAGGTTGCAGATGGCGATTTAGGCTTCAATGTATTCGAAAATATAGATTCGAGTAGTCCGGCGGCTGACGAGAATGGCAAGCGCAGTGTTTTTAATACCCTAAAGGCGTTGTCTGACGGTTTGAACTCAACGCTTAATGCCAATCCCGGTGAAATTACCGGCGACAGGTTTTTACAATATGGCTTGGATTATTCTGCTGCTACAGTTCAATTCGACTTGGTTGCCAATCCGGGGCCGGTCACTGCACCCATAGATTTGAGTGGTAAACCGGCGTTTGCTGGAGTGGAAGATGTTGTTACCGAGATAAACGCTCAACTGACAGCTGGCGGTTTTAATACGGACATTCAGGCGCGGAGCAATGGCAATAGAATCGAATTTGCTTCAGTCGCTACAGGCGCTACTTCCAGCATACAAATTAATAACACGTCAGGCACATTTTTAACGGATGCCGGGTTTAGTAACGGTCAGGTCAAGGCAGGCGTCGGCGCACAGACATTTCAGAATCAACTTGGCGATGTTTTAGCTGATCTTGATGCCGCATTGGGAAGTATTTTGAACGCAAGAGCCAGTGTCGGAGCAAGGATGAACGCTTTGGACAGCCAAGAGTCCCAAAATGAAAAATACGTAATAGATACCAAGTCAACGCTTTCTGACACTCAAGATCTTGATTATGCCGAGGCACTTAGCAAGTATCAGTCCCAGTCCACTGCGTTGCAGGCCGCGCAACAGACTTTTATTAAGATAAAAGATTTATCACTGTTTAAGTATCTCTAATAGAGGGGTGTTTAACGTCCAGCCGGGACTGAGATTTTAAAGCGGAGGTAGATCGGTTAAAAGGTGAGCCGGGTTTAAGGCCCACCTTCTAAAATGCCGGGTTATGGATAAATGACTTTAGGTGCAAAATTGGCGGCCGGGTATTTAGGGTCAAACTCGGTTGCTTTTTCAACAGGCTTTTGATCCGGACATTTCGGTGAAGATGTGACTGCCTCTTTGTCGATGTAAATGACTGTAGGCTGAAAATTTGCAGCTGGGTATTGGGCGTCACTGTCGGCCGACGCAGTAAACGAAGCTAATGCAATAACGGCAGTCGTCAATCCTAAGATAATTATTTTTTTCATATGATAGTAACCTTGGGTAGTTTGTACAGCAAGCCCCGCTGGACAAATCGACAGGATATCCTGCGTGAATCCCCTATAACAAGGCTTGACGGCCCAAGAGTATCGGGTATTTTGGGCGAATCCGCAACTGTTTTCCGAGCTAAAAAACGGTCACAATAGCTGTTTAATTTCGGGATGATTTTGCAACAACTGCTGTCTGAATGATTCAATAGCCAACTCGTTTCCGCGCTCGCTTCGAGCGATGGGTACAATGATGTCGCTAACGGCCTGCATCGGCGATGCCGACAAAAATATCAACCGATCGGCCAGCGCAATGGCTTCGCGCAGATCATGGGTGACAAATAAAACCGTGTGCGGACGTTGCTGCCACAGTTTAACTAAGAGTTCCCTGACTTGCCTTGCGGTCGGCGCATCCAGCGACACAAACGGTTCATCCATCAGCAACACCTCAGGATCGACGGCAAACGCCCGGATGATGGCGACTCGGCGGCTCATGCCTAATGACAGCCGTTCAGGATAAACATGTTGCGCTTGCGTTAATTGCATGACCTCAAGCAAGGCATCGATAACCTCGGGCGACTGATTGTCATCCAACGCCAGCTCAATGTTTTCTCTTACCGTCCGCCAGGGCAGCAGGCGAGGGTTCTGGAAGACGTAGCCGATCTTGGGATGGGTGTGTTGTTGTCCAACTAGAATTTCGCCATCGTAAGCATTATCCAAACCGGCAATAATATTTAACAGCGTGGTTTTGCCGCAGCCGGACGGGCCGACCAGGCAAATAAATTCATTCGAATTCAGCGACAGCTGAAGGTTGGCGATACTCGGCTGCGTCGCGGTCGGATAGGTTTTGTTGGTGATATTGATTTGGATGTCGGTCATCTGCGCCACCGTAGCGCTTTTTTATCCAGCGGTTTTAAAATCAGCAGCTCTATCAGTTGGATGACGGCAACAAAAGCGACGGTATAAGCCAGAATACTTGCGACATCGAACAGTTGAAAGAACAAATGCAGTTGATAACCCATGCCGTTGCTGCGGCCTAATAGTTCAACCACCAGAATGATTTTCCATATCAAGGCCAGGCCCGAACGGGTTGCGCCCATCACGAACGGATGCAGTTGCGGCCAGATCACATGAACCAGGGTTTTACGCTTGCCGAAGTGGTAACAGCGCGCCATGTCCAGTAAATCCTGATCCAACGCACGCGTGCCTTCGCGGATGGTGACAATGACATTGGGTAGTTTGTTGATAACCACGGCGAGTATTGCCGCCGATTCGACCAGGCCGAACCAGACATAGCACAGGATGATGGTGACCAGCGCCGGGATATTCAAGAAAATCACCAGCCAGTTATCGAAGAACGCATCGAGTTTTTTATTGCGCCCCAGCACGATGCCGATCGCGCAGCCCAGCAGCATCGCAACGCTAAAACCGGCCACCAGCCGGAGCAAGGTAACGCCGAGGTGAAAAGGCAGTTGCCCCGACACGCAGCCCAGCCAAAAAACCTTGGCTACCGCTTCGGGAGTCGGCAAGGTTTGGCTGTTTAAATAAACAGCCAAACCTTGCCAGATGCCTAAAAAAACCAGCAATGACAAGGTCGATAAAAAACGCTTAAGATGAATCAAAACGAATCTTTGTTATTCAGCTGACCAGAATGTACCGCGTTGCAGGGCATCGGCATTGCCGGTTAACTGCTTGTTGCTCAGGGTGTGGAGTATCGTATAAATACGCCCCGCCGCTTGTTGTTCCTGCTTTCCCCAATGCTCAATATTGCCCTCGCAATAACGCTGGCGAAGTTTGGTTTGGGTAGGTAAATCATCTACCTTGGTTAAAGGGATTATTTTTTGCCAAGCCGCATCCGATGTACACAGTTGGGTTTTAGCTTGCTTGCCGGCTTTGAAGAAATTGGTAAGCGCTTGTTTGTGGCCGTTCGCCCAACTTTCTTTAAAAACATAACCCAGGCTGGGAACAGCCTCTTGCACACCTAAACCTTTTAGGATTCCCCGTCCGTCAATTATCTGGCGATAGCCTTGCGCCTCAAGCCTGGCGGCAAAATGCCAATAGGTGAGAGCCGCATCGACGCGGTTTTGCTTGATTTGCTCGTTGATCAGCGGCGGTGCGCCGAAGACTTTTTCCACCGAAGCATTCAGGTCCAGTTGTTCTTGCTGAGCCAAAGCCTGTAGCAACAGCCAGTTTTTGTCCAGTTCGCCACCGGCAATCCCCAAGCGTTTGCCGTTGAGATCTTTGATGGAATGGATAGGGCTGTTTTCTGCTACGACCAGAGCGCCCGAGGTATCCGAATAGGGATAAAAAGTAAAATCGGAACCGGTGGTGCGCAGGCTGGAAACCCAGATCCAGTCAGACACAATCATATCGACAGCGCCGGACTGTAGAGCAATCTTGCCGGCTTCCGCATTGGCTAAATGCTGTATTTCCAGTTGAAAATCAGTCTGAGGATTTTCCTGAAAAGCCGACAATTCCCAATCGACGGTACCCGAAGCCTGAACGCCAATGCGAATAAGGGTTTTTTCCGTAGCATAACTGTTGCAAGAGGCGAACAAGCACAGACTGACAACAAGAAAGGCATTAAATTTCATGAAAGCTAATCTCAATGACGAGGGTGAAAACTGCCTATTCTATCCGTACCCAGGATTTGGTGCGAGGATGATTGCTATTCTTTAGACGATTCAGGTCTTGTGTCGGCGCAAATTCGGTTATTTGAACAGAGATGGGTGTTGGCTTGTTAATAGTCGAAATGAAGTAGCGCTGTTGTCAATTTAATTCGATTACGGGCTTTGTGATTTGGATGTTTGTGTCGCTGGCGAGGGGCGAATGATTTTTCCTGATGACTGTTTTGATGCCCGAGGGCGTATAGCCATTTAACGGGCAATGGCCTATCCTTATAAGCAATTTCTACTGGGATCCATAAAAAGGTAATGAACTTGTGAACGCGTTTGTCGCTAAAAACTATCGCTGTTTTTTTACCCGAAGCGTTTTACTTGCCGCGATCATTTTTATTTACGGTTGCGCCGGCGTTCCGGAAACACGGCCTGTTGCGGATTATTCGTCAATAGCCGGTTATGCGTTGAGCTTGCAGGGTACGCCTTATCGTTACGGTAAAAGTTCGCCCGAGGAAGGTTTCGATTGCAGCGGGTTTGTTAAGCATGTTTATGAGCGTCAGGGCATATCGTTACCGCGTACAGTTCAGGGCATGGCCCTGTCGTTGGCGGAAGTCCCGAAAAATGACCTTCATTCCGGCGATCTGGTGTTTTTTAATACCAACGGCAAGCCGTTTTCCCATGTCGGTATTTATGTCAGCAATGACGAGTTTGTTCACGCGCCTAGCCAGCGCACGGGGAAGGTGCTGGTCTCCAGCCTCAAAAATCGTTATTGGGGAGAACGGTTCAGTTGCGCACGCCGTCCGTAACGGTATGAATTCTGGGGAGCAGATTAATTCACCACGAAGACACGAAGAACACGAAGAAAAACCAAACTAAAAACTTAGTGTCTTCGTGGTGATATGTTTTAAGTCGATACCGATGAGGGTGTTGTTTTTAAGCAGCAAGTTTGGTTATGGCGGCTTTGACCAGATCGTTTAATTCAGAACCGTCTTCTTGGCAATAGGCGATAATGGCTTTACGCATTCTGGGGTCCCATGATCTTAATATGTGGTTTTTTATGCCTTCCGCTGCAATTTCTTTGTCGGTTTCCGAGTTAAAGAAATTGCCTATATCGTTGGCCATTTTGACGAGTCGTTCTATTTTCATTATTAATCACACAGAGAGTTGCTATGGGTTAAGCGTTGCGGATGGGTATAAATCACATGCTGATCATCACGGGCAAAACCGATTAAGGTGAGGCCTGCCTCATTAGCCAGACGTATGGCTAATCCGGTAGGCGCGGAAATGGCCGCAAGCAGGGTAATGCCGACCCAGGCGGTTTTTTGCACCATTTCATAACTGGCGCGGCTGGTAACAATGACAAAACCGGCGGATAAATCCTTGCCAGTGCGTAATAAAAAGCCGATCAATTTATCCAGCGCGTTATGCCGTCCTACATCTTCCCGTATATCCAGAATTCCCTGTCCGGGGACGGCCCATGCGGCAGCATGGACGGCTCCGGTTAACTGGTTTAGTTTCTGGTGTTGTTTGATGTCGGTTAGAGCGGAACGCAGCTCGGCGGCAGACAGGGTCAAGGTCCCGTTAACCGCATTGGGTTGGCGGATGGCTTGTTTTAAAGTGCTCGCACCGCATAGTCCGCAACCGGTACGACCGGTTAAATTGCGGCCTTTATCGGCCAAGCCCTGGAAACGTTGCTCCGGAATTTTTACCTGGACTTCGATGCCGTTCGATCGGTTATAAACCCGCGCCGATAATAACTCGCGCGGGTTTTTAATAATGCCTTCGGTAATGCTGAAGCCCAGCGCAAATTCTTCAAGATTGGTCGGTGTTGCCAGCATGACGACATGCGGCACCCCGTTATAAACCAAGGAAATAGGCACTTCTTCGGCAATATAGTCTTGCGCTTGGGAATGCTGCCCACCTTGCCAGCGATCAACGGTGGTTTGTTGATAGCTGGGCCAACCTAATTCTAATGATAACGGCTCGGCAATTGCTCCTTGCATTGCGTTACCTCCCGCATCCATGCGGTCGAGTGCGGACGGCATTGCCGTTAGTCATGGCTTATTCCCTGCTCCAGAAGATCGAGTTGTTTTTCCGAAAATGCGTGGTATTCCTGTTGCCATTCCGAAGGTTGACTGACTTTGGTGATTTGTACGGCCGTTACTTTGTATTCCGGGCAGTTGGTCGCCCAATCGGAGTTGTCGGTTGTGATGACGTTAGCGCCGGACTCAGGAAAATGGAACGTGGTGTAAACAACGCCCGGCTGTACGCGGTCGCTCACCAAGGCGCGTAACACGGTTTCTCCGGCACGGCTTTTAATGCCTACCCAGTCGCCGGTTTTCACGCCACGGTCTTCGGCATCGTGCGGATGAATTTCCAAACGATCTTCCGAATGCCAGGCGACATTTTCAGTGCGGCGTGTTTGCGCGCCGACATTGTATTGCGACAAAATACGTCCGGTGGTCAGGATGAGCGGGTATTTGCCGGTTACGCGTTCTGCTGTTGGCACAAATTCGGTCAGCATGAACAAGCCCTTGCCGTTATCGCGCAGGAAATGCTCGGTGTGCATAATCGGCGTGCCTTCCGGCGCTTCGTCATTACAAGGCCATTGCACGCTGCCGAGGCGGTCGATCTTTTCATAACTGACGCCGGAAAAGCTGGGCGTCAGCCGCGCAATTTCATCCATGATTTCTGACGGATGGCTGTAATTCATCGGGTAACCCATCGCGTTGGCCAGCATCTGGGTAACTTCCCAATCCTGATAGCCGGCTAACGGCGACATGACTTTGCGCACCGGTGAAATACGGCGCTCGGCATTGGTGAACGTGCCGCTTTTTTCTAAAAAGGACGAGCCAGGTAAAAAGACATGAGCAAATTTAGCGGTTTCATTGAGGAATATATCCTGCACGATGACGCATTCCATCGCGCGTAAGGCGGCGTGAACGTGTTTGATGTCCGGGTCGGATTGGGCAATGTCCTCACCCTCGCAGTACAGTCCCATAAAACTTTTATCCAGCGCCGCCTCGAACATGTTGGGAATACGCAAGCCGGGTTCTGCATTCAATTCGGCATTCCAGGCTTTTTCAAACAGTTGGTGAGTTGCAGGGTCTGAGACATGGCGGTAGCCGGGGAACTCATGGGGAAATGAACCCATGTCGCAAGAACCTTGCACGTTATTTTGTCCACGCAATGGGTTAACGCCGGCGCCTTCGTGACCTAAATTGCCGGTTGCCATGGCCAGATTGGCAATGCCGATTACCATAGTGGAGCCTTGACTATGTTCTGTTACGCCTAAGCCATAGTAAATAGCCGCATTGTCAGCCGTGGCGTAAAGCCGCGCGGCGGCTCTAAGCTCGGCGGCCGGAACGCCGGTAACGGACTCGGAAGCTTCCGGCGAGTTATGTTCCTGCGCAACAAAAGTTTTCCATTTGGCGAAAGAAGCGACGTCGCAACGGTCATTAACAAAGGCTTCGTCAAGCAGGTTTTCGGTAACAACGACATGCCCGAGCGCATTGATCAAAGCGACATTAGTGCTGGGGCGCAGCTTTAAATGATGGCTGGCTTTGACATGCGGCGATTTAATCAGGTCGATTTCGCGCGGATCAACCACGATCAGCTTTGCGCCCTGACGCAGGCGTTTTTTCATTTGCGAACCGAATACCGGATGTCCATCGGTAGGATTCGCGCCGATCACCATAATGACATCGGCCTCCATGACCGAGTCAAAATCCTGGGTGCCGGATGACTCACCAAAGGTTTGTTTCAATCCGTAACCGGTCGGCGAATGGCAAACCCGTGCGCAGGTATCGACATTATTATTGCCGAAACCGGCGCGGATCAGTTTTTGCATGATGTAGACTTCTTCGTTGGTGCAACGGGAAGAAGTGATGCCGCCGATGGAGTCTTTGCCGTATTTTGCCTGGATGCGTTTTAGTTCCGACGCGGCATGATTAATGGCTTCTTCCCAGCTGACTTCCTGCCATGCGTCTTTAATGCTGGCGCGGATCATCGGCTTGGTGATGCGGTCTTTATGTGTGGCGTAACCGAATGCAAAGCGGCCCTTGACGCAGGAATGGCCGTGGTTGGCCTTGCCGTCTTTATGCGGCACCATCCTGATGACTTGTTCGCCTTTCATTTCCGCCCTGAATGAACAGCCGACGCCGCAATAAGCGCAGGTCGTCACGATCGCATGTTCCGGCTGGCCGTTGTCGATCACCGATTTTTCCATCAGGGTTGCGGTTGGGCAGGCTTGGACGCAAGCGCCGCAGGATACGCATTCCGAATCCATGAACGGCTGGTTCTGGCTGGGCGATACTTTGGAATCAAAGCCGCGACCGTCAATAGTTAATGCAAAGGTGCCTTGGGTTTCTTCACAGGCCCGTACGCAACGCGAACAAACGATACATTTGCTGGGGTCGAAGCTGAAGTAGGGGTTGCTTTCGTCTTTAACCGCGTTCAGGTGCGTTTCAATCGGGTCATAACGCACTTCGCGCAAACCAACGACGCCTGCCATGTCCTGTAGTTCGCAATCGCCATTAGCTGAACAGGTCAAACAGTCCAGCGGATGATCGGAAATATACAGTTCCATGATGCCGCGACGCACATCGGCCAGTTTTTTATTCTGGGTGACAACTTTCAAGCCTTCCGCGACCGGCGTTGTACATGAAGCCGGCATGCCTCTGCCGCCTTCTATCTGCACTACGCAAAGCCGGCAAGATCCAAACGGTTCGATGCTGTCGGTTGCGCATAGTTTTGGGATTTCGATCCCGATGCTGGCCGCCGCTCGCATGACTGAGGTTCCGGCCGGCGCTGTAACCTGAAAACCATCAATTTCCAACGTAACCATGTTGTCGCCGGTAGCTGCTGGCGTGCCAAAATCTTTCTCTTTATTAATCGACATTTTAAACTCCTCTAAATCATTATCAGGCGGCTGTAGCTTTGGCATTTATCCCGAAATCTTCGGGAAAATGATTTAAAGCGCTCAGTACAGGGTATGGCGTCATACCGCCTAATGCACAGAGGGAGCCGTTGAGCAAGGTGTCGCAAAGATCACGTAACAAAGGGATGTTTTTATCGAGGTTGCGACCGTTAATAATGTCGTCCATGACTTCTACGCCACGGGTGGAACCGATGCGGCAAGGTGTACATTTGCCGCAGGATTCAATTTTACAAAATTCCATGCTATAGCGCGCCATTTCAGCCATATTGACTGTGTCGTCAAATACGACGATGCCGCCATGTCCCACGACCGCCCAGATGGCGGCAAAGGCTTCGTAATCCAAGGGAGTGTCGAATTGCGATTCGGGCAGATAAGCGCCGAGCGGGCCGCCTACCTGGACGGCTCGAATCGGTCGTCCGGAAGCTGATCCGCCTCCGAAATCGTAAAGTAATTCGCGTAAAGTTAAGCCAAAGCTCAGCTCGACCAAGCCGGGGCGCTTGATGTTGCCGGCCAATTGCACGGGCAGAGTGCCGCGTGAGCGTCCCATGCCGAAGTCGCGGTAATAATCGCCGCCTTTGTCCAGGATGACCGGCACTGAAGCTAGGGATATGACGTTGTTGACGACAGTGGGTTGGCCGAACAAACCTTTGATAGCGGGTAAGGGCGGTTTAAAACGCACTAAGCCGCGTTTTCCTTCCAGGCTTTCCATCAGTGACGTTTCTTCGCCGCAGACATAAGCGCCTGCGCCCAGTCTGACTTCCAGGTTAAAGGTCTTGCCACTGCCCTGGATGTTCTCGCCCAGATAACCGGTTTCATAGGCAGTTGCAATTGCGGCATTCAGAACCTCGTAAGCGTGAGGGTATTCTATGCGCAGATAAATATAACCTTGGGTTGCATCGACGCCTAGACCTGCAATCGTCATGCCTTCGATCAATACAAAAGGGTCGCCTTCCATGACCATGCGGTCGGAGAACGTGCCGGAATCGCCTTCATCGGCATTGCAGATAATGTATTTTTGCAGCGATGCGGTGTTAAGCACCGTCTTCCATTTAATGCCGGTTGGAAAGGCAGCGCCGCCTCGGCCGCGCAAGCCTGCGTCGCTTACCGCTTGGACGATTTGTTCCTGGGTCATGGCTAATGCATTTTTCAAGCCGCGGTAGCCATCATTTTCAATATAGTCAGTCAAGCTGACAGGATCGGTTTTGCCGATGCGGGCAAAGGTCAGACGCTGTTGTTTTTTGAAGTAATCAAGTTCTTCAGTCAAGCCTAAGCTTAGAGCATGTGCGCCGCCTTGCGTGAAATCGGCATCGAACAGGCCGGGCACATCGCCGGGCTGAACAGGACCATAGGCCACGCGGCCTTTGTCGGTTGACACTTCAACCAGCGGTTCCAGCCAGTACATGCCTCTTGAGCCGTTGCGGATCAGATTAATATCAAGGCCGCGTTTTGCCGCTTCCTGAGCGATAGCCGTAGCAACGCGATCTGCGCCCAATGAAACGGCGCTGGAGTCGCACGGAACATAAATAGTCATACTCATGCTGATGCCTCTGTATTATTGATGACCGCATCAAAACTGTCCGCTGACACGCGACCGTAAATGTCCTTGCCGATTTGCATGGCCGGTGAGCAGGCGCAGTTGCCTAAACAATAAACAGGTTCCAGAGAGAATTTGCCGTCTGCGGTCGTTTCATGGAAATCAATACCGAGCTTGCTTTTAACATGCTCTTCCAGTTTTTTTCCGCCCATGGATTGGCAGGATTCCGCCCGGCAAAGATGAATGGTTTGTTGGCCCGGCGGGGTGTCTCTGAAATAGTGGTAAAAGCTGATCACGCCGTGTACTTCGGCACGGGACAAGCTAAGGGCTGTTGCAATGTCGGGAACGCTTTCGGCCGGAATATACCCCATAGCATCTTGTATGCCATGAAGAATAGGTAAAAGTGCGCCGGGCTTGTCTTTGAGTGCGGCGATTATTTCTTGCACGGTTGATTGCGTGGAGCCTGATTCTGTCATGGTCGTCTCAATATGGAGAATCCATCCTGATTAAAACAACGGCTGTTCCTGACTGTTGCATATTTAAGTGTGCCGGGTAGCATAGCACAAGATATTTTGGCTGTAAAAATGCTATAAAATTGACAAAAAATGTAAGTGTTTTGAAAGTGTCGGTTATGTACCTATTTATAATGGATATTTTTTAAACGCGGTGTGTTAAAAAGATTTATCCGTTTTTAGGTAATACACTGTTCACGCATGGAGGCGTATTGATGATATTTTTTGATCTGCTTTTTGGCTGAATATAATTAAGGGTGACCGAGGTCACCCTTTTTATCGTCTCGGCATAACCGCTATGCAGATTTTGCATGGAATAAAAACTGTCCATGCCCGTCGTAAAGCAGTCTTTACTATTTCACAAAGCAGGTTTTTTCCGCATATTGCTCCGCTTCTTTAAGCCGCTTTCTCAAATCTTTGGATTGAGCCGGGTCGCGCATGGCCGCTGCGGCATCGCCGGTTTGGCCTTTAGTTAGATAAGTGAATGTTTTCGCGGCTTCGTATTCGGTGAAATTCAGCTTTTCAGCAATTTTGTCGATTTTACAGCCGCAGGCATATTGGCTGATATAGGTCAGGCCGCCGTGTTGCGCAACGCAATTTAAAACATATTCAACGCGGTCGCGGGTAGGGTAGTCGCTGACAAACGGCGCAGGCTCGACGGCTTGTTCAATCGGTTTTTCCGGCTCTGTGGCGCAGCCTGAAATAACCACAACTAACGCAAAACCGAGAATGGCGGGGGTGTATTTAATTTTCATTGATGATTTTTTATTCCCATAAAGGTTCAGTAAAGTGAAAAAGGTTGCATAGCTTGCAATAAACAACAGGCTTGCGAGAATAGCTGTTCGGTTGAACGATTTTGACCATTACCCACGATATTCAAAGCTTACCATTATGAACAGTCAAACAAAAGTAGCGGGCGTGATTCTTGCCGGAGGCCGCGCCCGGCGCATGAATAATCAAGATAAAGGACTGGTGAGTTTTAAAGGCCGCCCGATGGTCAGTTACGCCATTGCCGCGCTGGCTCCTGTTGTGGACTATGTATTTATTAATGCCAATCGTAATATTGACCAATACCGGCAATTCGGCTGTCCGGTTATTAGCGACCAAAACGATAATTTTGATGGTCCTTTGGCGGGCATATTAGCGGCAACGATTCATGCCGATGCGGATGTCTTGGTGGTTATTCCTTGCGATTCGCCGTTAATTAAAACGGAGCATCTACAGAAACTGTTATTAACCCGTGCGGAACATAATGCCGATGTTGCCGTCGGTTTTGATGGGACAAGGTTGCATCCGGTTTTCTTGGCGATGAAAACCGCATTGCAAACCAGCCTGCAAGAGTATCTAGCGGATGGCCAACGCAAAGTCGAGGTTTGGCTGGCGCGGCAGAACTCGGTTCGGGTGGATTTTAGTAGCGAGCCGGAAATATTCAGCAACATTAATACGATGGCGGAGTTATCCGTACTGGAGGAGGCTAAGCGGTTTGGTTAGAATCGGGCCAGCATTGCGGAAGGCGTGGAGACGGTCGAGCAATTGGCATTCTTGCAGGATAAAGACTGCGATGCTTGCCAAGGCTACATCAAAAGTAAACCTGTTCCGGTAGGCAAGTTTGTCAGACTATTGCTGGAGCAATCATTCGAAATAAAGCGCAGATTGTTCATGCAATTTTTTTCGCACCGGCGGCAATGAACTCCCCTTGGTTTTAATCAGGCCTGCGTTACTGCCGAAACCTGTATTTTCAGGTATAATTTGCAACATTTTTAACTCAGGGTGTAGGTGTTATGTCGGAAATCAATAAAGTTGTCTTGGCTTATTCCGGAGGTCTGGATACTTCCGTTATTCTTAAGTGGTTACAGGATGTTTATGACTGTGAAGTGGTTACTTTTACAGCTGATTTGGGGCAGGGCGAAGAAGTGGAGCCTGCGCGAGCCAAAGCGCAAGCGATGGGCATTAAAGATATTTACATTGAAGATTTGCGCGAAGACTTTGCGCGCGATTATGTTTTTCCGATGTTCCGCGCCAATACCATTTACGAAGGCGAATATCTGTTGGGCACCTCAATTGCCCGTCCTTTAATCGCCAAACGCTTGATTGACATCGCCAATGAAACCGGTGCGAATGCCATTTCTCACGGCGCGACAGGCAAAGGTAACGATCAAGTGCGCTTTGAGCTGGGCGCTTACGCATTGCGTCCCGATATACAAATTATTGCGCCTTGGCGGGAATGGGATTTAACCTCTCGTCAAACCTTGCTGGCTTATGCCGAAAAACATAATATCCCGGTGGAAATGAAAAAAGGCAAAGCCTCGCCTTATTCGATGGATGCCAATTTACTGCATATCTCTTATGAAGGCCGAATTCTGGAAGATCCGTGGGCCGAACCTGAAGAGGACATGTGGCGCTGGACGGTTTCGCCTGAATCCGCACCCGACAAACCGACTTATATTGAGTTGACTTACCGTCGGGGCGATATTGTCGCCATTGATGACGTGCCTTGCACGCCTGCGACAGTGATGGAGCAATTAAACAAAATTGCAGGCGCTAATGGTATCGGTCGATTGGATATTGTGGAAAATCGCTATGTCGGTATGAAATCGCGCGGCTGTTACGAAACGCCGGCCGGTACGGTGATGCTCAAAGCGCATCGTGCGATTGAATCGTTAACGCTGGACAGGGAAGTGGCGCATTTAAAGGATGAGCTGATGCCGCGCTATGCTTCTTTAGTTTATAACGGTTACTGGTGGAGTCCTGAGCGGGAAATGATGCAAACCATGATAGATGCGTCTCAGGCGAACGTTAACGGCAAAGTCAGACTGAAGCTTTATAAAGGCAATGTAGTCGTTGTTGGTCGCGCTTCCGATACCGACAGCTTGTTTGATGAAAGCATTGCGACCTTTGAAGACGATGGCGGCGCGTATAATCAAAAAGATGCCGAGGGCTTTATCAAGCTGAACGCGCTGAGAATGAGAATAGCCGCTGCCAAGCGATTGCGCTAATGCGGTAGGGCGGCATAAGCTTTGCAGTCTTTATGTCGCCTTTGTATTTTAAATTAAATGCAGAATTTGCTCATTAAACTTGTATAATCGCGAGTCAGGTAGCGCTACTGCCGACATGGTTTTGTTATAAAAATAATAATTGTTCGGTCAGGATGGTTGGTTGCCATAGATTCCTGGTTCGAGAGGAAGTAATTAATGAGCGATAAAGATAAGATAAATTCAGTAGTGGAGGGATTGCCGGGCAATGCCTCGACAGTTCTGCAAAGAATACCTTCGCATCATGCATTAATGAAAGTTAACAGGTTTTTGTTGACTATAGTCTGTTCCTTGATGGTTGTCGTTTTGATTGGGGGCTTTGTCTTGTTCCCAACCGATAGTTTTTTAACGCGCTATAAAAACGCTACGGCTACCGAGACCTATGCGGCTGAAATCAATCCGGTAGTATCGGCGGAAGTTAACGCCCTGAAAGGACAACTTGTCGGCTTGGTCAGCGGTTCAATTGAAAGTAAATTAAACGCCTTGGAAGAGAGCCTTCGGGTGGGTTCCGTGTCCAGCTCGATAGGTACTATAGAAGACTTGAAGAATGATCTTAAAGTTCTTCGCACCTATTCAGAGCCCGCCAAGAAGGCAAAAACCGTTGTTTCCAATGAGCAGCTCATGCAGGAAATGTCCCAATTAAAACGCCTGATTTATTTAACGATTGCTTCTTGCGGGTTGATGTTGGCGGCAGTTGCAGGTATCTGGATTAAAAATCGCAACCGCTTGCCGTATAAGGAAAGCCAAACAAGTTATTTGGGTAAGGATTGATTTTCGGTTTTTCGGGCATAAAAAAAGCCGCCCCGGTATATACTGGGGCGGCTTTTTTATGGTCTGTCGATCCGGTTTTAGTTGCCGCCCAGATATTTGTACAGAGCATCAACCGCTTGATCTTCGCCGTATCCCGCTTTAACAACGGCTGGGTTTTTCATGATTTCAGCGATGGCTTTAGGCATGCCGCCTTTGCCTTCTTTAAGAACAGTTTCGAATTTCGCTCTGTCCAGTTGACCGCCTTTAATCAAAGTAGCTAACTGTGGGTTTGAAGCGATGTCGTGGCAAGTGCCGCATCCGCGACCAAAAGCGCGTTCATAAATTTTCTTGCCCACATCGCCGGCTTCGTCAGCAAATACTTGTCCGCTTAAAGCGAGTAAAGCGATACCGGCTACTGTACCTAGTGTTTTTTTCATGTTGATCTCTCCTCTGGGTAGTAAAAAAAGAACTGTTGTTTATTTTTGAAAAAATAACAGTTCGATTAAAAGTCAAACCGTGAAAGCATAGGGAATTTGACGGAAAAATTCAATTGTTTTATTTATTTTCCTTGAGATATATTATCGATAGCGGCCATAAATGATAACTGAATAGTCTAATCGGTCTTTAAGTTCAGGCATGACTCGCAATCGTTAATCAAGTCGGCGGGTTTGAAACCAGTTCAACTTGTCATGCAGCGTTACGACCGTGCCGATAATAATCAAAGTGGGCGGCTTGATGTCCTGATTGGCGACCTTGCCCGGTAATGTTTCCAAGGTGCCGGTAATGACCCGTTGATTAGACGTAGTGCCTTGTTGCACAAGGGCAATAGGTAAATCTTTGGGACTGCCGTGCGCAATTAAAGACCGGCATATTTTTTCCAGACCCGCCAGCCCCATATAGATGACGATGGTTTGATTAGGCGCGGCAAGTTGCGTCCAGTTTAAATTGACGGAATCATCCTTCAGGTGGCCGGTGACAAAGGTGCAGGATTGGGCATGATCCCGATGGGTTAGCGGGATGCCCGAGTAGGTCGCACAGCCGGAAGCGGCGGTAATGCCTGGAACGACCTGGAAATTAATGCCTTGCTGCATCAAGGTTTCAATTTCTTCGCCGCCGCGGCCGAATATGAACGGATCGCCGCCTTTTAAGCGCACTACACGTTTTCCCGCTTTGGCCAAATCAGCGAGCAGGGTATTGATGGATTCCTGGGGCAGCGCATGATATTGCCGTTGTTTGCCGACATAAATCTTTTCGGCATCGCGGCGGGCCAAATCGAGAATTTCAGGCGAAACCAGCCGGTCATAGACAACGACATCGGCCTGTTGCATCAACCGTAGCGCGCGGAAAGTCAACAAGTCAGGCGCTCCTGGGCCTGCGCCAACCAGATAGACTTCGCCGAGGTTGGTGTTTTCTTTTTGCCCCCGTAAGGTCTGTTCCAATTGCTGTTCGGCCTCCTGTTCCTTGCCGGAGAAGACCAGCTCCGCGACAGAACCCTGCAAGACATTTTCCCAGAAGATCCGGCGTTGCGCGGGTTGCTGAATATGCTGTTTGACTTTATCCCTGAACTGGTCGGCCATGCCGGCAAGGCGGCCATAGGCGGGAGGAATCACCGTTTCTATTTTGGCCCTGAGTAATCGGGCCAACACCGGTGCGGCTCCTCCTGACGATACCGCGGCAATAATCGGCGAGCGGTCGATAATGGCCGGAAAAATGAAGCTGCAAAGCTCGGGATTATCGACCACATTGACAGGGATATTTTGTTTCGTCGCCGTTTCGGCAACCAGGCAATTGGTCTCCGTATTATCGGTTGCCGATACCACCAGCCTGAATTCGCCAAGATCGGCAGGGGAGAATGATTTTTGCAGCAGCGTTAAGTTATGCGTCGCTTGCAGGCTTAATACGGTGGGACTTATCTCCCTGGCTATCACGGTGATTTTTGCACCGGCTCGGGCCAACAATTCAATTTTTCGGGCGGCGATTTCGCCCGCCCCGACAACCAGGCAAGGCTGGTCTTTAAGCTTTAAAAATACAGGGAAATAATCCATTTAGTTACGATGATTCTTGGATTTAAAAGAGGGTGGTATTATAAGCGTACCAAACTTAGTTGAGACAACTTAAAATAAAGCTATGATCGAATTTAACCTGGAAGTAGATGCCAGCGGTTTGAATTGTCCATTACCCTTGCTGCGCCTGAAAAAAGCCTTGATGGACATGACCAGCGGCGATGTCGTCAAGGTGATCGCAACCGATCCGGCTGCGCACTTGGATTTTGGCGTTTACGCCGACCAGACCGGGCATCAAATTATTCAATTGATAAAAGAATCCAATAAGCAGGTGTTTTATTTCAAAAAAAAATAGCGTCGGCCGGGGTAAGATCATCCTCGCGCCGTCGCTCAAACAGGCTTATTCCGGTCGACAGCGTTCAACGCTGTCCTCCATGCATGAAGCTTTTGTTCATAGGAAAGCGAGGCATGCGCCGGGCTGGTTGATGGGAGACGCACGTAGCTGATAGGAATAGTGCTGAGGGCAGGCAAAACATACTGCCGGTACGCCGACTCCGCCTTTGCCCCGTTGAAGAACACCGCACGGATCTTGTCATGCGTACCAAAGAAGTTCTGAAAGTCATTTACAGTGATGGAGCCGCTGTCAATTCTTGCGTCCAAGCTGCCGACCCGCGTACAGGACTGCAACACATCCCATAAGGCGATGCGGGCCCACTTAAGCTCGTTAAGCCTATCTTCATAGGCAGCGTCAGGATCAAAGCCGAGCAATTGCGCCATGATTTTCCAGAAGGCATTGCGCCGATTCGCATAATATCGGCCCGCCGCCAAAGAGGCCTGCCCCGGCATGCTGCCTAGAATCAATATCTCGGCATTCGAATCTGCGATCGGTTCGAAGCACAATAAAAGTGGTTTTGTCATTTCGGTTTGCCGGGTTTAAAGCATAAAATCACGTAGCGTACGAAGAAAAAACAAGATAAAAACTCCGTGTATTAAATAGCTAACAGAATAACCGAAACGGTGTAATTAATCAGGTTGCTTTTAAAGTTGGATTTATAATGCCGGTAGAGTAAGCCTCTGTAAGCCAAATTAACTTCCCAAACACAATCTTGAGTTTAAACAAAATGGTTAAACGAAGTATTTTCAGAAAGCTGTTAGTCACGATGGTGGGTTTAATTATCGCCTTGTTGATGCTGTTAACCTTTGTTCAGATTGAGTTTCAAAAAGATGTGTTCGAAAAGGAATTGGATAAGCGCATTGCACTGATGAAAGGACGACTAATCGATAGAGGGCAGATTCTATCCGGTAATTTATCCGGGCAGGTTAAGAATGGCATCGCTTCCGTCAACCTCTCTCTGGTTGCCGACCAGTTAAGAAACGCAGTGCAGGAAAATAAAGAGCTTCATTACATCATATTAATGCAGGCCTCGGGGAGAGCGTATATTCACACGCTAAAGCCGCAGTTGGAAATGGCGATTTTATCCGAAACAGAGGACTTGTTTGCTGCGGACCAAAAGACGGCCGCGGTTAATGAGTATGTCAGCAACGGTGAGTCCTTTATGGAATTTATCATGCCGATTCAAGTGAGTGCCAAGCCTTGGGGCGTGCTCCGGCTGGGTTTTTCCCTGGATCTTCTTAATCAGGAGATTGTTAATTCCCGAATGGAGAGTATTAGGCAAATCGGCGAAATGATAACGCGGTTATTAATCACTGCGGCCATTTTTATCCTGATTGGCGCGTGTATCGTATTGTTCGTATCCGAGCGTTTATCCAGGCCGCTGATGCATCTGACCCGATTGGCAAATGAATTGGCCCAAGGTAATTTTGCGGTCAGCGACAATGTCCAAAAAATCCCTCCTGATGGCGAAATCGGGGCGCTAACGACTGCGTTTTCTCAAATGGCCCGGAATCTGAAAATTTCCTACGATAAGCTTGAAGAATACAGTAGGACGTTAGAGCAAAAAGTAATAAACCGCACCTCCGAATTGGCCGAGGCGCGAGATCAGGCGATTGCAGCCGATAAAAGCAAATCAGAGTTTCTTTCGATGATGAGTCACGAAATTCGAACGCCGATGAATGCCATTATCGGTATGACCCGCTTAGCCTTACAGACGGATCTGACGGCAAAACAAAAGGATTATTTGACTAAGGTGCAAATTTCTTCACGCGCCTTACTCGGCATCATTAATGATATTTTAGATTTTTCCAAAATCGAAGCCGGGAAGCTGGAGCTGGAGTCTATCGCATTTAACTTGGATGGCGTGTTGAATGATCTTTCCAGTGTAATGAACGACAAAGCGGAAGAAAAAGGCTTGCAGATACGCTTTATTACCGCTGACGATGTGCCTTCGGATTTGATAGGCGATCCGTTAAGGCTGGGGCAGGTATTGCTTAACTTAGTCAACAACGCAGTAAAATTTACCAGCCACGGCGGTGATATCGATATTAAAGTCGCGTTAGCGGGAGGCGGCGAACAAGCAAAAAAAGCCGATCAAATTAGGCTTGAGTTTTCTGTTAAGGATACCGGCATCGGCTTGACCGCAGAGCAAATAGGCGGGTTATTTCAATCCTTTAATCAAGCCGATAAATCTACCACCCGCAAATACGGGGGAACCGGGCTGGGTCTGGCCATTTGCAAGCGGATAGTGGACATGATGGGGGGCGCCATTCATGTAAACAGTGAAATAGGCAAGGGCAGTACTTTTATTTTTACCGCCATCTTTGGACAATCCTATGAGCTGGGTCAAAAACGAGCGGCATCGCGCGATGCCTTTCGCGGCCTAAAAGCATTAGTGGTGGATAGCAACGAGGCATCGCGAAATCTTTTATGCTTGCATTTGGAAAGCCTTTTTTTCCAAGTGACGCCGGTCAGTACCGGGGAGGAAGCTATTCACCTGTTGGAAAACGCCTGCATTGAAGAGCCTTATCGGCTGGTGCTGATGGACTGGAGTTTACCTAAAATGGACGGCATTTCTGTCGCCCGGCATATTAAAAATAATCTTGAAGTTGCCTGCATTCCGCACATCATCATCGTAACCGTGCATAGCAGAGAGGATATTGCGCAGCGAGCAAAAGATCTTAATCTGGATGGCTTTCTTATTAAACCTGTGCATGCGTCGGCGCTGCGCAACGCGGTTGTTGAAGCGTTTAAGCAAAATGATTTTGACCGTTATTCGGCCTCGCAAGCCCGCCGACCAGTGGAGGGGCAGGAAAAGCTGCATCAAATTAAAGGCGCAAAACTGCTGCTGGTGGAAGATAATCAGATTAATCAGCAGATTGCCAAAGAAACACTGGAGCAGGAAGGTTTTGAAGTCACTATTGCCGAGGATGGCCGGGACGCTGTGCAAAAGATTCGAGCAAGCTATTTTGATGCGGTATTAATGGACTTGGAAATGCCGGTCATGGATGGCTATGAGGCAACCCGTATTATACGATCTGAGCCGCAATTCGATGATTTGCCGATTATCGCGATGACGGCCCATGCCATGAACGATGTGAGGGAAAAGTGTTTACACATAGGTATGAACGGGTATGTGACAAAGCCGATAGACGTTGATGAGTTATTGGCAAGCTTGATTGATTTTATCAAGCCGAAAGTGCGGAAGACACCGGTCCCCTGCTTGACGATAGCAACTCAGCCAAAAGCGGCAGCACTACCGGACTATTTGCCCGGCATCGATATGCAGCAAGGTTTAAAAAATGTTGTGGGAAACGAGCGACTGTTACATGACTTGCTGTTGAAATTTCATGAAGGCTTTAGCGATGCGCAGGTCCGTCTGGATGCTTTTTTACAAGCGGGCGATGTCGATTCGGCTTTAAGATTTCTCCATGCCATGAAAGGCGTGGCGGCCAATCTTGCCATGTCGGACTTGAAAATAGGCATAGAAGCGCTGGAACAGACGCTTAATAAACCAGGGGAATATGGACCCGAATTATTAACTGACTTTGAGAGCGCACTGAACAGGGTGCTTGAGTCGGTTGGGCAGTTATGCCGTTCTGACGGCCAAGAGATAACGGCTGAGACGGCGTCGCCCGATTGAGAGGTCGTATCGGGTTTTGCCGAATGGATTAAAAGTGCGTAATTAATAGTTATAAAATTTGTAATTCATTTTTAGACTGGTAAATTGAAATGAAATAACAATACAGTTGAGCGATACGCTCGGCAAGGAATGATTTGACAATGCAAATTAAGTTTCCATTTGATTTATCAAAGCCGGTTACGGGTGAAGCAAGCATTGAGATCGATAAACCGATTCACGAGGTTTTTTCTTATATTGGCGAGCATTTTTATGACAACTATCCTAAATGGTCTGTGGAAGTTGTTGAATTCGAACCCTTGGATGGTAAAGAGGTTTTTGTCGGCGCTAAAGCGAAACAAACCCGTAAAGACAACGGAGCCGCAGTCGAATCTATTTTTGAAATTACAGATTATCAACCTTCTGTAAAGCTTATCTTTAAAGGTCTGACCGAACCCTATAAACACAGTTATTTATTGGCAAGCAGTCAGCAAACACAAGCAACGCGCCTGACGTTTCGCTTCGACTTATTAGAAATCGAAGTTTTTATGCGCCCCTTTGAAAAGCTGATACGTTCCGCCATTGAAGATGGCGCAGAAAATACGGTTGAAAATATCAAAAATTTAATTGCACTTGAAAGCAATTAATATCGAGTAGATTCGTAATTATCATAAACATTGGAGTTTAATCATGCCTTTTATTGTTGAAAAAGATAGCGGGCTTATTCCGCAAGTGCTTTCCGCTATTTTAGATGAATGTGTTAACGGCGTGACTTTAGCGGATCCGGATTTAGAAGACTCGCCCATTATATATGCCAATAAAGCCTTCGAACGTTTAACCGGTTATAGTCAAGAAGACATCATCGGGCATAATTGCCGTTTTCTTCAAGGCGATGATAGAGATCAACCGGCTCGCAATCAGATCGCTAAAGCAATGGAAAATCATCAAGCCGTTGAAGTAACGTTACGTAATTATAAAAAAGACGGCACCTTGTTCCATAATCGCTTGAAAATAACGCCATTATTAGATAGAAAACAACGGGTTATTTATTATCTTGGGGTGCAGTACGATATAACCGAACAGATCACCGCGAGTAATGAAATTAAGGAATTGAACGATTTACTCAGCGCCATGACCAACAAATAAACAAACTGTTATGAAAGGGTGTAAAAGATGAAGGTATGTTTATGAGCGCAACTGAAAATGCCTCCAGTAGTAGCGATGGCTTGCTTTTTAATGAAGAGTTATTCGGCCTTGCCATATTCGCTTTTATTGTCTTGTTAATCTTCGAAAAGATTAAGCCGTATCGTAGCTTTTCTAATAAAATCAATAAAGAATCATTCGTTACCAATACCACTGCCTTTTTAATTAATAACTTGATCTTGACGGCATTAAGAGCATCGTCATTATTCCTGGTCGCGCAGCAATTTTCATCTTACGGCTTATTGTCCGGTTTGGATAACGGCGTAGTCAAATGGCTATCGGCTTTTGCTTTCTTCGACTTTGCAATTTACATTTGGCATGTGGCAAGTCATAAATTCGAGTTTCTATGGCGATTTCATAAGGTACATCATAGCGATAAAAGTTTTAATGTTTCCACGGGATTTCGTTTTCACGTTTTCGATTTATTGCTGGAAATTATTTACAAGTCCGTATTCGTCGTAGTCATCGGTGTCGACGCCTATTTGGTGCTTTCCATCGAGATTATCGAGCTATTTTTCATCTTCTTTCATCATGCCAATCTCCGCGTGCCCAATGAGGAGGCTATTTCGCAAATCATTATCACGCCGTCACTACACCGAACGCATCATTCCACATTACGCACGGAACACGACAGTAACTATGGCATTGTCTTGTCTATCTGGGATCGGATTTTTGGGACGCGAAAAGAACGGGTTCCTGAACATATCGGCCTGGATTTAATTGAAGCGGAAAATTTTATACAACTATTTTCGCTGGCATTTATTACTGAAATTAAAATACGGCGATTATTGTCCTGGATTCCGAGAGGCCGAAAATAAATATGCTGCGTTGATTACCGCTTGGTGAGTTTGGCGATGATAATTAAGAGAACAACAGATATTCCTTCCAGTGAAATTACCGATCCCTTGATTTTTAGGGAACGGCGAAAAATCATTAAAGCCATGCTTGCGACAATGGCGGCCAGTGCGGGCATTGCGCCGGCCGCGGCCGATAACAATCAATCGGCTTGGACGAACTTGCCCAAAGGCGATTTTTCCGCTGAGTTTTTAACGCCTACGCCCGCTCAACTCATTAAAAATTACACAAACTATTACGAGTTCGCATTCAATAAAAAAGATCCGACGCATCTGGCGCAAAAGTTACGTACCGATCTCTGGTCTGTAGAGATAAGCGGCGAGGTGGAAAAACCGGGTCGTTATTATTTGGAAGATATTTTGCGGCAGCAGACGCTTCAGGAGCATATTTATCGTTTTCGTTGCGTCGAAGCCTGGTCAATGGTCGTGCCCTGGGTTGGTTTTTCGCTGGGAAGTTTATTAAAAACGGTTAAGCCTTTATCGACGGCCAATTTTGTAAAGTTTACCGCTGTTCATCAACCGGAAGTCATGCCCAAACAGCTTAATAACGCGATGCTGGAATGGCCGTATGTCGAAGCCTTGCGGATGGATGAAGCCATGCATCCTTTGACAATATTGGCGGTCGGAATGTATGGCGATATGCTGCCAAAGCAAAACGGTGCGCCATTGCGATTGGTCGTGCCTTGGAAATACGGCTTTAAAAGCATTAAAGCTATTGTGAAAATTGAATTATTAAAGCGAGCGCCAAACACAACCTGGAATAAATTCGCGCCTAATGAATACGGCTTTTACTCTAATGTCAATCCGGCGGTTGCCCATCCGCGTTGGAGTCAAAACAGTGAACGCCAATTAGGCAGCGGTTTTTTTACCCCGCGTCGGCAAACTGAATTATTTAACGGCTATGGCGAGCAAGTCGCATCAATGTATAGCAATATGGACTTACGGCATTTTTTCTAATGGTTCTACGAATTAACAATTTGCGGTCATTAACTATTGCCGGTTGTTTAATACCTTTGTTATGGCTGTTTATTGATATTGCTTTCGATAATTTAGGCTCAAATTCCATTCAAGCGCTGCATATCCGCCTGGGCGATTGGTCATTGCGCTTTTTGTGTTTGACCCTGGCTATTACGCCGATTCAAACCGTTACAAAATGGCGCGGCATGACAGATTATCGGCAAATATTCGGGTTGTACGCTTTTTTTTATGCGACCTTGCATGTCTTGGCCTATTTGCTTGTCGATCATGCCATGATCTGGCGTATGGTCGGTATCGATATTGTTGAAAGTCCCTATATTTGGTTTGGGCTGCCGGCTTATGCCATTATTTTTTTATTAGCGCTGACCTCGCCTAAACGGGCTAAAAAGCGTATGGGTAGAACTTGGAAAAAACTGCATCGTTTTATCTATATTGCCGCGGTCGCCGCAATTGTTCATTATTTCTGGCAACTCAAAGGTAATCTGGCCGAACCTTTGTTTTATTCAATAATCGTGTTTTTGCTGCTGAGTTTTCGTATTTTGGTTTGGGTTAAAAGTCGTCAATTAAGCCGTATGATGATTCCGACGGGTCGAAGAGTCCTGGCCGTGGCGGAGAAACAAGGCGCTATGCCGGAAGTGGTCCGAAAGCGACGCTGAGCGCAGCTGAAAGACTGAATGGATGTCGAGCCTTAAATCTAAAATAAGTTAAAAAGAAAAAGTTAGATTAAGATAACCAATTGATATTTAAATTATTAATTGTTTTTTCTACGCGATTTACCCTTTTTTTTAAATAGATACAAGAATAATTATTAAAGTTTTTGATTAGGCTTCCGATAAACAAGCTAGAAATATTAGTTTTTTACGGGGCAGTGGTCAGCGCTAGCTCTAACAATTACATAAAAATCAAGGGGAAAAATTATGGTCTCAATAGTCACCGGAATGTCAGCAGGGCAAATTTCAGCACTGACAACCACCCAAATCCAGGGACTTAGTACTGCTGACTTTAAAGCAATGTCAACAGCACAAATTCAAGCGATTACAAGCGACCAAATCACCGCGATCGAAACCAGAGATCTCGTTGTGCTGAGTTCAGGTCAGATTGAAGCCATAGCTACATATAGTTTACAATCGTTAGCCTCCAATCAGGTCCAAGCGCTTACATCGATGCAAATTGCCGCGATGACCACCGATCAAGTCCAAGCCCTAAGCACCGATCAGATTGTAGCGCTGACTACCGCACAGGTTAAAGCGATCGAAACCCGCGATCTGGCCGCACTGTCGACCGATCAAATCGCCGCAATGGAAACCCGCGATCTGGCATCCTTAACAACCGCACAGATAGCAGCTTTGACCACCGATCAAATCCAAGCCCTAAGCACCGATCAGATTGTAGCGCTGACTACCGCGCAGGCCAAGGCGTTAACCACGGACCAATTGACCGCGCTGTCGACCGATCAAATCGGCGCGATGGAAACCCGCGATTTGGCGTCCTTAACGACCGCGCAAGTCTCCGCGTTGACCACCGATCAAGTCCAAAGCGGCCTGAGCACGGCGCAAGTCGCTGCACTGACCACCGCGCAAATTGGCGCATTGACTACCGATCAAGCCCAGGCTCTGAGCACCGATCAGATTGTGGCGCTGACCACCGCGCAGGTCAAGGCTTTGAACACAGCTGATCTGGCCGCGCTGTCGACCGATCAAATCGGCGCAATGGAAACTCGCGATCTGGCATCCTTAACGACCGCGCAAGTCTCCGCGTTGACCACCGATCAAATTCAGAGCGGCCTGAGCACGGCACAAGTCGCCGCACTGACCACCGCGCAAATTGTTGCATTGAGCACCGATCAAATCCAGGCCTTGAACACCGATCAGGTCGTGGCATTGACTACAGCTCAGGCCGCGGCGCTAGAAATAGCCGATCTGAGGGCGTTGTCCACCGATCAAATTGCCGCAATGGAGACTAGCGACTTGGCATCCTTGAAGACTGCGCAGATTGCGGGTTTATCAACAGACCAAATCCAAGCCCTAAGCACCGATCAGGTCGTGGCGCTGACTACCGCACAGGCCAAAGCGTTGACTACGGATCAAGTGGCCGCGTTGTCAACCGATCAAATCGGCGCAATGGAAACCCGCGATCTGGCATCCTTAACGACCGCGCAAGTCTCCGCGTTGACTACCGATCAAATTCAGAGCGGCCTGAGTACGGCGCAAGTCGCTGCACTGACCACCGCGCAAATTGGCGCATTGACCACCGCTCAAGCCCAGGCCCTGAGCACCGATCAGGTCGTGGCCCTGACTACCGCACAGGTCAAGGCCTTGAGCACAGCTGATCTGGCCGCGCTGACCACCGATCAAATCGGCGCAATGGAAACCCGCGATCTGGCATCCTTGACGACGGCTCAGGTCGTCTCATTGACCACCGACCAAATCCAAGCCCTAAGCACCGATCAGGTCGTGGCGCTGACCACCGCACAGGCCAAGGCGTTGACCACGAATCAATTGGCCGCGCTGTCAACCGATCAAATCGGCGCAATGGAAACCCGCGATCTGGCGTCCTTAACGACCGCGCAAGTCTCCGCGTTGACCACCGATCAAGTTCAAAGCGGCCTGAGCACGGCACAAGTCGCCGCACTGACCACCGCGCAAATTGGCGCATTGACCACCGATCAAGCCCAAGCCCTGAGCACCGATCAGATCGTGGCCCTGACTACCGCACAGGTCAAGGCCTTGAGCACAGCTGATCTGGCCGCGCTATCGACCGATCAAATCGGCGCAATGGAAACCCGCGATCTGGCATCCTTAACGACGGCTCAAGTCGCCTCATTGACCACCGACCAAATCCAAGCCCTAAGCACCGATCAGGTCGTGGCGCTGACCACCGCGCAAGCTAAGGCGTTGACCACAGACCAATTGACCGCGCTGTCAACCGATCAAATCGGCGCGATGGAAACCCGCGATTTGACATCCTTAACGACCGCGCAAGTCTCCGCGTTGACCACCGATCAAATTCAGAGCGGCCTGAGCACGGCGCAAGTCGCCGCACTGACCACCGCGCAAATTGTTGCATTGACTACCGACCAAATTCAGGCCTTGAGCACCGATCAGGTCGTGGCATTGACTACTGCGCAGGCCAAGGCGCTGGAATTAGCCGATCTGGGGGCGCTGACCACCGATCAAATTGCCGCAATGGAAACCCGCGATCTGGCATCCTTGACGACTGCGCAGATTGCGGGTTTATCAACAGACCAAATCCAAGCCCTAAGCACCGATCAGATTGTGGCGCTGACTACCGCGCAGGCCAAGGCGTTGACCACGGACCAATTGACTGCGCTGTCGACCGATCAAATCGGCGCAATGGAAACCCGCGATCTGGCGTCCTTAACAACCGCGCAAGTCTCCGCGTTGACCACCGATCAAGTTCAAAGCGGGCTGAGCACGGCGCAAGTCGCTGCACTGACCACCGCGCAAATTGGCGCATTGACCACCGATCAAGCCCAAGCCCTGAGCACCGATCAGATCGTGGCATTGACTACCGCACAAGTCCAGGCGTTGAAAACAGCTGATCTGGCCGCGTTATCGACCGATCAAATCGGCGCAATGGAAACCCGCGACCTGGCATCCTTGACGACGGCTCAGGTCGTCTCATTGACCACCGACCAAATCCAAGCCCTAAGCACCGATCAGGTCGTGGCGCTGACCACCGCACAGGCCAAGGCGTTGACCACGAATCAATTGGCCGCGCTGTCGACCGATCAAATCGGCGCGATGGAAACCCGCGATCTGACGTCCTTAACGACCGCGCAAGTCTCCGCGTTGACCACCGATCAAGTTCAAAGCGGACTGAGCACGGCACAAGTCGCCGCACTGACCACCGCGCAAATTGGCGCATTGACCACCGATCAAGCTCAAGCCCTGAGCACCGATCAGATCGTGGCATTGACGACCGCACAGGTCAAGGCTTTGAGCACAGCTGATCTGGCCGCGCTATCGACCGATCAAATCGGCGCAATGGAAACCCGCGATCTGGCATCCTTAACGACGGCTCAAGTCGTCTCATTGACCACCGACCAAATCCAAGCCCTAAGCACCGATCAGGTCGTGGCGCTGACCACCGCGCAAGCTAAGGCGTTAACCACGGACCAATTGACCGCGTTGACGACCGATCAAATCGGCGCGATGGAAACCCGTGATCTGGCATCCTTAACGACCGCGCAAGTCTCCGCGTTGACTACCGATCAAATTCAGAGCGGCCTGAGCACGGCGCAAGTCGCTGCACTGACCACCGCGCAAATTGTTGCATTGACCACCGATCAAATTCAGGCCTTGAGCACCGATCAGGTCGTGGCATTGACTACTGCGCAGGCCAAGGCGCTGGAATTAGCCGATCTGGGGGCGCTGACCACTGATCAAGTTGCCGCAATGGAAACCCGCGATCTGGCATCCTTGACGACCGCGCAAATTGCGGGTTTATCAACAGACCAAATCCAAGCCCTAAGCACCGATCAGGTCGTGGCGCTGACCACCGCACAGGCTAAGGCGCTGACCACGGATCAAGTGGCCGCCTTGTCAACCGATCAAATCGGCGCGATGGAAACCCGCGATCTGGCGTCCTTAACGACCGCGCAAGTCTCCGCATTGACCACCGATCAAGTCCAAAGCGGCCTGAGCACGGCACAAGTCGCAGCATTGACCACCGCGCAAATTGCCGTATTGACCACCGATCAAGCCCAAGCCCTGAGCACCGATCAGATCGTGGCCCTGACTACCGCACAGGTTAAGGCTTTGAACACAGCTGATCTGGCCGCGCTGTCAACCGATCAAATCGGCGCAATGGAAACAAGCGATCTGGCAGCTTTGACGACGGCCCAGGTCGTCTCACTGACCACCGATCAAATCCAAGCCCTAAGCACCGATCAGGTCGTAGCGCTGACCACCGCGCAGGCTAAGGCGTTGACCACTGACCAATTGGCCGCGCTGTCAACCGATCAAATCGGCGCGATGGAAACCCGCGATCTGGCGTCCTTAACGACCGCGCAAGTCTCCGCGTTGACCACCGATCAAGTTCAAAGCGGACTGAGCACGGCACAAGTCGCCGCACTGACCACCGCGCAAATTGGCGCATTGACCACCGATCAAGCCCAAGCCCTGAGCACCGATCAGATCGTGGCCCTGACTACCGCACAGGTCAAGGCTTTGAGCACGGCTGATCTGGCCGCGCTATCGACCGATCAAATCGGCGCAATGGAAACCCGCGATCTGGCATCCTTGACGACGGCTCAGGTCGTCTCATTGACCACCGACCAAATCCAAGCCCTAAGCACCGATCAGGTCGTGGCGCTGACCACCGCGCAGGCCAAGGCGTTGACCACAGACCAATTGGCCGCGCTGTCAACCGATCAAATCGGCGCGATGGAAACACTCGATCTGGTATCCTTGACTACAGCTCAGATTCGAGCCTTAACCACCGACCAAATCCAAGCCCTAAGCACCGATCAGGTCGTGGCGCTGACCACCGCGCAGGCCGAGGCGTTGACTACGGATCAATTGGCCGCCTTGTCGACCGACCAAATCGGCGCGATGGAAACCCGCGATTTGGCATCCTTAACGACTGCGCAAGTATCTGCGTTGACCACCGATCAAGTCCAAAGCGGCCTCAGTACGTCGCAAGTCGCTGCGATGCGTTATACTCAAGTTGCCGCGTTTACCACCGATCAAGTCCAGGCCCTGAGCACCGATCAGATCGTGGCGCTGACCACCGCGCAGACCGAAGCTTTGACCACGGATCAATTAACATCCTTGTCGACCGATCAAATCGGCGCTATGGAGACTCGTGATCTGGCAGCCTTAACGACCTCGCAGGTCGCAGCTTTGACCACCGATCAAGTCCAAAGTGGCCTTAGGACGGCGCAAATTGCTGCGATGCGCTATACCCAAGTTGCCGCATTGACTACAGATCAAGTCCAGGCCTTGAGCACCGACCAGATCGTGGCGCTAACCACTGCACAGGTCCAGTATTTGGAAACGGCTGATCTAGCCGCGCTGTCGACCGATCAAATTGGTGCAATGGAAACAAGCGATCTGGCATCCTTGACAACGGCTCAGGTCGCCTCTTTGACCACCGATCAAGTTCAGAGCGGTCTAAGCACGACGCAAATCTCCACAATGACGACCTCGCAGATAGCATCTTTAACAACCGATCAAGTCCAGGCATTGAGTACCGACCAGATCAGTAGTTTGACTACGAGCCAGGTTCACTCGCTGACATCGGATCAGATCGGCTCGCTGTCAACGGATCAAATTCAGTATCTAACGTTCTAGGCACAGCGCTTAAAGTTCCCGTAGCGTCGTCTCCAGCGGTGCAATGCACACACCGCTGGAGACTTTATGTGCATCATTTCCAAGCAACATTCAATGTGCGCAATCTTCCCTAAGGGAATTATCGTGTCGTCTATTAAAGCTGATTTCACCTCTGCATTACTGCATGCTTGGCAAGGAGAGCTCGACTTCGGTCAACTGATTAATTATGCGAACGAACTGCAAGCAGTTGGTGAGTCACCGCTCGCCGCAGTACTTTACCAAACATGGTTACGACGTAACCAATCCCCGTATAACCATCTGGTGTGTTTCAATTTAGGCACAGTGCTTTTCAATTTAGGGGATTTCCCTGGGGCGAAAGAGGTATATACCCAAGCCATTCAATTGGCGCCTTCATTTGTGCAGCCGCACTTTAATCTTGGCTTGACTTACGAGCGTCTTGGTCAGGCCGAGGATGCGATCGCTCAATGGCGCTGGATCGATGACAATGTTACCCCTACTATCGCGGAATACCGTCAGATATTACTATTAGCCCTCAACAACCTTGGCCGCATCCTCGAAACCCGGAAACAATATGCCGGCGCACTGGATTATTTGGCGAGAAGCCTGGCAATCAACCCCAATCAGCCGGACGTAATCCATCATTGGGTTTATTTACGAGAAAAGCAATGCATCTGGCCCGTCTATGGATCTATATCAAGTGTCAATTCGGAGTTGATGCGTCAGTCGACTTCGGCTCTAGCGATGCTCAGTCTGTCGGACGATCCGGAGCAACAACTTACGGCTGCGCGTAATTACGTAAAAAACAAGATCAATTCGAATGTTCCAAAGCTCGCTCCGGCAAAAGCGTATGGGCACAAGAAAATACGTATAGGCTATTGCTCATCCGATTTTTGTTTGCACCCGGTAGCCATGTTGACCGCCGAACTGTTTGAGTTGCATGATAGGGAAAATTTCGAAATTTATGGCTATTGTTGGACTCAACAAGGCCATTCGCCGCTACGCCAACGGATAATCGATGCGATGGATCACTTCGAGCGTATCGACAGCCTAAGCGACGAAGCCGCAGCTCGACTAATCCTGGAGCAGGAAATCGACATTCTTGTCGATCTGCAAGGCCAAACTCTGGGAGCTCGCGCCAATCTGATGGCTTATCGTCCAGCGCCGATTCAGATCACCTACCTAGGTTTGCCGGCAACCACAGGGTTGCCTTCAATCGATTACGTCATTGCCGACCGTTTTCTGATCCCGGAGGAACACGCCCATTATTATTCTGAAAAACCGCTGTATATGCCCGATGTATACCAGGTGAGCGATCGTCGACGGCAATGCGGCCCTATTCCTAGTCGGGAAAATTGTCACCTGCCGGAGGAAGGCTTTGTATTTTGTTCGTTTAATAACAACTACAAGTACACTCCCGACGTTTTCAGTGTGTGGATGAATATCCTGCGCCGTGTTCCCGGCAGTGTGCTGTGGCTGCTCGCCGACAATCCCTGGGCCGAAACGAATTTGATAAATGAAGCTAAAACTCGCGGCATAGATTCTGACCGACTTGTTTTCGCGTCCAGAGTTGACCCCGAACACTATTTAGCCCGCTTTGCGGTAGCCGACTTGTTTCTCGACTCCTTTCCGTTCAATGCCGGCACTACCGCCAATGATGCTTTGTGGATGGGCTTGCCGGTGCTGACCAGAAGCGGATGCTCCTTCGCGTCCAGAATGGCTGGCGCTTTGCTGACAGCGGCAGGCTTGCCCGAATTGATTACTTATAACCTGCACGACTACGAGGACAAAGCTGTGGCGTTGGCTCAATCCCCGGAGCAATGCTTACGGCTCCGGGAGCATTTGAAAAACATCAGAAGCAGCGGCGTATTGTTCGACACGCCGCGTTTTGCGTATAACCTTGAGCAGCATTTCAAGCGTTTGATTGCCGAGTTAAATTGAGCGTTGATTTCCCGTTCATTTGTTCTTTCATAGCGCCACGGCTCGGATTACATATTGGAAGGCCATAGCATCCTTCGCAGCCTGCTCGGGATCAGCGCCGCTTGCAATCGCCATTCCCCGGATATGCGGCATATATTTATCCGCATCCACCCCCGGAAAATTGAAAATCCTGGATATGGCCGTGTCAATGTGAAAACCGGTTGTTTCGAACATTTCGAAAATGGTCTTGCGGGTAAAAAAACGCAAATGGGTTCGGTCGAATAACCCGCTATCTTCGTATTTAAATTCGCCGATATTGAGCCGGGCTTGAAAACTCCAATGTTGCGCATTGGGTATGCAAGCGATTACCTGATTGCCTGGCTCCATTCGAGACTTGAGTTTTCGCAGTAACTGCCAAGGGTCACGCAAATGTTCAAGCACATCGCCAAAAACCCAGACATTGGCGGGAAACAAGGCATCTAATTCCGCATCGTTCATTCTTTCAATATCGGCGCAAAACGCTTGCGTACATTCCTGATTGGCAATTTGAATGTTCTCTTCGTCAATGTCGATGCCGGTCCATTGGCAATTAGGGTTGGTTTTTAGATATTCTTTGGCCAGGGTTCCACGCATGCAACCAACTTCCACCACCTTTTCCAGGTCGGGAACCAGCATGGCCAATATCGAATCGTTGAATAAGTCATGTGCGGGCGTTTGTTTCATAATGGCCTCTTGGGGCTTGTGGATGGACGTTTTCGGGAATACTTGTTGACGAATTTGATTGTAAGCGGCGGTATATTCCGGAAATCCTTGTTGAGTCATCGCGATTTTCAGCGCATCGGCGATAATCGCCTGCTGCTTGAATTGACCCATTTGGTTGGACCAATTCATGATAAAGGGATTACAAATTTCGGTTTTCCAGGTATTTTGGCTCAGCAGTAACGAAGCGATCCCTTCGACTACAAACACTTTGCGCGCTACCGCGCCGGGATAAGCGGTTTTATGGGATAGCTGTTGCGTTAATTCATCCTCATTACCTTGTTGCTCGGCTATCGCGAAAAGTTTTTCGGTAAGCTCCAGCCAAGCACGCCAAAAGCGCGGTTTGGCGGCGAAATAATTGCTGAAAACAATGTTGCGAGAGTCCATGACTAACGTCTTCAAATCGACATCGAAACCAACCCGGTCGAAAAACTGCTGGCAAGTCGCCAGAGCCCCCGGATCGGCGGTATCGCTACCTTCGAACACGTTCTGAAAAAAAGCGCCAATGTCCGGCTGAGGACTGAAAAGGAAAACATCCGTCCAGTCGTCACATGATTCGATAAACGCCACCACATCGCTGTAAGACAGGCGAGTCTTATCCCGAAAACGTGGAGAAAAGAAACCGTAATAGGCGGATTCATCGAGAGTAGGAGACTGTTGAAAAAACTTGCGTATCGGCCAGTACTCATACCAGTCCGGCCGTTCGTTTTCGGTGTTGTCGAGCAGCAAATATCCATCTTCGATGGCATCTAAGGTCTCGGTAGAATAAGCAATGTGATAGAGAAAAGCCTTCATTTTATTCATAATCGCTGCATGTTGAGTCGGTTCATTGTTCGTTTTCGATTCTCGCCGCTGTCATCGCGCAGCGGCAAGCTCCCATCTAAGAATACGGTCATTAATAACTTCCCGATATGGATCGCGTAAAATTTTTCCGTTCGCCCTGAGCTTGTCGAAGGGTGTACGGAAAAATTTCTGCCTCCCGCGTCAAGCCGACCATGCTTCGACAGGCTCAGCACGAACGGCTTGATGACCGAAGACAGTGATTTCGGGAAGTTATTTTTAACCAAATCCTAAGATCCCCATTTGCCGAAATATAGGATTCGGCCATTTTCCCAGTCCTGCGTTGCAAAAGCGCCACCGCTCTGATGCGTGAGACAAATCGGCCATGTCCCTATTTTTAAGCCGAATTTCGTCGCGTTACGGCAAAAATCCAGATCGTAAAAATGAAAGTTGAAACGCTGATCGAACAATACACCGTGTTGTCGTAGCATACGCTTCGATGCGGCCAAGAATAATCCATCCAGCAATTCGCAGTCCGCCGGAGCGGAACCATAGATGTTGATCGGCCCAAAAGCCTCGGTTCCGTGCGCCACGGAACCGCTAAAATTTTCCTGATTATCGATTTTAAGTTTCCCATCACTTTGTACGAATGCCCAGCTAGGTTGGTACGGCTGCCTTTGTTTGTTGCCGGCCACGCCGATGACATCGTAACATTGCAAACCTTCTATGACCCGGTCCGCCAGAAAGAAGTCGTCAATCCAGACATCGTCATGTACAAACACCAAAAAATCGGCTGCATCGTCGGCGAGAACGCGGCGATTGTAAATCTCAGGCAAGCCGAGTCGGTTTTGATAGGTGATACGCGGGCGCAAACGTTTGTCTTGCTGCAAGCGTTGCAAAGATAAACCCAATGGGGATTGATTCCAAAAATCATCTTCGGTCTTCAGGGTGGCGCTGACGATCTCAATGATCGGATAGGTCTCATGTTCAGGCAAAGCGCCAACTTGAGCGCAAATGCCCAATAACGCCTGCTCCAGGCCACGAACGAAGCGTTTGGAATCGAACAAGGGCGTTTCAAGCTTATGGCTGCGCAGATAGTTTTTATAATAGGCGATTTGTTGCGGCTGTTGCCCAAGCAGTACCGCCCTTTCTTCATAGGCATGCCAATTCGGCATGATGAGCTCGGATAATCCCACGGCGTTCAACAAACTCCCGGCCATGCGGGAAGCGAAGGAGCTGCCGGGGCAGGTCAGTACCGGCAAATCCGCCCAAAGAGCGTCGCTGGCAGTCGTTCCGGCATTATAGGGGCTAGTGTCGAGCAGCAAATCCGCCAGTCTATAACGCGCGAGATATGCCATGGGTACAACTTTTTGCGCAAAGATCAAACGTTCAGGGTCGACTCCGAGTTTTTGCGCTTCGTTACACAGATTGGTTTTCGCTATTTCATTGTCAGCGACCAGCCACAAAACACTGTTGGGAACGCGGTCAAGTATGCGCATCCAGACGGCAAAGACGTCGGGACTGATTTTGTAACTGCCATTGAAGGAGCAGTAGATAAAGCCGTCGTCCGGCAAGCCGCATGCTGCCCGGCTTGGCGTTTCTCCAATCACGCGTTGGGTATCGTTTACCTGATAGACATCAGGGAGGTATAAGGGTTTCTCGACAAAGTGTTGCGCCAGCGCTTCTGGAAAGACAAATCGATCGGCCAGAATATAGTCGATTTCCGGCATGCCCAGTGTTCCAACAAAACCCAAGTAAGAGACCTGTATCGGGGCAGGTTTATGCGCCAAAATGGCAACTCGCGCACCCGATGTCAACCCGGTTAGATCGATCAGTACATCAATTTCAAGGTCTCGTATCGCCTGTGCCGCCTGTTGATCGGGCAAGCCATGAATCGGTATATGATGATCCATTGCCTGCAACACTCTCTGTCTGAGAGTGCCCCCGTCGTCGACACTGTAATCAATGGCATAAATCTCGAAGCGCTGCCGATCATGCAGCTCGAACAACTCGACCGTCAGAATCGATACGGCGTGCCAGCAAAAATCGCCTGATAGATAACCAATGCGAATCTTTTCGTGGCTGTAGCCATTTACAGGAGATAAGCGTGGTAAGTTTCTTGGGATTTTACGATTGACCCAGGAAGAGATGACGTTTAATTGCACGGCTGGATCATCGGAGAGAGCCAATACGCCTAATGGGCCGCAGTTCTCAAGTAGCCTCTGTTCGGAAATACCGGCGACTGCTTCAAGGATAGGCCATTGGCACATTTTTTGTCGAATATGGAGATAGTGCTGAATGACATCGGGTTGCTCAGGATTGACCGTCAGACTATGCTTTAACATCGCTTGCGCTTGATCGTAACGTCGCGCGTTCTCATGGACACGGCCGCTATGATTCAATAAGAGGATTTGCGCCTCGACAGGTTGTAGTGCTCGTTGCCAAACATCAAGCGCTTTTTCGGTGCAGCCTACGGCCTCGTGCGCCAAACCTAAATTTACTGCGGCCTGGTAAAAATCGGGCTTGAGTTGCAATGCGGCTTCATAAGCGCTAATAGATTGTGTCAACCGGCCTAGCAATCGTAGCAAACGGCCCATGTTATAAAACGCTACATGGCGTAAGTGAGCATCGGCACTGTTCGCAGCAGACAACCATTCTTGGTAGAGCTCAACAGCAGCAATAATTTCACCCTGATTTTCAAGCTGCTGCGCCTGATCCATCACGGTGACTAGTTGCAGTAATTTCATTGTTTTCGTTCCAAAACGTCCAAGTAAGTTGTGTCTGACAGGCTAAGTTAAATCGCCCCAGGAAAAACCCCCTTCGCCTTTCGAATCTCAGGGCGAATGGTTAGTCTTTAACTTAACGATATTGGGAAAGCCAAGAGGTATTGAATTTGCCGATACCGATCATGGTATGGGGCGGGCAATCATTCGGATTGCTTTTTATTATACCTGAGCTGGACTTGGTGTAAAACAGCGTCCAATATTAATTACTCAGCGCCTGTTTTAGGCGCTCATACTTCCGTCCTGAAAGAGTGCATCCCAGCGGTCAAGTTGGCGAATACATTAATATTTTAGTCGGGAGTTGAAACGGTAGCGATACGGCTGTTGGGAGTCTTGTGTCATGCAGCCGGGCTAAATTCTTCCTGATTAGCCAGATGCTTCAGTTAGCGCCGTCATACTGGCACATGAATGTGAAGGTATGACTTGGCATAATGCCTAAATCGGATACGGGTGCCATGAATAGTCACCCTCCCTGGCTCTAGATTCCGCCATCCATGCCGGAATGGCGGAGTTTTTTGCGTTAGCTGAAGCATCTTTATAATCAGGTAAACTTAAGATTGACATCTTGAGCGGGCAATACAGGGGAGTCAGCTTAAGCAATTTTAAGAATTTGTCGTTTTTACGCCTGTGCTATCGCTTTATTTAATTGGCGAGCAATGCTAAAGTAATTGTTTATTAAAACGCTTGGTATTTTTTATTACCGGCTGTTTGCACTCAACACCTTATGATAACTTTGATTTAGGAGAATCTCATGGCTTTCGAACTTCCTGCTTTACCTTATGCTAAAAATAGATTAGCGCCCCATATTTCTGAAGAAACTTTGGAGTATCACTATGGCAAGCATCATCAAACTTATGTAACAAACCTGAATAACCTGGTCCCAGGAACTGAATTTGAAGGTTTGTCGCTCGAAGAAATCATCATGAAATCTTCCGGCGGTATTTTTAATAACGCTGCGCAAGTCTGGAATCACACTTTTTACTGGAACAGCCTGGCACCCAATGCGGGCGGCGAGCCTACCGGCGCTTTAGCCGATGCGATCAACGCAACTTTCGGTTCATTTGCAAAATTTAAAGAAGACTTTACCAAATGCGCGGTCACCACATTCGGTTCAGGCTGGGCTTGGCTGGTACAAAATGCCGACGGTAGTTTAGCGTTGGTTAGCACCAGCAATGCAGGTTGCCCGTTAACGACCGGTCAAAAGCCTTTGTTGACTTGCGATGTTTGGGAACACGCTTACTACATCGATTACCGTAATGCGCGTCCGGCCTATCTGGAAGCATTTTGGGCATTGGTTAACTGGGATTTTGCTGCAAAAAACTTTTCAGCTTAATTTTTTAACCGATATTGCGTAAGTTATAACAAGCGCGAAGAACGCCAAGCTTGTTTTTCTTCGAGGTGAGATTTTTTACCTATTGCGCAACATCAGTTTTTAAGTAGTATAAGAAACCTCCTGCATCTACTGATGCAGGAGGTTTTTTTATGGGAGAAATAAAATGGCTACAGTGTTAATTACCGGCGCTAATCGCGGCCTGGGTCTGGAGTTTTGCCGTCAATACGCTGAACAGGATTGGCATGTCATTGCTTGTTCCCGTAACCCTGATGATGCGTTTGATTTAAACAGCCTCGCCAGTCGTCATGCTAATGTTCAGTTGGAGCAGCTGGATGTTTCGGCGTTTGAACAAATTGACGCCCTGTCCCGAAAATTAGCGAGTCTGTCGATTGATGTTTTAATCAATAATGCAGGCATTTATGCGGATAACAAAAGTAACGGTCTTGGCCATCTTGATTACCAGGCCTGGACGAACTCGCTGCTCATTAACACCCAGGCCCCGGTTAAAATGAGCGAAGCTTTTTTACCGCACATTAAAAAAAGCGATAAAAAATTGATTGTTGCGATCAGCAGTTTGATGGGCAGCATGGCTGATAATGACAGTGGCGGCAGTATTTTTTACCGGTCAAGCAAGGCGGCGCTGAATGCGTCAATGAAAAGCGTGGCGATAGAACTTAAAAATCAGTCTGTCGGCGTGCTTATCTTTCATCCCGGTTGGGTTAAAACCGATATGGGCGGGCCTGATGCGTTGATTAATGCCGAGCAAAGCGTCGCCGGAATGCGCGCTTTGATAGATGAATTTTCATTGGACCAATCCGGCCGTTTCGTTAAGTACGACGGAACGCCAATGCCATGGTGAACGCTATGATTAAAAAGATATTGATTTTATGGGTGATGTTGCAAGGCGCGGCTTATGCCGAGGTTTCAATACCCGAGCCGATTAAAGCGCCTGCGGGCTATAGTCCCGTTCTGACCGTGCATGCCAAGGGTGACCAGATTTACCAATGCTCAGTCAATAAAGGCGAGTATGCATGGCAAACGCAAGCGCCCGATGCCAAGTTGTTCGATGCGCAGGGTAAGATCGTCGGGAATCATACGGCCGGTCCCCTCTGGGAATATAAAGAGGGCAGTCGCGTAGTCGGGCGGGTGGTCAAGAAAATCGATATGGCACCGGGTTCGGCTATTGCCTGGTTGCTGGTCGAGGTGGTCTCCCATAAAGGCGACGGCCTGTTTTCGAACGTCAGCTTTATTAACCGGATTAATACGCACGGCGGCCTGCCGCCTTCGTCGGGATGCGACGCCAATCATTTGGGCAGCGAAAAGCGGGTAGCCTATACGGCGGATTATATTTTTTACGGGAAATAATTGTTCAGCAGATAATCGATTTGTCCACGAAAAGCACGAAAGACACGAAATAAATCAGCATACTGTATTGCACAGCTATTTACCTTTTGGGTAACCGCTGCAACTTGCCATCTATTTGAGTTTTTCGTGCTTTTCGTGTCTTTCGTGGACAATTGGTTTTTCTAACTGCCGAGCCGTAATTCCCTGAGCTTCATCAACGCGTAGACCGATTCCAGATGAGGCGCGGCTACACCCAGCCGCTGAGCGGCGCGCAGTGCATTGCCCAGGATGGCTTCCGTCTCCATCGGCTGGCCGCTTTCATAATCCAGCAGCATGCTGGTTTTATAAGGCGGCATGGCATAAGTGTTTTCGATATTGATGTTAACAATGTCGTCGGGCAGCGGATGTCCGGATGCCGCCGCAATGGCGCAAATTTCCTGCATAATGCTGCGCACGAAAAACTCCTGGGTTTGCAGGATGTCCAGCGTCAGCAAACCTCCCGACAATACCGATAGCGGATTAAACGGCGCGTTCCAGACGCATTTTTGCCAGCGTCCGGTCACAATGTTGTCGACTGCCCCGCAGTCAATGCCGGATTGATTAAAGAGTTCGCAAAGCTGTACGGTTTTGCGGCTGATGCCGTTCGGCAAATTACCTAAAGCCAGTCGACCGTAAGCCAGATGCAATATCTCGCCGGGCCCTGTCCGATTGCAGCAAATAAACGCCAAGCCGCTGATCAGTTCGTTATGGGGGAAGGCATTCAGCATTTCCTGCTCGATGTCTACGCCATTCTGGATAAAGACTATCGCGGTATTTCGACCGACAGCGGGACGAATCAGCGCGACTCGGTCCAATGTCGGGATGACCTTGGTGCAGAGTAAAATATAGTCCGGCGTTCCTTTAAAATCGGCAACATTTTTTAACACCTGCGCCGGGGTAAAATTCCAGCGACCGAGCGCTTGGCTGTTGATGATAAAGTCGTGTTGCTTGACCTGATCGTAATCGGAGCGGCACACGACCGAAACCTCGGCCCCGGCCTGTGCCAACAGCGAGCCGTAAAAAGCGCCGACGGCCCCCGCGCCAATAACAAGCACTTTAATCATGGCTGTCTTCGTTCAGAATCTGCTTTAAAAAAGGGAGGGTTAACTTACGTTTGGCGGCCAATGATGCCTTGTCCAGTTTTTCCAGTAAAGCCCATAGAGAGGCCAGATCCCTGTCGTAATGCGTCAGCAGGAAACGTCCGGCTTGCGGGGCGATTTCAAAACCCATTTGATCGGCTTTAAAGATTAATGCCGCAATGCGGTCGCTATCGGTCAAGGGCTGTATTTTCAAGGTCAGCCCCCAATTAAGACGGGTTTTTAGGTCGGGTAGTTGAATGGCAATCTCATTGGGCGCAGAGGAGGCCGAGACGATCAGTTTGTGGTCGCGATCGCGATGCTGGTTAAAGAAATTAAAAAAAGCCGACTCCCATGCCGCGTTACCGGCTATGCGCTCGATATTGTCGAAACAAACGACATCGTACTCGTCAAGTCCGTTTAGCAGTGAGGGATCAGGCAACCCGGCTTGCGACAAATTAAAATAGAATGAACTGAGATTTTGATGCTGCGCCCGATGACAGCAGGCTTGCAGCAGATGCGTTTTACCTTGCCCCGATGTACCCCAGAGGAAAATTTGCTGTTCGCCCAGACCGGCGATGCACTGTTGCAAGTGAGTGACGATTTCGTGATTGGCACCGGGGAAAAAATCGTCGAAAGTTTGATTGGCCCTGAATTCAAAATGCAAGGGAAGTTGCTGTGCCATGGTCAGTTCTGTTTTCCCGCCAAGCGTACGTAAAATGCGGTGCCGAAAAAAAGCATCAGGCTCAGCATGACTTCAAGCGATGCATAGAGTCGTTCGTCGGGGTTGACGTAGGCTTCGGCAGTGCCGTGCAGAAAATAGATCAGGCTGACATAGGCCGCCCACGCGCAACTTCTAGGGTTGCGATCCAGCAAGCCGCGCATCGGCAGCAATAACGGCGTGACGGCGACCAGCAGCACCAGCGCCACCGGAAAACGGGTGGACGGCGCGAGTATGGTATTCCACAGCATCAACAACGCGAACAGCCCGAAAAAACCGGTCAGGGCAGTGATGTAACAATAAATCGGTTTTATGATCATGCTGATTGTTTCAGTTGAAGCGCGGTTTTAGCCAAGCGCGTGCCGAGCGCTTTACATAAGGTTTTTTCATGATCGCTCAGCCCTGAGTGATCGGTCGATACGTGACTGGGGCCGTAAGGCGTGCCGCCTGAGGTAGTTTCGCGCAACGCATGTTCGGTGCTGGGCAAGCCCAGTATCAGCATGCCGTGGTGCAGCAGCGGCAACATCATCGATAACAAGGTGCTTTCCTGTCCGCCGTGCATGCTGCCGGTTGAGGTAAATACGCCTGCGGGCTTGCCGGACAGTGCGCCTGAAAACCAGATTTCGGTGGTGCTGTCGATGAAGTACTTTAGCGGCGCGGCCATATTGCCGAAATGGGTCGGGCTGCCCAACGCCAGACCGTCGCAGGATTTTAAATCGTCAATCGTAGCGTAAAGCGCGCCGTGGGCCGGGATGCTTTCTGCGGTTTTTTCACAGACGGTTGAAACATCGGGGACGGTTCTGAGCACCGCTTCCACGCCGTCAACCGATGCTACGCCGCGAGCGATATGATTGGCCATGTCTGCGGTGGTCCCATTACGGGAGAAATATAAAACCAGAATCTTTGTCATAAGCCGGGAATTATAAAATAGCCAGCACAGCTTCCGGCGGGCGACCAATCGCCGCCTTGCCATTGGCGATAACAATAGGCCGCTCAATTAAAATAGGGTTGTTTACCATGCCGGTTATCAGCGCCTGCCGATCCAGCGATGCATCGTCAAGACCGCCTGCTTTATATTCGGCTTCTTTTTTGCGCATTAACTCGCGCGGCTCCATGTCCAGCTTTTGCAAAATATCATCCAGCTCCTGGACGCTGGGAGGCGTTTTAAGATACTCGATAACCTCCGGCTCGATACCTTGCTCTTTTAACAGCAGCAAGGTTTGACGCGATTTGCCGCAACGCGGATTGTGATAAATCTTTACGCTCATGGTTGGCCCGCCCATTAAAATAAAAAAGCTATAATAGCATTTTTAACAAAATTAACGCGTTGGAAAAGGCAATAACAATGATGGACAGAGCAATGGATCGAATTAAGCAGTATTGGTTATTAGCGCGATTCGACAAGCCTATCGGCATCCTGATTTTATTGTGGCCGGCATTATGGGCGCTGTGGGTTGCCAGCGACGGTAAGCCGGATTTGCCGGTGTTAACCGTCATTTGTCTGGGCGTGGTGCTGATGAGAGCCGCCGGTTGCGTGATTAACGATTACGCCGACCGCGACTTCGACCCGCATGTAGAACGCACTAAGCAGCGGCCTATCGCCGCCGGCAAGGTAAGCCCAAAGGAAGCGCTGGTCGTTTTTGTGGTGTTGTGTTTGTGCGCTTTCGGGCTGGTGTTATTGCTGAATATCTACACCATCCTGCTGTCGTTTATCGCCGCATTTTTGGCCGCCAGCTATCCGTTTATGAAGCGTTATACCCAACTGCCCCAAGCCTATTTAGGTATCGCTTTCGGCTGGGCGGTGCCGATGGCTTTTTCCGCGCAGACCAACAGCATTCCGCCGGTGGCTTGGGTGATGTATTCGGCGGTCGTATTATGGGCGCTGGTTTATGACACCATGTATGCGATGGTCGATAAGGATGACGATTTAAAAATAGGCGTTAAATCGACGGCCATATTGTTCGGCGCTTACGATCGCCAAATCATGGCTGGATTACAGCTCGTGATACTCGGATTACTGATTACAGTAGGGCAGATGGTGCAGACAAGCTGGCCTTATTACAGCGGCATTTTAATCGCGGCAAGCTTATTTGTTTACCAGCAAAAATTGATTTTTCACCGGGAAAAAGCGCTGTGCTTTAAAGCGTTTTTAAACAACAACTGGTTTGGCCTGGCGGTATTTGCAGGCTTGGTGACGGATTATTGGCTGCGCTGAATATCCGTATTCATCCGGCTGTTCTGGTGCATTTCGAGCAATGCCGCTGCGAATGCATCAGGACGCAACACCAGATAAGCATTCCACGCGGCGAGTTTTGCATCCGATAACAATTCATCAGTGGTCTCTTGCTCCTTGGACAGATTGATTTGCGCCTGGGACACGGCATCGAGATCCGCATAACCGTCTTTAAATAACTGGTTGGTTTGCTGAAAAGTTAAGCGTGTTTGCGCAGTCAGCAACTGGCTGGTTTTTGCGGAAAGCTCGGTTTGGGTTTTGGCATTCAACACCGTTCTAAGCTTGGTTTCGGCATCGATCAGCGCTTGTCGATAGAGCGCATCGGCTTTCAGGACGTCGGCATGCGCGGTTTCGACTGCCGCATATTCCGCGGTAAAGGGCCCTAAGGGTTGTTGAAGCACGACGCCGAACCGATAACTGTTCGGCGAAGTCGAACTGACCGCGGCATCGACACTATCCGGGTTCTGTCCCAGCCAATCATAGCGTCCGGTCATCGCAACAGTGGGATAAAAACTTGCGCGGGTCTGGTCAAGTTTATGCTGCGCCATCGCCGCCCGCTCTTTTGCCGCTTTGACGCCCGGATCGTCCTGAATAATCTGCTCAAGATCGTCATCATTCAAGTTCATCGGTTCAGCGTCAGGAATAGGGGCGTCAAGCCGAAAAATATGGCCGGACGGAAGGCGCAAGCCCAACGCACTTGCCAATACCGCAGACTTATCGTACAAGGTCTGGCAAACCTGAAACGTGCTCTGCTCATTTTTGGCGAACGCGATTTTCTCCCGGCTCAATGCAATTTGATTATCGACGCCTTCCGCATATCGCTTTTCGGTACGCTGCAACACGCCGCGCAACAGTCGGGTGGACTCGGCCAGATGCAAAAGCGCCGTCTGCGCTTTAAATAAATCGTTATAGGCAAGCAATACGCTACTTAACGTTTCATTAGTCTGTCTGACAAGATCGTAAGCGCCGGCCTGAACACCTGCTATTGCACTGCGGTAGCCGGCCAAATCTTTACCGCCGTTAAAGAGATTCCAATGGGCATTCAATGAGGTGTAACTGGAATACTGGCTTTGCTGTCCGCCGACAACAGTTGACCCGACCGAGGTGGCCTGAGCGGTCGGATTTTGGGTGACAAAGCGTTCGCCTTGCATAGCAACGCTTGCCGACGGCAAAAACGGCGTTACTGCCGCCAACACCTGCGAATTGGCTTTTTTTAGCTCCAGCTCGGCTATCAAAACTTGCGGATGCTCAGACATCGCAACGGTAACAGCTTCCGCCAGGGACAGCGGCTTAAATGTGGTTCCCGAACGACACGGCGTCTCTTCGCCGGTCGGCGCTTTAGGCCGTTGACCGTCCGCTGAAAACACCGGAACGGAGACACCGGCCCACACGACACAAACAAGACAGCGTAATACTTTATTGATCATATTTGATTGTTTTTATTAGTTACTGATGCCGCACACTGTCGATTACAGCCGCGAAAAGATAGGCCACAGATTGGACCGCATCCTTGTCCGAAAAGCCCGCATAGGCATATCCGCCGTAGGGAGTGCCATGCACACCCTAGTTACTATCGGATCATCTGTTACGAAAGCCACATAAAAACACCACGAAGGCACGAAAAACACGAAGTTATTGAGCAATTCCGGAACTCGGTTTGGGCATATCGGCTAATCGCAGGAGTGCAGGCTTCGCCTGCTCTGGCAAGCAAAGCTTGCACTCCGGACACTCGTAACTTTAGTCACTACTGAATTTTAAAATGCTGTTACTCGGCTGACAGCCATATGTCATCAGAAAATCTTTGATTCTTTAGGTCTTCGTGTTCTTCGCGTCTTCGTGGTGAAAGTTGTCAGTCATACTCAAGCTAAACGCACCACCTCATCCACCTTCAGACTGGCAGGCAGTTGATGGGTGATAAACAGCATGGTGACTTTGCCTTTCAGTTGATTGACGGTGGTCGCAAAGTGTTCGGCGGTGGCGCTATCCAGGCTGCTGGTCGCTTCGTCGAATAACAAAATCTTAGGCTGCTTGAGCAAAGCGCGGGCAATCGCCAGCCGTTGTTTCTGCCCGCCCGACAGGCCCACCCCGCGCTCCCCGATAATGGTCTGGTAACCTTCCGGCAACTTCTCGATGGCATGGTGAATTTCCGCCAATTTGCAAGCTTGCACCACCTGTTCGAAAGTCGTATGCGGATTGGAGAACATCAGGTTTTCATAAAGCGTGCCGGAGAACAACACGGTTTCCTGCGGCACCACGCCAAAGTGATGCCGCAACTCATTGGCAGAAAAGTGACGGATGTCGTGGTCATCGATATGAATGCTGCCTTCGCTGGGCAGATAAAAACCCAGCATCAGTTTAGCGAGCGTACTCTTACCGGAGCCGGACGGTCCCATCAGGGCAATGCATTGTCCCGGCAAAATAGTCATGTTGAAGTTTTGGTACAGGTAAGGGAGATTATCCGCATAACGGAAACCCAGGTTGCGAATCTCCACCTTGCCATGTCCGCCGCCTTCCCTTGCGGGCTTCAACGAATACGGCTCGGCGGGCGCATGCATCACATCGCCCAAGCGCTTGACCGCAATGTTCGCCTGCTGGAATTGCTGCCATAATCCCACCATGCGCAGCACCGGCTGCGAGAGCCGTCCGGCAAACATCTGAAAGGCTACCAGCATGCCGATGGTGAAATCCTGCGTAGTCATCGCCAACCAAGCGCCAAGACAGAGGATGGTCATCGTCATCATCTGTTCCAAGGTATTGGCGGCGACATTGTAGCTATTGGACAATTGCCGCGAATTAAATCCGGCTTCCAGATAACCGGCTAAATATTCGCCGTAACGCGATACCACTTGCGGTTCCATTTGCAGGGATTTGACCGTTTCCATGCCGGATAAATATTCGGTAACGAAAGATTGGTTGCGGGCGCCGAGCAGAAACTGTTGATTTAACCGCTCGCGCAGCAATGGCGTGATAGCCAGACTTAGCAGCACGATCAGCAGCAACATCGCCAGCGCCGCCGCCGAAAGCAGCCGGCTGTAATAGAACATGATCGCCAAATAAATTACCAAAAACGGCACATCCAATATCAGCGTGACCGCTGCTCCGCTCAAAAACTCGCGGATGCTTTCGATGCCTTGCAGACGCGCCACCAGCGTACCGGTAGAGCGATGTTCAAAATAGCGTAGCGGCAGCCTGAACAGGTGGGCGAACACCTGTGCGCCTAACACCGAGTCGATACGGTTGCCGGTATGAGTTACCAGATACTGCCGCACCCAGCTCATTGCCGCATTGAACACCATGAAGATAGCCATGCCGACTGCGATCACCGCCAGCGTACTCATCGAGTGATGGACGATGACCTTATCGATGATAGTCTGAGTGAACAACGGCGTAGCCAAGCCGACTACTTGCAAAGCCAGCGATGCCAGCAGCACATCACGCCAAACCTTCTTGTGTTTGAGCAGTTCCGGCACGAACCAACGGAAGCCGAATTCCTTGTCTTCATCCGCACCCTTACTTTTAGGTGCGGCGAACTGCAACACATGTCCGGCGCAGCGAGCAGTGAATTCAGCCAAAGGAAGATGTTGCGGCTCCTGGCTACCCGGTTCAAAAAACAGAATTACGCCTTTTTCCAGTCGCACCAACAGGGCGAGACCGTGCGTTTCCAATTGTTGTTCAACTTGCGTATCGGGTTCACTTGGCTCTTTACCAAACTCTGGACCATCCGGCGGATTGAGTGCTGCAAAGCACGGGAAGTTGAGATGTTCCATATCCGTATCCTTCACCTTGCGCCAGCGGCCTTTAAGTCCCAGCTCATGCAGGGCATGTTGCAAGAGTGCCGAATTATAGGGAGAAGGAAACTGACGCAAGGCCATTGCCGCATCAAACGGCACGCGATGCACCTGACAGGCGCATTGCAATGCCCAAATAAAAGTTTCGGTATTAATCGGCAAGAGCTGCTTCTTGCCGTTCACCATGCGGTGCAGTGCATCTTTCATCGTTCGCGCCCTGCTTCATATACTCGATACGGATTGCAGCTTTTGCACCCCTCTCTTTGTGGGCATAAGTATCTACACAACTTTTTTGTATTATAAATACAATGGGTTGTAAGTCGACTTGGCTCCCTCTTCTGATGGAGAGGGTTGGGGTGAGGAAGGTCTAAAAAGCGCAATTCATGACTGCTTGTAATATAGTTATCGCGCCATTGCTCCGCCATCGATTAGCTCAGCCTCGCTATGCCGTCGCTCAAACCGCTTAGGTTTTGCAAATTCTGAGGATTGACACCGAAGGAAGGATTGCTCAGCACGTCTTGCGCCGCAGTCTGGCTAAAGCCGCTGAAGGTGCCGTTTTTGCCGTACTGGTTAGCCAGATCGCCGCCCAAGGCTTCGCTGTCGCCGGCGGACAGGTGGGCGCTAAGCAGGCTGTCGGTGGCGTGCCAGTGCATGAAGTTGGCGTTGCTGCCGCGTGTCTGGTCGAAGGCGTTGACGAGGGCGGTGAAGTCGTAGTTCTGGATCGATTTGTTCAGTAGCGGATCGCTTGACGCCGGATCGAACCCCGCCATGACATCGGCTATGACCTGCAGGTTGAGAACGCTCTTGTGGTTGGCGTTTGTCTTATACCAATCACTCAGGGTAATTTGATCGGCGTTGCCCACCTCCAGAATCAGGTCATTAGCTGATTTGGACAGGGCAAGGTCGGCATACTGGATGCCACCGCCCAAACTCAAGGTATTGTCGGTACCGACTCCGCCATTGACGATATCCATGCCGTCCCCACGGTTGAAGGCAATGATGTCCGCCCCTTTGCCGGTGCTGATGGTGTCGTTGCCGGTACCGCCAACGAACATTTCATTGTTAGCGTTTCCGGTCAGCGTGTCGTTGCCCGATCCGCCATCCAGCAGATTGGCTCCCGCTGTGTCGGACAGGGTGTCGTTATCGGCCCCGCCTTGCAGGATGTCATTACCGGCATTACCTTTGAGGGTGTCGTTGCCAACACCACCATTCAATAGATCGTTACCTTTACCGCCAGTCAACACGTTATCCCCGCTGTTGCCGATCAATTGGTTGTTCAAGCTGTTGCCCGTGCCATTGATCGCGGACATGCCGGTCAAGGTGAGGTTCTCAACGTTGGCGTCCAAAGTATAGGTAACGGAGGACAGAACCGTGTCGATCTCTGTTCCCAGTGTGGAGGTTTCTTTGACCACGTCACCTGTATTATCCACTACGTAGGTGTCGTTGCCTGAGCCGCCGATCAATGTGTCGGCATCGGTACTGCCGTCCAGTAGATTGCCTGCCTCATTACCGGTAAGGGTGTTATTGAGTGCATTGCCTGTGCCGTCGATAGTACCCGTTCCGGTCAGCGTGAGGTTCTCGATATTCTCACCTAAAGTGTAGGTGATGGAGCTTTGTACTGTGTCGGTGCCTTCTTTTGCGATTTCGGTCACCATGTCGCCGGTGTTGTCTACCAAATAGGTGTCGTTACCTTCGCCGCCAGCCATGAGGTCCGACCCCATTCCGCCATCCAACACGTTCTTGCCATTATTGCCGAGCAATAGGTTGTCCAGGCTGTTGCCGGTGCCGTTGATCGCGGATGTGCCGGTCAGGGTGAGATTCTCAACGTTGTCGGACAACGTATAGCTTACGGAGGATTGGACGGTGTCGATACCTTCATCCAGGTTCTCTGTGACGGCATCGTTTACGTTGCCCACCACGTAGGTATCGTTACCCAAGCCACCCAACAGTTGGTCGGTGCCGGAACCGCCATTCAATATGTTATCCCCACTGTTGCCGGTCAGGGTGTTGTTCAAGTTGTTGCCTGTGCCGTTGATCGCGGATATGCCGGTCAGGGTGAGGTTTTCGATATGGGAACTCAAGGTATAGGTGACGTAGGACAGCACGGTGTCGATATCGGTGTCCAGCGCGGAGGTTTCTTTTGTCACGTCACCTGAGTCGTCCACTATGTAGGTGTCGTTGCCTAAGCCGCCGATCAAGGTATCGGCGCCTGAACCGCCATCCAAGGTGTCGTTGCCTTTCTTTCCGGTTAGTGTGTTCGCGGCGCTGTTGCCAATGAGTATATTGTCCAGCCCATTGCCTGTACCGTTGATGGCGGCCGTCCCGGTCAGCGTGAGGTTTTCGACATTCGCACCCAGCGTGTAGCTGAGAGATGATTGTACGGTGTCCGTGCCGTCGCCTGCGTTCTCGACGACGACATCGCCTGCGTTGTCGATAATGTAGGTGTCGTTGCCTGTACTGCCACTCAAGTAATCGCTTCCAGCACCGCCATCCAGAATGTCGTTGCCGTCATTTCCGTAAAGAACGTCGTTTCCGCCTAAACCTTGGAGTGTTGCGTTTTCACCCGCTAAAGCTTGTAGGGAATCGGCTGCTTCCGTCCCAGCAATAGGAACAGCGGGCACAAGCGCTTGTAACTGAGCGGCATCCCATGCCGTACCATCGGCAAACTCCACGCGCTCGATGCGACTGTTGGCATCGGCACTCCAATCGATTATTGTCAGTTGGTCGGTCGTGCCGTTGATGCCTAACACCAAGTCGTTGCCGCTACGCCTGAAGGTGATGTCGCCCGCAGCAATCCCCGCACCGAAGCGAACGGTATCCATATTACCCGCGGTAGAGTCGCTATCGGAGATCGTGTCTTGCCCGCCACCCCGGCTGAACAGGTAGATGTCATTGCCTGACCCGCCTTGCAAGGTGTCGTTTCCGGCTCCGCCGTCTAACATGTTATCCCCTGCGTCCCCGGACAGGGAGTCGTTGCCGGTCGTGCCAACGATAGGTGCAGTTGTGAACTGTGCCTGTAAATAAGCCGCATCCCACGCGGCACCATCGGCAAACTCCACACGCTCGATACGGAGAGTATCTCCAACTCCCCAGTTTTGAATTTTTAGCTGGTCGCTCGTACTGTTGATGCCCAGCACCAGATCGGTGCCATGCCGTGAAAAGCTAATGTCGCTCGCAGCAATCCCTGCACCAAATCGGATGGTATCCTGGTTACCAGAAGAGTCGTAAATCGTGTCCTGTCCCCCGCCTAGATTAAATAGATAGAAATCGTTGTCAGTACCCCCCTCCAACGTGTCATTGCCATTATTTCCGACAAGGACGTCGTTTCCTTCCATGCCTTGCAGCGTTTCATTGATGTCTGACCAAGCACTCAGATAGTCGTTACCATTTGTGCCGACGACAGACCCCGTTGGAATCCGGGTTTGAATATACGCCGCATCCCACGCGGTACCATCGGCAAACTCCACGCGCTCAATATGGTAAGCATTTCCAGCCCCCCAGTATTGAATTTTTAGCTGGTCGCTGGTACCGTTGATGCCCAGCACCAGATCGTTGTCATTCCGTGCAAAGCTAATGTCGCTCGCCGCAATCCCCGCACCGAAGCGAACGGTATCCACATTGCCCACGGTAGCGTCGCCATCGAAGATAGTGTCTTGCCCACCACCCAAGTTAAACAGGTAGGTGTCGTTGCCTGCTCTGCCTTGTAAGGTGTCGTTTCCAGCTCCTCCGTCCAGCATATTATTCCCTGCGTCCCCCGACAGGTAGTCGTTGCCGGTCGTGCCAACGATAGGTATAGCTGAAATCTGTGTCTGCAAATACGCCGCATCCCATACCGTGCCATCGCCAAACTCCAGTCGCTCAACATGGTAGTAATCCCCATATCCCCAGCTCTGCAACGTCACCTGATCGGTCGTGCCGCTAATGCCCAGTACCAGATCGCCACCGTACCCGCCACCTGAAAACCTAATGTCGCTCGCAGCTATCCCCGCACCGAAGCGAACGGTGTCGACATTGCCTGTGGTAGAGTCGACATCATAAATGGTGTCTTGTCCGCCACCTCGATTAAACAGGTAGGTGTCGTTACCTGTACTGCCAATCAAGTAATCGTTTCCGGTACCGCCATCAAGGAAGTCATTACCGTTATTTCCGTAAAGAATGTCGTCACCGCCTAAACCTCGGAGCGTTGCATTTTCACCCACCCACGCTTGCAGGGAATCGGCGGCTTCCGTCCCTAAAATGGGAGCAGACACAAGCGCTTGTAACTGAGCCGCATCCCATGCCGTACCGTCGGCAAACTCCACTCGCTCGATGTGATAGTTATCCCCATGGCTCCAGTTCTGTATTGTCACCTGATCGGTAGTGCCGTTAATGCCCAGCACCAGATCGCCGCCGTACCCGACATCGTATCTGCTATGCGAGAACGTGATGTCGCCCGCAGCAATCCCTGCACCGAAGCGAAGCGTGTCCACACTGTCTGCGGTATAGTCGCCATCATAAATAATGTCTTGCCCACCGCCTAATCCAAACACATAGACCTCATTTCCTGATCCGCCTCTCAAAAAATCATTGCCGGCACCCCCATCTAATATGTTGTTGCCGTCAATTGCTGAAAGGCTATCGTTTCCTTCCATCCCCTGAAGAGTACCATTCTCACCCGCCCAAAGACTTAATACGTCATCACCAGCCGCCCCCACAAGAACGGGTGCAGGAATTTTTGCCTGTAAAGAGGCAGTATCCCACGACGTGCCATCGGCAAACTCTACTCGCTCAATGCGGTAGCCGTTTCCATATCCCCAGCTTTGTATCGTCAGTTGGTCGGCCGTACCGTTGATGCTTAACACCAGATCGCCGCCACTACGTTTGAAGGTAATGTCGCTCGCAGCAATCCCCGCACCGAAGCGAACGGTGTCCACATTGCCGATGGTAGAATCGCTATCGTAAATAGTGTCTTGTCCGCCACCTCGATTAAACAGGTAGGTGTCGTTACCTGCTCTGCCTTGTAAGGTGTCGTTTCCAGCTCCTCCGTCTAGCATATTATTCCCTGCGTCCCCGGACAGGTAGTCGTTGCCGGTCGTGCCAACGATAGGTATAGCTGAAACCTGTGTCTGCAAATACGCCGCATCCCAGAACGTGCCATCGGCAAACTCTACTCGCTCAATGCGGTAGTCGTTTCCATATCCCCAATACTGTATCTTCAGTTGATCGGTCGTGCCGCTAATGCCCAGCACCAGATCGCCACCGTACCCGCCACCTGAAAACCTAATGTCGCTCGCCGCAATCCCCGCACCGAAGCGAACGGTGTCCAGATTGCCTGTGGTAAAGTCGCCATCGTAAATAGTGTCTTGTCCGCCACCTCGATTAAACAGGTAGGTGTCGTTACCTGCTCCGCCTTGCAAGAAGTCGTTTCCGGCTCCGCCGTCTAGTGTGTCATTCCCGGAATCCCCGGACAGGTTATCGTTACCGCTCGTTCCCATGATTGGCAGCCCTGATAATTGGGATGGCAAATCTGCCATTTCCCACACCATTCCATCCGCAAACTCCATTCGCTCGATATGCCAAGCATCTCCATATTTCCAGTTCTGTATCTTCACTTGATCGGTCGTGCCGTTGATGCCTAACACCAGATCGTCTCCGCTACGCCCAAAGATAATATCCGTTGCGGCAATCCCCGCACCAAAGCGAACGGTATCCACATTGGCCGCGGTAGCGTCGCCATCGGAAATCGTGTCCTGCCCGCCACCCAAGTTGAACAGGTAGGTATCGTTACCTGCTCCGCCTTTCAAGAAGTCGTTTCCGGCTTCGCCGTCTAGCGTGTTATTCCCGGAATCCCCGGACAGGGAGTCGTTACCAATCGTACCAACGATAGGCGCAGCTGTGAACTGTGCCTGCAAATAAGCCGCATCCCAGAACGTGCCATCGGCAAACTCCACTCGCTCGATATGCCAAGCATCCCCATAGCTCCAGTTCTGTATCCTCAACTGGTCGGTCGTGCCGTTGATGCCCAGCACCAGATCGTTGCCGCTACGACTAAAGATGACGTCGCCTTTAGCGATCCCAGCACCAAAGCGAATGGTGTCAACATTGCCTGCAGTAGAGTCGCCATCGTAAATCGTGTCCTGCCCGCCACCCAGGTTGAACAGGTAGGTATCGTTACCTGCTCCGCCTTGCAAGGTATCGTTCCCAACTCCGCCGTCTAGCGTGTTATTCCCGGAATCCCCGGACAGGGAGTCGTTACCAATCGTACCAACGATAGGCGCAGCTGTGAACTGTGCCTGCAAATAGGCCGCATCCCAGAACGTGCCATTGGCAAAATCCACCCGTTCGATGTGGTAGTTATCTCCATATCTCCAGTTCTGTATCTTCACTTGATCGGTCGTGCCGTTGAGGCTTAATACCAGATCGTTACCGCGACGACTTAAGGTAATGTCGCCAATAGCTATATCCGCACCGAAGCGAATAGTGTCCACATTGCCCGCGTACTCATAAATGGTGTCTTGTCCGCCACCTCGATTAAACAGGTAAGTATCGTTACCTGCTCCGCCTTGCAAGGTATCGTTCCCAACTCCGCCGTCTAGCGTGTTATTCCCGGAATCCCCGGACAGGGAGTCGTTGCCGGTCGTGCCAACGATAGGTATAGCTAAAACTTGTGTTTGCAAAGATGCCGCGTCCCAGAACGTGCCATCGGCAAACTCCACTCGCTCGATATGCCAAGCATCCCCATAGCTCCAGTTCTGTATCCTCAACTGGTCGGTCGTGCCGTTGATGCCCAGCACCAGATCGTTGCCGCTACGACTAAAGATGACGTCGCCTTTAGCGATCCCAGCACCAAAGCGAATGGTGTCAACATTGCCTGCAGTAGAGTCGCCATCGTAAATCGTGTCCTGCCCGCCACCCAGGTTGAACAGGTAGGTATCGTTACCTGCTCCGCCTTGCAAGGTATCGTTTCCGGCTCCGCCGTCTAGCGTGTTATTCCCTGCGTCCCCGGACAGGTTATCGTTACCGCTTGTTCCCACGATCGGCAGTCCTGATAATTGGGATGGCAAATCTGCCGTTCCCCACACCGTTCCATCAGCAAACGCCACTCGTTCAATGCGATAAGTATCTCCATTGCCCCAGTTCTGCATCCTCAACTGGTCGGTCGTGCCGTTGACACTTAGCACCAAGTCACCACCATTGCGGCCAAATCCAATGTCGCTAGCAGCAATCCCTGCGCCGAAGTGGATAGTGTCTACATTACCCCCTGTCGTATCGTTGTCATAAATAGTATCTTGCCCGCCGCCCAAGTTGAACAAGTAGGTGTCGTTGCCAGTACCACCTTGCAGGGAGTCGTTTCCGGCACCGCCATCCAACGTGTCGCTGCCTGCATCGCCCAGCAATGTGTCGTTGCCCCCCAAACCGTTGATAACATCGTTCCCAGACGATCCACCCAGATAATCCGCATTCTCAGTCGGCATATTGGCCAATGTGTTGAGCGCCGCCACATCCCATACCGTAGCCGGATAATCCGCAAACACCACTTGCTCGACTTTGTAGGTACCTCCACCGTACCAGTTTTGTAAAGTCAGTTTATCTGTTGTGCCGTTCGGGTTGCTGATGTTGAGATACAGGTTAGATGAATTCCGAGTGAGCTTCACGTCTTCAGGCAGTACGCCGGAGGCAATCTGCACCTTATCGAGGTTGCCCGCTGTCGTGTCGTAGTCGTAAACAATGTCCTGACCGGAACCTCTGCCAAACACATAGGTGTCATTGCCGGTACCGCCTTGTAGGAAGTCATTTCCAGCACCGCCATCTAAAGTATCGTTGCCTGCGCCCCCAACCAACGTATCATTGCCCCCCAAGCCATTGATAGTGTCATTTCCGGAGGTACCCTCAATATAGTCCGCATTCTCGGTTGGCGGATTGGCTAATGCGTTAAGCATCACCACATCCCACACCGTAGCCGAATCGTCCGCAAACACCACTTGTTCGACTTTGTAGGTATCTCCACTGAACCAGTTTTGTAAAGTCAATTTGTCTGTTGTGCCATCCAGATTGTTAATGCTGAGATACAGGTGCGATTGATCCCGCGTGACCTTCACGTCCGTAGGTAACACGCCGAAGGCAATCTGTACCTTGTCGAGGTTACCTGCTGTCGTGTCATAGTCGATTATCGTATCTTGACCGGTTCCGCTACCAAACAGGTAGATGTCGTTGCCTGCGCTTCCTTGCAAAGAGTCATTTCCGGCTCCGCCGTCCAGAATGTCGTTACCTGTACCACCTTGTAGACTATCGTTACCGGCTCCTCCTATTAGAGAATCATCGCCAATACCACCTAACAGCGAGTCATCTCCGGCCCCACCGCCCAGACTATCATTGCCTGTTTCACCTTGCAGGTTATCATTACCAACTCCCCCTATCAAAGTATCGTTGCCAAGACCACCTAACAGTGAGTCATCCCCTGTACCACCGTCCAGAGTGTCATTACCTGCACCACCGACTATCGTGTCGTTTCCGCCCAAACCATTGATGCTGTCATCTGCGCCTGCGCCCTCAATATAGTCCGCATTCTCAGTCGCCGTATTCGCTAAT